>WNGR01004619.1_pt1 | contig 18207 bp, 19 predicted proteins | sample 5407581 | NCBI WGS metagenome assembly WNGR01 (sample SAMN13153383, study PRJNA577476) | soil metagenome | isolation source: 80 cm soil or saprolite under Garry oak tree replicate 2 | place: USA:California | collected 2016-06-15 | reverse complement strand
CGGCCAGCGTCGTGTTCTGCGCTGCCAGCCGCGCGTTCTCCGCCGCCAGCCGCTCCGCCCGCTCACGCCAGAACGCCGCCTCCGTGGTGGCAGACCGGGAACAAGCCGACGCGATCATCGCGCCAAGGCTGCACCACCAGTACAGCTTGTGTCCAGCACCGCCACCCGCGTGTCGCGTCAGCGCGACGGGATCACCGAATACTTACGATCTGTTGACACTCTCGCCGCGGGCCGGGCTGTGCCATGTCGCGTTGTTGAGCCTGGTGGGTCTGCCGGTCTTATGCCACGGTGATGACGAGCTTGCCGCGCGCGTGGCCCTGCTCGACGGTTCGCACTGCCTGTGCCGCCTCGGCCAGGGAGTAGGTCCGGTCGACGACGGGCGTGACCTTGCCGTCCTCGATCAGTCTGGTCACGGCCAGCAGCTCTTCCCGGTTCTGCCGGGACGGGAGCGGGCGCAGCCGCTGCGAGACGACCGGGTTGACTGCGACTGCCCGCAGGATCCCGGCGACCGGCCCGAACACGTGGCCGGGCGAGCCTCCGCCGTTGAGCACCAGGGTCCCCCGCGGAGTAAGCGCCCGGCGCAGCCGGGCCAGCGGGAGGTTGCCGACGTTGTCCAGGATCACGTCGTACCGGGTCCTCCCGTCGGCGAAGTCCTCGCTGGCGTAGTCGATGACGTGCGCCGCGCCGAGCGAGGTGACCAGTTCGGCGTTGCGGGCGCCGCACACGCCGGTGACCTCGGCGCCCAGGGCCGCCGCGATCTGGACGGCATAGGTGCCCACCCCGCCGCCGACCCCGTTGACGAGCACCTGCTGGCCAGCCCGGACCTGGCCGCCTCCACGATCCCGCGCAGCGCTGTCGTCGCCGCGATCGGGACCGGGGCCGCCTGCTCGAAGGTCAGGCCCTCCGGCTTGGGCACCACCTTGTCCGCCGCGGCGCAGGCGTACTCCGCGAACGCGCCCCGGCCGAACCCGAGCACCGCGTCGCCAGCCCGCAGCTGCCGCACGTCAGCGCCGGCCTTTTCGACCACGCCCGCCACGTCAGTTCCGGCCACCCGCGCCTTAGGCCTGGTCAGCCCCACGCCCATCAGCCGCGCGATCAGCGGGTCGCCCCGCAGGATGTGCCAGTCGGCCGGATTGACCGCCGCAGCGTGCACCCGGACCAGCACATCGCGGTCCCCGGCATCCGGCAGGCCAGTATCGGCCAGCCGCAGGACGTCCGGCGGACCGAACCTGTCCTGGACGACAGCCCTCATCACGCCCGCCCCTCTTGCAGCCGCATCGCGGTGACCGATACTAGACCGCCCCGCCCCCGCCGAGCACCCAAGCGATCTGGCCGGCAACCACGGCCCGCATGCAGCAGAACCCACCGGCAAGCTGCTCTTTCCAGCCGCCCTTGACCTGACAGCCCTGAATACCCCGAGAACACCGCCGCGGTCGCCTCCGGGCCGGGCCTCCGCTGACTGGCAACAAGCTGGCGGGGCGCCTGGCCCGTACGCTCGCGGGCGCAGCCGATCCGCTCACCCGGCCAACGAGCGCACAGCACTTGCCCTGGCCAGGCAGTCACGCCACCGACACTCATTCGGCTCGATCTGAGTGACCGTCCGTCGCGCAAGTGTGGCGGCGTGTGATGACCTGAATTGGAAGTTCGGCGCGGCCAAGCCGTAGGCCCGGCCGTCTCAAGGCGGGCTGTATGCCGGGCCGGCCGACGTCCGAGTGCCGGAGGCACCAGGACCGAGGCCTGCGTGTCCGCCGAACCCGCCGATCCACCGGCTGTCTGCCTGGGCGGGCGGTGCGCCTTGGCGTGCGCTGCCCCGGAGCGGCGGCCTCAGCCGCGGTAGGTAACGGTGGCGTAGTCGGCACTGGTTGTCAGGCCGTCGCTCTGCCCGGTCACGAGCACCGTCGTCCCGTCGGGGCTCACAGCCAGGCAGCAGGCTCCGTCGGACTCGTTCGCGGGGCCGTTGTAGCGGCTGGCCCACAGCTGCGTGCCGGCGGCGGCGCCGTAGGCGACCGTGGCGTAGTCAGCGCCGGTCGGCCCGGCTGTGCCCCCGGTTACGTACACCGTCGTCCCGGCCGGGCTCACCGCCACTGCGGAAGCGCCGCTGCTGCCGTCCGCGGGGCCGTTGTAGCGGCTGACCCACAGCTGCTTGCCGGTGGCTGCGCTGTAGGCGATCGTCGCATCGGCGGTGCGAAGCGTCAGGCGGCGGCTGGTCCCGGTCACGTAAACCCTTCCTCCGCGCGGGCTCACCGCCACCGACGAGGCTGCGTCGTACCTGTTCGCGGGGCCGTTGTAGCGGCTGACCCACAGCTGCTTCCCGGTGGCGGCGCTGTAGGCGACCGTGGCGTAGTCACCGCTGCTCAGCCGGCCGAGGCTGTACCCGGTCACGAACACCCTGGTCCCGCCCGGGCTCACCGCCAGCGAGGCGGGGGCTTCGTTGGGCGTTCTCCGCGGGCCGTGGTAGCGGCTGACCCACAGCCGCCTGCCGGTGGCGGCGCTGTAGGCGACGGTCACGTAGATGCGGCCAGAACTGCCGGCCCAGCTTTCCGCGGTGACAAATACGGTGGTCCCGGCCGGGCTCACCGCCACCGCGGCGGCGGCGGCGAAGTCGAGCCCCGGGCTGGTGAAGGGGCTGGTGTAGCGGTTGACCCACAGCTGCCTGCCGGTGGCAGCGCTGTGGGCCGCCGTTGCCAAGTCCCTGTTGGTCCCCCGGCCGGGGCTGGTCCCGGTTACGTACACCCTGGTCCCGGCCGGGCTCACCGCCACCGCCGAGGCGGCGTCGAACTTGTTCGCGGGGCCGTTGTACCGGCTGACCCACAGCTGCCTGCCGGTGGCAGCGCTATAGGCCAGGGTCGCATAATCCTCACCAGTCCCCCGGCCGTGGCTCTCCCCAGTCACGAACACCCTGCTCCCGCCCGGGCTCACCGCCACCGAGCGCGCGACGTCGGCGTGGTCCCCGGCACCGCTGTAGCGGCTGACCCACAGCTGCCCGCCGGTAGCAGCGCTGTAAGCCGCAGTCGCATAATCATCGCCAGTCGCCGGGCCGCCATCGCTTCCCCCGGTCACGAACACGCTGCCGCCGCCAGGGCTCACCGCCATCGAGTAGGCGAAATCGCCGCCATTCGCCTGGCCGTTGTAACGCGCCACCCACAATTGCGCGCCCGCCGCCGCACGCTTGGCCCCGGCGGCCGCGCCGGCCGGGGCAGCCGGCACCGCAGCTAACGCGGCCAGCGCGGCTGCGGCCATGGCGGCGAGCATGCGCCTTGACTGGCCGACATTCATGACAATCACCAGATCCCTGCCCTGGCCCGCCAGCTTCCGGGCAGGCCCCATCCTTAGACGCGCCAGATCGCCGCCCCGTTGACACCCCGCCATCCCCCTCGCCGACACCGGGCTACGCCAGGTCCCCTTCCAGCACCGGCGCCAGCCGGCAACCCGAGCCCGGCGCCGAAATGGTCAATCTGCACCGACAACATAAGGCCGCCCATTCGGAATCGGCGCGCGCTCCGATTCGGTCGGAGCGCTGTAGTACCGGAAATCGAGCCGGATTCGATCGCGCCGTATGACCAGGGTCGGTGACTTGATCTTCCGTATCCCGCCCACGGGATGGGGTATCCAGGGCGGACACGGTCTCCCGGACAATGCAGCCCAGAGGGAGTCCCGCCGGCGCGGAGACCGGGGAGCTGCTGAGCGTGCCTGGCCCGCTTCTGGAAGGGTCCGGTTAGGGTTCCTGTGTCGCCGCGCCGCCTGGCGGGGGTGACCCTGCGAGCAGGTCGAGGTCGCGCTGGCAGAAGCCGTGATGCGCCCACTCCTCGTTCAGCACCACGTGCACGCACTCGAGCACCGACTTGCCCTTGGCGTACGGTGGCCAGCCCCGGCCCGCCGGTACTGGCGCGGGCGCCGAGAGCTGACCGGCCGTCACGGCTGACAGCCAGCGCTCCAGTTCGGCGCCCTGCGCCTCGCGCACGGCCAGCACCTCGTCGAGCCCGGGGGCCGCCACCCGGTCCAGGCCCTGCTCCTGCTGGTCAGGGACGAACTCCGACGCCAGCCCGATCGGGGTGAACGGTTCGGTCGACCCCAGGCAGCAGCGGCGGAACCAGGAGTCGTGCACGAACACCAGGTGGCGCAAGGTCTGGACCGCCGACCATTCGCCGCCGATGCGCTGGTGCTCCGAACCCGCCGGCATCCCGCGCAGACGCCCGGCCGTTGCCGCCCAGCCGGCCCGCAGCTGCCGCACGGCCTGCCGCAAGCCGGCCGGAGCGGCGGAGCGGATCAGCAGCCGCACGGGATGCCGGCGGTCAAGCTCGGCCTCGACGTACGACGTCACCTCGACTCCGTTGACCACCAGGTTGCTGACCAGCCCGTCGATCACCGCGTCCTGCATCACCACCCCGATCAGCCGGGCGCGACTCAGATCGCACTCGCGGAACTCGGCACCCGTCAGGTCCTGGTCCTCAAATCTCGCCATGCCGGGCAGTATCCGCCCGGCGCGCCGACACCCCGCATGCCAGGCGCCTGGGGCAGACAGCGGCGGCGCAGCCGCCGACCCTGCGGCACGCTCCGATGACCGGCGGCAGGAAGAACAGAACTGGCCCATCGGGCCCGCTGGCCGCGGACTGGAGGTCGCCAGCGGGCACGCGCCCGGTCGGCGGATGGCCTAGACGGATCGAACACACGTTCTATGATGAGCTCATGGCTCGGATAACACCGGACAACATCATCCTCGCGCAGATCAGCGCCGTGGTACGCAGGTCCACAGCCACGGGCGAGCTCTCCGATCGAGTTCGGGACGCTGCTGTCGCCGAGCTGCGCCAGGGCTGGGCACAGACCTGACCTGCTAGCCCAAGAGGGCGGCATATGTCTGGGTTCGCTGAGGCAAACCGCGACTTGATACCCGGCCGCGGCCCGATGCAGGCCGAGTTGCGCATCCTCGCCGGCGCGGAGCCCGGCCTCATCGAGCACTGGCGGCTCGAAGGCCACCGTCGCGCGATGGCATCCGGTCAAGTGCCGCGCACCTGATGGCACTGCGCCGTCGCCGAGATGGCCCTTACCGGCTGCTGTGATCCGCCAGCAGATTCGCGGCACATGTCCGCCAGCTCAGGTGCGACAGGTCTAGAAGCCCTGTCGATCACATGACGGGCCGGGGACGCACGCCGCTGCATGAGCGTGCGTCGCTCCGTCCAGAGTGCAGCACGTGCCAGGGAGCGCCTTCCGGCTACTCCATGGTGCGCACAGTGGACAGCGGCGGGTGAGGTCAGCCGCACTCGCCATCGCCGCCCGCTGGGCCAGGGCGACCAGAACATCCCGATCAGGACAGGGATTCGGGCTGCGTGTCAGTCCTCACCCAGGCGATGCGGGAAGCGGTGCACCTCCTGCGGCCAGCCGACCGCCATCGCGACCCGGCCAGCCCAGTACCGCGCCGCGGCATCGTCGGCCACATCGACGACCGTGAAACCGCCGAGGTGCTCCTTGGTCTCGACGTACGGCCCGTCGCTGAAGATGGGCGAGCCGCCGCCCGGCTCGACGCTGCACACCACGGTCGACGCGTCCAGACCGCCGCCACTGAAGACGAAGACACCGGCGGCCGTCATCTCCTCGATCAGGGCCCCCCCGGACGTGCCCCTCTCCCGCAGCTCCAGCGTGAGGTCGGGCGCCCACTCGTCGTTGAAGGCGATCAGGTACAGCGCCATCTCAAGCTCCTCAGCTGTCCGCCCCGGCTTGCGGGCCGGCCGGGCTGGCCCATGTTCTGTGCAAATGAGCGGCGCGTGGCTGGACCTCTGACCAGCAAGGTTCCTGAACGCTTGTCAGATGCTCCATCGAACCGCCTCTTGATGATGTCTGTCAGCCGAGCCTCGTGGACGTGGCGGCCTAGGAATTGCGCCCGATGTTCGAGGAGGAACTCCGGCTACTTGGACCACCTCGACCGAGGACTGCTCGACGATCGTCGAAGCGGATAGTCTCAGCGGTCGAGGCGATGAGCAGCGACAATGACCCGACGCCGGTAGGGCCGGGCCTGCAAGGTCACCGCCGCCTCCAGGCCCAGGGAGGCGCTCGCTCTCTGGCCCATCTCCTCGGTAAGTGTCGCCATCGACTCTACGACAGCGCCGCACGTGGCGCGGACTCGCTCGGACCAGCCGGCTGATTCCTGGTACCAGTCGATCGAAAATCCGGCCTCCTCGAGCGACGGGGCGTAGTCGGGCACTGGGTCCAGCCCGAGGACCGGCAGCCCGTTGACCCGCTCGGGGGCCACCTCGAACGCAGAGAACGCCAGTCGTCCGCCGGGGCGCAGGATGCGGTGGGCCTCTGCGAAAACGTGACCCTTGTCGGGTGCGTACTGGATAGCGTCGACGCTTAGCGCGGCGTCGGCGGCGCTGTCGGCGAGATTGGTCGTCGCGAACGTGCCTAGCTGATATCGGGTTCGGTGTGCGAAGCCCGCCCACGTGGCGCGCTTGCGCGCTTCTGCGAGTCCAGTCGATGACGGGTCGATGCCGATGAGCGTCGCATCAGCCTGCGTTGCCACCCAAAGCCCCGGGCCGCCGGCCCCGCATGCGAGGTCCGCGAGCACTGAGTCCTTGCCGAGGGTCAGGTGATCTGCCATGGCCTGAAGCTCGTCGAAAGTCAGGAAGCTGATGTGGGCGAACTCGGGCGGGAAGGCGCCTCCGCAAGCGTGCTCGGCCCACAGTTGCCGGAAGGTGTGACTCGCTGCAACCGCCGGGTACACCGAGTCGTAACCCTCAACAACGACATTGAAGACGCCATCGTCGCTTACGTCATTGGGCAGCTGACCCGGGTGGTCGGGTTGTTTCACGACTACGATTCTGTCTCCCGCGTTGTCAGTCGGCTAGCAGTCGCATCAGCAATCGCGGGCAGCGCATTGATGGGAGGTGTCACTGTCGGCTAGTCAGCAGGGTGACGCGGTTGGCTGGCGCATCCGCATGATCGGCCTTGCCATGCCCGTCGCCCTTCGATGATCGCCCATCCCGCGATGACCAGCGCGACTGTGCCGTCGAGCCACCATGCGCCGAAGAGGGTATTGGCCAGCAGTCCGGCGAACACTGCGATGGCGAGGTAGGCGCACAGGAGGTTCTGTGTGCCTTCTCCGGCGGTGGCAGCAGAGTTGAGCCGGGTGCCGATGCGCCGCTTGGCGAGCCCGAGGCCGGGTTCGAGCATGGCGGTTCCGGCGGTGAGCACCAGGCCCGTGATGCTCGTCTCCGGATGGTCCCGGTTGAGAAGGCCCCAGATGGCCTCGGCGGCGATGTAAGGGGCGAGCAGATAGAAGCTAACCGCGACGAGCTGCTGGGCGCGGCGCTCGGCGCTGGCACCCAGCAGCCGGTTTCCGGTGAACCGCCAGACGACGATGATGCTGGCCAGTGCTTCGATCCCGCTGTCCAGCCCGAAGCCGAGCAGGGCCACGGACCCGGCGGCCACGGCCGCGCCGATCGCGACACCGGCCTCGATGCCGAGCCAGACGAGCGTGGCCCAGGACAGGACACGGGCCAAGCGGGCCAGGCTAAGCCACTCGGCCGATCCGGGAATGGCCGGTGCTGGTACATCGCGAGTGTGGCGCAGGCGTGGCGCCAGCGGGATCATGGCGTCTCGAGGTGCTCCAGGACGGTGTAGTACTCCCACGGCACCCGGTCGGGATCGTGAACCCAGACCTTGTCCTGGCGGGCATAGCAGCACACCGCGCCCGGCTCGGGCTCGGTGGTCAGGCCGCCGGCAGCCAGCCGGTCCCCGGCGCGGCTGACCTCGGCGGTGGAGTCCACCTCAACACCCAGGTGGTTGATCGTGCCGCCCGCGCCGTTGCCCGGCGAGTTCAGGACCAGCTTCAGCGGCGGGTCGTCGATCGCGAAGTTGGCGTATCCGGGGCGCAGCTTGGCCGGGTCAGTCCCGAACAGGCGGGAGTAGAACGCCACAGCAGCGTCGAAGTCAGAGACATTGATGGACAACTGCACGCGGGACATCAGTACCTCCGAAGGCGGGCCGTCATGAGCAGGTCCCTGGCAGGTCAAGACTGGCTAAGATGCGCAGGCCATCAGCCAATCGCTGGTCAGCCAGCTCGTAACAGACACTGCGCCCTTCTGCTGTGGCGGTCACCAGCCCGCATTCGCGCAGGCACGTCAGGTAGTTCGACAAGTTGGCACGGCTGGTGCCGTCGCTGTTGGCCATCTCGGCCGGATAGCCAGGAATATCGATCAGGTGCACCAGCACCGGGCGGCGGGTCGGATCCGCCAGAGTCGTCCCGATCCTGGCGAGAGTCGCGAGGTCCACCGCCGTCGATACAGTCACACCTGTACTATACAGGCAGGGCTGAATCTCGCAAACCTCGCGTGTGACAAACCGCAAGCTCGTAGCGGTCACTCAGCCGCTCCGACGTCTCGCCGGGCAGTCGGCGGACCTGCCGGGTCAGCTGGGTCGGGCTTCTGGTCTGATGTTTAGTTGCAGTTCGGCCGGCTGGCGGGGCGGTGGCGCCTGCGTTGACGGCATACTTCCGATTGGCTGCTGGTCCGCGGGAGGGTTGTGATCAGCGGGGCCGTTTGAGGCGGCGCCGCATCCAGGCGAGGCCGCCGGCGAGAAACCCCGCGGCCATTGCGCCCATCATGACCCACATCAGGATTCCCAGGGTGCCGGTCATCATGGTTCATCTCCTGTCTGGCGAGGGCTTGGCCTGCCTGCTAGGCGAGGTCATCGCATGCTTGGCGGACGTGGCCGACGATGTAGGCGGCGTCGTGCTTGATCCAGCCGATCAGCGATGAGCCGCGGGAGTACTGGTTCTTCAGGCCAAGGAAGTAGAGGCCTGGGATGGTCGTGACGCCGCGTTGGTGGAGTGGCGCGCCATTTGCGTCCAGGACGGGGGCGCCGATCCAGGAGTAGTCGGAGCGGTAGCCGGTTGCCCAGATGACCGTCTGGACGTCGAGGTCGCTTCCGTCGGCGAAGCTGACGGCATGCTCGCTGGCTCCGGTGGTGCGCGGGCGCAGGTCGACGCCATGGCGCCGCTTGAGCTGGCGGAGGCTTGTGCCGATCAGCAGGTCGCCTCGCTGGGTGCGGCCGCGCCAGCTGCTGTCCAGTGGCGCGGCGATGAGGCCCAGGTGGTCGCCGTAGAAGTGCACGCTGTGACCGAGCAGCCGGCGTGGCAGGCGCGGGATCCTCGCGCCCTGGGACAGGTACACGCGGTGGGTGGCGGCGAGGTCCTCTGCGATCTGGGCGCCCGAGTTGGCCGCGCCGACGACGAGCACCTCGCGGGCGGTTAGCTCGCCGGGGCTGCGGTAGTCGGCGCTGTGCAGCTGGGTTACCGAGCTGCCGAGTTTCTCCGACAGCGGCGGCATCCAGGGCCGCTGGTAGGCGCCGGGCGAGATGATCACCTGCGCGGCCTGGTACTCGCCCGTGTCAGTGGCAGCTAGATAGCCGCCATCGACGCGGTCCAGCGAAGTCAGCCGGCTGTGGTGCCGGATCGGCAGTCCGAAGGTTCGGGCATAGTCCTCGAGGTAGTCCGCAACCCTGTCCTTGCCAGGGAAATGCTCGGGGTGGCCGGGAAACGGCAGGCCGGGCAGCGCGCTGTAGCGGGCGGCCGAGAACAGCTCCAGGGAGTCCCAGCGCCGGCGCCACGAATCGCCGGTGCGTGCCTCGGCGTCCAGTATCAGGAACGGGATCCGGGCCTGGGAAAGGTAGTAGCCAGCGGCGAGTCCTGCCTGGCCGCCGCCGATCACGAGGACCTCGGCGCTCTGCACCTTAGGCCCTGTCCCCGCCCGCCCGGCGCCCGGCTCGGTGGAATCCGGCGTGGCGCCAGCCGACGGCGAGCGCCGGCCCGCTGATGGCCATGTCGTTCCCGCTTCCGCCAGGGTGTTCCGGAGTGATGACTCTAAATCGAGCAGTCTCTCGGAAATCGACGATACCGGAACGCCCGGGACAGCCACAAGGAGATGCGCAGAGCACCGAACGCCGCAGCCGTGGCCGCTGAACAGTGCGCCGGGCCTGGCCTGCCGCCCAGGTTGAGCACGGTCATGACATCCTCAGCACATGCCCCGCAGGAGACTGACCCGCGAGGACAAGCGCCAGGCCAACCGTCGGCGCATCCTTCAGGCCGCGCGCAAGGTCTTCGCCCGACGCGGCTACCACGGTGCGACGATCGGGGAGATCGCCGACCAGGCGGGCCTGTCCAATGGCGCGGTGTACTACAACTTCGCGAACAAGGAGGACCTCTTCTTGGCCCTCCTCGATGACTGGCGGAGCGAGCTGATCCGTGATGTGGAAAGAGCAGCCGGCCGCTCCGGCAGTGCAGAGCCCGGGCACTCATTCGAGGTCGAGGTGCGCCACGTCATCGGCACGCTCAATCGCGGCCGCGAGTGGCGCCTGCTGCTGTTCGAGTTCGTGACCTATGCCGCGCGCAACGCTGAGTTCCGCCAGCGCTTCGCTGCCGGGCGGCAGAGCTTCAAGGCCACCCTGGCCAGCGCTCTCGCCAACCGCATCGCAGCACACCAACTCCAGCCCGCCATTCCGCCTGCGCAGCTCGCCGTCCTGGTCACCGCCCTCGTCAACGGCCTGGCCATGGACGAGCTGACCGAGCCCGGCGATATCCCCGATGAGCTCCTCGCCGCCGCGCTCCTCGCGCTCATGGACCCTGGAGCCAGCCGGACCTAGCCAGAGGCACTCGGCCCGCTATGAGATGTGGCTCTGCGCAGCCGCGGGTGCGCTGCTGGTGATTGCGCTGCTGCACCTGACCCCTGGTCTCAGGCTCGTGACACCGGGCGCTGGCCGTTGCTGCTACTCCTCTCGTCTCCTTTGCGCTGGCCGGTGTCGCGGCCCGCCGCGGCTCCGCGTGCGACTCGGACACGCGGCAGTTCGGCGCGGCCGGCAGCGCTGCCGCGCTGGCCGCGCACCGGTTCCTTCAGGGCTCGGCGCTGGCGGTGGCCGCGTCGCTGGCGGTCACCACGGCGCTGGTTGTTCATGCGCTGGCCGAGGCATGGCTGGCGGGGCGCTGCTCGCTGGGCAGTCCCGGAGGCGCCTGACCCTCTGGCTGGTTGCGATGTGCCAGAGTCCGATCGCCGGGGCTGTGGCGATCAGCGGCACCGAACTGCCCGCCGCTGCAGAACCGCTGCTTCTCGCGGTTTCCGCTGGAGCGCTTGCCCAGGCCGCGCAGATCAGCCTTGGTGCCGCCCGGCGAACGCGAGGGCGATGGCTTCTCGCTGGCCCGGCCGCGGTGGCGTCGCTGACTGCCGCTGCGGTGACGGCAGTCGCGGTCCGCGTCGGCGGCTGACAGGAGAGTCTGGGTTCTTCGGCCTGGCCCATCGTGCCGCGGGACGCTACAGGGTGCCGGGGAAGGTGATCGTCTGCTGGGCTGTCAGTGGGGTGCCGACCTCCAGCTGGATCTGGGCGTGCTTGTTTAGCGGGATGTTGCGGGGGTTGCCCTCATACCGCTGGCCGTTGTAGATGGCTACGACCCTGCCTCGGGCCGGGCCGACCTAGTGCGGGCTGAGCGGCTGGCCCCATTCGTCGAAGAACTCACCCAGGGTGTAGGTGCGCTGCACCGGGGACTCGATGTGGATGACGCCGTCAGGTACGTGGGTGTGCAGCCAGTAGAAGCAGACTGCGCTGCCGGTTCCGGGAATCCCGATGCTGGCTGGGACCTGACGCGGCGACCCGTTCACCAGGATCGTGAGGTGGGCGTGGATGTGGAAGATAGTCTGCTCGTTCGTCTGGCATTTGATGCCGTCAACAGGCTGGCCGGTGGCGGCAGACGCGAGGCTGGCCAGGGGCGGTGCGGCGGGAATCGGGACGCCCTCCGGCCCGGCAGGGCCGGGGCCGGGAGCGGGCTTGAGCGTTCCCAGGGTGCTCAGGGAGGCGAGCTTCAGTTCCGGTTTGCCGCCGGACGTTCCGCCGCTGCTCCTGGTGGCGACGAGGACGATGGCCGCCACCACGATCGCGGCCGCCGCGGTCACGCCGATCCAGGTCATCCAGGTGCGGCGTCGCTTGCGCTGCGCTTCCAGGGCTCGCGCCTGCGCGATGCGCTCACGCGCCCGCTGCCTGTTTCTTTCGGCCTTGGACACTCTCTATCCTCTCCATCGCTTAGCCACCTAAGGAGGATAGGTCATCGCGTCTGGCTGCGGGACCGAATTCATGCGCGCTCTGCGCCCGCAGCCTGGACTGTTTCGTGATCCGCCGGCGTGCGAAGGTCTGGCGGTCGCCCGGGGCGGCAGGAGCGTGCATAACGGCGGGCGCCACGCACACCCGGCGGCGTCCTGATGACCTAAGGAGGATAGGTTGTGGTACCGGCGGACGGGAGGCGCGATGAGCGGTGGTGTCGGGCATCTGATGCTCAACGGCCCGCTGATCCTGGCGGTGCCGGTAGCCGCGGCGGCGGGCGCGATCACGTTTATCTCACCGTGCTGCCTGCCGCTCATCCCCGGCTACCTGTCGTACGTGACCGGCATGTCCGGCGCCGATGCCGAGGGCCCGGCAGCCGGGAGAGCGCGATCTGGCGAGCAGGTCGCCACCGTTGCTCCCGGCCGCGATCTCTCATCAGCCGCGGCCATCAGGACCGCCGCGACCGTGGCTCCGGCCGGCACAACCGGGCAGGTCAGCTCCGCGCGGTCCGCTCCCCAGGCGCGCAGCCGGGCGCTCGCGGGGACCGCGCTGTTCGTGCTCGGGTTCTCGGCGCTGTTCGCGAGCTACGGAGCGGCGTTCGGCGGCCTGGGCGAGGTGCTGCTGGCCCACCAGCACCGCCTGATCCAGGTGCTCGGCGGCCTGACGATCCTGCTGGGCCTGCTGTTCGCCGGGGTATTCGATCGGTTCGCGGCCGCGGGCCGGATCCTGCGGCCGTCGTTCCGGCCGCGCGCGGGGCTGGCCGGGGCGCCGCTGCTGGGCGTACTATTCGGCCTGGGCTGGACGCCGTGCATCGGGCCCACGCTGACCGCGGTGCTCACCCTCGCGGTGACCACCGGCTCGGCGGGCCGGGGCGCGTTCCTGGCGTTCGTGTACGGCCTCGGCATCGGGATCCCGTTCCTGATTGTTGCCGTGGCCTTCCAGCGCGGGCTGCGCGCCTTCGCGTTCGCGCGCCGCGGGGCGCGATGGGTTACCCGGGCCGGCGGGGCGATGCTGGTTGCCGTCGGAATCCTGCAGGTCAGCGGGGCATGGGCGATAGCTATGACGTGGCTGCGGGTGCACTGGATCGGCGGCTACCGGCTGCCCTTGTGACCGCGCGACCGGGGCAAAATGTCCGCAGGGCTGGTCAGGATCCTGCGGCGGGCTGCGCCTCGCGGGGCGGTTCGGGGCCGGCGGCAGTGCTAGCGGTGGACTGGTGCCGGCTCAGCCAGGGGCTGGTGCGACCTCCGGCGGGCCAGAATGCCAGGGCCAGCAGGATCAGCACCGGACCGGTTCCCACGTCGCTGGTAGAGCCGGTGAGGATGCCGCCGAGATTTGCTACAGCCACCCACCCGGCGACGGCGATCGCCATGCTCACCGCCAGGAACAGCCGGGGCAGGACGCCCAGGAAGACCGCGAAGCCCACCGCCAGGCAGGCCACGGCCAGCGCGATCCCCAGGATGTCGGAGTGCCCGACCGTCAGCCAGCGCAGCTCGGCGGAGTCCAGGGCCTGCAGTGGTCTTGGCGCCTCGGCGTCGGCGGTGGACAGCATGAAGTCCAGGCCGCCTTCCCCCATCTGGGGTAGTGCCGTAAACAGGGCCGCGCCGATCCACAGGACCAGCCAGGTCACCCTGCTCCAGTACAGGCCGAGAGCACCGGCATCAGTGGCTGCGGTTGCTCCGGCCCGGGGGCGGGGGGCAGGAACAGGACCGCCGCGGCGACCGCGTAGAGCAGCGCGGCACCGGGATAGTCGGTCAGGACTGACGTCACCCCGCCGAACAGGCCGCCGACGCCCTCGCCCGCCACCCACACCAGCAGCGCCCAGGCCGCAGAGACGGCCAGCGCCCGCCGGCTGCCCGGCCGGCTGACCAGCCACGCGCCGATGCCCAGCTCGATCCCGGCCGGGACCAACCACAAGAACGGGTGGGCGGCGAACAGGTTCGTCTCCCAGGCCAGGAAGTAGCGCACGCCAGGCGGGCCCGTCTCCGACGTCATGATCTGCTCGTACCACTGGTCGGAGGCCCGGTCCCCGAACGGGATCAGGATCTTCACGGCCGCGTCGGCGAGCCAGAGCGCGCCGAGGGCCCGGCGCAGCACGTTCGCTCGCGCTGCAGCTGTGAGCTGAGGGAGTTTCACTTCCGCACCTGCCTTCAGGCCCGCGCCGGGCTCGGGGCGGCGGGGGCCGTGCATCCACACTTCGCGTATAGTTATGAACTAAGCACCTTAAGAGTTTAGGTTTACCATGCGTGGCGCCGGTCGTGCCGCATGGTCCGCGGACGCCGATCCGTGCCTGACGCCAGGACGGCCATCACCGCTGGCCGTGCTCACGTTGAACGCACGCACCAGGCACGGAAGGACTCGCCAGATCATGACGGCCCCGAGGACCCGAAGGCCGAGAAGAGCCAGCGGATCGAGCGGACAGACGGCAGGCAAGCCGCCAAGGGAGCAACCGCCTCCCGCCGGCCGCGAAAGCGCCGGGTGCGCTGAGGGAGCGGCTCAGCAGGTAACGGGGCCCGCGGTCACCGCGACATGCTGGCTGGACCCGGAAAGTGCCGGGCAACCCTATCCGGCCACAGTCAGCTTCTCCGGCCGCCGGATCGGCGGGAGCCGGAAGCCACGCGAGGGCGATCGGTTCGAGCGGCTGGAGACAGTCGATCCGGTCGTGCCCGGCAGCGGGCCGGTCTCAGTCACCACGAAAGTTCCTGAGATCACCGCAGGGGAGTGGATCATCTGGGCGAAGCCCGCTGCCGGACCCAGCCAGCGCGGGCGGATCCGGGCGCTGCCCGAGCATCCGCAGGCCGACCGATTCAGCGTGATGAGGTTCTTGTGGACGAAGGGGAACCCGGTGGCGGCCGGCAACACCGGCACCCGTGTCACGACGAAGGCGGCCGGGTTCGCCACCGGGCCCGGCCTGATCCCGGCGTCGTGGCTCCCGCTCGTCGCCGTCGGCGTCATCGTCGCGCTCGCAGTGCAGGCAGTCCTGGCCGCCCGGGCGCACCTCTCGGTCGGCGCGGCGGTGGCCGTCACCCTGGCCGCCTGCCTGGCAGGCGCGGCCGGAGCGAAAATCTGGTTCGTGGCCCTGAACCGCCGGAGGGTCGACGGCCTCGCGACGCAGGGGCTGTGCATCCAGGGCTTTATCGCAGGCTTCGTTGCTGTCCTGATCCCCGGGGTCGTCCTGGCCGGCTTGCCGGCCGGCACGTTCTTCGATGTCTCTGCTCCCGGGCTGTTCTTCGGGATGGCGATCGGCCGGCAGGGCTGTTTCCTGCACGGCTGCTGCGTGGGCCGGATCACCGCCTCACGGTGGGCGATCTGGGCCTCCGACGGCCGGGTAGGCGCGCGCCGGGCGCCTACTCAGCAGCTGGAGTCGCTGGCCTGCTTGGTGATCGGGCTGGCCGCGCTGCTTCTCGTGCTGCATATCCCTGCGCCTGCCGGAACCGTTTTCGTGGGCGCCCTGGCCGCCTACACCGCCTTCCGGCAACTGCTGTTCCCGTACCGCGCCGAGGCTCGGCGCACGTCCTTCGGGCGGCGCGTGTCGCTGATCGTGGCGGCGCTCGTGCTGCTCGCAGACGTCATTGTCGCGACCGTGACCTGAGGACGCGCCTTAGTTCAGGCCGCGTTGTGCGGTCGCGGCGCCAGCAGGGGCGCAACGGCCCGCGGAGCGGGAAGAGAGGCTGGTCTGACGAACGAGCTGCCGTGCGGGCCGGCCACGACCGCCTCGTGCAGGGCGCTGCCCTTCAGCAGCTGCTTCCAGGACAGGAACCACTCAGTCCAGCCGTTGGCCCAGGTGCCCGGGCGCGGGCTGCCGGTGACGGTGACCGGGTCGCCGGGGACCTCCATCTTGTAATAGGTCTCGGCGTGCGCGGGAGAGGTGTTGATGCAGCCGTGGCTGACGTTGAGGTGACCTTGCGCCCACACCGACCAGTACGCGTCGTGGATGTAGGTCCCGCTCCAGGTGATCCGGACCGCCCATGGCACCCACAGGGCGTAGCCGGGCCCGGTGAAGTAGAGCGGGTTGCCCTTGTCGATCGTCACGTAGGTCCCGTTGGCGGTGTCGTCGCCGGGACGGCCGGTGCTGATCGGCCACCGGCCGAACAGCCTGCCCTGGTAATACACCTTCATGTAATGCGTCCTGGTGCTGGCCACGACGATCAGCGGCGGCCCGATCTCGAACGTGTGCGCGCCGGCCAGTAGACCCGAGGCCGGAACACCAGGGTCCTGGCGCCGTCCCAGTACCAGGCCCCGACCACCGGCTTCGACGTCGTTAGCCTGAGAGCTTTCTCGACGGCCGCCTTGCGGGTGATCGGGCGGCTGAACGTCAAGATGACCGGCATCCCCACGCCGTATTGCTGGCCGCGGCCCTCGGTGATCGAGGCCCGGAACGTCTTCTTCGGTTTCAATGTCGTGAACGAGCTGGTCGCGGTGACCGTCTTGCTCGCGGCGTTAGCTGCGGTCGCCGTCACCGTGTAGCTGCGCGACGGGTCCAGATTCCCCCGGCTGCGCCAGGTCGTGCCGCTGCCGCCGAGCTGCCCGGGGACCTGGCCGCCGGCGGTCCGGACGACGACGGTCCGCAGCGTGCCGCCGGCAGCGGTGACCTGAACCCGCGCTCCTGGCCGTACATGCTGCGCGCCGTTCGCGGGCGTGATCGTCAGCTGCGCGGGCGGCGGCAGTGGCTTGGCAGCCGCCCCGTTGCCAGCGCTGGCCGAGCACGCCGCCGCCGACAGGACAACCGCTGTGGCGAACGCCGAGATCACTTGCCGCCTGGCCCAGTACGCGCATCCGCTCCGACACCCACGCCGAATCCTCCCGCCTAGGCCCTCACCTAAGGAGGTTAGGACATGCTCGCCGGTGCGGTACCCACCGTGGCGGCCATGCATGCGCGCGGGCCTGCGTGCACGGCGAGCCTTTACCGCTCGCTGACTTCTTTCAGGGCATCAGCTGCCATAGGAGAAGCCGCGGCTGGTCAGGTGATCGGGATCGGTCAGGATCTCGTGGGCCGGCAGGAAGCGGGCGAAGCGGAAGGGTGCCCGGGGCGCGCCGAGCGTCAACTCGGCCCAGATGCCCGCGTCGGGGAATCCGAGCAGCAGCCGCCGCCCCTGGCCTGTGACCAGGTCGGCGACGGGCGCTATGCCTCCGGTGTAGGGCTCGCTAGCAAGGTATGTCCGCCCGGTCACGCCGATTGAGTGAGCGTTGCCTGCGCCGAGCCTGGTGTTGCTCGTCACCTGCTCGTAGACGGTCATCGACCGGACGCGGCGGATCGCTGCGATCGCCCGTCGCAGCAGCTTCTCTCCCGGTGCCGGGGGCCAGGGCACGTCCAGGGAGGCCGTCCCGCCGGTCCAGCCGGAGGCGGTGACCCGGATCGTCAGCAGGTTATCGCCGCGCGCCCACTGTGCCGGCGCCACGAAGCAGCCTTGCCCGCAGCCGCGGACCGGCAGCGCGCCTGCGGTGCGGCGCCGGCCGGCGAGCGTCAGCGTCGCCGTGAACCTGGTCTCGGGCGCGCCGTTCTCCTCTGGCGCCGACAGGTGCAGCACGATCTGCCCGGCGCTGGCGGTGGCGTAAATGCCGACCTCGCCGGCCCGGCCGCCAAGCGGCACCACCGGGCCGCTGGCGGGCGGCGGGAACGGCAGCGCCCCGCCCGTGCTGGCCAGGGCAGGAGCGGCGACGGTGCTGAGCAGCGCGGCCACCGCCAGCACCCCGGCCAGCGTGCCCGACTCAACCCGGGTGGCCAGCGCCGGGCCGGCGCCGGGCAGGGGGCGGTGCCGCAGCCAGAGACGCCCGGCCAGCGCCAGCGCCGCGGCCACGGCCACGAGTGCCGCCTTGATCAGCAGCACACGGCCGTAGCTTGTTGTCAGCAGATCGCCTAGCGGCCGCACCAGCACCAGCGCGGAGATGATGCCGGTGACCACCACAACGGCGAACAGCCACGCCGCAGCCCTGGCGTACAGGGCGATCACGCCGCGGACCGCGCTCGGGTCGGCGCGCCACGCGATCGCGGCCCGGACTACGTACAGCAGCATCCCGGCCCACAGCGCAGCGGCCAGCAGGTGCACCCAGGTCAGCACCGCACCGCCGACCGGGACCACGCTGTCAATATGCGCGCGCAACCCTTCTGCGACCACCACCGCGATGAGCGGGACA
>WNGR01004032.1_pt1 | contig 18210 bp, 17 predicted proteins | sample 5407581 | NCBI WGS metagenome assembly WNGR01 (sample SAMN13153383, study PRJNA577476) | soil metagenome | isolation source: 80 cm soil or saprolite under Garry oak tree replicate 2 | place: USA:California | collected 2016-06-15 | reverse complement strand
CTTGCATTGAGCGCTACCTTGTCCACCAGGTCCACGCGCTCGAAGTAGGTCAATTTACTTTTGCCGGCGACACGCGTAATCACTGGCACGAAGTCATTCGGATAATCCAGCAGTCGAAGGATATCAACCTCAGACGCGCGTCTCAGATCGGCAATGCGTATGGGTTGTTGCAGCATGGCATCGCCAAACCGTCGGCGCAGCCTTTCCGCGGTGAGATCCACCTTGGTTGCCCGTTCATTAATGTGATTGCCTATCGTGTCTTTGAACGCACGAGCCCACTCAACCACCAGTTGGTCGATCCCGACCGCCATGTCGTCGTTTATCAAGTGTCGGCCCTGCATCGATGTCAAAAACGTGCTCGTCGCGATTACTGGTGGCTCGAGCGTCGTGAGAATCGCGTTGAGGGAGAGTTGACCGACGAAGCGTTCGTCGCGGAGGACAGAAGAATCATGCACCGCCGCAGTGGATTGTCCCGGGTTGTCGGTTGGCCGTGAATCGACCACCAGAATGCGCTGCACATGGGTGAAACAGCTGGCAAGCGCTGCAATCAGGTAAAGACGCGTCGACCACCAACTCGTGGCGAGGTCGATTTTCAAGGCGCGCCCGGTGTCGCCCGCGGCGATGATCGCATTCTTGATGCCTTCTGCAGCCGAACTGTCGCTCGCCACTCCCGCCTCCGAGGGAAGCAACTGCGCTTCTTCCAGATTGAGCTGACGCGTGAGTCCTGCCATCGTCACCGCTGTACCGACACGCGCTTCCAGGTCTGTCGGCGTGGTGAACCACGAGACGATCCGTTCCAGTTGGAGCTTCTCCCGGAGGGCCCGAATCTTTTTGGTGTTCGGCTGCGCTTGCGGCCGCGCGGCATCGAAGCCATCGATCAATTGCGGCGGCCACGGATATTGCTCGTCGAGCAGAAAAGCCATGACCGGGATTTCGCGCTCCAATGCGCGGAGATACTCGAAGTGCGTAATCGACGTCTCACCGTCCGCGATCGAGTCGGCAGAGGGTACGTTGTCCGTTTTATTGCCCTTGCGTTTGGACCCCGCACCCGGGACGTAACCGTAGCGCCACCCGAATAGCCCCACATAGGCATCGCTGCGGTCTACCATTTCCAAGACCTTGTTGAGCGGCGTGGAAGCTGCCGCGACCAGGTCCTCCATCGCGAGCACCTCGTGGCCGAGCTGTCTCAGGACGCGGATCGCCGCGGCGCGATGTTCTTTCAGATCCTCGAACGAGGACGACACGAAGATGCGCACAGTCCCTCCGTCTGCCTGCTCCCCGCCGCTTGTCTCCTAAAGGCGACGGCCTTTTGCAAGGGTAGGAGAAATATCTGTTCCGCGCTTGTCGACAATAGGCGCGGCGCTCCAATTGGAGCCAAAGGTGGTTGATTCAGATCATTGACCGTGTGCCCAGCGTACGATTTGTTCCGCTTTCTGACGGCACGCAAGCTTACTGTCAGATTGTGCATGCGGGTGGACCTGGCGCCAAGCGTGCCTATCAAATCTTCCCGCCGAGGCGGCGCAGGAAATTCTGGCTGGGTTGCATATTCGCGTTCGCCTGCACGCGCAACCGTGTCTCAAGGCGAAGGTCCGTTACCTGCCCTGAACGGACTTCCAAATGATCGTGCAAGGACGAGAACAAACGGCTGGAATTGGCCGCGTCCAGAAATTCATCGCCGACCGGCACCCTGCGACTCAGCAATGGAGCAGGCTTGACACGCCTTTCCCCTTTGCTGCGCGGGCGCGCTCCCCGTTTCGGCTGGGTTTGTCAAGGCGAACCTCGCCAGATCAACTTAATCGTGGCAAAAACACAAACCGCATTTTTTGCTCAGAATAGTCCGCAAACGATTGCTTATACTCTCAGCACCTCGTTGTCCGAAGCGCACGGTATGCCGCAGGAATGGCTCGAATATCTTCAGCGACTTAGCTGGAACTCCCCGATGGCTTCGGCGTTGGCGTCAAGTGCGATCGGTTCCGTCATCACGCTCGCATGGATCTCTGCAAGAGGTGTCAGGGAACACAGGTCCCAACGACGCGATACTGCGCTAGAACTGGCGCTGTCGCTGGAGAGCTATGCCCGAACATGCCGGACGATGATGCATAAAGCCGCTTGGGCGGCGGCGGTGCCGACCGGCTCGATGAGCCGTGAAGTGACCAGGAACGTGTCCGTGGCAGCCTTTGCCTATCCAGACAAGCTTCGATGGAACGTCCTGAGCCGCAAAGTCGTTTCTGAACTTCGCGAATATCCGGCCACGGTGCACGCCACTCGCGAGTATGTAGATGCGTTCCGAGAATTCGGTGAGCCCATCGACCTTTGCAGTCTGGTTGAATACGAATGTGCAAAGGCTGCAATGACTGCGTTAGCACTTGCCCGGACCACGCGTCGACGGCACGGCGCCGCAAGGTGGAAACCCGGCGCCAAAAATTCAGCCATGGAGCGTGAACTGTCTGACTTCATCGAGACCGCTGAGGAAGAACGCAAGGCGTTGCTCCAGCGTCGAGCGGAGTCTGTGATTAGTCGGCGAGATGACGCACAGGGATTCAAAGAGGCATTAAGCACCTGACGCCACCCGCACTAACGGAAAAATCAACCCGTCGGGCGCAGCGCGACCCACTTCCGCCGGTCGCTCGGTCAGGCATTCAACGGCAGCTAACAGATGCGGACGTGACGTCGAAATGAGCGACCCGCTGAGCGCGCCCGGTTGCCAATGCACGCAACGCCTCTGTGGTGCCCCAATATTCAGCGTTTGAGATCGCCTCAAGCTCAACTAGCGATGGCTCGAACCCGCCGTGATGCTGCACGCATTCGTCGACACTTCTGTTTTTCCAACCAATGCAACGACTCCTGCACGACCTCAGGTGGGACTTCGTTGAATGATGCGCTGCGAATCAAGGTCTCACTTGCGGCAATGTCGTTGAACTGTCCCAGCTTGTTTTGCACGGACGTCAATTCTTTGATCGTTCGACCGTGCCCGCCTTTGATAAAGGGTTGAAAAAACTCGAGCAGGTACCTCAACTTCTTGCCCGCCTTTCGAACATCGTGAAGATTTTCCTCGTGGGCGGTCTCGCTGCGTGCTGCGCGCCTGCTTCGCTTTCGAAGTGCGCGCTGAGCAAGACGAACCCGCGCCTCGGCGAACGCTCGAACAGGAAGATCGTTGCAACGCGACTGCAGCGTAGTTTGCGCGCGAAGCAGGACATCGTTCAAGAACACCTCGACGTCGTCGCTTTTGATCATCGTCTGGCTATGCACCACCGCCTGTGCGCGCTTCTCGCGTGCTGCGGCCACGAGCAGCGCGATCGACGCGCGTGACTCTTGGGCGGATTTCAGGAGACCGCCTGCGATGTCCCAATCACGCGTTCCGCCTGCCAAGGCAGCAAGACGCTTGAATTCTTCGGTGGCTTGTGCGGTCGCTTCCTCTCCGAGATAAGGGGAGTACGCCCAGTACAAAGCACGAAGCTTTCTGAAGGCGACTCGAAGCTGATGAAACCCCTCGGCATCGCTCTGTGTGGACAGATCTCTCGCCCTTTGCACAGCCTCCGCTACCACGGGCGTCGCCAGTGATGCGAAGGTACTGGCGATAGAGCTCGCTTTTGAGAGCGATGAACCGGGCGGCCGCCGGTCAACTTTGAAGCGATTGTTTAGCCGCGGCAAGGGCCAGTCACCATCCATATCCATTTCAGCCTCGAGTCGGACAAAAATACATTTGCCGGACCTTACCATACTCATCTCCGAGCGCCCGCGCTCTTTGTGACGTTTCAATGACATGCCTTTAAAGTGTGGCGCGTACGCCTCCCGCGCTTCGCGAAATCGCCGTGCTTCCGCTGTTTTGCATTAGGATGCCTGGTTACGTCATGCACTGCCCGATACGCTCGCGCATCGGGCAGTGCATGAAAATTCCTGGAACATACGTGGGAGTTCGTCTTGAAGAAACGCGCCACCGTGGTCTGCCGCAGAGGCAAGCGAATCCTCCTGGTCGCACGTAGTGAATCAAAGTGGGCTTTGCCGGGCGGGATCCTCAAGCGTGGAGAACATCGCTCGGACGCCGCGCTTCGAGAACTCAAGGAAGAAACGCGGCTTACCGGGAAGTCAGCCAAGTATCTCTTCGACTTCCGTGGCAAGCAGAAGCACCATCACGTGTTCTCCTGCGAAATCCCGAATCGCGCCAAAGCTCGCCCGAGTAACGAAATATCCAGGTGTCGCTGGGTTCACCTCGACGACATCCCTCGCCTCATGACGAGCGGCCCGACGACCGACATCGTGAAGCTTATGAGTCAACAGCGCAGGAAGTAGCCTCGTTTTCGAGGTGGATAGCACGCAGCCAACCGCGTGCAGAAGTCGCGTCTCGTCCACGGGTCGTTCGGCCATGGCAGCTAGGCCGCGCATCCGGCGCTGTGCAAGCTGGCCGGAAAACCCGCATGAGTCTCGTTCTGGATTCGACTCGTCGCACAAGATCAGAAATTAACCATTTCGCAACCAGTTCCGGACTCGTGACTCCATATTCCGCAAACTTGATTTCACTCCCGTAATAGACAATCACACTGCCACTCATTATGCGATACCGTCCCTGGCGATTGACGCCGTCAACATCAATTCTGATTTCCCGCGAAATTTCATAATCAAATTGCAGGCAGACGCGATTCCCATATAAGTTCGTAAAGGCTGAACTTGTCGAATCGACTGATTCAAGTCAAGGCGCACGCAGCCCAGGCAAGTCGAATTAATATGCGATTACTTAAGGAATAGCCTCTCCGGCACCGACTCAGTGCCCACTTCGCAAGCTCTGCCGCACACGTCTCTCAGCAAACAGAGCCACATAGTCCAAAATTCGCGCTTCCTTGCTGTACTCGGCCCATGCCTCCTGGTACAGCCTTAATACCATCTCCATCGGAGCGAGGGTGTCAGCGGCAATTGCCTTAACGATGTTCTCAACGGCAGCCTGGTTCATATCGCACTCCTGGCGTTGAAGGTGACAGAGACGACTTGCGCGGGACATCCATTAGACGGGGACGCATTTCGGATCGCCAATTAATTTAGCCTATCCACTGCAACGGTCCGGTTGACCAAGATTCGTCTGGCTACAGACTGCCGATTTCCATACAATCAAATCGATTTACGCGCGCCGGTACGGACCGACTTCCGCTTGTCATTCTGCTTCACGGATCCGGCGGCATTTCGGGCTATATCGTCGAATGGGAGCAGGAATTACTCGCGATGGGGATTGCTACCTTTGTTGTAGACAGTTTCACAAGCCGTGGCATCGCTAATACAACGAATGACCAGGCCCAGCTTGGTCGCCTTGCACAAACCGAGGACGCATACCGTGCATTGGCAGTGCTCGCAAGACATCCCCGAATCGACCCGGCGCGCGTCATTCTGATGGGATTCTCCAGAGGCGGCCAAAACGCGCTCCATTCGAGCCTGACGCGTTTTCAACGAATGCATCTCTCCGCGTCTGGCGCCCGGTTTGCTGCGCATATCGCGTTCTATCCTGACTGCACCTACACCTATCACGACGACGACGACCTTGCTGCGCCCGTGCGCATATTTCACGGAGGCGCTGATAACTACAACCCCATTTGGGCCATGCCGCGCCTACGTCGAGAGAGTAAGAGCCAAGGGTAAAGATATCCAGATTACGGAGTATCCCGGAGCAAGCCACGTCTTCGACGGGAGAGCATACAAACCGCCCGTGTCGATTCCGCAGGCCCAAACGACACGGAACTGCGCGTGGCAAGAAGGGGACGGCGGACAGCTTTTCAACGCGAAGACAAGACAACCGTATTCCTACAGCGACCCCTGCGTCGAGCGTGGAGTAACCATCGCTTATGACGAACAAGCGGCAATGGAAGCCCGAAAGGCCGTTGCAGAATTCATTGCTGCCACGCTAAAACTTCGCAAGGAGTAACTGCGCGACGATGCCCCCATGAAGTCGCCTATCGAAAGTGAGGTTGACAGATGAGCGGCAGCAATCACTGCACAGGCGGAACTGGACGCCGAGCGTCAATCTTCTCACCTCGCTCAGCAACCGGATCCACCTGCCGGCGAAACGCCCACGGATGCCTTGAAAGCAGAACCCGCGCTGGCTGCAGCCACACCGAGATAGGCTTGCTCGCGACTGGCCCGCGTCGTTTCAGGATGTCGACAATCGGCCCATCCGCTGACTCAGCGGGTAGTGCAGCCGTCTGAGCATCCTGGCGATCTCAGGCGACCATGTCGTGCGCGGAGTCCTGGTCATCGCGATCCCTCATCCATGTACGTCTGCCCAATTTTAAGTCAACGCATTGTCGCGACAAAACCGTCAAGCGTAGTCTCATTCGCGTTCGGGACTGTGTCAGCGAGAATCATGTCAAAGGCGTTCTTCGGAGTAGCGTCGCCGCGTTGGAGCGGCCGGAATACGGGGTCACCGCGCCGCACGGTCTTGCCCGTCAGGCCGCAAATACCATCGGTGCGGGCAAATCCGGCGCGCCACGTCTGGTCCACATAACGACCGAGTGTCGAATCGCTCCACGAAACCAGAATCGTGCAGGTCGTTTGCCACTCGATGCGGCTGATGGACGAAGCATTGGCCATTGCGGACCTCATTGAAGTACAGCTTTTGAGCAAGCGGTGAGCGACGGGTTTTTGAATTGGCTCGACTGCAGATACAGAACGGCTGTGCAAGCCACCGACGATCTGAACCCATGGATCGGTTCTGTTCAATTGGATCCTTAGAAAGCTGCGGCGTTCTACACCCTTGTTGTTGTCGTTTGCTCAAACGTGCTTTCACGAACAGCTCGATCGCATGAGATCGAGTGTCGCGCGAAAGAATTTGTGCGAAGGCGACGCGTCTCGTTGCCTGACAGCTTCACGTCCGAGCCCGCGCCGGGAGCAGACATTGACCTAAATCCGCGCCAGGCGAAGACGCAGCGCATTGGCGATGACCGAGAGTGAGCTGAGGCTCATGGCCGCAGCGGCTAACATCGGACTGCGAAGCAGTCCGAACGTTGGATAGAGCACGCCCGCCGCCACCGGCACGCCAGGAATGTTATAGACGAAGATAAGAGCCAGGACTTCGAGATATGGGTTGCCCTGCAAAGCGAGGCTGGTGCGATCCATCCGACAACCGCGCCAGCCAGCAGGCGGCGACCCGGTGCCCCCTGCTTGCTCCAGGGATCTGGATCAGGGCGCCAGATGGGCCTTGATCTCGGCCGATATCTGACGGATCGCAGCCTGAGGTTCAGGGTCGGTCTGGATGCCATTCAGCAGGACGAAGTCGTGGATCATCCCGTTGTAACGGGTAGCAATCACGGAAACGCCGGCCTCCTTGAGCTTGCGGGCGTAAGCCTCGCCTTCGTCGCGCAACGGATCGTTCTCCGCGGTGACGACCAGAGCCGGCGGAAGTCCGTGCAGCTGCTGCAAGCTGGCGCGCAGCGGCGAGACATAGGGGTTGTTGCGCGTCGCTGCATCCGGCGCGTACAGATCCCAACCGTACTTCATGAAGGCGCGGGCAAGGAATCGCCCCGTGCCATATTGCTGGTAGGACGCGGTGTCCACACTGGCGTCGGTCGCGGGGATCATCAGGACCTGGTAGCTGATCTTGGGGCCGCCGCGGTCTTTGGCCATGAGCGTCAGCGCCGCGGTCATGTTGCCGCCCACCGAATTGCCGGCCACTGCAATCCGGCTGCCGTCCGCGCCGAATTCGTCGGCATGGGTCGCCACCCACTTCAGCACGGCGTAGGACTGATCGAGCTGAGTGGGGAAGCGCGCCTCGGGTAACGAGGTGTACTCGACGAACACGCCAATCTGGCCGGAGTTGACCACCAGATCCCGCAGCAGACGCTGATGGTTCTGGAAGTTCCCAACGATCCAGACGCCGCCGTGAATGAACAGCAGCACGCCGGGCTTACCGGTAATCTGCTCGGGTTTCATGATATAGATTTTCACGGTTTGACCATCCTGGGTGATGGTCTGCTCGGTCGTGTTCACCCCCGACATATCGACCGGGGTCTTGTTCTGAAGCGCTGTCAGGATCTCTTGCGGTTTTGGCTGGGGGAGTTCCCAGAACGGGCTCGGGTCCTTGTTAATTTCCCGCAGGAAGGCGCGAACCTGGGGGTCGATCCGAGGATCGGTGGCGGCATCCGGGGCCGCAAAGGCGGTCTGCGTCATGAGAGCTGCTCCTAGGGTTAATGTTGCGAGTGAAAACACAAGCTTCATGGTCATCCTCTCCAAGGTCTGTTGGAGTGATGCACTTTGCCCGGGAGAAGGAGACGCCCGCTTCTGTCAAATGACCAGTCCGATGACAGGTCGGCCGTCAACCTGCTGGGTTTTCAACGTCGGCAAGAATAGAACCCAGTGAAGCGCGGGATGTAATCCCGGTCTTCGCAAAGATCTGGTGGAGGTGATATCCAACAGTTCGGTGAGACAGGTACAGCCTGATACCAATTTCCTTGTTAGAAAGCCCTTCAGCAGCGAGCTGCGCGACGTGAAGCTCCTGTGGGGTCAGCGTCTCCCATATACGCTCCGTTCGCCGACGGCTGGATTCGCCGGAAGCACGCAGTTCCTCGCGCGCGCGGTCGCTCCAGGGCGAAGCACCGAGCGCATCGAAGATATCGCGAGCCTCACGCAACGGAGCTCTTGCGTTGGCCGACTTACGCTGGCGACGCAGCCACCCGCCGTAAGCCAGGAGAAGGCGTCCTCGTAAAAACGGCCAGTTCTTCGCGGCCGGCCCAAGGCCTTGCAGGAATAATGGCTCGGCGTCTGCAGGCGCGGCGAGCAGCGCCTTGCCATACAGCAGCATCGTCTCGACCCACGGCACCGGCACCGGAGCCGAGACACGCTCCACCTCCTCGATCACGGCACGGGCCGCCTCCGCATTGCCGGAAAAGACGCCGGCTTCCACGAAATCTGCGAGTGCGAAGAACTGAAGGCCGGAATTGAACGCCGGATCGGCAGGGGCGAAAAGGCGCCGCAGATGTTCGTACGCCTCCCAATGCCGGCCCGCTCCGATAGCCGATATACCTCGCGCGATCTGCAACATCGCCAGCAAAAAACTGGCGCCGATGGAGAGAACCAGGCGTTCCGCCTCCGCCGCATGGGCTTCGGATTGCTCCAGATTGCCTTGCATTCCTGCCAGCCTGGCTTTCACGATCGTGGCCGCGGCGATCCACGGGATCCCACCTGTCTCTTCGGCGAAGCGGACGGCTTCCTCGACCTCCCTCATCGCGCTCGTCCAGTCGCCGACCTCCATCTCTGCCCAGCCTTGCGCGAAAAGTACGCGCGCCAGGTCGCCGAGCCTCCCCTGTTCTCGCAGCGCGGCGCTGGATTCGGAGAGAAAGCTTACGCCGAGGTCGAAGGCGCCAATGACATTGGCCGTGCTGCCGAGGACTCGCGCAACGGCAGGATCGCCATCTCTTGTTTCAGAAAGGCGCTGGAACTTGACGCGCAAGTCGCCTCCGAAGCGAAGCGGTTCGACATAGGCGGATATGGCGATCAGGCGCGGGTCCGTCTCCGGCAACTCGAGCCGGCTTGCCGCAGCCAGAACCCTCAGGCGGAGTTCGTCGCTTGCGCTGCTCCACCAGCAGCGTTGCGCGGCGCGCAACAGGAGATTGCTCGCCAGTTCTTTCACGCCGGCGGCGTCGGCCTGAGCGGCGAAGCCAATCAGAGCCGGGATCTTCGCGGAATCATTGATCGCCGGGGGCCGGCTGATCTCACGACACCAGCCGACCCGTACCGGCGCGAGCGGATCCGATTCGTCCACATCGGCCTGACGCAGCAGACGCTCCAGCAGTTCCGGCTGACCCAGATCGGCGGCAAGTTCGGCAGCCCGCAAAAGCCGGTCGCTCCTGGCTTTCGCCGTGCTGCTCAGTCGCGCTGCGTTCTCAAGTACCTCGATTGCCATGGCCACCGCGCCCCGCCGCAGCGCCCGCGCCGCCATCCGATCGTAGTCGTCCGCGAGTTCGTCGTCGGATCCGATGGTTGCTGCCGCACGATGCCATAGCCGACGATCCAGTTGATCCTGAATGATCGCCGCGAGCGCAGCGTGAATTCTTTGGCGCGTCGCCAGATCGGCCGCCTGATGCATCGCGGAGCGAACGAGCGGGTGCCGGAACCGCACCTCCGTTCCGTCGATCTCGATTAGCCTGGCGGCGATCGCCGGCGTCAGAGCATCGATTCCCACGCGCTCACCCAACACGGCTTCGCCAGCGGAGAGGATTTCGTGGAGCGATGTCCCGTCGTTTTCCGCCGCCACGAAAAGCAGAGTGCGAGCCGCATCCGGAAGATCGGACAAACGACTCGAGAAGGCGCGCTCCAGGCGTTCCGTCAGAGGAAGCCACGGCGTATCTTGAGCCTGCGCGACCCGCTCGCCGCGAGGCAGTTCGAGAAGCGCCAAAGGATTGCCCGATGCCTCTTTGAGAAAGCGGCTGCGTAGGTCGGCCGAGAGGTCCTGGGCGTGGGTATCCAGCAGGCGCTCGGCATCGGGCTCGTCAAGTCCTGAAAGTCGCAGCCTTAGGGTGGAGGCGTCGCCGAGCGAACGGTTAAAGTCATCGCGCATGGCCACCAGGAGAACGACGGGGTCCGAACTCAATCTGCGCGAGACGAAGGCCAATACTTCATAGGTTGCCTCATCCAGCCATTGGGCATCGTCAGCCACAAGCAGGATAGGCTTACGGGTTGCGCTTTCGGTGAGGAGAGTCAGCGTCGCGAGCGCCACCAGAAAGATATCCGGCGCCCCTGAGTCATCGGATGTGCCGAGGGCCGCCAGCAAGGCAGATCGCTGGCGAGGGACCAGGCCCGCCGCCCCCTTCATAAGCGGGCGCAGTGCCTGTTCGAGCGCGGCGAACGGCATATGGACTTCGGCCAGGACGCCGGCCATCGTTAGTACGGAGACCCCGCGTTCACTGGCTAGATGCCTGGCGACCTCGAGTAGCGCAGATTTCCCGATCCCAGGCTCACCGCTGATAACGAGTGTCGATCCACCTCGATCGATCCGGTCGATCAGATGATCGATCAGAGCAATGTCCTGCTCTCGACCCTGCAAAACGAGGGGCGCAGATTGGGTGGCATCCGTGCGCCGCTTCGGCGGCGGCGAGTATGCCTTTTTCGTCCGTTTGGTCATCCCACAACCGTCGCAGAGGTGCCGCCAAGCCTATGTCAAGCACTCGCACATCCTACCATCTGCCGGGTCGGGGGTGCCCCTATGTGATTCGTCAGGCGGTAGGGGCGGAATCCGGTTGATAGAGGTTGCCGTCACGCGGCATGGCGAACACCACCTCGTACCGTCGCCGGGCAAGGGCAATGTGCCTGATGGTGGCGCTTGTGCGTGCAACAGCCGTTCAACTTCGCCTGCAACCGTGGTCGCGTTGTTTGCGCAAAGATGCGAGCTGATTGACTAGACGCGGCATACCGATGGTTGCTGGCTGAGTACCCGGTACTACAACTACTACCACAGCCTGTGTGCTGAGCGCCTGAACGATTTCGACAGTCAGAGTCTTGCCCATGCGAGGTTCGAGTTTGTTGAGGCGGTTGGCGCGTGTTTTTTCGCCGGTCGTATGGTGAGCCAGGCGAGCTGTTCATCAGCAAGTCGAAGTGAGCGCAGCGTGGCGACGCAGGTGATACAGGACAAGCCGCCCATTGGTGCTCATCTCCTTGCAGGGTTGCCCGCTTCCGAGTTGAGCGATGCACTGAAGCAAATCAGGGAGCTGCAGCGCTTGCTGGGAAAGAAAACCACGGAGAACGAGATTCTTCGTGAGGCGGTGGAGGTGGCAGCGTGGTGTCGGAATTTCGATCACCCGCGCATGGTAGAAGGCTCGCAAGCCGGCGTCGAAATCCTGACCGCGCCAAACTGTGATGAGTTCTGGATCGCCGATCGAGTTGCTGTAGGTGGCGTTGGGCACCTCGACGGTGTTGCCGACGGCCAGCAGCTTACCGTCGGCACCAGGCGTTCGCTTGTCCGACCACACGACGTCGTAGACCTTCTCCTGCAATTCGCCCCGCCGGTCCAGCCAGCCCTTGACAACCTGGATGCGGTCGCGATTGGCGCCGATCGAATCGTTGAGTGGCGGGTTGCGCACGGCTGACGCTGTGAAAGAGACGAGGCAATTGCGGTCGCCCTGATGGAAACCAGCGGTGCCTGTCGAGTCTCCCGCCGGGATCGCCATGAACATGAACGTCGGGGCTACGTCGTTCGCCGGGGCCGGGCGCTGCCCGGGACGTAGTTGATTTGACACCCAGTGACCGATAAAAACCCCTCGGAACGGTGTGCGTGCCTTTGCTACACCTGGACCAAAGTAGCATATCAGCAGCACGCCACCAGTCATAGACTTGGATATCAGGGAGCTTGTCGGTGGCTGCTGCCGCGCGCGGTGTGGCAGATGATTGGCTCCCCATGTAGATGCCCACATCATTGCATCATTGCGAACTGGAATGCGATGTCCGGCAGTCACGCACGCAACATGCAGCCGGGAGGACTCCATCGTGAGGCTGTCCGGAGCACGGATACCATGCGTGCTGCTTCTTTACCGGCCCGCGGTGAAGCTTCAGCGTTTCAAAGGAGCCGTCCATGACGAACGCAAAATTTCTGGTCATCGCCGCCCTGGTGGCCGTGGCGCCTGCAGCATGGGCGCAGCAGGAAGCCAACGTGCAAATGTCGAAAGCGCCTGGCACGGCAACCATCAAGGGAACCACGAGGATGACTGCCACGGTTCAGGACATTGATCCCGCCACCAGGACCGTTTTACTAAAGAGCCCAAACGGCAAGGTCGTCGAGGTGCAGGTGGGGGACGAGGCACGGAACTTTGACCAACTCAAGGTCGGCGACGTCGTTACAGCCGTCTACCGGGAATCACTTACCCTGAACCTGAAGAAAGAAGGTGACGGCATCACTTCGGTCGAAGAGCATCCATCGATGGAGCGCGCGCCTGCTGGCGGCAAGCCCGGCGGCACCTTGGGCCGGGAAGTGAAAATCGTGGCCAACGTCGTCGCGGTCAACCCAAAAAGCAGGACAGTCACGCTGAAAGGTCCCAAGGGCAACACACTAGACCTGAAAGTGGAGGACCCTGCACAGTTCGCTAACATCAAGAAGGGTGATCAGGTGGAGGCCGTGTACACCGAAGCCCTCGCGATTTCCGTGGAGCCGGCCGTCAAGAAGTAGATGCGCCGCCCGGTCGCCTCAATGTGCGGCGGCCGGAACGATTGGCAACTGAGGGTAAGCAGGCCAACTGGCTCGCCACCGTGCCCGGCAATCGCTACTTCGCCATCCTCAGGCTCTACTGCTCAAGTTTGGGCCCCGGAGCGGCAACGTTCAAGTATCTGCAATCGCAGCGCCCTTCTTACTCCCCGCCCCTCTCTCCGAGTTCAAGCAAAGCGTCCAGCGCCCGCTCAAAAGCGCCCGTGTCGCCCGTTGCCGCTTGCAGTATCAGTGTTCCCTGCAACCGCGCAATCCAGTCTTCCGCAAACATCCTGGCGCGCTGTGACGGCATGCCGCTTTCCTCGGCCAGTGAGGCAATCGCATCGATCCAGAGTTCGAATGCGGCACGCAAGCCGGCCGTTGCCTCCAACCTCACCGTGGAGGTTGCCAGTTGACCAAGCACGCAATGCGCGCGTCCACCGGCATAGATCTGATTCAGCAAAGCCACGATCTTGCGCAGGCGCGCTTTCAGCGGCAAAGAACTTCTCGCCACCTTGGCGATTTCGTTGTCGATCACGGCAGTGGCTCGATCAAGCACCGCCTCCGCCATCTGCAGCTTGCCGTCCGGAAAATGATGATAAAGGCTCGATTTGCCAAGGCCGGTCGCACGCGACAAGTCGCTGAGCGACGCCCCGTCGAAGCCGTGCTCCTGGAAGACTGCGAACAACCGTTCGACTATTTCATCCTTCGAAACCGTAGCGGCAGGCATCATACGCTCCAAAAAATACGAACCGATCGTTCGGTTCAATTCATTGATTCGGAGTATAGCAGTCTAGGAAAAATTTGACGAAACGCGATTCGTATCCTATTGTACCGATCGTTCGGTTCAGTCAATCTTGTGCCGCGCCCACCCGGATATCCCGCCAAACTGGAGGTTGTCATGTCTGCTACGCCCACGTATCAAACCGTCTCTGTTGCTGATCGTCGTACGGGTTCGACCATCGATGTGTTCTATCGCGATGCCGGACACAAGGACGCTCCTGTTGTCCTTTTGCTGCACGGCTTTCCGACCTCGAGCCACCAGTATCGCGGGCTCATCAGCCGGCTCGCCGGCAAATATCGTGTGGTGGCCCCCGACCTGCCCGGCTTTGGTTTCTCCGGTGCACCTGAAGCCAACACCTTTGCCTACACGTTCGACCATCTGGCCGAAGTGGTCGAAAGCTTCACCGATACGATTGGGCTGAATCGCTACGCGCTTTATGTGTTTGACTACGGCGCCCCCGTTGGCTTTCGACTGGCTGCGTCGCGGCCGGAGCGCGTGAGCGCGCTGATTTCACAGAACGGCAATGCCTACGAGGAAGGTCTCAGTGAGGGCTGGAATCCGATTCGCGCCTACTGGGAAGCGGCAACGGACGAGAACCGCAACAACCTCCGCGCGTTCCTGAAGTCCGAGACGACGTCGTTTCAGTACACGTACGGGGAGTCGGATACATCGCTGATCGCCCCCGAGTCGTACACGCTTGACCAGCATTTCCTCGATCGGCCGGGCAACGCCGACATTCAACTCGATCTGTTCGGCGACTACAAATCGAACGTAGCGGCGTATCCCCGCTTCCACGAATACTTCCGTACGCATCGCCCACCGACGCTGGCTGTCTGGGGAAAGAATGATCCTTTCTTTCTGCCCGCTGGCGCTGAAGCCTTCCGCCGCGATCTTCCGGAAGCCGAAGTTCACTTCGTCGACGCGGGTCACTTCCCGCTAGAAACGCATCTCGACGAAGTCGCGGCGATCATCCGGGCATTTCTGGCCCGGACCGTGGATTCGGCGCAAGGCGCGGCGCTGTTCGGAGAACTCGGAGAAGCATCGGCACCTGCCGAGGCGAAAGAATTGCTCGACGGCATGCGTGGCGTGTTCGGCTTCGTGCCTAACCTGGGCTACGCGATTGCGGTCGAACCGTCGGTGCTTGGAGCCTATATCGCGATGCTCCAGTCGCTTGGGGCAAGTTCGCTCGACCCGATCGCACAGCAAGTCGCAATGGTCTCCGCAAGCCGCGCAAACTCTGCGGATTACGGCATTGCCGTGCATGCAACTCTCGCAGCCAAACTGGGCGCATCGGCCGACGTCGTCCAGGCACTGCGGAACGGCGGCACGATTCAGGATCCCAGGCTGGAAGCCGTGCGTCGCTTTGCTGCCGCAATCGAGACGAACCGGACGCAGGTATCGGACAGCGACGTCAATGCCCTGAAAGCCGCGGGATTCGATCAACGCGCGATGGTGACCATAGCATTGGCTGCCGCCGCAAAGACACTCGTGAACACGGTTGCTCATCTGTCGCGGCCTGAAATCGACGGCGCTTTCCGCGCCGACTAATCCGATAACAAAAAGCCTGACGGGACGGTAGCGTAACTGCCGTCCCGCGATTGCCCATCGCGATGCATCGCGAGCAGCATGGACACGACATTGACCAGCGCCTGCCCGATTCGACCGACGGTGATACACGCTAGCCAGGCGCTCCAACTTCTGACGTTGCTACTCGTCCCGCACGCCCCGCCTGTCGGTCGCACTCGATCTGCGTCGAAAAGCGGTCGGATCCATGTCGTGCATTGCGTGAAACGCCTGAGAGAAGTTACTTCGGCTCGAAAAGCCGACCATTCTTGCGACCTCGGCGACGGGAACATCAGTCGTCGCCAACAATTCCGCAGCCTTGCGCAGCCGCACGACTTTCAACATGGCCATCGGCGGTTGCTTCCGGCGATATCGGCTAGCCGTTCCACCGACAACGGCGATGCCAGGCGCTCGAAGATCGCTTCAAGTGCCCCTGCGAGTCGTCTGTCGGCAAAGCCCGCGGCCCAAGGAAGGTCGGCGCCGCCATTGTCGATTTGCCGCCGCATTACCATGATCAGACACTGCTTGAGCAGTGCTTCGACCAATGCGCGCGAACCCAGCCCCGGACGAGCGCATTCCGCGAGCAGCAATACGAATTGATCCTTTAAGCCTGACTGCGTGTCGAACTGTGCGATCAGCGGCCGGCGCATCGTCCTGAACGGGTCGCCGCCATAGTTGGTATCCAGCTTGACTTCGCCGCACGCCGTCGCGATGCCCGCTTCGCCTCCACCGACCAGGATCGTCGGGATCGTTTCCCGCGAAGGCCATTCACAAAGACGCCCGTGATTCGTCTCACCGACGGGCGACGTACTGTCGCTTTCGATCCGGTAGCCGATTCCCGGCGGCAACAGCACGAAGCTGTGCGGAATCAACGCCACGCGCTCGCCGTCTTGCGTCACCAACGCACCACGCCCTTCCATGCAGTAGTGAAGACTGGCCGTCGCGCAAGCGTCGAAGCGGGCACTCCAGCCATCGCGTATATCGCAAAGCGTGAAATTAGCCACGCCAATGTCGAGCGCTGCCAGAAAGCGTTCGAGAACTGGAAGCCCGAAGAGGAGATGGTTAGTCATGGACGAATTCGAACCAAGTCGAGACCACATGGAACATGGACTTCTCTACTATTTGCCTGTAGACCTTTGATAACTGGAGAAAAGCATGTTCGACATGAAACATCTTACACGACTGAAGAAGCTGGACGAAAACGCACCGGAAGCCATGAAAAGTTTCTGGGCATTTGAAAAGCAGGTCTTTGAAGACGGCGCTTTGAGCGCGCAACAGAAGCAGCTCATTGCGGTTGCCGTCGCGTTGACGACGCAATGCCCCTACTGCATTGAACTGCACACTAAAGCTGCTCGCGACGCCGGCGCAAACGATGCTCAACTGTCCGAAGCTACGCTTGTAGCTGCGGCCATCCGTGCGGGCGGTGCCGTGACCCACGCTTCGCATCTCTTCAAAAACTAAGCCGGTACGAGAGTCCGGTCTGGACCGGACTCTCGACCTCTACGGAAAAACGAACACGCGTGACCGACTCCAACGACGTTCGAACCCGGACTTGGACACTGGATGGGCTACACGCACTTCCTGACTCGCCGGTTTGTCAATGTGCGCACCGAGATGAGCCTGCACGTGCTGGCATACAACCTCAAGCGCGTAATAGCGATACTTGGGCTCTCGAAAACCATGAAGGCCATGAGGCTGGTGGGTGCGTGAAGCACCCAAGGTTCCCCGTATAAGCTGGACGCGGTCCCCAACGGAGCATCGAAATTACGCCGGCATTCCTGGTCTACCGATGGGCTGCGACGATGCAGCACGGAATCTGCGCCCCGCGACTTCGCGTTCGTTGAGTCTTCGCGATATGTGCGGCTGTGATTTGACGTTCGGCTTGCTGCAATGGACAAGCGGCGCCCCGCGCCGAGCTTGGTTTCGTCAATTCCTGGTGCTTACGCGTTTTGACACGCTCTGGGCCGTTCCCAGAAAAATCGCCAGCCACTCAGGTTAGCGGCGCATAGGCGCGAGTTTTTGCTCATTTCGCAGGCGTCGCCGAGAGCGCTTCGAGCCCGCTCCTCGAAATCGCAGACGCCGCGTCCGGCGACGACAGATAATGGATCAGCGCCTCTGCGCCGACCGGATTTTTCGCATTGGTGGCGATTCCCCCGGAGAACACCGTGTACCTCTGCACTTCTACGGGCAAACTGCCGACCACCGTCACCCGTTTCACCGATAACAGTTCGACGACCTCCTGAATTCCGATCTCAGCTTCTCCATTCGCAACGGCATCGGCGACCTGCGCGACCGGAAGCATGCGGCTCTTGCTCTCCATCGGCCCCGCGATGCCGAGACGCCGAAACAGTTCGCCGCCGACATAGACGCCGCTCGGGCTGTCCGGATAGACGATCGACTTCGCTGCGAGCAGCGCTCGCCGCAATGCGTCGGCCGAGCTGATATCCGGCTTGGGTGTCCCCTCGCGAACCACCATGCCGATTGCTGAGCGTGCAAAGTCCACCTTGCTGTCAGGCAAGACCTTGCCGGCATTGATCTGTTCGTCGATTACATGGCCAACCACGATCAGCACGTCGGCCCACTCGCCGCGCGTAAGCCGCACAGGGATCGCATTCGCGGCCGTACCCACCGCGGGCCCCCAGACGGTGATTAGCTTACGGCCGGAGGCCTCCTCGAATTGCGGGCCCAGTTCGCGATAGGCCGATGCAAACCCGCCCGA
>WNGR01009230.1_pt1 | contig 18211 bp, 13 predicted proteins | sample 5407581 | NCBI WGS metagenome assembly WNGR01 (sample SAMN13153383, study PRJNA577476) | soil metagenome | isolation source: 80 cm soil or saprolite under Garry oak tree replicate 2 | place: USA:California | collected 2016-06-15 | reverse complement strand
GTCCGTTAATCACATTTGCCAAATCCTGCCGGCTCATGTCCGCTCCGGGTCACAGGAAAGCGTCTGCACATATTGGCGCCGGGTTCCGCGCGGGTCCGGGCTGAATTTGGCTGTGCCGACGGCCGAAGCGTCTCGGTCGCGGGACTGTCGAACACCGGTGCGGGACCATCGTGGCGATGGTCTCGGCGCTCACGTGAACGCGCTGGCTTGGTGTCGGCGAGATGTATAGCGTTTGTTCGCTCAAACAGTCCCGGCGGAAAAGAGGAGCCCGCTCGCTGTGTTCGACCTGTCCTTTCACCAGCTCATCATTCGCGCGGGGGCGTGCATTCTCGTTACTGCGATCCATGGCTTTGCGCTTGCCGCGATCGCGCGTGCCTTGGGCGACCGCGGGCCGCAATACGACGGAAGGCTGACGGCCAATCCGTTGCGCCATCTCGATATCATCGGCGCGCCGATGATGACCCTGTTCCAACTCGGCTGGATTCGGCCGATCGCGATCGATCCGTCCGAGCTGCGCTTCGGCCGTCTCGGCCTGATCGTATGCGTCTTTGGAAGCATCGCGACGACGGTCGCGGCGGTCGTCTTGCTGCTCGGACTGCGCATCCCGGCGCTGAAGTATATGCCCGAGGCCGTCGTGCCGACCGTCATAGCTACGTTGAATGAATCGGTTGTGATGTGCACTTGGTTTGTCGCATTGAATCTCGTGCCGTTGCCGCCGTTGACCGGAATGCATTTGCTCGTCGCCGTCCGCCCGAGCCTCGCTCCGGTGCTGATGACATACCGGCTCTACGTCGCAATTGCGCTCGCTGTGCTCACGCTGGCTGGCTTGGCGAACCCGGTCGTGCAACCGATCCGAGACGCGGTCGCGGGTCTGCTGACATGGTCGTGAGGCGCGCGCGAAGCAAACTAAACGAGCTCGCCGCGCGCCGCATCAACTGATCAAGCCCATCCGTCGCCAGTCCTGCAGCAGCAGACGGTCGAGGCTCGCGTCGGAACGGACCACCAGATAGCGCCCGAGGTGACGCCTGATTTGCTGGCGCAGACGGTCCTGCCAGTCGTCGAGGGCGGCCTTGTAGTCGTCGAGCACAATTTGATCGATCAACAATTCGACCTCATGGCCGCTCTCCGCGTCGACGAAACGAGTCTCGCCGGCGCCGAGGCGCGCGGGGTCAAGCTCCTCCGGCGCGGCAACGTGCACGGCGACGATCTCCTGCCGCAGCGAGCCCAACACTTTCAAGTCGGCGTCGAGCTCGTCGAGCCACCAGTCGCTGATGAGGATCACCAACCCACGGTGCGTAAGCCGCGGCAAGGCGGTGGCAAGTGCCTGACCGAATCCTGCGCCCGCCGGCTGCTGGGCGCCGAGCCAATCGAAAATCACCTGGGCGCGCGGTGTTCCTCGGACCAGGGGAGACCACAGCAACCGGCCTCCCGAATGCACGGCGGCCTGGACGGCATCCCCGCCGGCGAGGCCGACGAAGGCGAGCGCCGAAGCAAGGCCGCGGGAGAAATCGAATTTCGTGGGAGCCCCGAAGTTCATCGATGCGCTGCCATCCACGATGATGGTGATCGGAAGCTGCTGGTGGACGGCGTATTGCCGGACGTAATGACCGCCGGTGCGGGCGAAGAGATGCGCGTCGAGGTGGCGAACGTCGTCGCCCGGCTGGTATTCACGGTAGTCCAGGAACTCCATGCCCGATCCCTTGGCATTCGATCGCCGCTCCCCGATTCCGACGGTCGCCTTGGCGCGGCGCACCAGCAACCGCGAGCGCAGCAATGCCTGCAAGAGCCGAGGGGAGGGGGTCACGCTGCGTCCCGGATCGCGTCTTCGAAGACTTGGGCCAGCAAAGCTTCGGCGTCGATTCCATCGGCCTCGCCCTCGTAATTGAGCTGGAACCGGTGGCGCAACGTGGGCCGCAGCACGGCGCGCAGATCGTCGAAGCTGACGTTGTAGCGGTGCTGCAGCAGCGCGTGGCCCTTGGCGGCAAGCACCAGGCACCGCGCTCCGCGCGGGCTGATGCCGAAGCGGATGTACCGCTTCACCTCGGGTGGAACTTCGGCGGCATCATGTTGCGTGCGCCGCACGAAGCCTGCGACGGCGCGGCGCACATGCGCCGCGATCGGCACCGAACGAGCGAGCCGCTGCCCGTTGAGGATGTCGTCCGCCGAGAGAACCTGTGCCGGTACCGCTTGGGTCGCACCAGTGGTGAGATCGAGGATGCTGTCGAGCTCGTCTTCGCTCGGGAACGCCATCACGCTCTTGAACAGGAAACGGTCGATCTGGGCCTCGGGCAACTGATAGGTGCCCTCCATTTCGATGGAGTTCTGCGTTGCCAGCACGAAAAACGGGCGCGGTAGCGCCATGCTGCGGCCAGCCGAGGTGACGGTGCGCTCCTGCATCGCCTCGAGCAAGGCCGACTGCGTCTTGGGCGTGGCGCGGTTGATCTCGTCCGCCAGCACCAATTGGGTGAAGATCGGACCGGCTTGATATTGCGCCCGCGTCCGCCCCTGTTCGTCCGGGACGAGGGCGAGACCCCCGGTGATATCGGCCGGCATCAAATCCGGCGTGAACTGGATGCGCGCGAAGGTGAGCCCGGTTGCGGCTCCGAGCGTTCTCACCAGCAGTGTCTTGCCGACACCGGGAGCGCCCTGCAGCAGGACGTGGCCCTCGCAGATGAGCGCGATCAACAACTGGTCGATGACGGCACGGTGACCCACCACGGCCTTTGCGATCTCGTCGCGGGCGCGGGCGAGCGCGTCGAGCAGTTGCTCGAGCGCCGTCGCATCCAAGGCAACGACCGACGGTGTCGCCGCGGGTCCGTCGTGGCTTGCTGGCCTGCTCACGGGCATGGTCGGTCGTCCCCCTTCATGCTGGCGCTTGGCGCCTGCTGCCGCGCAGACCCGAGGCGTAGCGGATGATCAAATCGATCATGAACAACGCGAGCGCGAACAGGACCCAAATCTGCCATCCCGCACGGGTGACCCACCGCCGTTCGCCGCCGAGGAAGATCTGTTCGGCGCCGCCAAGAACGCGTCCCCCGGTCATTGCGGCGAGCGCCGCCAGCCGATCCGGGTCTGCGCGCTGGAATGCGTAGAGCGCCGGATAGGCGACGAGAAGCGGCATCTCGGCAGTGGTCCGATCGGCCACGGCACGCAGCACGAAGTCGCCGGTCCCCTCCAGGGTGACGCGTCCGACATGCCGTCCCGCCGACACCTCGGTCAGCGCGACATCCGTGGACGAGGAGGCGGGTCCAAGCAGCGAGCCCACGACCTTGAGCCCCGCGCGCGGCGTGCCCTCCGCGGTCGACGCGTCGACCGTGACCTCGACTTCATCGCCATGCCGCACCAGGCGCGCACTGAGGCCGTCTGCGTGCAGGCCCGGGAGGACGTGGCGGAGCGTCTGCGACCACAGCAGCGGATATTCGGGCATCGACTGCCAGTCCCGGCTCCACACCCCGGCGCCTTGCGTCGTCAATGCGACAACGCGGCCGTTGCCGTAGCGCCAGGAGGCGAGCAGCGGGACCGGCTCCTGCTTGGCGTCGGGAACCGCGAGGTGCACATCGGCCTCGCCCTTGCGGGTGGTGAGCACATAGCCGTGAATCGGCGGCATGGTCTGCGGCAGGCCGGCAAAGAACTCCGCGTTGCGCTCCAGCCAAACTGGCACAGCCGCGCGTACCTCGACCGGCTTTCCGGACAACAGCAGCGCTTCCTGAGAAAGAATGCTCGGGAGGGCCTTGAAGTCCTGGGTGGCGTGGAAAGCGCCCTTGCCGATGCGGGCGATTTCCTCAAGCCGGGTGCCGTCGGCCCCTTCGCCGATCGCGACCGTGGAGACCGATATGCCCTGCTCGGAGGTCGCCTTCAGAATTCCTGCGAAATCACCGGGCTGCGACAGTCCATCCGACATGACGATGATGTGCTTGGCCATCGCGTCGACGCCTTCAAGCTGGTGCAAGGCCTCCACCAGTCCCGGATAGATGGCAGTGCCGCCGCCGGGTTCCAGCTCCGCCAGCGCCTGCGTGACCGCGGCCGAATCCTTGGCGCGGCGCAGCGGCAGCAGCACCTTCGCCTCGGAATCGAACACGACGATCGAGATCAGGCTTTCCTCGTGTAGCAGGCGGATTGCACTCAGCGTCGCCTGCTTGGCGATGTCGAGGCGGGTGGCGGCGCCTTCGTTGCGCTGCATGCTGCCGGAGCGGTCGAGCACGAACGCGAGCGCCACCTTGGGCGCATCGCGCGGCACGCGGCTCGACACCGGCGACACCCGTTCGAGCGGTGTCTCGAAGTAGCCGCCGGGCCCAAAACTGTTCTCGCCGCCGAGCAACAAGAGCCCGCGGCCGTGGTCGGCGACCGCCTTCTCGATCAGCTCCTGCTGGAGGGTCGCGAGGTCGATGGCCGGCACGTTCATCAACACGATCGCCGAGTAGGCAAGCCAATCCTTGAGATAGAACGGCGCGCGCTTGGGTTCGACGATCTTGGCCTTGATCTCGTGCAGCGCCAGCGCTTTGGCCAGAACCTCCGCCCAAGCCGGCTGGGCCGCGACGATGAGCACGTCCGGCGCCGGAGCGACGTCGATGGCGACGCCATTGCGGTTGTTTTGGCGAAAGGCGTCGCCCGGGGCGTCCACGACCACCTCGTAGCGGGCGCGGCCCACGGCTGCCTTGGGGATGTCGGCCTCGATCCGGCTGCGGCCATCAGGGAGTTCGAGCGCGCGTTCGACGATGGTGTCGCCGTCCTTGAGAATCCGAAGCGTCGCGGACGATCGTCCGTGGCTATAGATCACCGCTTGCAGCGGGAACGGATCGCCGGCGTAGACCCGCTCCGGCACGGACACCCGTTCTACCAGCACCTCGCCCGCTGTCAGCCCTGTCATCGGCAGGACGTCGACCTTGAGGCCGCGCTCCAACACCGCGGGCAGCACGCGGGCCGCGTTGCCGCGCGTCTCGTTGCCGTCGAAGGCGACCACGATCCGTCCCGGCGCATCAGCGGGCAGCATGGCAGCGGCCAGCGCCATGGCGTCTTCGAGATTGGCGGCGGTCGGGGCGGCCGACTTTGGCGCGCGAGGTTCGCTGCTCTCTTCACCGCCGAGATCGGCGACGATGCGGCTGCTGGCGTCGACTGCGACGAGTCCCAAGCGGGTCGCGCCGCCATTGGCTTGGTCGCTTTTGGCGGCGGCATCGATGCGAGCGATGAGGCCCGGCGATCCGCGCTCCGCTTGGAGATCGGGCCCGGCGACCACGACGACGTTTCCGCCGCGATCAGGAAGCGGGAGCGGCACGGCGGCCAGCGCCGACGCGACCAACAAGAGCGTGGCGACGCGTGCGGCAAGCAGGAGACGCCGCCGCGCCGCCAACGGGTTCCCGCGCGCCAGTGCGGCGGGCCGCAGGAACCGCTCCGGTCCACGGCCTGCGAGCCAACCCTCGACGATCAGGAGCACCAAGGCGACGGCGAGCAACCACCGCCAAACCGGCAGGCGATCCATCAGGCTGGAAGAGGCAGCGTCAGACGGCGCCACGATGGCGCTCGCGCGTGCCGCAGGTGCGTTGACGGCCACGAATTGCGTCAGGCCATCGCGCTTGAAGCGGTAGAGACCGGCTCGATCGGGGATGAACTGCTCGTCATATCCCTGCGGCAGAAGGCCCGTCGCGCGCGGTCTTGCCAGCGCGCGCCGCGCCGCGGCCTTCGCATCGTTGGTGTCGGCGGAATGTAGGCTCACGAGGGTCACGTCGGCGCCGAGCAAGCGAGGGTCGAATGCGCAACTCCTTCCGACGATGCAGGGCTTGTCGATTGTCCTCCCGAGATCGGGCGCGATCCAGTTGAGCAGATTTGACACGAAAATCGGGAAGCCGGTCTGTTCGGGCCATCCCGAACTCGCGAGATCGAAGGCGATGCGAATCTCCCGCCCCGAGAGCGTCGTGCGTGCCTCGATGAGCGCGGCACCACCGGACTCGAGGAGGATCTGGGCTCCGCGCAGAGGGGAAAACCGATAGGCGCCCCCGGACTTGATCGAGGTCGAGGAGATCGTATCGGTCAGAGGATGGTCCGCCAGCCAACCGCTGGGAAAGGTCGCCGCGACCGCCTGGCCGTTCGCTTCACCGGAGCTGCGCGCCGAACCGAGCCACAAAACGTTGGTCGCCGGAGGACGGGCGACCTCAATTCCATTCACCACGACCAGGTCAAATGCGGCGGCATCGGCCGGCGCGGCGTCGGCGGCATAGAGTTCGACTTCGGCCGCGGCCTTGAGAGCCCGCGCGAGCGGTTCACTCACGGCGCCGAGCTGCAGTATCTTGAGCGCGCGTGGCTTGGGATGGACCACGAATTGCACGGAGTTGGCCAGCGGCCCGTTGTCTTCCGGCAGCCGCAATACAAGGGCGCCGGCGATAGGCAGGTCGAGATCGAGCGCGAAGGTTGCTTCGGCAAAGCCACCCGGCACGGGCGTGCGCGCAGCGTCGGCGCGGACATCCAGGCTGCCCCATTCGAGAAAGCCGTCACTGCCGTCGGGGCGGAAAAAGGCCGTGACCGTCGTCGCGCCCGCGAAGCCGGGCGAAAACGTGACGGTACCTTCGGCCCGCCACTTGCCGGCGCTTGCATCGAGTGCACGCAGCTCGGCGTGAAGCCGTGCATTGCGGCCGCCAGCGCCGGCGATGATCCGGGTCTCGACCGTCATGCCCGGGAGCGTTGCGGAAAAACGTTCCGCGCCCCCGCTGGCGCCGTCGGTGATCAGCGTGATCCGCGTCGGTTCGCCCTCCTTGAGCACCTTCGACACGAGGCGGGCGACCTGCGCCCAGTCGATACCACCGTCGCCCGCGCGCAACCGCTGCAGTTGCGGCGCGAGCCCGTCGGGGTCTGCAAGCCGTGCGGCGATGAGCCGGGGTCGCGCGCCAGCCAGAATCGCCGACACGCGCGCGCCCGTGTCCTTGAGGGGGCCAGCCGCCAATCCGGCGAGATCGGCGATGGCGGCGTCGAAGCGGCTCGGCGCGATGTCGGTGGTCCGCATGCTGCCGGACGCGTCGAGCACGATAATCTCGTGGACGAAACGGGGGCCGGAGCCGATCCGGGGTTGGGCGAGCGCCAACGCGCAAAGTGCGACGACGAGAAGTTGAAGCAGCAGCAAGAGATTGAGTGGCGGCAATTGAATACGGCGCCGCGAGGCGCGGCCGGTCTCGATCAACCGCCAGAGCTGGATGCTCGGGATCTCGAAGGTCCGGCGCCGCCGCACGTGGAGGATCAGCACCACGAGGCCGAAGGCACAGAGCAGGAGCCATGCCGGCGCGATCAGGCTCATGGGCGGCGACCTTCCGGCCCTCGGCCTTCGGTCGAGCGCTTGAAGTAGCGCCCCACAATCCTGCGACCCTCGGCCCCGAGCGCCGGGTGTTCGACCGGCTGCTCCTGCACGCGCCGCCAGCCCTCGCTTGCGTCGGAGGTCGGCGCCGCGACATCGGAGAGCGCGGCGTCCGGCGGAATTTCGATGCGGATGCGGCCGCCCTCGCGCCGCTCCGGATCGGGCAGCAGCATCTGCTCGGTGGCGACGAGGTCGGCCGACTTGGCGGCATTGCCACGACCCAATGGCTGCACGCCGTCGCCGGCCCGGTCGCCTTGGCCGGCATTGGCCGCCGCGCCGGCGGGTTGCGCTGCCGCGCGCGCGCGCCGTTCCTCATCGGCCATCAACCGTTCGATCTGGGCGCGCGGGTCGGTCTCGGAGCCGTCTTCGTCGAGGTAGAGCCAAGGAAGGTCCCCGCCCGGCAATCGGCGGGCCGCCGCGATCATCTCGGACAGCGAGCGGCTTCCGGTCGCTCTGCGGTCCTGCAGCTGCGCCGGCCGGCTTGCCGGGTCGCGCTGCACTGCCGCGGCCTCTGGCGCGGCATGGTCGGGATCGCGCACGGGCGCTGCACCGGCCTGGCGGTTGCCGGTGATGTCGTCCAACGCCGACCGCAGCATCTCCATCGGATCCCGGCGCGACGCGGCTTGGCCCGCCGGGCGTTCACCTTGGGCATAAGCCTGCTGGGCGTGCGCAAGCAGCCGGTCGAGTTCGCTCGCGAGCTGTCGGCGGTCGAGCGCCGCGCGAGCGACCTCGGTGCTCAGGCGTTCGAGCGTGCGGGCGATCGTGCGCAGATACGGGTCGGAACGCTGCGCGGCATCCTGGTCGAGGATTTCGGCGATGCGCCGCAGGTTGGCGGCCGTGTCGGCGGCTTGCTGACGGCTCAGTCCGCTATCGTCGGACCCGTCGCGCGCCGCCGAGGCACCGGGGACGGCACGCCTGAACGCCTCGGGCGGCACCGCATGCAGCAGGATCGCCGCCGCGACCAATACCGGCACCGCCCACGCCGCGCGCGGTAGCGTCAGCCGAACCAACGCACGCGGATCGATTGCGCCCGCGCGCCGTTCCGCGTCTGCTAGCAGCGCCGCGCGGACCGGGTCCGGCGCGCTGTCCGATCGCAAATTGGCGGAAACTTCCAGCGCTGTGCTCAGTCGCTCCTGCAGCGCGAATGTCCGATCGGCCACGCGCGCAAGCCCTGCAAGATCGGGCGCGACCAGGAACGTCAGGGGAATCGCAAGTCCGAGCACGCAAGCGAAGGCGATGACGCTCAGCGCGAGGTGGTCGAGCAGCGGATGTCCGGAAACGGCCGGCAGCCACCGTGCCTGCGCCCATCCATCGAAGGCGGTCATGGCTTCAAGCGCGCAGAGCACGACCAGCCCGCACAGCAGGCTCCAGACCGCACCGCGCAGCACCGACCCAAGCTGCCAGCGCGCCCGCGCGCGCGTAAGGCATGCCCGCGATATGGGAAGCCTGGGGTCGCCCACTCTCATTTCCCCGCTGGTTTCGGCGCAGCGAGACCATGTTCGGCAAGCAGGCGGCCGATCGTGCCGTCCGCCTGCAGCGAGTCGATCGCCTGTCCGAACGTGACGCTCAGGAACGCGTCGTGCGACCGCACGGCGATACCAAGCTCCGTCTGCACGGGTTCGAACGGAGAGGGAATGATGTGAAGTCCCGCCGCCTGCGGCTTGCCGCCGGTCGCGCGATAGAGCGCAGGCTCCCACACGAAGGCGGCGGCGACGGTGCCGTCGAGCAGGCGTTCGATCAGAAGCTTGTTGTTGTAATAGGACAGCCGCGGCCAGCGACTCTTCTCCGGCAACGATTGCAGATACAGGATGACCTGGTTGTCCACCCCGCCCAGTATGCGCGTGCCGAGCGGACGAGCTACCGGCACATCGGCAAGCTTGCGATAGGCCGCCGAGGTGGTGACAAGGACCGTGCGCGTGGTCAAATAGGGGCGCGTGATCGTGATCCACTCAGGATAGCCCTGGGCGAGCGTGAAGCCCATGAAGCCGTCGCATTGCTCCGCGAACTGGATATAGATTTCTTCGAGCGTCAGCGGCAGGCGATAGTCGAGCGGCTCGGTCGGCCGCCAGGTCCTGATCTCGATCACCTCCGCCGTGAGCAGAAGGGCGGAGGCAAGCTCGCGAGCAAGCGCAGCCTCGAACGAGGCCATCATCGCGGCACCGTTCACGCACAAGGCGACCTTGTTGCCCTGGCTGCCGCGGCCGCGATCCTGGTAGGTGTCGCGCGGCGGGATCTCCATGCCCTGCGCGCTCGCCGCGCCGCTGGCGAAGCAGACAAGCGCCGCCAGCACCGCGACGATTGCCGGGCGCCGCCACGCGGCGGCGCCCGTTGGCACCGCAACATGCATTGTGCTTCCTCGCTTTTGGCGGTGGTACAGCCTAAAAACGACGCGGATCGTGCCTCATTGCTGCACGCCGCACAATCCGTGTCGCTAGCCTCGGTGAAGAGGTAGGCGCAGCCTCCGGCGGACCAAAGAGTGTCCCGATCCGCCGGCGCCAGCCAAAGTCGCCTACTGCGGCAGCGCGAACACGTACACGGCGTTGCCGCCGCTCACCGAATCCACCTCGGGCGTCATCTTGATGGCGGCCGCATTGATCCCGCCGCCGCCGGCCGGAATGGCAATGTATTGGCGGCCGTTGACGGAGTAGGTCACCGTACCGCCGGCGGCCTGCGACGCGAGCCGCGTCTGCCAGAGGACCTGGCCGTTGTCAGCGTCAAGCGCGCGCAGGTAACGGTCCATCCCGCCGTTGAACAGCAGACCGCCCCCGGTCGCGAGCACCGGCGAATAGTTCGACGCTCTGTTCTCATAGCTAAAGACCGTCTTGCCGGTTTCAACCGAAATCGCATCGATGCGCCCAACCTTGTCCCGGCCGGAAGCAAACTTGGTATTGGCGTCAACATTGTACACGAACTGCGGCGCTGGCTCGCGGGCGGCGCGGGCCCTGAGGTCGATGCAGAGGTTCAACCCTGAGGTCGATGCAGAGGTTCAACAACATTACATAGATGACGTTGGATTTCGGATTGTAGGCGCTGCTCGGCCAATCGCGGCCGCCGTTGAAGGTCGGGCAGACATGGTAGTACTTGCCGACCTCCTTGAGCACGGCGTTCTCGTTGACGGTGACGAAACCTTTGGGATCGATCCTGGCGATCAGGTTCTGCTCAACGGTCTGCTTCGCCCACAGGAATTCGCCGTTGGCGGCATCGAAACTCCAGGCGATGCCGGTCTTGCAGGGCACCCCGGTCAACGTCTTGCGCGGCCCGCGACGCGCGTCAGGATTGACGGAAAGCATGCCAGCCGCGTTGGCGTCGGGATTGACCGGCGAGTTGATGACCATCATCTCGAAGGTGCATTCCTGATCCCAGTTGTCGCGCGGCAGCACCTGGTGGCGCCAAACCACTTCGCCGGTCTTAGGTTTCACGGCAAAGCGCGTATTGGTGCCGGTCATGGTTGCACCCGGCATGTTGCGCTGGGTCTCCGAGGCCGGGCCGACCGCGCTCGATCCGTAGAAGACGAGATCGAGCTCGGGATCGTAGGTGAGCTGGCCCCAGACCCCGGTCATCCAACGGCTTTCGAACGGCGAGCCGGCCCAGGTCTCGTCGCCGGGCTGGCCCGGGCGCGGAATCATCGTGTTGCGCCACAGTTCCTCGCCGGTCTTGGCATCGTGGCCGGTGACATAGCAGCCATGCGGCGCCACCTGGCAGGTCGAGCCGGCGACGACGACTCCGCCGACCACGATCGGGCCGGTCGAATTGCTGACGTAGTAATCGCCGCCGCGGTTGGTCTGCCAAGCGAGCTTGCCGGTGCGGGCCTCGAGCGCGACCACGAAGTTGTCCCAGGTCACGAAGTAGACGTGGTCGCCAGAGAGCGCGATCGCGCGCTTGCGCTGCCCGTGGTTGGAGCGGAACGACGTCATGGCCGGCAGCGGGTGCCGGTATTCCCAGATGAGGTCGCCGTTGGTGGCGTCGATCGCCTGGATCACGTCGCCGGGATTACCAAGATACATCACGCCATTGTAAACGAGCGGCGTCATCTCGTTGATGCCGGGCTCCATGACACGCGCCCACACCAGTTGCAGGCCCTTGACGTTGGTCTTGTTGATCTGATCGAGCGGACTATAGCCCCAGGCCTGGTAATTGCCACGATGCATCATCCAGTCCTCGGGCTTGGGAGCCCGCATCATCTGGTCGGTCACCGTGACGAAGTTCGACACGGTGCGCAGCGTCGACGTGGCTTGCGCATTGCCGGTCGAGACCAGCGCGCAGAGCAGGGCGGCACTCAGCAGGCATTCCTTGATCGGCCATCTCATCGCTTCACTCCCTTAGGTTGGAAACCGGTTCTTCTGGCGTCCGTTGGTTTCGCTCTTGGTTTTTCTTGGGTCGGTCGCCGACAGGATCGTGCCCGATTGTCGGAACAAGCACAATCGGGACGAAGGCCGGCGTGGGTGCGAATACCCTTCGTCGCGCGGGGCAAATTTCCCGGATGGTGGCGGCACTTTTGGCAACGGCTCGGGGCAAAATCGACCGTGTCGGTTTCGATTGTCGGGCGGATGAGACTTCGCCTAGAGTGGGGCGCTTGAGTGAACAGGCCGTCCGTAGGAGATTTCATGCTGTCGAGAATTTCGTGCGCGGTCCTCATTGCGGGTGCGAGTTGCCTGGTGGTTGCGCTGGCGCCGGTGGCCGAATGCAACGCCGCCGAGGACGCGACGTCGGTCTGGCAAGGCGTCTACACCAAGGCGCAGGCGGAGCGGGGGCGGACAACCTATTTCGCGGCCTGCGTCTCCTGCCACGGGGCGCAGCTCCAGGGCGATAGCGACATACCGGAGCTTGCAGGCAACGGCTTTCTTCGGAAGTGGACCGGCCTGTCGGTCGGCGCGCTGTTTGCGTTCACGGAAAGCCAGATGCCGGTCGGCCGTCCCCGCGGACTCGGCGCGCAAGGCTACGCCGAGGTGATCGCGCACATCCTCGCCACCAACGGTTTTCCTGACGGCCAGCAGGAGTTGCCCGCCGGCGGTTCGGCCCTCGACAAGATCATGATCGACAAGAAGAAGTGAGACGCGATTGCAATCGTTGCAACGTGTTCGGCCTCACTGGCCACTTTTCTCGCACAGGCCTGCCACCGACGCGATGGATTCGACGTCAAGCTGCGCTTCGGCGACTCACTTCGATCACTTCTTCGCGGCCTCTTCCGCGGCCTTCTCGTCGGCGCGCGCTCCAGCGAGGATGCCAGCCATCGCGTGATTCCCCTCGTGACATGCATATTCGTAGATAGGATCCTCACTCTTCGACATCGGGACCACTGCTGTCCATGGTCTCGTCCACATGGTCGGGTCGTCGACCGTGAATTCGTAGAGGAGCGTGTTAGCGTCGGTGCGCGTGAAGCGTTCGATCAGGTGCGTGTTCGCGCTGGAGCCTGGCAGGCTCGTCTCGCGTTTGAAATTCTTCGTTTCGACAACCAGCGTATTCCCCTCCCAGTGGCCGCGCGAGTCCCCCTTCCACTGACGGATGCTCAGATGCGGGCGCCCATCCATGGGGACAATGCGAGCGTCGTGCACCATCTCGGTGAGGATCACTACGTATTCAGGAGTCTGGAACAGCTGAACATTGTTGTTGTAGGCGCCTGGAGTCATTGGCGGTCCAGCGTTCAACCCCATAATGCAACGCTCCTGCAGAGGCCGGTCTTCCCACGAGTCGGCGTGGGGACGTCCAAGCTGATTGTCGCGCGCGGCCACTGCGCGCAGGGCCGCTTTCTTCTGCCCGTCCGGCGTCAAGGCCGGAAGCCGGCCATCGGGCGGATCCACAATCAACGACGTGCGCTTTGACTTCACGATCTTGTCGCCGCGCTCGTACCAAAACTCGTTGTAGGGGACGACGCCGCCCGCCGGGTAATTCAAACCACCTTGCTTTGGATCAATCAGATCACGATTCTGGCGTCGATTTTCTTCCCTCTCGAAGTTCGCCGCTTCCTCGTCGGTAAAAAACTCCTTCGTTCCCAGCTCCTTGGGCCGTTCCAGAGGGGTGATGGTGCGGTAGTCCCAAACTCCCTGCAGGTCCGGCCGGCCATCCGGTGTGCGTGGCAGCGTCCAAGTCCCTGCTGCAACGGTGGTCTGGCCCGCGACGGGGACCGGCGTCAGCAACGCAACCGCGATCACGACCGCCAGACCACCCGTTGAAATGTGAACTCGATCGATCATATGAACCTCCTTTTCACTTGCTCGGTTGCTTGCGAAGATGCCCATACATGAGCTCTTCCGCGAACTCCACGCACTTGAATTCCAACAGCTGAGCGTTCTTCTCCAACCGACGATAGAGGGGCATACTCATCTTCCAGGGTCGCGAAAACACCTTCGGGTCCTCGATGGTGACTTCGTAGGTGACGGCGTCAGGGCTCAGGGGAGTGTAGCGTTCGACCACGTGCAGGGCGTCGCTATGGAAATTCCCGGCCCTGTCAAACCAGGTCTGGTCGTTCAAACTCGTCACGTCGACGACCAGAGTATCCCCCTCCCAGTGGCCGACCGAGTGCCCCATCCAGCTGTCGGCAGGGCTTGGGGGCGCCTTATCCATGTAGATCGTGCGGGTGGCGCCCGCATACTCATAGGCCATCAGGATGGAGTTCGGAGTCTGAACAATTTGAAACGGATAGGGCATATACGTGGCCCGTGGCACGCCGGGCAAATAACACTTGATTTCAGGGTCAGCGGTCAACCGGTTTTCAAAGTTTTCTTTCTTTTTCGCCGCCGCCGCCGGCAGGTAGGGGATCTCACCGCCCTCCACGACGCCCAGCCCCGCCGGAACTGCGCCGACCGCGCCGAGTGCGACCACCTGTCCCGGTCGCGCCGCATGTTCCTGGATGTCCCAGTTTGCGGTGTTGAGAGCCTGCCAAATACCGTTCAAGTCCGGTTTGCCGTCCGCCGCACGCGGCGCCTTATAGGCCTCGGCCTGACTCGCGGTCGGTATCACGCCCAGCTGGAGGGCGGTTATCAAGGCGGCTGTCGCACTCGCAAATCTCGCGCCTCTCAACCGATTTCGCATCCGTGCCTCCTCTCCGAACCCACATCCTGCATGTCCCGCAGGCACTACTTGGGCAACGCCGGGGTCGTTTTGGGGGGTACCCGGTGATGCGTCGCCTGCTCGTAAGAATAAGCGAGCTTCAGCAGCATAGGCTCGCTGTAGGGCAGCCCGAAGAACGTGATGCCGACCGGGAGATTGTTGCTGGTGAACCCGGACGGCACGGTCATCGAGGCGGCAAAGATCAGAAACGTGTTCAACGTCGGCACGCCTCTGGTGGTCTCATATGGCGGATTGATGCCGTTCTTGATCAAGCTCGGCTCGTGCTCCACCGATTTGTGCACGATGGCGTCGAGCTTGTTGTCAGCCATGATTTTGGCGATGCTAATCATCAACTCGTCGCGGGCGCGAACATATTCGACGTAGCGCGCCGCGTTGAAGGGCGCCGACGGCGCCTTGTAGCGTGCGACATTCGGCGGGGGAAAGCTCTTGTCGATGTCGGGCGAGCTGATGATGTCGTGCCGCGTCTTGAATGGCGAACCCGGATTGCGCGCAAGGTAGAGTTCAAGTGCGGCGTCGGTTTCGATCGGGTTACGCTCCCGCGTGGCGAGGAGCTTCTTTAGACTCGGGATAACGATCGGATCGACCAGGATCGCGCCCGTGGCTTTCAGTTCAGCGACATTCTTCTCGAAGGCGGCATCGACGATCTTGAAATCCGGCGCGTTCGGGTTCGACTGGTTTCCGATCGACTCACGCAGAATGCCGATGCGCGCGCCGTTCAACCCGCCTTGATCGAGATATTTCGTGTAGCTGCCCTCGACCTTGCCGACACCGAGGGCGGTCACCGGGTCCTCCGGATCGTAGCCCACCATGCCGTCCAGGAGTTTCGCGAGGTCGCGCACGGTGCGCGCCATCGGCCCCATCTGCGCGTGCACGGTCGGATAACCGTCCCACATGCCGGTGCGGCTCACCAGGCCGGGCGTCGGCCGCAAGCTCACGACGGCATTCCACGCTGCCGGGCGGCGGATCGACGCAACCGTTTCCTCCCCGATGGCGACGGTCGAGAAGCTTGCCGTCAGCGCCGCGCCGGAGCCGCCGGACGAGCCGCCCACTGTGCGCTCGAGATCGTAGGGGTTGCGCGTGACGCCGAATATCGAGCCGTAAGTGTCGCCGGCAGCGAATTCGGAGAGCGTCGCCTTGCCGAGGATGATCGCGCCGGCCTTGCGCAACTTATCGATCACGAAGGCGTCTTTGGGCGGCCGGTAGTCCCTGAACACCACGGTGCCGAGCGTGGTGGGCATGCCGGCCGTGTCGATCTCGTCCTTGACCAGAATCGCGATACCGTGCAGCGGGCCTACGAGCCCGGACGTCCGAAATGCGGTGTCGAGCCGGTCGGCTTCTGCGAGTGCATTCGGATCGAGCGTGATCACGGAATTGATATTGGGGCCTTGCTTGTCGTAGGCGTTGATCCGGTCGAGATAGCCCTGCACCAACTGGCGGGCTGTGAGCCGGCCGGATCGGAAGGCCGTGTGGATGTCGTCGATCGAGGCCTCTACGACCTGAAACTGCGCTGCACTCGCGGTCTGGGCCTGCGTGGGCGCTGTGCATGACATCGCGATAGCCATCGCACCAGCCATAGCATGAATTGCTCGCTTCATCGCACATCTCCGGGTCGAGCCAGATCGGCACTGAAAAACCAGCCTACACCATGCCGGCCTGCTTTCCACCGGGTTGCGCGGCAAAAGCACCGCCACGACGATGGAGCAATCAGGCAGCTTCGGGGAGGGGGGCCTCGCATGCGGGCTATCGGCTTATGCCAAACGGGGCTACCATCCACACAAGTTTTGGTTTGATCGAAGGAAACCCGTTACAGCGCACACTGCAAGGCAATAGGAGACCATCATGCGCGATCGGTTCTTGAACTCGGTGACAACGGTCGCCATCACGGCGGCGGCCGTTGGCGCCGTTGTTGCGGTGCTTGGCACACAAACGTCGGCTCAAAACTCAGCGGCTTCAGCCACCACGCTGAAAACGCCCTGGGGCGAACCCGATTTGCAGGGGATTTGGACGGTCGAGTATGACACGCCCTTGCAGCGCTCCCCCCGGTTTGCGGACCAGGAATTCTTCACCGAGGCCCAGCGGGCAGAATTCGACAGAGTACGGTCGCAAGAGCGCGGCCGCGACGCGCGTGGCGAGCGTGGGAGCGAGCTCGACGTCGCCGGCGCTTACAACGACGCGTTCGGGGCCATGAAGCGCACCGGCAAGCGCACGTCAATGATTGTTGATCCGCCCAATGGCCGAATCCCGCCGCTGACGCCGGAGGCCGCGAAGATTGCCGCCGCCGATCGAGACTTTCGTCTTGCCCTGATGCAAGCGACGCAAACGTGCAAACTCAATTTGCCCGGATGTGCCGGCGGCAAGTACGATCCGACGCCGACGTCGCGGCGTGCAGAGCTTCCCGCTCGCTACAACACGGCGCGCATGAACCGCCATGATGGTCCCGAGGACGGCGCGTTGGCGGACCGCTGCTTAACCATCGGACTGCCCGAGTTCGGCGCCGGAAACGGCGGCGGCAGCTTCCGACGGATCGTGCAGACGCCGGGGGGTATCTCGATGTTCTACGACGTGGGCCAGGGGCAAGGGTGGCAGCGCAACATCGTCATGAATGGGAGCCCACACTTGCCGGCCAACATCCGCCAGTGGTTCGGCGACTCGCGCGGTCGCTGGGAGGGAAATACGCTGGTGATCGACGTGACCAATTTCAGTCCGAAAACCGATTATCGGGGATCGCGGGAGAATCTGCACTTGGTCGAGCGCTGGACGCGGACTGGGCCGGCCACGCTTGAATACGCAGTGACCATCGACGATTCGGCCGTCTGGACGCGTCCCTGGACTGTCACGCAGGAGTTCGCCAAACAGAACGAACAGGAAAACAGGATTTATTACGAGCCTCGCTGCGTTGAAGGAAACTTTGGCCATCCCGCGGTGCTGAAGGCGTCGCGCCTGGAAGACCGCGAGTTTGCCGAGGGGCGCGGGCCTGATCCGCTGACCAAGGACAACGCCTCCGGAGGTGCTACGTTCGATCCGTTGCAGCAGTAGCATGCGGCGAGGCAATGGCGGCCAACATCAAGCGCGAGCAACCGAAAGAAACCGGGCCAGCGAAATATCGGCGGTCGAGGCTGAATAGGACGCCGCGCCATGTCGGCTTAGGGTCGTGGCGTATCACCCCGCCGTGAGCGGCGGGTGCCGACGTTTGCGGCGCTGCATGAGCCTCGTTAGAAAGTCGCCAGCGGATTGACCGGCGATCCGGTACCGCCCTCCACCGGCAGCGGCGCGAACGTAATCACGAACTCGTACCGGTTCAACCGCCGCGCCGTCGCGACCAACTCCTCGAGATCGAGGCACTCCACGATGTTGATCCCCATCCAGATCAGTGCCGCCACGTGGATCGGGTTGCGCATCCCTTCCCAGCCGGGCCTCGGATTCCAGTCGATGTTGAAGTCGTGGCCGATGAAGGCCGGCAGCCGCTCATGCATCCACGGAATCGTGTCGGGGTAATAGCCCGCCACCTGGCCCGTCCACGGGCCGACTGCCGCGCGTCGCTTCCATCGGCCGGTGTACAGCAGCGGGATGTCCCCGGGGCCGATCTTCACGCCGGATTTCTGTTCCCACGCTTCGAGGTCCGCGCGCCTGATCGGCACGGTGGGATCGACCCAGTCAACGCCCTTGAGCTGCGCGATATCGTAGAGGACGGCACGCGTAGTGACGCCGCCCCTCCAGTTCATCACGCTGCCTTTGATGCATCCGCTCTCGTTCGTCACGTTGTCCTTCACCGGGACACCGTTGTACATCTGCCCGTTCTCGAAGAAG
>WNGR01004684.1_pt1 | contig 18214 bp, 14 predicted proteins | sample 5407581 | NCBI WGS metagenome assembly WNGR01 (sample SAMN13153383, study PRJNA577476) | soil metagenome | isolation source: 80 cm soil or saprolite under Garry oak tree replicate 2 | place: USA:California | collected 2016-06-15 | reverse complement strand
TGAATGCGCGGCGGGTGGCGGAGCGGCTGGCCGGTGCGTTGAATGAGCTTGCGGGTGAGCCGATTGCGCGGGCGCACCATGGGTCGCTGGCGGCGGTGCAGCGCCGGGAGATCGAGGAGCTGCTGAAGGAGGGCAAGATCAAGGCACTGGTGGCGACGAGCTCGCTGGAGCTGGGGATCGATATGGGGGCGATCGACCTGGTGATCCAGATTGAGGCTCCGCCGAGCGTGGCGGCGGGGATGCAGCGGATCGGGCGGGCGGGGCATCAGGTGGGGGCGCCTTCGTGTGGAATTATCTTTCCGAAGTATCGGGCGGACCTGGTTGCGTGTGCGGCGGTGACGCGGGCGATGCATGAGGGGCATGTGGAGTCGACGCGGTTTCTGCGGAATCCTCTGGACGTGCTGGCGCAGCAGATGGTGGCGGTGATTGCGCATCCGCCGCTGGCCGTGGCGGATGCGGAGAGAAGGAGCAAGCATAAGAGTGAGGAGGAGGAGGAGAGCCCCGGGATCAGCTATAGCGCGCTGTTTTCGCTGGTGCGGAGTGCGGCTCCGTTTGCTGCGTTGAGTCAGGGTGTCTTCGATGGGGTGCTGGATATGCTGGCGGGGAGGTATCCGTCGGATGAGTTTGCGGAGCTGCGGCCGCGGATTACGTGGGATCGGACGCGCAACTGGATTACGCCGCGTGCAGGGGTGAAGCGGATTGCGATTCTGAATGGCGGGACGATTCCGGATCGTGGGTCGTATGGAGTGTTTCTGGCGGGAGAGCGAGCGAAGCCGGTGCGGGTGGGAGAGCTGGATGAGGAGATGGTCTTCGAGAGCAAGATTGGAGACACGTTCATCCTGGGGGCGTCGACGTGGAGGATCGAGGAGATCACGCATGATCGTGTGCTGGTGTCGCCTGCTCCGGGTGAGGCGGGGAAGATGCCGTTCTGGCATGGGGATCAGGCGGGGCGGCCGCTTGAGTTTGGGCGGCGGATCGGTGCGCTGGTGAGGGAGATTCGCGAGGTGCCGCAGAGCGTGGCGGTGGCTCGGCTTACGCAGGAGCATGATCTTGAACCGCAGGCAGCGGAGAATGTGCTGCGGTATCTGGTCGATCAGGAGCTTGCTACGACTATCGTTCCCGACGACCGGAACATTGTGATCGAGCGGGTTCGGGATGAGCTGGGCTACTGGCGGGTGTGCGTGCTGACGCCGTTTGGGAGCAGGATTCATGCGCCGTGGGCGATGGCGATGACATCGAAGGTTCGCATGAACGGCGGTGTGGACGTCGAGACGATGTGGAGCGAGGATGGCTTTGTGCTGCGGTTTCCGGAGACGGATCTCGCGCCCGATGTGGAGCAGCTGATGCTGGGGCCGGAGGAGGCGGCGGAACTGGTGCTGCGGCAGTTGGGGTCGACGGCGTTGTTTGCGGCGAAGTTTCGCGAGAGTGCGGCGCGGGCTTTGCTGCTGCCGCGGCGCAGGGCGGATGGGCGGACTCCACTGTGGCAGCAGAGGAAGCGGGCGTATGACCTGTTGAGTGTGGCGAGCCGGTATGCTTCGTTTCCGATTCTGCTGGAGGCTTACCGGGAGTGCCTGCGCGATGTGTTCGATATGCCGGCGCTGATGGAGACACTGCGGCTGATTGAGAGCCGCAGCCTGAGGGTGCATACCGTGGACTCGCGGACGCCATCGCCGTTTGCATCGGCTCTGCTGTTCAGCTATGTGTCGAACTATATCTATGACGGCGACGCTCCGCTGGCGGAGAGACGGGCGCAGGCGCTCTCGATCGATCAGGATCAGCTGCGGGAGTTGATGGGCGATGCCGACCTGCGGGAGCTACTGGATATCCATGCGATTGAGGAGACGGAGGAGCAACTGCAGTGCGTCGTCGAGAGCTACAAGGCGCGGAATATGGATGGGGTGCATGATCTGCTGCTGCGGTTGGGGGATTTGAGCCGGGCGGAGCTGCTGCGGCGATGTGTAACTGAAACGGTTGCAGAGACGATTGCGAAGCTGATGCGGGCTCGACGGGTGCTGGAGGTGGAGATCGCCGGGGAGAAGCGGCTGATTGCGGTGGAGGATGCAGCTCGGTATCGAGATGCGCTGAAGGTGCCGCTGCCACCGGGATTGCCTACAGCTTTTCTAAGTGCGGCGCCGGATGCGATGGTGGATCTGATCCGCAGGTTTGCGCGGACGCATGGGGCGTTCACCACGGCCGAAGCCGCTTCACGTTTCGGCGTGCCTGCACAGGGCGTGGAGGCTGTGCTGCAGCGGCTGGTGCAGATGGGTCGCGTGGTCGAGGGCGGCTTCAGGCCGGGTGGGATTCATCGGGAGTGGTGCGACAACGAGGTGCTGCGGTCGATTCGGCGGAAGAGCCTTGCTCGGCTGCGCAAAGAGGTGGAGCCGGTGGAACAGAGGACGCTGGCGCGACTGTTTACGCGGTGGCAAGGGGTGGTGCAGCCGCGAAGGGGGCTGGATGCGCTGCTGGATGTGATTGAGAATCTGCAGGGGGCTCCGTTGCCGGCTTCGATTCTGGAGACGGAGATTCTGCCGGCGCGGTTGCTGGGGTATCAGCCGGCTGATCTGGATACGTTGATTGCGGCGGGTGAGGTGGCGTGGGTTGGTATGGAGCCGCTGGGTGAGAGGGATGGGAGGTTGGGGCTCTACCTTGCAGAAAAGCTTCCGGTGTTGTGGGCTGGTGTGGAAGGGATTGCTGACGAATGATGGGATGGCTGCGCTTCGAGCTTATTGCGAGCGGCCGAGCAGCTTGCGGAAGCCTGCGCGGAGGGTGCATCAGCAGACGGGTTTTCGGTCGAGACGGACGACTCCGCCAACAGCGCAGGGGCGGTGGGCTTTGCAGGGGGCGGCGTTTGCTGCGGAGCGGTCGGGTACGGTTTGGAGTCATGCGATTGCGCATCAACTGCTGCAGCGGTATGGGGTGGTGTTCCGGGAGACGGCTCATGCGGAGAATCTGCCGGGTGGCTTTTCGGCTGTCTACGATGTGATGAAGGCACTGGAAGAGAGTGGAAAGATTCGGCGAGGGTACTTCGCGGCGGACCTGGGGGCTACACAGTTTGCCATGCCGGCTGCGGTGGATCTGCTGCGCTCTCTGAGGGTGCAGCCGGATCCGGGGAAGGCCGAGATACTGCAGTTGGCGGCTACTGATCCGGCTAATCCTTACGGTGCGCTGCTGCGGTGGCCAGCGGCTCCGGATGCAGGGTCTTCGTTGACGCGGAGTGTGGGCGCGAAGGTGATTCTTTGCAATGGAGCGCTGGCGGCTTATCTGCGGCGGGGGAATCCGAATGTGCAGGTGTTTCTGCCGGAGGAGGAGCCGCAGCGGTCGCAGGTCGCTCGGACGCTGGCAGAGTTTCTGGTGGGGCGGGTGCACGAGCAGGAGGATGAGCATGGACGAGGCGGGATGCTGATTGCCACGGTGAATGGTGTGGTTGTGGCGGAGCATCCACTGGCGCGGTTCTTGCTGGATGCGGGGTTTGCGGCGGGGGGTCGGGGCGAGGTGAGGGTGAATGCCTAGATTCCTGCTCGACGGGTGCAGACGTTTCCGACAATCAAGCAAACGAGCGCTGCCAACAGAAGAGCCACCCGGAACCTATGCAGACGGTCCCACCTGCTGCGCGTCTCCTGCCAGTCTGGGGGAAGCGAAGCCCCAGACCATGAGGCGACACGGTTGTTGAGTGGTACGAGCCAGAGTACCGAGATGATAATTGTCGTGATCCACAGGGCAGCAGAGGCGACGAGTGAGGAGCTCACCTGATGGAATTGCAGCCAGCGGAGAACAGCGTCCGCGATGGTAAGGAGAATGACTGACGCGTACCAGACAGGCATTACGCGGCCCAAAAGCTTTGCCAATGGGCTGACCACTGCTGAGTGACCTTCTTCAGAGAGTTTCTCGAAGGCCGGATTGATGAAGACAGCGATGGTGAACTCATTGCCGACCATTAGACCGGCCAAAAGAATGACAAGCGAATCCAGGATTTTCAACATATAGCCAAGCCCCTACTACTTTTTTTGAATCGACCTCTCGCTTTGTTATGCTCCTGTATGTGCTGACAGAAGTCAATGTACTGACAAATTTGTCAGTTATGGAGAACACCATGCCGGTTTCAAAGAAAGAAGTTTCGCCATGCCCGATCGATGCAACGCTTTCGGTTATCGATGGGCGCTGGAAGGGGACGATTCTCTGGCGGCTTATGGATGGACCGCTGCGAACCAGCGAGCTGAGGCGGAGCATCCCGGAGATGACCGAACGAATGTTGATCCGGCATCTCCATCAGCTGGTGCAGGACGGGATTCTGCGCCGGCATGACGAGAGATCGGTTCCACCGGTTGTCCGGTACTCGATCTCGGCGTATGGCATGACGCTTGTTCCGGTTCTCGAGGTCGTTTGTGCCTGGGGCGGGAAGCATCTTTCGCGAAGAGTCGGCACGGGTCGGCTTAAGCGTGGATAGTTCGCGGAGGAGCTCTCAGCTTCTGGCGGATTTGGCGACGGTTTCAAAGGCCGTTTTACGTTCGTCTTGTTTTACCTCGCGCAGTGCGATCAGGATGAGTCCCGCAAAGGTAATGGCGACGAGCGCAGCGGCATAGATGCCGTGGAGCTCGCTCATCTGTCCAGAGAGCAGGGCGAGCCCTACGAAGACAAAGACGACATGGGCACAGAAGACCTCAAGCGAGGCCTTGCCCAGGGTAACGAAGGGCTCGACGAGGACCAGACGGGTGACGAACTTGCGGAGCCAGTAGCTGGTGCAGGCGAAGGCGGCGAGGTTCACCATGCGAAGTGGACCGAGCTGCCATTTGTCGAGTTGCAGACTGAGTGCCTGCTGCGTGAGGTGGTTGCCAAGCCAGTTGTGGCGCACGCCGATAAAGAAACAGCAGACGGCAACACTTACCGGATAGACAAAGCCGGGTAGCTTTCTGAAGGGGAGTTCGCCTTCCGCGGACTTGGCGCCGATCCACATGCCGAGGACCCAAACCAGCTGCCAGGCAAAGAGATTGAAGGCTCCGGTCTCCTGCACTGGAATGCGCAGCCCGGTGGCGCGCACCACTAGGTTGTGCGTCCAGGTTCGCAGGCCGAACTGCGCGAGGAGCCAAAGGGAGCTGCTTCCAAGCAGGATCCAGTTCCATCCGCGTCGAGCGGCGATGGCGAGGACGGGCGGCGTGATGAGGAGGAAGGTGACATACATCGGCAGTATGTCGAGCAGCGGCGGGCAGTAGATGAGCAGCAACGACCCGATGATTGCGGGAAGCGGATGAGCGAGATAGAAGTTGAGCAGGTTGAAGAGCGCCGCGCGGTGTGTGGTGGCGGCGAAGGCGGCAGCGAGGGTAAAGGCGACCGACAGCATGAGGACGTGATAGCCATAGATGCGCAGCGCGCGTTTCCAGAGCCTGGTGCGGAGGGCGGCTCCCTCTTCCACTGCCTGACGAATGTAGAGGCGTGCGATGAGCAAGGCAGAGAGGAAGACGAAGCCTTCGGCGGATGAGATGAAGCCGAGGGGCTGATTGACCAGGTCGCTGAGGCGGGTGGGAAGATGCGTCAGGGTCATCCAGACGAGGAAGAGGCCGCGCAGGGCGTCCAACTCGGGTCTCCGCTGCACCCGTCCGAGCTTGAGAACTGAAATGGACGCTTTCTGGACATCGATGGCCACGCACGCTCCTATTCAGAGTCAGACGCGGGAATCGGCGGGAGGTTGCGGGAGATTGGGCCCTGGAGTGTATTAAATGATTTGCCGCGGCTTTTGTGTCGAGACAGGTTTGAAGTTGGTGGAGCGGCGTCCTTCGGACGATGTTCCATATCACCCGTTTGCGCTATTGGGGAGGTGGGTTTGGCTGTTGCTGTTTGTTCTTGTCGTCGCCGCCGCCAAATAACTTTCGGAAGAAGCCTTTCTTCTTCGGCGGGTTGGGTTGGGTGGTGTCGGGCGCGTTGCCGGCAGGTGGGATATTCGGGGCAGTGGGTGTTGCCGGTGGAGTTGCCGGTGAGCCAGATTGGGTGTTGGGCTGTGGAGTGGTGTGGGAGCCGCCGAGACCGAAGAGCTTCTGGATGAGGGTCTGGGGGCTTTCGGTCATCTGGCTGCAACTGTTCGGCGGGGCGGTTCCGTCAAGGAAGGCGGCGGAGAAGGAGTTGCCGGGGCAGGAGGCGTCGGCGAGGAGGTTGGTGGTCTTGTCGATGCGGACGTTGGTGACGCCTTCGGGGGCGCTGAAGGGTTTGACGTCGGAGTACTGGGGGAGCTTGATGGCGCGGTTCATGAACTCGGCCCAGATGGGTGCGGCGGCCAGGGCTCCCGCCAGCTTGACGTCGGTGTAGTCGTCGTTGCCGATCCAGACGATGCAGATGAGATTGGAGGTGTAGGCGGCGAACCAGGCGTCGTGGCTGGTGCCGGTCTTGCCGGCAGCGGGGGCGGTGAAGCCTAGCTTGCGAACCTCGTAGCCGTAGCCGAAGTTCATGACGCCTTCGAGCAGCGACTGGGTGAGGTAGGCGGCGCGGGGGTCCATGACCTGCTTGGCCTCGGGGGAGTAGTCGGAGACGATGTCGCCGTTGGCGTTGCGGACGGAGGCGAGCATCCAGGGGTTGAGGTGGACGCCGCCGTTGGCGAAGACGGTGTAGGCGCCGGCCATGTCGAGTGGGGTGGCGTCATAGGCGCCGAGGGAGACGGCTGGGGTTCCGCGGGCGGCGGTGATGCCGGAGGAGCGGGCGAGTGCGGCTACGTTTTCGAAGCCAACCTGCTGGCCGAGGGAGATGGTGGCGTTGTTGAGGGACATGGCCAGGGCGTATGCGGCGGTGACGCTGCCGTAGAAATGGCCTTTGTAGTTGCCGGGGTTGTAGGTCTGCCGGCCGTTGTCGAAGGTGAAGGTGGTTGCGGTGTCGTTGAGCTGGGTGATGGCGGTGAAGACTCCGCCCTCGCCGAGGGAGGTGCCGTTGAGGCTGGAGTTGTAGGCGGCGGCGTAGACGAAGGGCTTGAAGATGGAGCCGGTGGGGCGCTTGGCTACGGCGTGGTTGAGCTGCGAGACGGCGTAGTTGCGGCCACCGACGAGGGCGAGGACCTGGCCGGTGTGGGGGTTAAGGGCGATGAGGGAGACCTGAGGGTAGGTGATGGGGCCGGGTTGTCCGCCTTTAGGGGTCTTGTGCTGCTTGCGAACCATCTCGTCGACGTTTTTCATGCCGATCTCGACGGCTTCGGAGGCCGCGCGCTGGAGGTCGGGGTCGAGTGAGGTATAGATGCGGAGACTCTGGTGCGCGAGATCCTGATCGCTGATGCGCTGGACGAGCTGATCGTGGACGAGATCGACGAAGTAAGGCGCTTCACTGGCGTCGACGTTGGGGGGAGCGAGGCGGAGAGGCTCGGCCTTGGCGCGGGTGGCCTCGGCGGCGGTGATTGCGCCGGTTTCGACCATGGAGTCGAGGACGACGTTGCGGCGCGACATGGCGCGGTCGGGGTGACGGTAGGGGTTGAGGCGACTGGGGCTCTGGATGGTTCCGGCGAGGAGGGCACACTCGGCGGTGTCGAGTTGTCTGAGGTCCTTGCCGAAGAATGCCTGCGAGGCTTCGCCGAAGCCGTTGATGTCGTAGCTGCCGCGGTGGCCGAGGTTGATCTGGTTGGCGTACATCTCGAAGATCTGCTGCTTGGTGAAGCGGGCTTCGAGCTGGAAGGTGATGAGGATCTCGATGAGCTTGCGTTTTATGCGGCGCTCGGGAGAGAGAAAGATGCCGCGCGAGAGCTGCATGGTGAGCGTGGAGCCTCCGCCGGTCCAGCGGCGGTCTCCGCGGAGGTCGTGCCATGCCCAGCCGATCATGCTGTGGTAGTCAACGCCTCCGTGATCGAAGAAGCGGCGGTCTTCGATGGCGGTGACGGCCTGCACGAGACGCTGAGGAATCTCGTTATAGCTGACGAGGCGGCGCTTGGTGCGGTTCTTGTCTTCAGAGAGCGCAGTGATGAGCTGGGGCTCCAGCTCGTAGGCGCTGAGGGCGACGCCGGTTTCGGCGGTGATCTTCTGGACTACGCTGCCGGTGGTGGTAATGGTGGCGCCGTCGGTGGTGTGGAAGCTTTGTGGGCCGGGTTTGATGAAGATGTTATCGCCATTGAGCTGGAAGGTGCCCAGTTGGGCATTGCTGTTGTAGCCGGCCTGGCGGAGGTCTCGTGCGATGGCGGAGGCAGAGAGCTTCTGGCCGTTGCGAACCTCGCGGGGAGCGGCGTAGATCTGAGAGACGTTGGCGAAGATGGGGCCGGAGGCGAGGCGATCGTCCACGACCTTTTGATAGTGGTAGTAGAAGTAGCCGAAGACGGCGGCGAAGAGGACGAGACCGGCGAGCGCGACGACGAGGACTCCGCGCAGGATGCGGTTTCGGAAGCCGATTGACTGAGCGGTGCCTCGGATGCTGCCGTATTTGAGTTTGACTGGCAAAGGACTCTTTCGTTTGGACGGTTAGACGGCGGCTGAAGGGAGCGGGGTGTCCATGGCTGCTGTTACTTGTTTGGCTACCGTTGCGGCTATCTCGGTCAGGGGTACGTCCTGGTTGAGGTTTTGGAGGCGATCAACAAGCTCAACTTTGCCTTCAGCTACTCCGCGGCCAATGTTGATTCTGTAGGGGATACCGACCAGGTCGGCATCCTTGAACTTGACTCCGGCGCGCTCGTCGCGATCGTCGAGAAGGACATCGAGGCCGGCGGCGGAGAGATCGGCGGCTACCTTTTCCCCGGCGGCGAGGAGGGCTGCGTCGCCGATGTTGGTGATGGTGACGACGACCTGGAAGGGGGCGATAGCCGGGTGGAGGGCGTAGGCGGAGCCGTCGTTGGCTGCGGCTGAAGATTCTATGGCGGCGGTGAGGATGCGCTCGATACCGATGCCGTAGCTGCCCATGATGGGGGTGACCTCCTTGCCGTCGCGGTTGAGGACGGTGGCGCCCATGGACTTCGAGTACCTGTAGCCGAGCTTGAAGATGTGGCCGATCTCGACGGCCTTGCCAAGACGCAGGGGGCTGCCGTCGATGGGGCAGCCTTCGCCTTCGAGGATGTTGCGGACGTCGGCGATGATCGTCGGCTTGAAGTCGCGGGCGGGCGTTACGTTGCGGAGGTGGTACTCCTCCTTGTTGGCTCCGGCGATGAGGTTGGTGCGGCCTTCGAGGGCATTGTCCAGAATGACGAGGGTACCGGGCTTCTTCGGGTGGGGCGCGGCCTCGATGCCGATGGGGCCGAGATAGCCCGCGGGTGCGTTGAAGGTGGACTGGAGCTCTTCGGGAGTCATGGGGCGGAGAACTCCGCCGGCGATGAGGAGGAGCTTGGCCTCGTTGAGCGAGTGGTCGCCGCGCAGGAAGACGATGACGGGGCGGAGTTGGCCCAGCTTGGCGTGGTCGGCCTCGGGGAGTTCAACCATGCAGGCCATGGTCTTGATCTGGTGCTGAGGCTGGGTGTTGAGGAAGGCTCCGACCTCTTCGATGGTGCGCTGGCCGGGGGTGTGAACGAGCTCGGGCAGGCCGTCTCCGGTGGGTGCGAGGTCTTCGACTGGGGCGAGGCGGCTGGTGGCCTTCTCGAGGTTGGCGGCGTAGCCAGAGGCGCTGCTGGCGATGAGGTCTTCGCCGGCGTCGGTGTAGACCATGAACTCCTGCGATCCTGATCCTCCCATGGCTCCGGAGTCTGCCTCGACGGCGACGAAGCTGAGCCCGCAACGTTTGAAGATGCGGACGTAAGCATCGTGATGACGGGCGTAGCTTGCGTCGAGGCCGGCCTCGTCGATGTCAAAGGAGTAGGCGTCCTTCATGATGAACTGGCGGACGCGGAGCAGGCCGGACTTCGGGCGGGGCTCGTCGCGGAACTTGGTCTGGATCTGGTACCAGATCTGGGGGAGCTGCTTGTAGCTGCGGAGCTCGTTGCGGGCGATGGAGGTCATGACCTCTTCGTGGGTCATGCCGAGGCAGAGATCTGCGCCCTTGCGGTCCTTGAGGCGGAACATGTTGTCGCCCATGACGGACCAGCGGCCGGACTCCTCCCAGACTTCGCGGGGATTGAGCGCGGGGAGGAGGAACTCCTGGCCAATGCGGTCCATCTCATCGCGGACGATGGCGATGATCTTGTTGATGGAACGGTTGCCGAGGAAGAGGTAGCTGTAGATGCCGGCGCCGAGCTGGCGGATGTAGCCGGCTCTGAGGAGGAGCTTGTGGCTGGCGACTTCGGCGTCTGCGGGTGCTTCACGAAGGGTGGGGATAAAGAGTTGTGACCAGCGATGCATGAGTTCCGTGTGACCTTCCGGCTCTTCGAGCGAGGGCTTATACTTGTATCGTTATTCTAACTTCTGGGTGGGTGATTGAGGTGTAGGGTCAGCGTGAAGCGCTTGAGCCGGACACGCTAACCTTACCAATGTAGGTGGCGAAGGGCGCGAGTGTGACACGCTGCACGCTCGTCGAATCCGGGCTGCTACCGCTGCTCATGAGGCGTCGTAAGAAGGAGCCTCGGATTCCGAGTTTGTGCATATCCGCCTGTAGCGTGAGCGTAATCGGCTTTGCCGACATGTTGCAGGCGACTACGATAGCCGGGCTATCTTCTGAGGCAACTTTCGTCCTGCGTATTTCGGGAGCGTTGCTGCCTGTAGGATTTGGCGATACCTGTGCCGCTGAACCCGGCAAAAGTATGGCCGCACACAGCAATACAGGTACGAATCTCAAAGGGGACCGATGCGAGGATGGCATTCGCTCATCTTAAGCTACCAAGTTGCCAACCATCGCCATCCTTACTGATGGAGCGATAGTCGATAGCGGCACTTCCTGGGATGTCCGCTCTGATGGATGATGCAGTTCTCCGGCACATCGATGATCTCGATGAACTCGGCCCCAGCTCGTTCAAGGGTTCGCCGGGACGCCACGTTGTCTGGGTCGCATGTAATCCATAGCGGGTCTAAGTTGAGTTCGCGCGCCAGAGGCAGAAGAAGGCGAAGGGCCCGAGCGGCATAGCGATGTCCCCGGTGGGATGGGTGGACACTGTATCCGACGTGTCCCGCATAGAGCTCCACATGAGGCGTCGAACCAACTCTCAGGCGAATGGATCCAAGCTCCCCCTGCGTCTCAAGATGAACCATGCGGAACTGATAGGTTGGCACATGGTGAACTGGATGGAGAGCAAACTGGATGAGCTCGAGTTCGAGCTCCTCTTCGCAGAGTTTTCCCGGAGATACAGTCATCGAGATGGAGTCGGTCATAGAACGAATCCGTTTAGCTTATATGAGTTCGATGGTCCAGAGGTCGTGGAGGTGGAGGACGCCCTCCGCGTGACCGGTAGGGTTGGTGACGATGAGGGAGGTGATCTTCTTCTCTTCCATGAGAGCGAGGGCGGAGGAGGCGAAGGCACCGGCGTCGATGGTGAGAGGGTGGGGGTTCATGATCTCGCCCGCGGTGCGCTCGAGTGCGTGAGAGCCGTCGCGCTCGAGGAGGCGGCGGAGGTCGCCGTCGCTGATCATGCCGAGGAGCGTTCCTTCTTCGAGGACGGTAGTCATACCTAACTTTTTGCGGGACATCTCGTAGATGACCTGGGGCATGGGGGTGGCGGGGGCGACCCGCGGGAGGGCGTCGCCGGAGTGCATGAGGTCGCGGACACGGGCGAGGCGTTTGCCGAGGCGGCCGCCGGGGTGGAGTTCGGCGAAGTCTTCGGCCTTCCAGCCGCGGCGGCGGCTTACCTCGAGGGCGAGGGCGTCGCCGAGGGCGAGCATGACGGTGGTGGAGGCGGTGGGGGCGAGGTTGAGCGGGCAGGCCTCGGTGTCGACGCTGGTGTCGAGGACGATGTCGCTGGCCTGGGCGAGGGTGGATGTCGAGCAACCGCAGAAGGTAATGAGTTTGTCGGCAAGGCGCTTGAGAACGGGAAGGAGATAGAGGAGCTCTTCGGTCTCGCCGCTGGAGGAGAGGGCGAGGACGGTGTCGCCGCGGGAGAGCATGCCGAGGTCGCCGTGGACGGCTTCAGCCGGGTGAAGGAAGTGGGCAGGCGTGCCGGTGGAGCGTAGGGTGGCGGCGATCTTGCGGGCGATGATGCCGCTTTTGCCGATGCCGGTGACGATGATCCGGCTCTGGCTGGAGGCGGATTGCAGGAGGAGGTCCACAGCCTGCGTGAAGGGGGCGAGCATGGCGCCGTCGAGGCGGAGGGATAGCTGGTTGAGGGCGGCTGCTTCGATGCGCACGAAGTCGGATGGCCGGATGGGGTCGGGCGCGATATGGGCTTTGTTGGACATGGCTGCTGGACCATGTCGATGCTAGCAGAGCGGTTACCAATCCCGAGCGTTCAGAGTGGGTTTGCGTCTAAACTGAAAGTATATGGCTTGCGCTGAGCGCTGGCCGGAAGGATGTCTAACGTGAAGCGGAGTGCGCTGGTTCTTGGTGTGATGGTCGTTGGGATTGCGCTGCTGTTGTGGGCGGGGTGGCATAACCTGCGGGAGCGGCGGTTGGCGATGCAGAAGGCTCAGGAGAGCCGGGTGGTTCTGGTTCCAGAGAAGGGAGAGCAGGCGGGACAACCTCCTGCGGAGGGTTATCACCTGAGAGGGAAGACGGCGCCGACGTTCGTGCTGACGAATCTTGAGGGCAAGAAGGTTTCTCTGAGCGACTATAAGGGGCGGCCCGTGCTGGTGAACTTCTGGGCTACCTGGTGTGGACCGTGCAAGGTGGAGATGCCCTGGTTTGAGGACTTCCGCAAGCAGTACGCGGCGCAGGGGTTTGAGGTTCTCGGGCTTGCCGACGACACCGATGCAGGCAAGGATATGATCGCCAAGGTTGCACAGAAGGCTGGCGTAAGCTATCCGATCCTGCTGACGGATGGGAAGGTTCAGACGGCCTATGGCGGGCTGGATGTTCTGCCGATGTCCTTCTATGTGGACAGGAACGGTCTGGTGGTCGAGGAGACGGCTGGGTTGGGCTCGAGGGATGAGATCGAGGCGAACATCAAGAAGACGATTGCTTCGGGAGCGGTTGCGGCGGGTGGACAGTGATGCGGCTGGGTGTGGTGCTTGCAGGGTTGCTGGTTGGGTCGGGTTCGTTGTTGGCGCAAAATCTGGATGCTCCGGCTGCCAAGCCGAAGTCCTATGTGACGTTTGCGGCGGAGCCACAGAGCGTGAAAGCAGGGAAGCGGAGTGTGGTTGAGCTGCACTTCCGTGTGGTGGAGGGGTTCCATGTGAACTCGCACACGCCGAAGTCGGAGCTGCTGATCCCGACGAAGATTACGCTGCAGCCGGCTGCGGGAGTGAAGGCTGAGGATGTCCAATATCCGGCGGGAACGGCTTACAGCTTCAGCTTTGACCCCGGAGAGAAGCTGGATGTCTACTCGGGCCCGTTTACACTGAAGCTGCCCGTGGTGGCTGAGGCAGGGAGCCATACGGTGGATGGGACGCTGAGGTATCAGGCCTGCGACAATGCGGCTTGCTATCCGCCGAAGAGTCTGCCGGTCCAGGTGATCTTCACGGCGAAGTAGCTGGCATAGGTAGTGCCGATTAAGGCACAGCGAGCGGTTTTCCTCAAGCTGACGGATCTTTTTATACGGTCTCGGCATGATTGATTGAGACGATTGGTATTGGGAGCAAGTGGGACGGTAATGGACGAGTTTAGAAGGCTGACAAGACTGCCGGCGTATGTGTTCAACATAACGAGCGAGTTGAAGGCTGCGGCTCGCAAGCGCGGCGAGGACATCATCGACTTCGGGATGGGGAATCCCGATGGGGCGACACCGAAGGCGATCGTCGACAAGCTGATTGAGGCGGCGCAGAAGACGGCTACGCACCGCTACTCGCTGTCGCGTGGGATTCCACGGCTGCGCAGGGCGATCTGCAACTGGTACAAGACGCGGTACGACGTCGACCTCGACCCGGAGACGGAGGCGATTGTGACGATCGGCTCGAAGGAGGGGATCGCTCATCTTTGCCTGGCAGTGCTGGACGATGCGGATACGGTCGCGGTGCCGAATCCGAGCTATCCGATCCATATCTTCGGGCCGGTGATCGCAGGATCGAAGGTGCAGAGCATTCCTGTGCAGGACTCCGGCGCGGATGCGTTGCTGGAGCGGCTGGAGTATGAGCTGCCGCGTATGCAGCCCCGGCCCAAGTTGCTGATTCTGAACTTTCCGGCGAACCCCACCACGCAGTGCGTGGAGCTGCCTTTCTTCGAGCGGATCGTGGCGCTGTGCAAGGAGTTGGGAGTTTATATCGTGCATGATCTGGCGTATGCGGACATTGTGTTCGATGGCTATCGCGCGCCGAGCATACTCGAGGTTCCCGGAGCGAAGGATATTGCGGTCGAGTTCTTCACGCTCTCGAAGAGCTACAACATGCCAGGTTGGCGTGTAGGCTTCATGGTGGGGAACCGCGCGCTGGTTACGGCGTTGGGACGGATCAAGAGCTACTTCGACTATGGGACGTTCACGCCGATTCAGGTGGCTTCGATTGCAGCGCTGGAAGGGCCGCAGGATTGTGTGGCGGAGATTCGGGACAACTACAAGGCTCGGCGGGATGTGCTGGTGCCGGGGCTGAACAGGCTGGGATGGCCGGTGGAGCTGCCTAAGGCTACGATGTTCGCTTGGGCGCGGATTCCGGAGCAGTATCGCGGGCTGGGGTCGGTGGAGTTCTCGAAGAAGCTGCTGCTGGAGGCCAAGGTCGCGGTTAGCCCTGGGGTAGGATTCGGCGAGCATGGGGATGGGCATGTGCGGTTCTCGCTGATTGAGAATGAGGAGCGGACTCGGCAGGCGTTGCGCGGGATCAAGCAGATGTTCAAGGCAGGGTAGTTGGGTGCGGTGCTCATGGCGGTGTCTCCTTTCTGGGGCACCCCCCCGGGTATCTCTGGCTAAGATGCTTTGATTCAATGACATGCAATGGTAATAATATACTTGACTGACTATAGTCAGCGTGCTACCTTATGTTCATGGAAGCCCCTAAGACCTTACTCGAAGCCATTCAATACTTTAGCGATGCTGAGAACTGCCGTCAGTTCATGATTTCGGTTCGCTGGGCTGACGGCATCGTTCGCTGCCCTCACTGTGGCTCTGAGAAGGTCACATATCTTGAGAAGGCTAAGGTCTACCGTTGCTATGGCAAGCACCCTAAGCAGAAATTCTCCCTCAAGGTTGGCACCGTATTCGAGGATTCTCCCATCGGCCTAGACAAGTGGCTCTCGGCTTCGTGGTTCCTTTCCAACTGCAAGAACGGCATTAGCTCCTACGAACTTTCCCGAGCAATCGGAGTGACCCAAAAGAGCGCATGGTTTATGCTCCACCGGATTCGCGTTGCCATGAAAGAGGACTCCAAAAGCACCCTAGGCGGCCACTGGCAGAATCCGGTAGAGGTTGATGAGACCTTCGTAGGAGGCAAGGCCAAGAACAAGCACCTAGGCCAGCGCAAGCAGAAAGAGCGCAAGACTATCGTCATGGGGATGCTGGATCGCGAGACACGTCAGATTCGCGCTAAGGTCATCCCCGACGTGAAGCGGGAAACACTACAGGCTGAGATTCTGAGTCACATCGGTTTCAATGCCCACGTCTTCACCGATGGTTGGGTTGGCTACGACAAACTGAGTGAGTATAAAAACTTCACTCACAAGACCGTCAACCACATCAACGAATACGTGAATGGCCGCGTCCACACCCAAGGAATCGAGAACTTCTGGAGCTTGCTCAAACGTGGTCTAACGGGCACCTATGTTGCCGTAGAGCCGTTCCATATGGATTCTTATGTGGATGAGCAGGTATTCCGCTATAACAACCGCAGGGGCAAAACAGATGCTCAACGGTTTCAGAAACTCTTATCGCAGGTCGCGGGAAAGCGGCTGACCTATGCTGAGGTCACTGGTAAGGTGGGAGGGGCAGAAGCCTTCTAAGAAGAGGCAGGGGCGCGGGAAGAGGAAGCCTTAGACCCTTTCTTCTCTCGCTTTTCTTTCTCTAGTCGAGACTGTATTTCCGAGTGCGGAACAGAAACAAGCCGCCTCATAAAATTCGTGAACTGCGCGAAATCACCCTGAACATCCTTGGCGGGAGAGTGGAGGGGAGACGCTTTAGGTTCAGCCTTCATCTAGCCGCATGATAACACGCGGCGGAGAGGGTACTATGCTCCTAACCTGTTTCGACCCTGCTCGGGAGTGCGAAGATTCGATGTTTCATAACAAACCAACTCGCAAGCCCAGACAGGACTCGCGCACCCTACCGACGTATACGGTCCCAGAAGCCGCTTCGATCCTCGCCATTAACAGGTGGACTATGGCCGAATGGTACGACGGTTCCGATCCACTCCTAAAGGCTTCTGGAAGCTATCTCGACAACGGCAATATCAGATTGCTCTCTTTCCGGGATTTGGAAGAGGCGTATAAGGTCCAACTTCTCCGCACGAAACATAGCAAGTCGATGCAGTACCTTCGTGAAGCCCTTGTTGATGCCCGAAAGGAATCAAAATCGGAGCACCCCTTACTTGATCACAAGGTACTTGTCTTTAAGTTCCTTGCTCTAGATGCACCAGCTAAAGGGAAGAATCCGCGTAGGATGATTCCGCTCGGTACACCCATGCAGATGAGTCTCTATCTTCCCGACGTAATCGAAACTTGGGGAAAAAGAATCGTGGAAGATGAGCATGGAAAGGGCAAGCAAATATTTCCATGGTGGAACGCTAAGGCGGATGACATCAGCCGTCCGGTATCCGTGAGCCCAGAGGTACTGTCGGGCCGTCTAGTGGTTACAGGAACGCGGGTTCCCGTTGAAGTGCTTGCCTCGTATTACGCCTCAGGAAGATCAGTGGAGCAGATCGCGGTACTTTACAGACTCGAAGTTGATGCCGTACGGAAGGCGCTCCAACACCTTGAGCCAGAGCTCCAGAAAGTATCGTAATCCGCTAGAGCTATTTCTTGACGACGGCTTCAGTAACGCTGAGACGGCAGCGGCATTGCGCGCTGCCGACTTCGTGGTACACGAATTTGTGGATTGCTTTCCAAGGGGCTGGGATGACCATGAAAGACGAGAAGAGGGTATAGCAGATCCTCCCATCATCAAGCTTTGCCACGATAATTCCTGGCTACTGGTGACTACCGACAAGGAAATGTGCAAGAAACACAAAATGGCAATTCGTCGATGCAAAAACGTCACCGTTTTGGCGACAGCCAGCAATGGAAAATGCATGCCGGGCGAGTGGGTGGGAGGGCTGATTGTTCTGAAGGCGGAAATTGAAGCCATCTGGCCAGACAAGCGCAGACCTTGGTTCCTGTTCTTTAGTCGCCAAGGAACCATTACCGCAAACAGGGATAACGAATTCTGAAGTGAGTCAGCCAAGTATATTATTACCCATGCAATGTTTGATACCTGCAAACTCTTCCATCTAAAGGGGTTACGGGTAAAGTCGTCTTTCTAAAAGGTTTAGGTACGTTAAGGAGGGAAGCCCCGGCTTTTGGCCGGGGCATTTCTTTAAGTCTAGTTCTATTGTAGCGGATTGGGTGAAACTATTATGCAAACTCTATTTCTTTGTTTTCATGGAGTTAGGTGGTTTTGGGGCTTGACAAGGTTTTTTACTCGGGTTTTTGTGTTTGCAGCGAGAACGAGCAACGGCAAGAGCAAGAACAAGGGCAATAGAGGGTCGTTGCGCCCTTCGGGCTGCACTCCGGCCTTCGGCAAAGTGGAGGCCGCTGCGCGGCGCGTCTTGTTATGGCACGCGTGAACGCGTGCCATAAGCGAGATGGCGATTTTATCAACAACTGCGATCTTCGGGGCGTGGCTCAAGGATCGAGTTGCTGTCCCGGCGTTTGTCTCTACTATCTGCATCAGCATCGTCTTTGTGCCCATGTTCTTCCTATCGGGTGTTCCACGCTATTTGTTTGTGCCTCTGGCCGAAGCCGTGGTCTTCGCGCTGCTTGCTTCGTACTTCTTTTCACGCACGATCATTCCAACCATGGTGCTGTTCCTTCTGCGGAAAGAGGTGGAGCGCCATCGCAGACCCGACGCTGAGCAACAGCGTGGCTGGTTCGAACGGCTACACCACCGTTTCGAACATGCGTTCCAAAGGTTTCAGCACGGCTACTCCGGCGTCCTGCAGCTCTGTCTCGACCGTCGTCTTCTCTTTGCAACATTCTTTCTTGTCTTCTGTATTGCGAGTCTGCTGCTATTGCCGACTTTGGGCAACGACTTCTTTCCCACGGTGGATGCTGGTCAGTTCCGGCTGCATATCCGGGCCAAGACCGGCACTCGCATCGAAGAGACCGCACGGTTGGTCGACCAGATAGAGCGCTCTATACGAAACAAAAT
>WNGR01003091.1_pt1 | contig 18220 bp, 18 predicted proteins | sample 5407581 | NCBI WGS metagenome assembly WNGR01 (sample SAMN13153383, study PRJNA577476) | soil metagenome | isolation source: 80 cm soil or saprolite under Garry oak tree replicate 2 | place: USA:California | collected 2016-06-15 | reverse complement strand
ACGTGGTCATCACCGGACCCGCGCACGAAGAGCGCACCGCCGGTGACCCGTGTGCTGCTTGCAGCAACGTACAGCAAATACCTCTCGTGCCCTGATATGGAGCTACGGCGGATCGTCGAATGCCGGGAAGGCAGGGCATCATCGACGCTAGCGGTGCCTGCGCATCAGGCCAGATGCCGGTCACGGAGCGTGGTCAAGTCGCCGTTGCACCCGCGCGTACCCGCCGATCGGCGCGGGCAGGCCGGTAGTCGATCTCGCTTTCGAGCCGCGCATGCCGGGGTGATCTGCGGTCGCGGTATGCCTGTCGATCTAGGTGCCGGGAGAATCGCGGAATTCGCCGTCCAGCGTCGGGCCGCGCTGAGCGTCAGGTCGGCTTGATGTGCCGACCAGTCCGCTGTCGTAGGCGGCAATGACCAGCTGGGCGCGGTCGCGGGCGCCTAGCTTCATGAGCAAGCGGCCGATGTGGGTCTTCGCGGTAGACAGGCTGACGTGCAGCGTGGCCGCGATTTCGGTGTTGGACAGGCCGAGACCAACCAGGGTCAGCACCTCGCGTTCGCGCTCGGTTACCTCGTCCAGCGCGGTTGCCGGGCGCGAGGCGGGTTCGGGGCGGCGGGTGAACTCCTCGATGAGCCGCCGGGTGGCACCGGGAGCGAGCAGCGCGTCGCCGGCCGCCACGACCCGGATCCCGGCCAGCAGGTCGGCTGGCGGTGTGTCCTTGAGCAGGAAGCCGCTCGCGCCGGCCCGCAGGGCGGCGAAGACGTACTCGTCGAGGTCGAAGGTGGTCAGGATCAGCACCCGGACGGCGGAGGTCTCCGGGGCCGAGGTGATCCGCCGGGTCGCCTTGATGCCGTCCATGCCGGGCATGCGGATGTCCATCAGCACTACGTCGGGTCTTTCCCGCCGGGCCGCCTCGACGGCCTCGGCCCCGGTCGCCGCCTCGCCGACCGAGGCCAGGTCAGGTGCGATATCCACGAGGATACGGAAGCTGCCGCGGACCAGGGCCTGGTCGTCGGCGACCAGCACCCGGATGGTCATGCGGCGGTACCAGTCAGCGGGAACCGGGCGCTGACCCGGAAGCCGCCCCCTGGCCGGGGTGCGGCGCTGAATTCCCCGCCGTACATGCCGACCCGCTCACGCATCCCGGTAATGCCGTGCCCGGTCCCCGGGCCTGGCGTACTGCGGGCCGCACCGGTCCCGTTGTCGGTTACCTCCAGGTCCAGGAACTCGTCAGCGTAGCCGACCGCGACCCGGCAGCGGTCCGTCGCGGCATGCTTGATCACGTTGGTGATCGCCTCCTGGATCACCCGGTAGGCGGCGAGGTCCAGCCCGGCGGGCAGCGGCGGCCGGTCGCCGTGGATGTCCAAGTCCACCTGTACGCCGGCTTCGCCGGTCCGGTCGGCCAGCGTTTTCAGGGCGGCCAGTCCCGGCGCCGGGATCAGTCCCGCTCCGGAGCCCGAGCCGGGGATCTCCTCGTTCCGGAGCACGCCGAGCAGTGCGCGCATCTCGCGCAGGGCGCTACGGCTGGTCTCCTCGATCGAGGACAGCGCGCGGGCCGCCTCCTCCGGTCGCGTGCCAGCCACGTAGTTGGCTACCCCGGCCTGCACCGCGATCACGCTCATGCTGTGCGCCACCACATCATGCAGTTCGCGCGCGATGCGCAGCCGTCCTTCGCTGTTGGCTCGCCGGGCCTCGGCGAGCTGCTCGCGGGTTCGCTGTTCGGCCTGCTCCCGCAACCCGGCCGAGTACGCGCGCTGCAGACGGGCCAGGTAGCCGATCATCCATGGGCCCGCCAGCAGCAGCCCGCTCTCCAGCAGCAGGCCGGCCGCCGCCCGGGTCCCGCCCGGTCCGTAGACACCGTGCCTGACCAGGCCGAACGTGATATTCCCAGCCGCCGTTACGAGCAGCGAGCCGACCAGCAGCCACAGGGCTTCCCGCCGGGCGATCCGCAGCGGGATCAGGTACATGACGAAGCCCGCCGCTAGCGGCGGATCGGGGGAAAAGCTCAGCGCCGCGACCGCGGCGCCGCCCGCCACCGTCAGCGCGAGCGCGGTCAGCGGCCAGCGCCGCCGCGCTGCGGCAGGCAGCACGGCGACCGCGACGATCAGCGCGGCGACGCCTCGCGGGACGCCGGTCAGGTCGGCTGGTTGGTTGAACTCGGCGCCGTACACACCCGCGAGCAGCACCGTGCAGGCAACGTCGATCGCGATCCAGTGCGTCTCGCGGAGGCCCTTCAGCAGCGGGTTCATGCCCTGACGGTAGCTCGCCAGGCCGGCTGCCCGCGTCGTACCGGGGTCTGACTCCGCCCCTGTACCTCAGGCCAGCCCGAGCCGAGAAGTGTGTCCCCCGGCCTGACGCAATCCGCCTCCGCCGACGGCACGGTGGAAGCCACCAAGCGAGTTACCAGGGAGAAACATGACCGCCATTATCAAGGCCCGTGGGCTCGGTAAGCAGTACCGGAGCCGCTGGGCACTGATCGACTGCACGCTTTCGATCCCGGCCGGGCGCGTGGTCGGGCTCGTCGGCCCGAACGGGGCCGGGAAGACGACGCTGCTGCACCTGGTCACCGGCCTGCTGACCCCGACCACGGGGACGATCGAGGTGGCCGACGGCCAGCCAGCCGCCAGCGGCACGCAGCTGGCGCGGGTCGGGTTCGTCGCCCAGGACAACGCCCACCTACGCCGCGTTCTCAATCGGCGACCACCTGCGGCTCGGAGCCCATCTCAACCCCGGCTGGGACGCAAAGCTGGCTGCGGACCGGATCAGGAGACTGGGCCTAGACCCGGCCTCGAAGGCCGGCCGGCTGTCCGGAGGCCAGCGCGCCCAGCTAGCCCTGACCCTGGCCATCGCCAAGCGGCCCGAACTGCTGATCCTGGACGAGCCGGTGGCCAGCCTCGACCCCCTGGCGCGCCGGGATTTCCTGCAGGAAGTGACCGACGCCGTAGCCGAGCACCACATGAGCGTGGTGCTGTCCTCGCACCTGGTCTCCGATCTGGAACGTGCCTGCGACTACCTGGTCGTGCTCACCGCCGCGCACGTGCGGCTCACCGGCGAGGTCGCCGATCTGCTCACCGCGTACCGCCAGCAGGCGGGAATGCAAGCCGACCTGGAAGACCTCGTGCTGGCCTGCATGAGCGAGCCCGCCGACCACCGCTATTCAATGGAGGAAAACCGATGATATGGCTCACCTGGCGCCAGTTCCGCGTCCAGACGGCCGTGGCCGCCGCAGCCCTGGCCGCCTTCGCCGTCATCCTGGGGGTGACCGGCCCGGACCTGGCCCACGCGTACGCCGCCAGCAGGCTGGCCAGCTGCCGGGCCAACTGCTCGTCACTGGCGAGCACCTTCCTCAGCCAGATGAAATCCGACGCTGTCTACCCGCTGCTCTACTTCGCGGGCGGCGCGGCCCTGTACCTCACGCCCGCGCTCATCGGTATCTTCTGGGGCGCGCCACTGATCACTCGGGAGCTGGAAGCGGGCACCTTGCGGCTGGCATGGAACCAGAGCGTCACCCGGACCCGTTGGATGGCGGCCAAGCTCGGCCTGATCGGCCTGGTCGCCATGGCCACTGCCGGACTGCTCAGCCTCATGGTCACCTGGTGGTCCGGCCCGATCGACCAGGCCGGCGGATTCCCGGTGACGATGGGCCAGCTGAGCCGGTTCTCACCGCTGGTGTTCGACGCGCGCGGCTTCGCCCCGGTCGGCTACGCCGCCTTCGCCTTCACCCTCGGCGTCACCGTCGGCGTGCTCACCCGGCGCACCGTGCCGGCCATGGCCATCGCCCTAGCCTGCGTCGCCATCGTCCAGCTGGGCTGGCCCACGGTAGTCAGGCCTCACCTGATCCCGCCCGCCACCGCGACCAGCGCGGTCAGCGTCAACCTCAGCACCGCGAGGGTAGGCCACGAAGGCGAGTTGGCCGTGCCGGTGACCGGCATGCCCGGGGCGTGGATCATCTCCAACCAGACCATCACCCCGTCGGGGAAGGTCTTCGTGCTACCCGATGTCGCGGCCTGCAACACCGGCACCCAGCAGCAGTGCAACGGGTTCCTCGCCAGCCAGCACCTTCGGCGGCAGATCACCTACCAGCCCGCCAGCCGCTTCTGGGCCTTCCAGGCCTATGAGACAGCGATCCTCGCAATCCTCTCGCTCGCCCTGGCCGGGTTCTGCGTCTGGTGGATCCGCTCAAGGCGCATGGCCCGATAGGAACGCCTCACAGCCGTCAGGCCCCCCGGAACCCGCGAAGCGAAAAAGGAACAGAACCGGGAGATAGGTGCGCCCCATGGCCGCGACGAGATCCCCGCGGCCGAAGCGCCGATTCGGCAGGGAACCGTCAGCCGCCATAATATTCGCGGCCGAACCGGACTACGTGATCGTCAACCGCTCACCGCTAGGAAAGCGTGAGATCGCCGACGGCCAGCGCCGTCACATCGAGGTCCCCGCCATCCACACGCTGCCTGAAGCTGATGGTCAGGTAGGTGGCGGAGTCTGGCGGCGTGACTTCCAGGTAGCTGGCCCTCACCGCGCTGCTGCCGGCGTACGTCCAGCCAAGGCCGGTCTGTGCCGCCTGGCCGGGCGCCAGATCGACGAGCTTGCGGCCGGGGTCGTCCGCGTACCAGATGCTGCCCCAGTGGGTGACCGTATGCAGGATCTGGTGGCGGGAGTTCAGCAGCCTCAGGCCCGGGTAGCCATCCAGCGCACAGGTATGCCTGCTGCTGTTGGTCAGCTGCAAAGTGACACCGGCATGGTGCTTGTCGTCGCTTCTTAGCGACAGGACGACCGTAACCCGCAGATCAGGCGCAGTGCAGGCGGCCACGGCAGCGGACGGGGCCGCGGCGCTGGCGGACACCGTGGCCGAGGTCCCGGATGTGGCTGGCGTCTGCGCCGGCGTGGCCGATCCGGCCGTGCTGCCGCTGGGACTCGCCGTCCGGCTTCCCATGGCCGTGCCGCTGCCGCCCGACCCGCAGCCCGCCAGTGCCGCCCCGGCCAGCACCGTCCCAGCGGCCAGCATGAGGCATGGTTTCATCGTCATGGTTATCGCGGGGGCGGGCCGCCACCCGGGATGACAACTGCCTTAGGGCCGGGCCCGTCACCACCGGTATCGGCGATGCCGCCGACCAGCATCATCCCCGCCGTGAAACCCGGCGCGGAAATCGCCGTGACCGGCCTCCAGCCAGCAATGCGATGACTGCAACGCATCATGCATTCCTTGATCTAAGGATCTTGCGGATTCACTGACGCTAGCCAGCCGAGCTGAAACCGGGCTGACGCGGCGCTGAAAGCTGAAACGAGCACGGCGCCTAAGGCAGGGCAAGGGCAGCGCTTTGACGTGCACAACGCTGCGGACAAGGTCGAGCGCCGCGGCCCTGGCGCGGGACTTGGCCATGCCCGGTTGGTCAGCCGACAGCCGCGAGTTTTTCACACACCGAGGACGGAGGCTGACGGGAAGGCCTGTCACGGAGAGCAACCTGAGTCTTCGCGTATCCGCGCGCGTAGTCGCCTGCTTGTTAAACCGAAAGCTGCTATTGCTGGTCCAGCCTGCCACCTAATGGGTGATCTGCGCCGTCGCGAGTTGCGCTCCTGCTGCCATGGGCGGAGGAGAGACCTATTGGCTGACGGTCCGCGGAAGTTCGCGAACTACTTGGCGTAGCTGAGCAATGGTTGGGGGTTGCCGCTGCCGATCCTGCACAGGAGCCTGTGATACACGCGCAGCTTGGGGGCCGTATCTCGCGGGAAATGGCGTCTTGCCGCCAGGATTGGCTCGCCCGGCCGGCCGGCCGGGCGGGCGGACTCGGGTGCCAATTAGGATGCGCCGAGCTGCGCCCTCGCGGCGTCAATGAGATCCTGCTCTGCCTGCTTCCAGAGGTCGTAGGCGGCGCCGATCTGAGCGTCGTCCCAGCCGCCAGCGGCCTGAATCTGCCTGCCAAGCTCTTCGGTGGCTTCCGCGTACGCACACGCGGCACGGGCGACTGGTTCGGGTGCGAGCACCGCCAGTCGCCACCGGGCAGCGTTCGCCCGGAAGCCGACGCCCGACTTCCACGCATCCTTGTCACCTCCAGTGTTCCACTCGGCCACGAGCGCGTCGCCGGATGCGCTCACGAAATCAGCGACCGCAGCCAGGAGCTGCGTGCGCTGCTCTGCTCTCGCTCGCTGGCTCTGCCGGACCCCAGTCCACGACCGGCGCGAGCATGGCGCCTAGGACCACGCCGATGAGTCCGATTGCCGCTGCCATGTCCCGTTTCCTCTTGCTTACCTTCGACCTGCGCCGGGTACCGACTCGCCGCCATCGCCCGCCGCGGCGGTTCACCCTGACCGTGCTGGGCTGACGATCGCCGGTTCTCCTGTATCACCGCCACCGCGGCGATACAGGAGAACGCTTCCGCGTCTCATGGCCGGAGGGTGAGGATGCTCTCCAGGTAGGTGGCGGGGATGGCGATGCTGCCACCGTCGTTGCGGTCCCACCGCCGGACCAGGCGGGCCAGGTCGGCGACCAGCGCGGCCCCGCCATGTTCGTCGAGTGCCTCGAACGCCTTGACGGTGGGCCCGTAGAAGCGGCGGAAGTCCGCCACGAAGTCCTCCGGGGACGTGAACCGCCAGGTGAACGTGCGCAGCACCGACCGAGTGTCAGCTACTGTATCGCCGAACAGATCGGACAGATGTTGCTCGGTACCCCACAGCATGGGCGACTCAATACCGGGCGGGCCAGGCACGTACCTGGTGATGACGCTGAACATCTCTGCGACGAAGCCGTCAGGGGTCCATGAGGCCAGGCCTATGGTGCCGCCGGGGCGGACTGCTCGCGTGATCTCATCGGCGGCCCGCTGGTGCTCTGGCGCGAACATGACCCCGAAGACGCTCAGCACCGCGTCGAACGACGCGTCCGCCACAGGCAGGTCCGCAGCGTCGCCAAGGCGGAACTCCACATCGAGCCGTTCGGCCGCGGCGCGCCTGCGCCCGCCTTCGAGCAGCTCGGGAACGAAGTCGACGCCGAGGGCGTAGGTGCTGGAGCGGGCCGCGGCCAAGGTGGCGTTGCCGGTGCCGCACGCAACATCGAGCACCCTCCAGCCGGCCCTCAGGTCGGCCGCGTCAGCGAGGAGTTCGCTGACCAGAACGATGCGTGAGGCGATGGTGGCAAAGTCGCCGCTTGCCCAGGTTTCCTGCTGACGCGCCGTGCTGACCACCTCGTCCGTGCGTGCTGTGGTCGTATTCATAAGCCCTCCTATTGCTCGGCCCCTATTGGGCGCTTCGGTTAGAGCCTGCGACGCGAGCGACATTGTGGACGAGTGGCGCTCTCGTACCACCGCCAGATGCGCGGCAGCCAGCGAACCGAATGCGGTCCGGCTCTCAGCACCCGGTCAGCCTGGGCCGACAGCCTGCGGCCAGGTACGGAATCTGTACTACCCCTGGGCCGACGGGCCCGGCATCATGAGCGTATGGAGGGTTATGCGGACTACTGCCCGATCGCGGTTGGGGTGACCGTGCTGGGTGACCGGTGGACGCCGCTAGTCATCCGCGAGTTGATGGTGGGCGCGGGCGGCTTCAACGAGATCCACCGGGGGATTCCCCGGATCAGCCGGACCATGCTCGCGCAGCGACTCCGGCTGCTCGAGCGGCATGGGCTCGTCTGCCGGGAACCCGGGCCCCGGGGACGGCCGGGCCGTTATGCGCTGACTCCCGCGGGGACATCGGTGATCCCGACAAGGACCAGGGAGACCGGCCTGCCGGGCACGGCCAGGCCGACGGGAGGCGAAGTGCGGACGATACGTGCCAGGATCGGGATACTCCGGGCCGGCCGGCCCGATGTCGGCGTAGCAGTCGGCCACCTGTCAAGGCACCCGCGTGGCTTCCGGGTCGAGATGCGGGTGACGTTACTGGCGGGGTGCGGTGGCGATCTGGAGAATCGCCGCGATCTCCTCGACCTGGTCCAGTTCGCCCGCGGCGACCCTCATGACCAGATCGTAGGCCTGGTCGTTGGTGAGCGTCAGGCGGCGGCCGTTGAGGCCGTAGAAGGCGATCGCCGCTGCGAGCGCGAGCCGCTTGTTGCCGTCGATCAAGGCATGGTTACGTGCCAGCGAGTGCAGCAGCGCGGCTGCCTTGGCATCGAGCGACGGGTAGGCGTCCTTGCCGAACGCCGTGGCCTGGGGGCGGGCGAGGGCGGCTTCGAGCAGCCCGTAATCGCGGACCGCAACCCCCGGCCCGAGGACGCGCCCGGCGACGTGCAGCAGTTCCGGGAGCGTCAGGTAGATCACTGGCCAAGCCGCTCGAGCGCCTCAGCGTACCTGGGCAGCTCTTCATCGAGCACGCTGTCCAGCAGCTCGGCGCGGCTGTGGTTTTCCACGTACTCGCGGATCGCCTGACGAGCCACCTCCTGCATCGACCGGTGCTCAAGCTCGGCACGCCGGCGCAGCGCCTCGGTCTCATCGTCGGCAAGCCGGAGAGTCATCGCCATGCCACTATGGTATCACGGTTGATACCATAGTGCGGCTGGAAGGACACAGGCCTGGGTGCGGATCCTTCCAGAGCGTGACCAGCTCGGGTAGAAGTCACATTCGGCAGCCGCCGTGTGGGTACGCCCAGGGCAGCGTGACGGCGTAGACCGCGCCGCTCCCCGCGAGGAAATCGAGGGCGGGCGCGCGCCAGTTGCTCGCACAGGCACGCGGGCACCAACTCGCGGAGACCCGCAAACAGCTGGGCCTGGGTCAGAAGCAGATCGCTGCCACCAGGGCGTGAGCGTCGCCCTGTGTCCCAGATCGAACACGGCGAGGTCGCCTCCTTCGAGGTCATCGCCCGCTATGTCGAGGCTCTCGGCGGCCGGCTGGATCTTGTGGCCGATTTCGGCGACAGGACCATCCGGCTGCCAGTCAGCGACACCGCGACCGCCGCATGACGACAACAACACGACAGCCTCACCGGCTGGAAAGCTGACCCGGCACTGGCTTGGACCGCGCTCAGCCGCCCGGAACCGCCGACCGAGGATCCGGACCGGATCGCCGTGAGGCCCCGGCCTGGCCAAAGGTCGCGTATGACCAGCGTTGCCCCCTCGGTGCCCTAACCGGGTGATCTGCGCGGGCCCCGTCGGCCGACTGTGGGCACTGGCGACCGACACCCGGCTCTGCCTGTTCTCTGGGCCACGGGACGTCGTCGCGGTTCAGAGCCTGTGCATCCACGGCGGCGGACTACGAGCACACCCGGGAACTGCAGTTAGCAGCTTCATAGGAGTGGGCTGCGGGCCAGACGCTACTGACAGCGGATACGCGATGCTGAACCGGTAGCGCCACGACGCCGAGAACATTGGACGACCATTTTCGGCTAACACATTGGATGAGCTGAGTGCGGCCTGCGAGGTTATCGGGCGGCCGGGGCGTTCCTGTTTCCTGGCTGCGGAGCTACGATTCGGGCATGGCAAGCCGCCGACCTGGACAGGCCCGGGCGGCAGCGGCCCCTCCGGCCGACGCTTCCGGTCTGGAGGTCCGGTTTTGCCGCGCGCCGGACGGCGTCCGGATCGCCTATGCGGTCCACGGACATGGCCCGCCGCTCGTCGTCGGCTCATGCTGGCTGAGCCATCTCCAGTACGACTGGCAGAGCCCCGTGTGGCGTCACTTTCTCGACGACCTCGGTGCCATATTTACGGTCATCCGGTTCGACGAACGCGGTTATGGCTTGTCCGATTGGGAAATCGGAGAGTGTACTCTCCAGGCCCGGATCACCGATCTTGAGGCCGTCGTGGATTCGGCCGGCCTTGGCCATTTCGCGTTGCTCGGGATGTCGCAGGGCGGACCGGTGGCTGTCAGCTACGCGGTGCTTCATCCCGATCGGGTGAGCCGGCTCGTCCTGTTCGGGACGTGGGCGGCCCTGGCGCGAACGCCGGCGGATAGGGAACTCCTGGAGACCTTCTTGAGCATGACACGGGTAGGATGGGCGCGGCCTGATTCCCTGTTCCGCCGGGTGTTCACGAACATGCTCATCCCCGGCGCATCCGAGGAGCAGATGCGCTGGGTCGACGCGCTGCAGCGGATGTCCACCTCAACGGACAACGCTGTCCGGCTCCGCGCCGAGCGCCACAAGATCGACATCACTGACCTGCTATCCCAGGTCATGGTTCCGACCCTGGTCCTGCACTCGCGTGGTGACGCAATGGTGAGATTCGAAGAGGCCCGGCTCATGGCGTCATCGATCCCCCGCGCCCGGCTGGTGCCGCTGGAGAGCCAGAACCACATACTGCTGGAGGGCGAGCCTGCGTGGCGCGTGTTTTTGCATGAGATGGCCGCCTTTGCCGGGCCGGACCGCGCCGTTGCGCCAACTGCGGTCAGCGGCCCGCCGCTGGCCGGCCTGACAAGACGCGAATTCGAGCTCCTGCGGCTAGCCGCCGCGGGCCTGGATAACTGCCAGATCGCCGAGACCCTGACGCTGAGCGTGCGTACGGTGGAGCGGCATCTGTCCAACGCCTACCTCAAGCTAGGTGTGAGCGGCAAGGCCGCGCGGGCGGCTGCTGTTGCCGACCTAGTCCGCCACGGCCTGGCATGAGCGTGCGGGACGCCGCGGTGCAGCCTGGGTGAAACTGCGTGTATCCCGACGGCCGACCGCAGCTCCGTGGTTGGGTGCCAGCACCGATGTCTCCAGGACAGCCTTCTTCTACCGTGTTGGGAAGGCCGGTATCCGGCCCTCGGAGTGAGGAGAAGATGATGTCCGCTGATCTGCTCGCAGCCAGCACGCTGCGTTTCGCGACCGACTCGGACCGGGCCCGTTCGGCTCCGGCCGTAACGGCGTCGCTGGTCAACGGGCACGCACGGCTGTCTGCCGGGCCGTTCAACTGGGACGCCGATCTGCCGACCGCGATTGGCGGGGAGAACCTCGCGCCCAGCCCCACCGCGTACTTGCTTGGCGCGCTGGCAGGCTGTGCGGTGGCGTTCATCCACGACACGCTCGCGCCACAACTTGGCCTGCGGCTCGATCACGTGAGCGCGGTCGCTCGCTGCACTACCGACATGCGCGGACTGCTGGGAATGGGGGACGCCGTCCCAGATCTGAGTGAGGTCGCCGTCGAGATCCACGTCGTCTCACCCGAACCCGAGAACCGGCTGCGGCCGTTGTTCGAGGTCTGGCAGCAGCGCTGCCCCATCTATCTGGCGCTGGTCGACCCGGTGGCAGTGCGTGCAACCTTCACAACCGAGACGGCCGCGGGCTGACACCGCCCGCAATGGCGCAGCAGTAATCGGCCGTGAAACCAGCGACCCATGAGCCACGCGCTGCGGCGCAGTTCGCTGAACCACAATTTCGTGGCAGGTCTTACACCCGGGAGTGATCATGAAGGTGGCGGTGTACGGGGCGGGCGGGGTCGGCGGGTTCTTCGGCGGGAAGCTCGCCCGCTCTGGAGCCGACGTCCGCTTCATCGCCCGCGGCAGCCACCTGCAAGCACTGCAAGCCCAGGGCCTGCGGGTGGCGAGTGTCCACGGCAGCTTCGAGCTGCCTCGGGTAACCGCGGCCGATGACCCGGCCAAGGTGGGCCCGGTCGACTATGTCCTGGTCACCGTCAAGGCCTACCACACCGTCCAGGTGGCCGCCCGCCTTCGGCCGCTGCTGCACCAGGACACCGCCGTGATCTCCCTGCAAAACGGAGTGGACAACGAAGAGAAGCTGGCGGCGGCTGTGGGCGAGGACCGAGTGGTGGGAGGGGTCGCCTACATCTTCAGCACCATCTCGCAGCCCGGGATCATCGAGCACACCGGCGGTCCAGCCACCCTCGTGGTCGGCGAGTGGCGAGGCGGGCACAGCGAGCGGGTGGGCCGGCTAGCGGAGGCTTGCCGGAAGGCCGGCTTCGGGGCCGAGGAAACCGCCGACATCCATGCGGTGCTGTGGGCGAAATTTGCCTTCATCTGCGCCCAGGCAGGCACCACCGCCACCGTCCGTCTTCCGATCGGGGAAATCCGTACCGCCCCGGCATCCCGGGAACTGTTCCGCCGTGTCGCCGCGGAGGTGTGCCACGTGGCCCAGGCCGAAGGAGTCGCCCTTCCCGCCGATCTGCCCGACCGCCACCTGGCCTTCGCCGACGAACTCGAGGCCGGTGGTTACTCCTCGCTCCACCACGACCTGACCCACGGGCATCCCATGGAACTGGAGGCGCTGCTGGGAGAGGCCATCCGGCGAGGTGCCCGGGCCGGGGTCGCTACCCCCATGAGCCAGGCACTCTACGCCGTCCTCCAGCCCTGGCAGCTTCGCAACCAGCAATGAAAAGCATCGTTCAGTACGGCACAGCGATCCGGTGCCGCCATGCGAGCTGTCACCGGACGCAAGACCGGCAGCTCCGTTGCCGCCAGGTCCGGCCAGCGGCATTCACGGTTGGCGCTCATCGCGGTCGTCCCGGCTTCGGGCCGGTCAAGTAGCGCCCGCGGGCAAGGGGGATCCGATGACGCAGGTAACAGTCGTGCGGCGGGCCGGCGACGCCGTCCTGTCCGCGGCGCAGCCGCTGGCTGTGACCGGGAAGGCAACGGGAAAGGGCGGACTCGAATCGGACGTGGTGGGCACGGTGACGGTTTCGTTCGACGGCGGGCCGCCCCTGGAGGCGTCCTTGACCATCGCGCCGGAACAGACGATCCTGGCCGTCCTGTTCGCCGCCGATATCCGAGTTCCTGGTAATACGGGACCGCACGACATCCTGGTCGTGGCCACCGCCGCCGAGGGGACCACCCGTGTCCGCGTGCAGGTCCAGGAGACTCCGTCGTCAGGAGACTGGGCAGCAGAAAACCACGCCGGGCCAGGGGTTCGCGCGGTCGGCCGCGGTGCCCGCAGGGCTCGCACGGCGGGCGGCCTGACCAGCCGCGAGCTGGAGATCATGCTGCTCGTCGCTGGGGGCAAGACTAGTCGGCAGATTGGCGAGGTCTTGTTCATCAGCCCGCGCACGGTGGAGATGCACGTCCAGGGCAGCCTGCTCAAGCTCGGCTGCCGCACCAGGGCCCAGGCCGTGCGCCGGCTCGCCGGGTTCGGCACGCTGCCCCCTGAGGGCACTACGCGCTGACGCTGCGGCTAGGTGGGCATGAAACGGAGAAGTACGCCGTCCGCAGCCGAGCCCGACGACATCAAGGCCGCGGACATCGTTGAGCATGTCGAGCGGTTGCCCGGGCACGTTGAAGATGCCCAGGTAATGTCCGCGGCGGCCCAGGCGCGTGGGCGCGTCATCGGCGTATCACTGTTTGCCCGGGCCCACGGCTCCCGATTGGCGGCAACTTCATCCGCCCCGGCTCCGCCTCAGATAAGGCGGAAGTCCACCGGCCACTGGGAGCGCCACGTCGAGTAATCCACTCGAAGATGCGGCATGCGCTCGAACGCTGTTAGGTTCGGGTTCCTGGCCAGTCAAAATGGCTGCCGAGGGCGCTCGCGAACGATCGTCATGCTGGTGGACGGCTCCGGCACTGCTGATGTGCCGGGGATCAGATGTGAGCGAAGGGGCATGCCGCCGACGGGGCTAATCGCCCCGTCGGCGGTGGTTTCCATGTCGGGTGGCGACCCCACCGCAAGGCAGGCGGCCGGCGGGATCTCGTTATCCCTGTTTGAAGTAGATCTCGAAGATATCGCCGTCGATGGGGGTCCCGCCGTCGTCGCCGCAAGCAACGATCACATGCTGGAAACCGTCGCTCGCAGTGAAATACCCGGCCACGCCCACGACCAAAGGGGTGTGCCCGGTATCCCAGTCGAGAACTGCTTCCGATGGCTGGCCGCCGCCCTGCCAGAAGATCTCGCGGATCTGGGCGAAACCGGCGGAGGCGATCACGTGCTGGACGCCGTCGGCGGGGGTGACGTACCCCGCGACCCTGTTCACATTGAACACGGTGGCGACAACTCCCTGTGCGACCGTGCCGCTGCCCTGCCAGTAGATCTCGTGGATGTCCCCGCCGCCGGTGGCCGCGATCACGTGCTGGTAGCCGTCGCCGGTGACATACCCCGCCACGCTCACCACGCCCGGCAATGTCATGAGGACCCCCTGCGAGGGCTCGCCGGCGCCCTGCCAGTAGATCTCGTGGATATCCCCATTACCGGTGGCGGCGATCACGTGCTGGAAGCCGTCGCCGGTGACATACCCCGCGACGCCCACGAGGCCACGGAAATGGGCGATAACCCCTTGCCGCACCAGTTCGCCGGAGACGGCGGCCAGCAGTCGTCTCCCGTCGGGAGTTCCCATCCCGGTGCACGGATCCCAACCTGGGCCGGCCGCGAAGACGCCGAGGCCGCTCACATCGTTGCCGCCTTCCGTGATGTCACGGAAGGTTGCCGCCGCGGGCTGTTTATACAGGTAGGGGTGGAGGAAACCGACTGATTCGCCGAGGTTCTGGTTCATCAGGGCGACCAGGGCCGCCCACAGCGGCGCGACCGCGCTGGTCCCGCCGATAATGAACTTCGCGCCGTCGATCCGGACCAGGTATCCGGTGTCGGGATCGGCGTTACCGGCCACGTCGGGAACGCCCCGGTGGTTTCCGCTCGGTACGCCGGCCGCGCTCTGATAGGCGGGCACCGCGAATACCTTGCTGACGCCGCCGCCGGTGGCGTTCCATGCCACCTCGGAACTGATCAGGCCGTTGCTGGCCTCGAGCTTTGTGCCCCCGCATCCGAGCACGTGCGGGCTGGAGGCGGGAAAATCGACATGGGCCGAGCCGTCCGCGATCCCATCGGCGGAGCCGCCGTCGCCAGCGGCCGCACAGACCGTGACGCCTAGCAGCCCGGCGTCCACGAAGGCGGCTTCCATCGCGAGAAGAGCCGAGTGGGTCCAGTGTTCTTCAGCGGTTCCCCAGCTGATCGAGATCACCGACGGCCGGTTAGCCGTGTCGTGGACGGCGGTGGTAATCGCGTCCAGGAAGCCCTGTGAGCTGTTCGGGGCGAAGTAGACAACGATGTTCGCCCCGGGCGCGACCGCGCCAGCGGCTTCGATATCGAGCATCACCTCGGCGTCGGCGCTCCGCGGGTCGCCGGTGGGGGCGTTCTGACCGCCGTCCACCGAGACAGCCGAAACCGACGGCGCGGGGATGCCCAGTTCGCTGAAATAAGCCTGCAGGTCCTCGGTTCTGAAGCCGCCGCCAAGCTCGATGATCCCGATGGTCTGCCCCTGCCCGGTGCCCCCGGGGAAGTTGTAGAGCCTGGCTACCTGCGCCGGGGTGAAGGTGACGCCGATTCGCGGCTCGCTGGCGGTGGCGTGCTGGAAGTGAGGCTCGGCCTGCGGGCGATCGTCCAAGCCGAATACACCAGCGATGACCGGAGCGAGTTCGGCCGGGACGTATACCGGCCCGGTCCGCCCGCGGTAGGTTCCGCCGGCGTGGTCGTACCGGGAGAGTTCCACGCCGAAGGCGGCGCTGAAGGCAGCCACCGTCCCCGACAGGATTATGCTGCGCCGCGCGGGATGCGATTCGACCACGGTCAGACCGTGGGAGCCGGCAAAGGAAGCTACCGCGGTCATATCCTCGGGCTGACCGCCGTAACGTGCCGCGAAATCTTCGCGCCGCAGGTGACCACGCGTGAACGGCAGGCGGTCAGCCCCGGCGTCCAGCGCGGTGGCTTTCCGGCGGACGACGACCGTAACCAGGATGCGTTCGGTGGGGTCGGCCGCTTCCCCGGCCCGCGCTCCTGGCAGCGGCTCGCGCTCGCTGCCGGGCAGCGCTACCCAATTGGTTGACGTAGACATCTGAAGCCTCTTTCTCTCTGCTTCCCTTCCGCATTGCTCCTCGTCACCAAAGAGCGTCCAGCGGCTTTTCCGCGTCAGTAGCTGAAGGTCGTCGCCCGTCATCGCCGAAGCCCGATAGCCGGATGCTGCCTGCCGGCTCGGCATTCGGCAGCGACTCGCGCTTGCCGAGTTGCTTGGCGTTGAAGCAGACCGGGCAGACCGGGACAGCCATCGTTGGCGACACCGGCGGCCGCCCCGTCCAGCGCAAGCCGGACGGCTCCTTGGCCTGGAACATCAGGGTCGGCCGACTCGACTCCGCGGCGCCGGTCGCGACCAGGAACGCCAGTGTCACCTTCTCCGGGCCCTTCAGGCCTGTGCTGAGGCTGATCACTGCCTTTCCAGCCATCGCCGCCCGCCTTCCTCGCTCCTGCCGTGGTCGATCACACGCTAGAGAGCACTGGGCTGCGGCAATACCGTAGAACTACGGTATTTGCGAAATCACGGTACTTACCGCGTGGCTAAACTCTGCTAGACAAGAGCCGCCCCGATCAGGCCCCGCTTTGTCGTGCTATAACCGGAGAATCTGCCGCATACGGCGAGACCAATCCTTCACCTGAGCAAACGCGCAGAGTCGGTGTGTTAATCGTCAACCATCTAGATGCCCGCGCGATGGTCACCTTACGCAACGGACTGGCCGGAGTGTCCAGCAACTACAACTCATACGAAGCTCCGAAGTACGGTACGCCAGTTGCCGATGCTTAGCCTGGCTCATTTTCTTGACGCACTCCAGCGGCGTTCGAGGGGATGACATTCAGCCGCTTGGCTCCCCACGTGGCACAAAGTAGATGAATTTAAAATCGAAATGCATCCATAACCTGCGCCCCGACCGCGACTCGAACGCGGGACCTACTGCTTAGGAGGCACTTTCGAAGCGTGGCCGGGTGGTGCCGAATGTGGCCTGGCGTGCGGTCTGGTCGCAGACAGAATGGCTGGACGTGGCCTGGCGTAGCCCGGGGTCTGTGGTCGTTGGCTCCCCGTTAGGCTCCCCGGATTCTCGTTAGCAACGCTAACGTCTGAATGCTCGAGACCTGATGCGATCACCAATCGAGAGTCCCGGAGGCATGCCACACCGAGCGCGTTGAATTCCGACCGTGCGTGCTCGTGCAGCAGCCGACCACTCAGATCGGGGCGCCCTGTACCGAGAGACCGGTCAGGACCATACTGCGATCGGGCCGCATTGGGCTGGACGAGCGGTAATCTGACCAAGCGTGAGCGGCAGGATACGGCGCCTGTACGACTTGGAGCTCGAACCGGAGGTCCGCGACTGGCTGGACAGCCTCAGCGACAGCGACTTCAAGCGGGTCGATGAGGTATGCGGCATGCTCGCCGAAAGGGGTACTGAACTGGGCGGCGGAGACCTACGAAAGGCAGGTGTGATGACCGGTTACCATACCCGCTGGGTCCGCCCGCCTGAGGAAGCAGAGGATCCGGAGCGGGTCGCCATCCGCGAAGCCCTGGCCTTCGGCAAGGCCGTCTATGACCAGCGCCGCGCCCGAGGCCTGAGCGCCGCCGACCTGGCGGAGCGGGCCGTCATGACCGCCGATGAGATCGAGTGCATCGAAGAAGGTGGCACCGAACCCACCATCGCCCTGCTGCGCCGCCTGGCCGCCGCCCTGGACGCCGACGTGCACCTGACCGCAGGGCACGACCTCGGCTCCGTGCGGTTCGAACCCCACGCAGCCTGACCCGCTAGGCCCTTTCCACGTGCGGCAGCGACCTCACAGACCGCGACAGGCGCTATGGCCGACGGGGGTCAATATCCGCCGATCTGCACGCTTGTGGTTACTGGGCGGCTTGTTCGTGATGAGACGCAGACCGGGGCGCTATGTGCCGCTGCGCTGAGCTGCGGGCCCGCGGGGCAGGTCAGGCCCGTGGCCGGGGTATCGCGGCCGAGACTGCATGAGACTGAAATGGTCCAGCCGTGCGTGAGCCCGGCCGGACGGTGCCGGCTTGCCGCGGGGCTGTCAGCGTGCCCGGCTGGCCGCGGCGGACCTCTGGTAGCCGGCCGGACGTCCTATCCGCCGAGGAATCGTGTCACGTCGGCGGCGTCGGCGGTCAGGGCTGCCCGGGTCGCGGCGTCCAGCGGGGCGAACGGTGCGAGCACGACCTGGCCGCGCGTGATGTTCCAGGTCGCCACGGCCCGGCCGCCGGCCAGCGCGAACGGCCGGAACAGCCCGTTGACCGTGACGATCCGCCGGTGCGGGCCGACGACATGATCCCGGGAAGCCCAGCCGAGCAGCAGCGGATCGAACGCGCCCAGCAGCCGTGGCGGTGGCAGCAAGGCCGCCGCGCGCTGCGGGTTCACCGGCAGTTGGGCCAGGCCGTCCGCTCGCTGCACCGCGCCGCACCGGGCCAGGGCGAGCCGGGCATCGCGAAGCCCGATGCCCGCCCACCGGGCAAGGTCGCGGTCCGCCGCCGGGGCATGCCCGGCGAGGTAACGCCGGGCCAGTTCACCGAGCGCCGCCTCGCGGCTCATCGCCGGCGGCGGTGGGCCGAGCCAGTCCCGGACCAGCACGAACGCCTGGT
>WNGR01008022.1_pt1 | contig 18224 bp, 18 predicted proteins | sample 5407581 | NCBI WGS metagenome assembly WNGR01 (sample SAMN13153383, study PRJNA577476) | soil metagenome | isolation source: 80 cm soil or saprolite under Garry oak tree replicate 2 | place: USA:California | collected 2016-06-15 | reverse complement strand
GTTCCCCGACTCCCGGTCACAATTAGCCGCGCCCCGAGGCTCGCCACCCCTGAATGATTTTGGTAGATGTGTATGCTGGAGCCAAACTCGGGGGAGAGGCTCATGACACGCAAGATGCTACGGCCCGTAGCCTTGATTGGAACGGTGGCAGCGATGCTTGCCGTAACGATCGTACTGACGCTCTCTCATTCGACAGTTTCCATGAGCGGCGTTGGTAGTTTGAAGTGCTACGGCGCTGGCGGAATTCAAAAAGCGTGCTGAATTTGGCGGTTCGTCGCTCGGACGAACTGTTTTCAGTGAATGAGCGAGCGCACGCCGTAAACCACCAAGCCAGAAAATAACAATACGATCGGTGCCGCGCAGGCAAAGGCGAGAATGATCGTGGCCGAAATGCGCAGCATCGGCCGCTCGTTTGCTACATGCGATAAATAATTCATCTAACGCTCCCGATGGTCGCTATCCGCCGCGTAAAGGGGGCATTGTTGTGAGCGATCCGCACCGTTTTTCCCACGCCGTCTTCCTCTGGTCTGTGACAGGCATCACAGGCCGGATCTATCAGCGTCCAAATCTGACGACTTGGTGGCCGGATGCTTCCCGATGCTAAATATCAATCGGGTGTAGCAGAAATGTCATAGCCCTCGCCGGTCTCGCCAGAACTGAGCTCTTGATCTCATTCGGCACGGTAATGGGCTTCAATCGTCGCAAACCACTGCTTGGAGGATTACGGCGAGTGATGGCGAATGATGGCGAAGGCAAGAACTGGCGGAAGGGGTGAGATTCGAACTCACGAGGGAGCAGAGCCCCCTGCCGGTTTTCAAGACCGGTGCCTTAAACCACTCGGCCACCCTTCCGGGGTATCTGCAGCGCCGTCCCGCGCGCCAAGCTTATCGGGCGCCAAGGTTATCGGGCGCCAAGGCTATCGAGCGCCCAGGCTATCGAGCGCCCAGGCTATATCGGCAAAATTAAGCAATTTTGCCAGTAACGCCCTGCTTGCCCCGCGTGGCGCGGCCATGTGTGCCGCCAATGCGGTCAAAGCGCAACGCGGTGCTTGGGCGGAATGGCATCGCGTGAAATGGTCCATTCACTATCGGGGTCACCTTGCCCAATTTCGCCACATTCTGACCATGCTCAAATTCGATAGTTCCCTTGGTGGGATGGGGGACGATGCGGGGTCGGGCAAGCTCGGCGCTAAGACGGTTCGCGTTGCCTGCGGGGTGCGTGCTGCTCTGCATTTTCTTGGCTAATTGCGCCAATAACAGCCATATCGATCCGCGTTACGGCGTGGAGCCGAGCGCCCGGCTAATCGAACCGGGAGCACCGGTGCCAAAGGGCGGGGGCGTCTACCGGGTCGGTTCGCCCTACGTGGTGGCCGGCCGCGTTTATGTCCCGCAGGACAACCCGCATTATCGCGCGGACGGGGTCGCCTCCTGGTACGGCTCCGATTTTCATGGCCGCGCGACCGCGAATGGCGAAATCTTCGACGCCGACGCCATCACCGCCGCGCATCCAACCCTGCCGTTGCCGAGCTATGTGCGCGTGTCGAACTTGAGCAACGGTCGCTCACTGATCGTTCGCGTCAACGATCGCGGGCCTTATGCCGGCAATCGCATCATCGACGTTTCCAGGCGCGCCGCCCACCTGTTGGGCTTTACAGTGAGCGGGACCGCCTGGGTGCGCGTCGAGTATGTCGCCCCCGCCCCGGTGCAAGGCTCGGACGACCGGGTGCTGGAAGCGACGCTGCGCCAGGACGAACCGGCGCCGGCACCGGGCACTGTCAAACTCGCCGCCACCAGGATCGTGCCCATTTCAATGACCGCGCCGCCACCCCGAACGCGGCTCGCCAGCACCACAACGACCGCCTCATTGCCGCGGAATGCCACGCTGACCTATGCAGCTGCAACCTCGTCGGGCGAAAGCGATTCCGGAGAATTCCTTACCGGGCGCGGCCTTTACTGACCTAGCTTTCATCGCGTGTTGAAAAAGCCGGCGGCGGATTCGTCGCGGGGACAAAGGCCTGTTTTGTGCCCGATCTTTGCGCGAGAATGAAATTGGGATTTGGAGGTTTAGGTGCCGGAGATTTGGCGCAGAACGAAACGTGCAAGGCAGGTCTGCCTTAGGATTCAAGCGCTCATTGCCGCCGGCGCAGCGGGGCTGTTGCTCGCGGTAATGGCGGCAGCTATCGCCGCGCCGCCTGCTAAGAAAGAAGATGGGTTCCAGGTCAGCGCGCCCGCGGCCATCCTCCTCGACGCCGACAGCGACAGCATTTTGTACGACAAGAGCGGTGATCAATTGGTCGCGCCGGCGAGCCTAGCCAAGCTGATGACGCTTGAGTTCCTGTTCAACGAGATCAAGCAGGGCCGGGTCAAACTCGATGACGAATACATGATCAGCGAGAATGCCTGGCGAAAGGGGGGAGCACCATCGCACGGCTCCACCATGTTCGCGGCCATTCACAGCCGGGTAAAAGTCTCTGATCTGATTCAAGGCATCATCGTCGATTCAGCCAACGACGCCTGCAAATTCGACCGGCTATTCCGATCCCAATTTGCGCGTGACTGCGCGGGAGATGGCGGCGCTGGTGAGGCACATCATCCAGGCCTATCCCGACTTCTATCCCTATTTCAGCCAGCGCGACTTCGCCTGGAATAATATTCACCAGCAAAATCGGAATCCGCTTCTCGGCATGGGTATCGGCGCCGACGGGCTTAAAACCGGTGAAACATCGGAGGCTGGCTTCAATTTGGTGGGTTCGGCGCTGCAGGACAATTTGCGGCTGATCGTGGTTGTCACCGGCGCAAAATCAGAGAAGGAGCGCGCCGACGAAGCAAAGAAGCTCTTGGAGTTTGGCTTTCACGACTTTCAAGCACGGGTCTTGTTTGCCGAGGGGCAGACGGTGGGCGACGCCAAGGTCTTCGGTGGCGACAGAAGCTATGTGCCGCTGGTCGCGCCTGGCATCGTGCGGGTGATGGTGCCGCGCAATAACAGCCAACGCTTGCTGGCGCGGATCGTCTATACCGGTCCGGTGCCGGCGCCAATCGCGAAGGGCCAACCGATCGGCAAGCTCAGAGTGTGGCGGGGCGAAAACCTGGCTCTTGAACTGCCGCTTCAGGCTGCGGACGATGTCGGACGGGGGAGCATGTCGCAACGGGCGATGGATGGCGCCACCGAATTGATGATCGGGCTGTTGCGCGCCGGCGTGAAAAAGCTCTGAACCCCAAACCCGGCAGTGCGCGTTTGAGCGCGGACGCCTATATTGCTGCCAAAGGAACCATCCCTTTTCGCTTTTTACTGGAGAACATGGCCGTAAATTACTGATATTGAATACGGATCAACGCGCTCGCTTGACACGGGCCACCCTTCCAACATGCAAGGCAAATTCATCACCTTTGAAGGCGGCGAAGGAACCGGCAAATCCACTCAGGCCGCCATGCTGGCGCTGCGCCTGGAGTCGCTTGGTCTTTCCGTTCAACTGACGCGCGAACCCGGCGGCTCGCCGGGTGCGGAAATAATTCGCCATGTGCTTTTGACCGGCGCCGCAAAGCCGCTCGGCGCGGACGCCGAAGCCATGCTGTTTGCGGCCGCGCGCGACGACCATGTGCAGTGCACGATTCTGCCGGCACTCCGATTGGGTAAATGGGTTGTTTGCGACCGGTTTGCGGATTCAACCCGCGTCTATCAGGGTATCCTCGGCCACGTCGATCAAAGACTCATCAACGTGCTTGAACGGGTCTCAGTCGGCAGTCTTACCCCCGATCTCACGGTCGTCCTCGACCTGCCAGTTCAGCTTGGCCTCGAGCGGGCAAAGCTGCGCCGCGGCAATGTTCAGGCGGACCGGTTTGAAGGGGAGGGCGCCGAATTCCACGAAAAGCTGCGTGAAGCTTATCTCGCGATTGCGGCGAGCGAGCCCGATCGCTGCGTAGTGATCGACGCCAGCGCTTCCAAGGAAGCGGTCGTCAAATCGGTTTGGTACGCGGTGCAGTCGCGGCTTGATCCCTCGGCGGTCCGTCGCGTTGACGAAGCCACGGCCGCGAAAGCTTAAAGCATGATTCCGAAAAGTGGGAACCGGTTTTCGGAAAAGATCATGCTCAAATAAAAAGCTAGAACGGGATGACAATTCGACGAAATATCATCCCGTTCTAGCTGCGCGGATTTGCTCGATGGCCCACCAGGACGACGACGATATTGACGAAGCGCCGCATCCGCGCGCGACGGCGGTATTGTTCGGCCACGCCGGCGCTGAGGCGGCGCTGCTTACCGCGTACCGCTCCGGGCGCATGCCGCACGGCGTCCTCATCGCGGGGCCGAAGGGCATTGGCAAGGCGACGCTCGCTTACCGGCTGGCACGCTTTGTTCTCGCTCACCCGGACCCGGTCGCGCAGGATGTGCAAACTGCGGAATCGCTTCAGGTCGAGCCAGCAAATCCGGTGACCCGACGGATCGCCGCGCAGGCCCAGCCTGATCTTCTCGTAATCGAACGGACCGTCAACGAGAGGGGCGTGCTGCGTAACCAAATCGCGGTCGAGGACATCCGCCGCACAGTCCCGTTTTTCGGCTCAACGGCAGGCGAGGGGGGCTGGCGGATTGCGATTGTTGACGCCGTCGATGATCTCAACCGCTTCGGCGCCAATGCCCTGTTGAAGGTGCTCGAGGAACCGCCCAAACGCGCGCTGCTCTTGCTCGTCGCTCACTCGGCTGCACGGGTGGCGCCGACGCTGCGATCGCGCTGCCGGATCGTTACGCTTCGCCCGCTTGCTGAGCGTGACGTCGCGGCCGCCGCGGCTGCAGCAATGCAATCGGAGCCTGATGACCCAAGCATCGCAGCCGCCGCTGCCGCATCCGACGGTTCTGTTGCCCGCGCGCTTGCTTTGCTCGATGACGGCGCCTTGGCGCTTCGCCAGCAGGCGCTCGATCTGCTTGCGGCGCTGCCGGCGCTCGATGTCGCCGGACTGCACGCGCTCGGCGATGCGCTGGCCGGAACCGACCCGCAACCGCTTACGGCATTTCTCGATACCATTAATGCCTGGCTGGCGCAGCGGCTCGACGGCGGCCGCGGTGAGCTTACGCGGCTTGTGCGCTTGGCCGAGGTTTCGGAGCGCATCAATGCCGCGGCGCGCGATGCCGAAATGTACAATCTTGAGCGCAAGCCGCTGGTCTTCAGCGTTTTTGGCCTGCTTGCCGAGGCCACGCACGGTTGATACCAACCCTCATGACTGAGCGACCGGCCGGCAAGCCTTATTACATCACCACTGCAATTGCCTATCCGAACGGCGCGCCGCATATCGGCCACGCCTATGAGGCGATCGCGACCGATGCCATTGCGCGCTTCATGCGGCTCGACGGCCGCGACGTATTCTTTCTGACCGGCACCGACGAACACGGCATCAAAATGCTGCAGACCGCGGCCAAAGAAAACGTGACGCCGCGCCAATTGGTCGAGCGCAACGTGCCGCGCTTTCAGGCCATGGTGAAGAAGTTCAATTGCTCAAACGACGATTTCATCCGCACCACGGAAGCGCGCCATTACCGTGCCTCCGAGGCCATCTGGGAGCGCATGGAGGCCGCCGGCGATATTTATCTCGACAAATATTCCGGCTGGTATTCGGTCCGCGACGAGGCCTATTACAACGAGGGCGAGACCCGGCTCGACGACAAAGGCCTGCGGCTCGGCCCCAACGGCACGCCGGTCGAATGGGTCGAGGAAGAGAGCTATTTCTTCAGGCTTTCCAAATACGCGCCTAAGCTGCTCGACCTCTACCAGCGTGTCCCTGATTTTGTGTTGCCGAAAGAGCGGCTCAACGAGGTCACAAGCTTCGTCCGCGGCGGGCTGCAGGACCTTTCGTTGTCGCGCACCACGTTCGACTGGGGAATAAAGGTCCCCGCGAACCCCAAGCACATTATGTATGTCTGGGTCGACGCGCTGACCAATTACATCACCGCCATAGGCTTTCCCGATACCGAAAGCGAAAAATTCAAGAAATATTGGCCGGCGGATTTGCATGTGATCGGCAAGGATATCGTGCGCTTTCACGCTGTGTATTGGCCGGCTTTTTTGATGTCTGCGGGCATCGCAGTGCCGCGCCGCATCTTCTCGCACGGCTTTCTGTTCAACCGCGGCGAGAAAATGTCGAAGTCGGTCGGCAATGTCATTGATCCTTTCGCCTTGGCCGACGCCTATGGCGTCGATCAGCTACGCTATTTCCTGCTGCGCGAAGTGCCGTTCGGGCAGGACGGCAATTACAGCCACGAAGCGATTGTCTCGCGCATCAATGCCGATCTCGCCAACGATCTCGGCAATCTGGCGCAGCGCTCGCTTTCGATGGTGGCGCGCAATCTCGGCGGCGTGCTGCCGAAGCCAGGCGCATTTCAGGCGAGCGATAAGGCGATGCTGGATGCCGCCGATGCTCTAGTCGGTGCTCAACGCGGTCTGGGCGGTGGTCGCCGATGCCAACCGCTATTTTGCCGGCGCGGCGCCATGGGCGCTCGCCAAGACCGATCCGCCGCGGCAGGGCACGGTGCTGTATGTGACGGCGGAAGTATTACGCCAGGTGGCGATATTGACACTGCCGTTCATGCCGGCTTCGGGCGAGAAATTGCTTGATCTCCTGGCAATTCCGGCGCCCGAGGGGCAATTCGTCCATCTTGGCGGTCACCACCGCATCGCCGCGGGCGCGAAGCTTCCGGCGCCGGCGGCAATTTTCCCGCGCTATGTCGAGCCGGCAGCCGCGCAATAGAACGCAAATGCTGGTCGACAGCCATTGCCATCTCGATTTCCCCGACTTTGCCGACGAGCTCGATGCTGTGGTGGCGCGCGCCCGCGCCGCCGGTGTCGCGCGCATGGTCACGATCTCCACCCGCGTTCGGCGGCAATCCGACGTGCTCGCGATAGCGGACCGCTTTGCCGAGGTCTATTGCTCGCTCGGCACCCATCCGCACTACGCGCATGAGGAGCTCGACGTGACGCCGGCCGAGCTCGTAAGGCGCAGTCGCGCCGCAAAAGTCGTCGCCATCGGCGAAGCCGGCCTCGATTATCACTACGACAATTCGCCTCGCGATCGCCGCCGTGCTGCATTGTTTTACCGGCGGGCGCGAACTCGCCCGCCGTGCGGTCGCGCTCGGCCATTTCATTTCCTTCACGGGCATCATCACGTTCAAGAACCCTGAGGCCCTGCGGGCGATCGCGGCGGAGCTGCCGGCAGATCGCATCCTGGTTGAGACCGATGCGCCCTATCTCGCACCGGGCAAATATCGCGGCAGGCGTAACGAGCCGGCTTATGTGGTCGAGACCGCAAAGGTCTTGGCCGAGGTCCGCGGCGTTTCGCTCGACGCGATTGCCGAGCAGACGACGGCCAATTTCTACCGGCTGTTCGCCAAAGTACCGCGTGCCGGCACTGCCAAAGAATCGGAAAGCACTGTGAAGTCTCACTCGAGCGGCGCCGCACGGCTCAGATGACGCTGAAATTCACCATTCTCGGCTGCGGCTCTTCCGGCGGCGTGCCACGACCCGCTTTGGGCTGGGGTGACTGCGATCCGAACAATCCTAAAAATCGGCGGCGGCGGACGTCGCTCTTGGTCGAGCGGCGGACCGCCGAAGGCGTCACGCGCGTTCTCGTCGACACGTCGCCCGATCTGCGCGAGCAGCTACTCGACGCCGAGGTGGATTGGCTTGATGGCGTGTTTTACACCCACGAGCATGCCGACCACACGCATGGCATCGACGATCTGCGCTCGTTATTTATAAAACGTCACCAGCGCATCGACGTTTACCTTGACGAGAAAACCGCGGCGATGATGCGGACGAGGTTCGCCTATTGCTTCCAATCGCCGCCCGGAAGCGACTATCCGCCGATCGCGACCGAGCACCGATTGACTGCCGGCACCGCCGTGACGGTGACCGGGAAGGGCGGACCAATCACCGTGTCGCCTTTCCTGCAGGAGCACGGCGATATCACCGCGCTGGGATTTCGCTTCGGCGGGCTTGCCTATTCCTGCGATGTCAGCGGCATTCCGCCGGCGAGCCTCGCAAGCTTGACCGGGCTCGATGTCTGGATTCTCGATGCGCTGCGCTACCGTCCGCACCCGAGCCATTTTTCCCTTGCGGATGCGCTGCAATGGATCGAACGGATGAAGCCGCGGCGCGCCGTCCTCACCAACCTACACGCCGACTTGGATTACGATGTCCTGCGCGGGAAGCTGCCGGTCCATGTCGTGCCTGCATTCGATGGAATGGGACTGACGCTGGCAGAAACTCCGTAAATACGGGCCATAATGTCAGATATTCCATAATATCTCTTATGCGAATGAGGCTCCACAAAGGCGTGTAACTCCCCACCCGACATCACCAAATCCCTGGGATCAGCCGCCACCTCACTCGTCGTGCATAGTCGGCATAACCAGGTAGCTGTCTTTGCAGCACGCGGTCTTCGGTGAATGTTCGGTGCAGCAGGAACGGCAAGCCGATGGCGCCAAGAAACGCGGCGGCGAACCACGAACCGAGCGCGATTCCACTTGCCAGGACAATCAAGACGCCGGCGGCATATGCCGGATGTCGTATGAAGGCGTACGGCCCGCTCGTCACCACGTATTGGCCGCGCTCGGACTGGATGCGCACGATTGAGGACGAAAATCGATTGACCTGCATTGCCCAGAACACGAGCGCGTAACCTGCTGCAATGATCAAGAAGCCGGCGGCCTGCAGCCATGGTGACACGGTATCGCTCCAGTGCATGCGACCGCGGTCAAGGCCGGCAATGATCCAATGCATGAACAGGACGACGTTAAGCAGGCGCAAGCCGAGCGGAATCGGTTTGCCGCCGGGCCGCATCCGCTCTTCGAGCAGTCCGCGATCGAGCATGGCGAAGGAAATAATGAAGACCACGCCGAGAATTGCCAGATACAGCCAGAAACTCAGAATGGCGAAGCTGCCGGCCGAGGCAAATAGAGCAGCCACTGCACAAATCAGAAGCGCAACCGCGCGAAGATAGCCTGAAACCGGCATGGCTCGCTTATGGGATCGCTCGCAGCGATTTTTCAAGTCTGATAGGGTCCGCCGCTCCGGCGCGATCCCCTGCTCCGACGACTGTATCAGGAATTTCGGCGATGACACCTTCACGCGACATCGATCGCCTTCTCGAAATCATGGCTGCGCTGCGCCGACCGGAAACCGGCTGCCCCTGGGATTTGGCGCAGAATTTTTCCACGATCGCGCCGTACACTCTGGAGGAAGCGTATGAAGTTGCCGACGCCATTGTGCGCGGTGATCTCGCGGATCTTAAAGAAGAACTCGGCGATCTTTTGTTGCAGGTTGTGTTTCATGCCCGCATGGCCGAAGAACAGGGCGCGTTTGACTTCGGCGATGTGGTGCAAGCTATAACTGAAAAACTGATCCGCCGGCACCCTCATGTCTTTGCCGATGAAACATCGCAGACGCCCCACGCCGTGGAAGGATTGTGGGAGCGGATCAAGGCAGAGGAAAAGGCTTCAAGCAAAACCGCTGGCCAAGAAGGTGCGCTCTCGGGAGTACCGGTCGCACTCCCTGCCCTTACACGTGCGCTGAAGCTGCAGGTCAAGGCGAGCAAAGTCGGCTTCGATTGGAAAGATCCGCGCGCTGTCTTGCACAAGATTCGCGAGGAGGCCGACGAGATCGAAGCCGAGCTCAATCGAGCGGAAATGGACGAAACCGCGACGGTGGCCGAGGTTGGCGACCTTTTGTTCGCTGTGGTGAATCTTGGGCGGCACTTCCATTTCGATCCCGAAGCAGCGCTGCGGCGGGCCAATCAGAAGTTCGAACGACGCTTTGCGGTAATCGAACGCGCGCTCGCCGCGCGCGGCAAGGTTCCGCAAGATTCGACGCTTGCTGAGATGGATGCGCTTTGGAACGAAGCGAAGGAAGCGGAGTAGGTACTGATCAATGCCCCCGCACCGGCACTGAAGGCATCGCGAACTTCGCCCTTAGATTGGCCGCCTTGTCCGGATCGGCCCGCACGGTCATGGCAATGCGACCGTCTTTGTCGACTGACTTGCTGAGAACTTCGGTATGGCGGTGCAGCCAGCTTACCCCGGCGCCGTCGGCAGGATCGAGGCAAAGTTCAATCACTTCCCGGCTGGCGGCAAGCCGCGCCTCGATCGCTGCGGCGAGCGCGTCGAGCCCCTCCCCCGTCGTTGCGGAAGCTAGTACCGGCCGATTGCTTGAGGAGCGCCGCTCGGCGACATTGGCGAGACGCTCGCGGGCAGCTTGATCGAGCCGATCGATCTTGTTCCAGACCTCGATCAGTGAACGCTTGTCATTGGCCTCATTACGCGGGTCGATGCCGAGCTCGTTCAAGATTTTTTCGACGTCGTGCAATTGCGCCTCGGCATCCTCGTGCGAAACATCGCGAACGTGCAGGATCACGTCCGCCTCGATCACCTCTTCAAGCGTGGCACGAAAAGCGGCGATCAGCATGGTCGGCAGATCGGAAATAAAGCCGACCGTATCGGAGAGAATGAAGCGTGCGCCATGAGGGAGCGCCACAGCGCGGAGCGTCGGGTCGAGCGTGGCGAACAGCATGTCGGTGGACAGCACGCTCGCCTGCGTCATGCGATTAAACAGAGTCGATTTGCCGGCATTGGTATAGCCGACCAAGGCGACGATCGGATAAGGGACGCGCCGGCGGCTTTCGCGATGCAGTGCGCGCGTGCGTTTCACCCCGCCTAACTCGGTTTCGATCTTGGCGAGCCGCTCGTCGATCATACGGCGATCTGCTTCGAGCTGGGTTTCGCCAGGACCGCCGAGAAAACCGAAGCCGCCGCGCTGACGCTCAAGATGGGTCCACGATCGGACCAGGCGGCTTTTTTGATAGGTCAGGTGCGCATGTTCGACTTGCAGCGCACCCTCGCGGGTCCGCGCTCGCCGGCCGAAAATTTCCAGGATCAACCCGGTGCGATCCACGACTTTCGCATTCCAGGCTTTTTCCAGATTGCGCTGCTGTACTGGGGAAAGCGCGCAGTCCATTACGACGATGCCGGCGTCGAAACTTTTGACCAGGCCGGAAATCTCTTCGACCTTGCCCTTGCCAAGATAGGTGGCTGGCCGCAACGCGTTGAGCATGACGATGCCGGATTGCTCGACCTCGAGGTCGATGGCGCGCGCAAGGCCGATCGCTTCATCGAGCTTTGCCGCTGGAGGCCGCGTGCCGGCCGTGCTGGCTCGGCGCAGGACCGGCTCGATCACGAGTGCACGGCCGGTGACCGGAGCCTCACCGCGTCTGCCGCCCCCGCGTTGGGCGGACTGAGGCGGCATCAACGGGCGCGTGTCGCGGCGGCGCGGCTCCAATCGAACCTATTCCCCGGACGGCGCTTCTTCGGCGCCCTCGAATAGCTGCACTGGGTGGCCCGGCATGATGGTCGAAATAGCATGCTTATAGACAAGCTGGGAATGGCCGTCGCGACGCAATAGCACGCAGAAATTATCGAACCAGGTGACGACGCCCTGCAGCTTGACGCCGTTCACCAAAAATATGGTGAGAGGAATTTTGTTTTTGCGGACGTGATTGAGGAAAGTGTCTTGGAGATTTTGTGCGCGGTCGGCTGCCATGGCCGTTGCCCCGTTCTTTTGCGCCGCAGGCCCCTGCCCCACGGACATTTTTGGCCTTTTTTTACTAGCTTTTTGGTTCTGCTTGCGATCCCACAGATCGGAGCCAAACAGGTCCCGGTATCCTACTATTAGAAGGCCGGGCGCAGAGCGATGCAAGCCCAACTTCGCGCCGGTTTGGGCTATCCCGTCTCGGCGTAAAGGTGATAAGCGCGCCGAAGGGCTGTCGCTACCGGACCCGGCTTACCGTTACCAATCGTTCGGCCGTCTACCCGTACTACCGGCAGCACGATTTGGCTCGCCGAGGTGATAAAGGCTTCGCGGGCGCCGTACGCCTCCTCGACCGTGAATGATCGTTCCTGCACAGCGAGGCCCTGTGCCTTGATGGCATCGAACAAAACGGTGCGGGTTATGCCGCGTAAGATTGCGTGGTCCGCGTGTCGCGTCACCAGTGTTCCGGCGGGTGTGACAATCCAAACATTCGCCGAAGAGGCCTCGGTCACCGTGCCATCCTCATCGACGAACCAAGCGTCACGCGCGCCGCGCTCGAGCGCCGCCTGCCGAGCCAACACATTGGATAGTAGTCCCGTGGTCTTGATGTCGACCCGACCCCAGCGGTTATCCGGCACGGTGATCACGGCAATGCCCTGCTCGGCCAACGCTTCGTTGCGAGACCGGTTTAATGCTCGCGCCGTCACTACTAGGCTCGGCCGTATGTCCCGAGACGGAAAAACATGATCGCGACGCGCCACGCCCCGGGTAATTTGCAGATAAACGATGCCGTAGCCGATCCGATTGCGCGCGGCCACTTCGTGGAGGATCACTCCGAGCGCACGCGCGGACATCGGCATGCGGATCTGCAGTTCGCCAAGGGAGCGCTTGAGTCGTTCAAGGTGGCGCCGCTCGTCAATCAGCCGACCGCTCCTCACCTCGCAAACTTCATAAACCCCGTCGGCAAACTGGTAGCCGCGATCCTCGACGTGAACTTTGGCGTCGTGGAACGGCAGATAACGGCCATTGACGTAGGCAATGCGGGACATGAGTTATCAGGAAACCAGGAATCAGGAATCAGGAAAATAATAGCGGACCTCGTGTTTGATTCCTGATCCCTGATAGCTGTGACTCAATCGATCCCCAGCGCTTTCAGCTTGCGATGGAGCGCCGAGCGTTCCATGCCAACGAATTCGGCCGTGCGCGAAATATTGCCGCCGAAGCGATTGATCTGAGCCAATAGATATTCGCGCTCGAAGACTTCGCGCGCTTCGCGCAGCGCCAGGCTCATCAGGTGTTCGCCGCCATTACCGTTCGGCATGTTCGGGATCATCGAACCAACGTCCTGCGGCAACATCGACGCGGTGATCACCGCCTCGGGATCGCCGCCGGCAAGAATCATCAGCCGCTCCACATTGTTGCGAAGCTGGCGGACATTTCCCGGCCAGTCATGCGACTGCAATACCGCCAGCGCGTCGGCGCCGACGGTCCGCTTGGGCAAACCGGTCATCTGCGATATCTGGGCCATGAAATACTCGACGAGCTCGGGAATATCCTCGCGCCGTTCGGCCAATCCCGGCACGCGAATCGGAACCACCGAGAGCCGGTGATAGAGGTCTTCGCGGAACTTACCTGCGGCAATGTCAGACTCGATATTGCGGCTGGTCGAGGAGACGATGCGCACGTCTACCGTCACTTTGGTGCTGCCGCCGACACGCTGGAAAGTCTGATCGACCAAGACGCGCAAAATCTTGTTCTGCGTTTCGCGCGGCATATCGGCAATCTCGTCGATAAACAAGGTGCCGCCGTGCGCTTCCTCGAGCGCGCCGACTTTGCGACTCGTCGTTCCGTTGCCGCCTTCGATGCCGAATAATTCGGTCTCCATGTGCTCGGGCGTGATGGCGGCGGCATTGATCACCACGAATGGCGCGGTGGTGCGAGCCGAATGGGCGTGAATAGTTCGCGCGGCAAGCTCCTTACCGCTGCCGGACGGGCCGACAATGAGAACGCGGCTGTTGGTCGGGGCAACCTTCTCGATCGTCTGCCGCAACTGGTTGACTGCCGGCGAATGTCCGACCAGCGTCGCCGCGAGCGGGGCGAATTGCTTGAGCTGCCGCACCTCGCGCTTGAGCCGTGAATTCTCAAGCGCGCGCTCGGCGACGAGCAACAATCGATCGGCTTTGAATGGTTTTTCGATGAAGTCGTAGGCGCCACGCTTGATGGCTGACACCGCCGTCTCGATATTTCCGTGTCCGGAAATCATGACGATGGGCAGCTCTGGATGTTGCTGCTTGAGGCTGTCGAGCAGCTGCAGACCATCGAGCCGGCTGCCCTGTAGCCAAATGTCGAGAAAAACCAGATTGGGGCGGCGCGCAATAACCGCGGTAAGCGCCTCATCGCTGTCGCGCGCCGTGCGCGTGCCATGCCCCTCATCCTGCAAGATGCCCGCGACCAGGTCGCGGATATCTGCTTCATCGTCAACGATCAGGATATCGGATGCCATGCTGTAACCGTCGCCCTATCCTGAAATCATTCTGCCGCCGTGCGCGTTTCGATCGGCGGCTGTTCGGTCGGCGCCGCGGCCGCCTCGGCGCTGAATCGCAACTGCATCCAGGCGCCGCGCGCGCCAGGAGTCTTTTCGGCGGCGTCGCGCAGTTCGAGGCGTCCGCCGTGTTCCTCGAGAATGCGACCGACGATGGCGAGCCCGAGGCCGGTGCCCTTTTCTCGGGTGGTCACATAGGGCTCGAGCAACCGGGAGCGGTTTTCCTTCGGCAGCCCGATACCATTATCGATCACATCGATGACGACGTTTTTGCCTTCGCGGTTGACCCGCACCGCGATGCGGCCACGACCGAGCTCCGCAGCCGGCACTGCTCCAATTGCCTCAGCGGCGTTCTTGATAATATTTGTCAGCGCTTGGGAGATGAGCCGCCGGTCGAAGCGGGCTGGCATCGCCTCCGCCTCAAGGTTGACATCGAAATCGATATCGGGATGAGCAACCCGCAGCAGGAACACCACTTGGCGCACGGCATCGGCGACGTCCTCATCGGCGGGCACTGCTTTCGGCATACGCGCGAAGCGCGAGAACTCGTCCACCATCCGCTTGATATCGTCGACCTGGCGCACGATCGTCTCGGTGCACTGCTCGAAGACGGCCGGATCGTCCGAGATCGATTTGCCATATTTGCGGCGCAGCCGTTCGGCGGAGAGTTGAATCGGAGTGAGCGGGTTCTTGATCTCGTGCGCAATACGTCGCGCGATGTCGGCCCATGCTGACGAGCGCTGCGCCAGTACTAGCTCGGTAATATCGTCGATCGTGATCACATAGCCGTGCTCGGCTTCGGTCGCCTGTTCGCTGGTCACGCGCACGGAATAGTTTCGCTCTTGGCCATCACGCCTCATGGCCATTTGCTTTTGAATGAGCCGCTGATTACCCGTCCGGGCCGCCTCGAAAATTTCTCCGAGCTCGGGCGCCACTCGCGTAAGCGGCAGCCCTAACACGTCGCTTTCTGATCGGCCCATCAGCCGCTCCGCCGAGCGGTTGAGGATAGAAATGTGCCCGCTGGCATTGACGCCAATGACGCCAGCACTGGCGCCGGCGAGCACCGCTTCAGTAAAGCGGCGCCTGCTGTCGATAAGGTCGCGCGCACGCACGATGTCTTCATGCTGGGTGCGCAATTCTTGCGTCATCTTATTGAAGGTCTCGCCTAACCGGGCGAGATCGCCTTCCGAGCGGCGCACCGGAACCTGGATGTTCAGATTGCCGGTCGACACCACATTCGCGGCGCCGATCAAACGACGGATGGGCGCAACCAGCCGGTTGGCAAAATCCAATCCGAGCCAGGCCGACGAAAGCAGCACGATGAGCGCGATGACCGCAAACATGAGTCCGAATGCGATCTGGATACCGAGGCGACGCGCCTCGAGATTGGCGAATTCGCCGACGCTGTCCTGAGTCGCGCGCAATTGCGCGACGACGCGCGGATCGAGAATCCGCGCCGCGTATAGGTACATGTCGTCATAACCGCGCAGCTTAACCACGGCGGCGAGATGATTGTCTTCGGGGATCAGGGCGACCCGCGGCTCGGTTTCATTGACTTCGGCGAGCAGATCAGCCGTTGGCAGGACGACTTTCTTGTCCACGGTTACGCCCGCTCGGTCGACTGTCGAGCCATCCGACTTAATCAGCAGCGCAGCAGATAGGCTGCGGCCGGCAGCTTGGGTGCTGATGATTTTCTGGAATTGATCGCGGTCCTGATCGAATATCGGCTTGGCGCGGCCGAGGTAGTAAGCCATGGCCAACAGGTCGCCGCGGATCGCCTCGGCATGCTCGCTGACATACGCGTTGGCGACGATCAGCGATTGCTCGATCATGGCGCGGGTGCGTGTCGAAAAGAACCGGTCGAGCCCGCGGTCCAGCGTGGTGCTGGCGACCACGGACACGAGGACGGTCGGCACCGCCGCGATCACGGCGAAGAGCCCGACGATTTGAACGTGAAGGCGCGATCCTGCTCGACCGCGACGGCGCGCCTGTATGACTTTCCAGACCTCGCGTCCGATGATGCCGAGCAATAGTAATCCGGTAACCGCATTACCGAGCAGAAGCTCGACTACGACCTCATGGACGGGGGCGATCGGCGTAAGTCCGGCGAGCACCAGAAAGGTCGCGGTGGCGGACAACAGCGCTACCCCGACCGCGCAGGCTCCAATCAGCCGGGAAACAATGGGCACAGGCGCGGCGCCCGCTGGATCGAGTGCGGCAACTTGGTCGACAGTCGCCATGTTAAATGGTCCGAACCCTGTCCTGTGAGGTGAAAAGACGACCGGATGAGCAATGAAAATTGCTGCGCCCACCACCCGAGTGATGCTTTTATACAACAATGTTGCCCGATTGCGACAATAACTAGGCGATCCGGCAGGACGGCACAGGGAATTTATGTCGCGGTTTCTAGCCGTTGCCAGTGCGATAGACTTGAAGGTCCAAGTCGCGGATTTTCTTACGTAAAGTGTTGCGGTTGACGCCGAGAAGATCGGCGGCACGGATCTGGTTGCCCCGCGTGGCGGCAAGCGCGGCAGAGAGTAGCGGACCTTCGACCTCGCGCAGAATGCGGTGGTACAGGCCGGGTGGCGGCAGTGCGCCGTCGAATCCAGAAAAATATCTCGCCAGGTAACGTTCGACCGCGTTGGATAGGTTCTCATCGCCGCTATGGCTCTCGCCGGGGGTCGCCAAGGCGGGCTGAGATAATTCCGCGTCGACAACGCCGGCTGTGATCGTCTCTTGCGGGTAAAGCGCAGCAAGCCGGCGCGCCAGATTTTCGAGTTCCCGCACATTGCCCGGCCAGCGATGGCGCTTGAGGCGCTCGACCGCCGCTTGATCGATCTGCTTCGGCGGCAAACCCTCCCTCTCCACCAAAGCAAAGAAATGTCGGATCAGATCGGGAATGTCTTCGCTGCGCTCGCGCAATGGAGGTAACCGCAGCGGCACGACGTTAAGCCGGAAGAACAAATCTTCACGGAACAGGCCCTGCTGAATGAGTTGCCGCAGGTCTTTGTTGGTTGCCGCGATGATACGCACATTGGCTTTTATGGGAGTACGGCCGCCGACCGTCGTGTACTCGCCTTGCTGCAGCACGCGCAGCAGTCGCGTCTGCGCTTCCATCGGCATGTCGCCGATCTCATCGAGGAAGAGCGTGCCGCCCTCGGCTTGCTCGAAACGGCCCGAGCTGCGGCTGTTGGCGCCAGTGAAAGCACCCTTCTCGTGGCCGAACAATTCGGATTCGATAAGGTCGCGCGGAATCGCGGCCATGTTGATTGCGACGAACGGCCCGCTGCGGCGCTTGCCATAATCATGCAGCGCCCGCGCCACCAATTCTTTGCCGGTGCCGGACTCTCCCGAGATCATCACCGTTAGATCGGTCTGCATCAAGCGTGCCAGCACGCGATAGATTTCCTGCATGGCCGGTGAGCGGCCGACCAGCGGGATCGAGTCGAACTCCTCCGACTTCGGCGCCGGCCGCGGCTTTTCCTTCGGCTCCGATAGCGCGCGGCCGACGATTGCAATCAGCTCCTTGAGATCGAATGGCTTGGGCAGATACTCGTACGCTCCGCGCTCGGAGGCGCGAATAGCGGTCATTAACGTGTTCTGGGCGCTCATCACGATGATTGGCAGGTCTGGCCTTGCTTTTTTCATGCGCGGCAAGAGATCGAAGGCGCTCTCATCCGGCAGAAGCACGTCACTGATGATCAGGTCGCCATCCCCTTGGCTGATCCAGCGCCACAGCGTGGCGGCATTGCCGGTGGAGCGGACTTCATAGCCGGCGCGCGACAGCGCCTGGTTGAGCACGGTCCGGATCGCCGCATCGTCGTCCGCGATGAGGATGCTTCCTTCGGGCATCAATGATTCCCTTGCGCTGGAGCGCGGCTCTCCGGCTGGCCGCCTTTGCCGCTCAAGGTCGCGGCGTATTTCGGCATGAGGATACGAAAGATCGTGCGTCGCGGTTGCGACTCGCATTCGATGATGCCGCCATGGTCGCCGACGATTTTCGCAACCAGCGCAATGCCAAGGCCCGATCCGGTCGGCTTTGTGGTTACGAACGGATCGAATAAGTGCGGCATCAGTTCATCGGGCACGCCTGGTCCATTGTCCCTGACGCAGAATTCGAGC
>WNGR01004870.1_pt1 | contig 18227 bp, 13 predicted proteins | sample 5407581 | NCBI WGS metagenome assembly WNGR01 (sample SAMN13153383, study PRJNA577476) | soil metagenome | isolation source: 80 cm soil or saprolite under Garry oak tree replicate 2 | place: USA:California | collected 2016-06-15 | reverse complement strand
GAACCATGCGTTCCGCGAACTGATCTCGCAGGCATTCCCCGGATATACGGATACGCCTCCGCCGACAACGCCGCAACAGGTCTATCGTCAGGTGCGCGAGTACCGCGACCGCTATCCAGACAAGGCGCTGATGCCGATGGAGGACGGTGCCGGGCCGATCCCAATCCTGATGGCTGGCGCGGCATCTCAATCCGCCCTCGTAGGGCGGCCGCCGGCTCCGCCCCCAACCGCCCAGGAGGGCGCAACTGCGATGTATCCACAGCGCCGGGCCCCTGCTCTTGCTCCGGCCAATCGGCTCACCCCGGACAGGATCATCGAACAATTCGTGCATACGTATCTTGCGAAAGATCTGATGAAGATGTCGCCGAAGGATGGCTGGGTGTCTGCGCCGGAGCGGACATGGGTACTCGCAGGCGGAGTGGAGAATCCAGTACTGATCTATTCGTTATCCGGCGCGGACATCACGCTGGCAAGTTCCCTGCCCGCGACGATGTACAAAGCAACCTGGTTCGATCCTCGAACCGGAACGGCGCAGGATGCGAAGACGGTAGTCGCCACCACACAGACTGTAATGACGAAGCCGGATACGCGGGAATGGCTCCTGCTCCTCTTGCCGCAGTCGAGTGAGCGACCGTGATGGCGATCTAGAGAATGAAGCGTATTGGTAGGGCCTCGAACTATTCTGAAAGAACAACTTTCAGGAAATTCAGCGCCTCAGGTGGGCCCCTGACATAATGTATGTTGTCTGGAACACACAAACGACGTTACGGTATGCTCTTTTGAGAGCGTATCCCGAGTTGCAAGACTGACATCGGACATAATATCCTCTGATTCGCCTTTCCAATTTGATCGCTGTACCGCTATGGGAACGACGCTCCAGCTCACAGCGATGGTTTAATCTGCCTCAGGAGCGAACATGGAACCGATCGCCGAAGTGGTGACACCTGCCAAACGGAGACCGAAGGCGCTGAGGAGCGCCATCAACGGACACAATGGGGATTATCAGGATGGCGGAGCTACTCCCCTTCCGGAAGATCTCGCCCTGATTCTTGAAAGCCTGCAGACAATGCGGGACGGAAACTTCTCCGTTCGCCTCCCCGTGGCGTGGACGGGGCTAAAGGGAAAGATCGCCGACACGTTCAACGACATCATTGCAGCGAATGAACGCATGGCGCTTGAGTTGAGGCGCGTAGGGCAGGCCGTAGGAAAAGAGGGCCGCACCCGCGAGCGAACATCGTTTCAGCAGTCGCGCGGTGCCTGGGGAGAGATGCAGAGCTCGATCAATACTCTGGTCGAGGATTTGCTGCGTCCCACGAATGAGATGACGCGAGCCATCGCTGCCGTGGCACAAGGCAATTTGACGCAGGTGGTGCGCCTGGATGTCGGCGGCAGGCCGTTGGAAGGCGAGTTCCTGCGCTCCGCCAACCTCGTCAATACGATGATTCAGCAACTCGGCATCTTCACCGCCGAGGTAACGCGCGTCGCGCGCGAGGTCGGCACAGACGGCAAGCTTGGCGGTCAGGCTCAGGTTCCAGGCGTGGCTGGAACGTGGAAAGACCTTACGGATTCGGTCAACTCCATGGCCTCGAACCTCACCGGCCAGGTACGAAACATAGCAGAGGTAGCAACTGCGGTTGCGAGCGGAGATCTCTCACGCAAGATCACCGTCGATGTGCGCGGCGAAATTCTGCAGTTGAAGGAAGCCATCAACACGATGGTGGACCAGTTGCGTTCCTTTGCGTCGGAAGTGACGCGCGTCGCCCGCGAGGTCGGTACCGACGGCAAGCTTGGCGGACAGGCTGTGGTGCCCGGCGTAGCCGGTACCTGGAAGGATCTCACCGACTCCGTCAACGCCATGGCCGGCAATCTGACGGCGCAGGTGCGCAACATCGCCGAGGTCACCACGGCGGTGGCTCGCGGCGACCTTTCCCGCAAGATCACCGTGGACGTGAAGGGCGAAATTCTAGAGCTGAAGGACACCATCAACACAATGGTCGATCAGCTCAACGCGTTTGCCGGCGAGGTGACCCGCGTCGCGCGCGAAGTCGGCACGGAGGGCAAGCTCGGCGGACAGGCGCAGGTGCCCGGCGTCGGCGGAACCTGGAAGGACCTCACCGACAACGTCAACTTCATGGCCTCGAACCTGACCGGGCAGGTACGCAACATCGCCGAAGTCGCGACCGCGATTGCGAACGGCGATCTTTCGCGCAAGATTACCGTCGACGTGCGCGGCGAAATTCTGCAACTGAAAGAGACGCTGAACACCATGGTGGATCAGCTCAACCGGTTCGCCGGCGAAGTAACGCGTGTCGCCCGCGAAGTTGGAACGGAAGGGCGGCTGGGCGGCCAGGCAAACGTCCCCGGCGTCGCAGGCACGTGGAAGGACCTCACCGACTCGGTCAACTCGATGGCCGGAAATCTTACTGGTCAGGTTCGCAACATCGCCGAGGTCACGACTGCGGTGGCTCGCGGCGACCTCTCGCGCAAGATCACCGTCGACGTGAAGGGAGAAATCCTCGAACTGAAGAACACCATTAACACCATGGTGGATCAGCTTAACGCGTTCGCCGGCGAGGTGACGCGCGTCGCCCGTGAAGTGGGAACGGAAGGAAAGCTTGGCGGCCAGGCACAGGTCTCCGGTGTTGCGGGAACGTGGAAGGATCTCACAGACTCCGTTAACTTCATGGCCGGCAACCTCACCGCGCAAGTACGCAACATTGCGGAAGTTGCAACCGCCGTAGCTCGCGGCGACTTGTCACGCAAGATCACGGTCGACGTGCGCGGCGAAATCCTGGAACTCAAAGACACCATCAACACCATGGTCGATCAACTTCGCTCGTTCGCCGGCGAAGTGACGCGCGTGGCCCGCGAGGTCGGCACCGACGGCAAGCTCGGCGGACAGGCGCAGGTGCCAGGTGTCGCTGGCACTTGGAAGGATCTCACGGACAACGTGAACTTCATGGCCGGCAACCTCACGGCGCAAGTGCGAAATATCGCCGAGGTGTCCACTGCTATCGCGAGCGGCGATCTCTCGAAGAAGATCACCGTCAACGTCAGCGGCGAAATCCTGCTGCTGAAAGAAACCATCAACACCATGGTCGATCAGCTCAACGCGTTCGCCGGGGAGGTGACTCGCGTTGCGCGCGAGGTCGGCACGGAAGGCAGACTCGGCGGCCAGGCCAACGTGCCCGGAGTTGCTGGAACATGGAAGGACCTCACCGACTCGGTCAACTCGATGGCCGGAAATCTTACTGGTCAGGTCCGCAACATCGCTGAGGTCACGACGGCCGTCGCCCGCGGCGATCTCTCGCGCAAGATCACCGTCGATGTGAAGGGCGAAATTCTCGAACTTAAGAACACCATCAACACCATGGTGGATCAACTCAATGCGTTCGCCGCCGAAGTCACCCGTGTCGCGCGCGAGGTCGGCACCGAGGGCAAGCTCGGCGGGCAAGCACAGGTTCCGGACGCGGGAACCTGGAAGGATCTTACCGACAACGTCAACGTCATGGCGGTCAATCTCACCGAGCAGGTACGCGGCATTGTCAAAGTCGTCACCGCCGTCGCGAATGGCGAGCTGACGCAAAAACTCACCGTCAATGCCAAGGGTGAGGTCGCGGCACTCGCCGAGACCATCAACAACATGACCAACACGCTGGCCACATTTGCCGATCAGGTGACGACGGTGGCACGTGAAGTCGGCGTCGAAGGACGCCTCGGTGGTCAGGCGAACGTTCCCGGCGCCGCCGGAACGTGGAAAGACCTTACCGGCAATGTGAATCTTGACGCCAGCGGCGAGGTGGCCGAGCTCAAAGACAACATCAACACGATGATCGACAACCTGCGCCTGACCACCGATCGCAACACCGAGCAGGATTGGCTGAAGACAAATCTCGCGCGCTTCACCAGCATGCTGCAGGGGCAGCGCGAACTGAGCACGGTCGGACGCATGCTGCTCTCGGAACTCGCGCCGCTGGTCAATGCACAGCAGGGCGTGCTCTACCAGATGGAGGACGAGGAGACGGGTAACCTCAGCCTGCTATCATCCTTCGCCAAGGCAGAGGGCGGGCATCCGGCTTCGATACGCGTCGGCCATGGGCTGGTAGGGCAGTGCGCGATGGATAAGCGGCGCATGCTTATCAGCGAGCTGCCCGAGAATACCATTCCCATCCGTTCCGGCCTCTTCGAAGCAATCCCACGCAATGTGATTGTGCTGCCTGTGCTGTTTGAAGATCGCGTCAAAGCTGTCATCGAACTGGCTAGCCTGAACGCCTTCACCACCTCGCATCTCGCCTTCCTCGAGCAGTTGACCGCCAGCATTGGAATCGTGCTGAACAGTATTGAAGCGACCATGCAGACGGAAGGCTTGTTGAAGCAATCGCAGCAACTCGCCGTTGAGCTCCAAACGCAACAGAAGGAGCTGCAGCAGACCAACGAACAGCTCGCGCAGAAGGCCCAGCAGTTGGCCGAACAGAATGCGGAGGTCGAACGCAAGAACCAGGAGATTGAGCAGGCCCGCGGCGCGTTGGAAGAGAAGGCCAAGGAACTCGCGCTCACGTCGAAGTACAAGTCCGAGTTCCTGGCCAACATGTCTCACGAGCTGCGTACACCGCTCAACAGTATTCTGGTGCTCGGCCAGCAGCTTGCGGAGAATCCGGACAGCAACCTCAGCAACAAGCAGGTTGAATTTGCGCGGACGATTCACGGCGCCGGAACCGACCTGCTCAACCTCATCAGCGACATTCTCGATCTCTCGAAGATCGAGTCTGGTACGGTGTCGGTCGAAGCGGAGGAAGTATTCTTCGGCAGCCTTATCGACATGGTCGCCCGTCCGTTCCGCCATGAAGCAGACAACCGCAGACTTTCGTTTGATGTGGAGACCGATTCGCATCTGGCGCGAAGCCTCGTGACCGACTCCAAACGTCTGCAGCAGGTGCTTAAGAATCTGCTTTCGAACGCCTTCAAATTCACCGAGCAGGGTGGGGTTCGGCTCTCTGTCCGTGCTGTAAGCAGTGGCTGGACTTCGACGCACCAGATTCTCGGAGGCGCTGCTTCCGTCGTGGCTTTCGAAGTAACAGATACCGGCATCGGAATTCCCGCAGAAAAACAGAGGATTATTTTCGAAGCATTCCAGCAGGCAGACGCGGGTACGAGCCGCAAGTATGGCGGCACCGGTCTTGGCCTTGCCATCAGCCGAGAACTCGCCAGCCTGCTCGGCGGCGAGATTCAGTTGCGCAGCACGCCAAGCAAAGGAAGCACTTTCACGTTGTTCCTCCCCCAGACCTACGTGGGGCCGTCCGCGACGGCAGTCGCGATGGTCGCGGGAGAGCAACACCAGCGTCCGGCGCTCGCGATCCCCATCTCCAGCCTGGTGGCGAATGAGCCCGACATTGTGCCCATCGAGGACGACCGCGCGAATCTGCAGGCAGGCGACGCTATCCTGCTGATCATCGAGGATGATGTGCATTATGCGCGCATCCTCTGCGATCTCTCGCATGACAACGGATTCAAGGTGCTCGTCGCGCTGCGCGGGACCGATGGCCTGGCACTCGCGCGGGAGTTCCATCCAACCGCCATTTCGCTCGACGTGACGCTGCCGGATATGCTCGGCTGGACCGTACTGAACCACCTGAAGCAGGATCCGTCTACCCGCCACATACCCGTTCAGATGTTGACCCTCGACGAAGACCGTCACCATGGCCTATCGCATGGCGCTTTCGCTTTCGTCACCAAGCCGACCACGACCGAAGGATTGGAAGCCGCGATCGCGCGCATCCGCGAGTACGCCACTCCGCGACGCAAGCAACTGCTGGTCGTCGAAGACGATCCGTCGCAGCGCATGAGTATCGAAGCGCTGTTGGGTCACGACGACATCGAGGTGGAGTTGCTGTCGACGGGCACCGAAGCCATCGCCGCAATCGAAGAGCGCGCATTCGATTGCCTTGTGCTTGACCTTCGGCTGCCGGACATGACCGGTTTCGACCTGCTCGATCGAATCGGCAAGCTGCCCTTTGGCAAGGAGCTGCCGGTCATCGTCTTCACCGGCAAAGACCTCTCGCCGGAGGAGGATGCCAATCTTCATATGCTCGCTCGCAGCGTCATCGTCAAGGATGTGGAGTCTCCCGAACGTCTGTTGGACGAGACGTCGCTGTTCCTCCATCGCGTCGTATCCGACCTGCCCGCGGAGAAGCAATCCATGCTCGACCGCCTGCATCGCTCCGACGAAGCGTTGATCGGGCGCAAGGTGCTGGTGGTCGACGACGATGTGCGCAATATCTTCGCGCTAAGCAGCGTATTGGAACGCCGCGGCATGAGTGTGCTGACCGCCGGAACCGGGCGCGAGGCGATCGGGATCATCGAATCTACGCCGGACCTTGGGATTGTCTTGATGGACATCATGATGCCGGAGATGGACGGATACGAGACCATGCAGGTCATCCGGCAGAACGCAATGTTCCGGCGCCTTCCCATCATCGCGCTAACGGCGAAAGCGATGAAGGGCGATCGGGAGAAGTGCCTCGAGGCCGGCGCTTCCGAGTACCTAGCCAAGCCGGTAAATACCGAACAATTGCTCTCCGCACTGCGCATGTGGCTGCACAGATAAGGAATGAACAAGGGAAGGAGCGCATGAGTACGCACGATCAGGCAAACATACTGATGGTGGACGACCAGCCCGGGAAGCTCCTCAGTTACGAGGCGATTCTCAAGGGCCTTGGCGAAAATCTGCTCAAGGCGAAATCGGCCCGCGAAGCCCTGGACATGCTGCTCCGGCACGATATTGCTGTTGTGCTGATGGACGTCAGCATGCCGGAGATCGACGGCTTCGAGTTGGCCGACATGATGCATCAGCATCCTCGTTTCCATAAGACCGCGATCATCTTCATCTCTGCGGTGCACCTCACCGACCTTGATCGCATCAAGGGATATCAGAGCGGCGCGGTGGACTACATCTCGGTGCCTGTCGTCCCAGAGCTGCTTCGTGCGAAAGTAAGCGTCTTTACAGAACTGCACCGCAAGAATCGCCAACTGGAGCAGTTGAACCGCGAGCTGGAAAAGCGAGTCGACGAACGCACTGAGGAAATCCGTAGCCTCAACAGCCAGCTTGAGCAGCGCGTGGCGGAGTTGGAAACGATCATGCAGGTGCTCCCGGTCGGAGTCGCCGTCTCCCAGGATCCGGAATGTCGCACGGTTGTTGGCAATGCCGCCCTCGGCAAGATGCTCGGCGCCACTCCGGGAAATGGCCTTTCGCTCGCAGCCCGCGATGGTGACGGACCAGGCTGGGAGACCTACCAGCAAGGCAAGCGGCTCGATGTGGACGACCTGCCGCTCCGGCGCTCGGCAAAGACCGGGGAGCCGCTGGGAAATGTCGAACTGGAGATTCGGCGCGCCGATGGCGATTCGACCCACCTGTTGGCCAGCGCCATTCCGCTGTTCGGCGAGAACGGCAGTGTGCGTGGCGCGGTCGGTGCTTTCTTCGATGTGACAAGTCGCAAGCAGCTTGAAAATCTTCTGCGTGAGAGAGCTGACCTCCTGGAACTCGCTAGCGAAGCGATCATGGTGCGCAGCCTCGATGGCGTAATTCAGTTCTGGAACGCCGGTGCCGAGGAACTGTACGGCTGGCGGCGCGAAGAGGTGATCGGCAAGAACGTGCAGGACCTTTTGCAAACGCGCTTTCCCGCCGACGCGCTCCCTTCCGAGAGCCCGATCGATGTGCTCGCCCGGGATGGGAAATGGCATGGCAATCTGACCCAGGTTACGCGAACCGGGCGTCATATCGTGGTTGCAAGCCGCCAGGCGCTCAAAGCGGAAGCCAACGCCATCCTCGAGATCAATCGTGACATCACGACCCAACTCCGAGCGGAAGAGGCCCTGAGAAAGACCGAACGATTGGCCGCCATGGGCCGAGTCGCCGGCATCATTGCCCATGAGATCAACAATCCTCTGGAAGCGATCACCAATACTTTCTATCTGCTCAGCAGTCACCCGTCACTCGATGAAGAGGCGCGCTACTACGCCCAACTGGGTGAGCAGGAGTTGCTTCGCGTTTCGCACATCACCCGCCAGACGCTGGGTTTTTATCGCGAATCGAAAGACTCGGTCGACGTCTCTCTTCCCCGCCTGTTGGACGACATTCTAGACCTGCAATCGCGACGGCTCGAATTTGGCAACATCGCGCTCGACAAGCAATACGTGAGCCCGGGCATGATCCAGGGATTCCCGGTCGAACTCAAGCAAGTCTTTCTTAACTTGATCGGAAACTCGGTTCAGGCGATGCCCGATGGAGGCACGCTGCGTCTTCGCGTCGCCGAGTGCCCGCCCTGGTCTAACGGCATCGGCGGTACTTGCGTATCGATCATTGATACAGGCTCCGGCATCGGGCCCGAACATGCCAAGCAACTCTTCGAGCCCTTCTTCACGACAAAGTCCACCAAGGGCACGGGGCTGGGCTTGTGGATCAGCAAAGGCATCGTGCAGAAGTACGGCGGGACGATTCGCTTCCGCAGCCTGCGCCGGTCCGACGGCAACATCACTTGCTTCCGCGTCTTTTTCCCCGATCCAATCCCTAAGACCTACGCAGAGCCGGTATATATATCAGAAGCTCGGAACGCTTATGCCGAGCTCGCAGGGAGTTCAAGTGGCCACGACTAGCGCGACCATTCTTTGTGTGGATGATGAGGAGATACCGCGGAAACTGCGCAAGCTCGTCCTCGAAAAGCAGGGGTACGAAGTTGTGGCTGCTGCCTCAGGCAGAGAGGCCCTGGAGCTGCTTGCGGCCCGCCACTTTGATCTTGTGCTCACCGACCAGATGATGCCAGGCATGCTAGGCACTGAACTCACGGGTCGGATCAAAGCCATCCGGCCGTCCACGCCGGTTGTAATCATCTCCGGCGTGAATGAGCTGCCGCCCGACTCAACCCATGCCGATCGCTTCATCAGCAAGATCGAAGGTCCCGAGGCGCTATTCAACGGCATCGCGGAAGTGCTGCAACTTTGCCGGCAGACCAACTAATTTATGGTGCGCCCGGAGAGATTCGAACTCCCGACCCTTTGGTTCGAAGCCAAATGCTCTATCCAGCTGAGCTACGGGCGCACACCGCGGAAACATTAGTCCACAAGACAATACTACAAGGTCACTTCCCTGCCTACGCCACCGAAGGCTGAACCGGAGCTGGCGGGGTGACGTCTTCGGGCTTCGCAATCATCTCGACTGTCTCGACGATATCCAGCCCGGCCCGACGCAGCAACTGGTGGATCACCGCACCGGTAAGGCGACTGGCGTCATACTCCACGCGCACCGTCTTCGCAGTCTCATTGAACTCCATCCGCCGCACGCCGTATACGTCACGAACCTTCGAGAGCGCCAACATAGCCCGCTCACCGGGTTGCACCCCATAGCGGTAGATCACATCAAGCTGAGTCATACACTAGATTCTAGCAGCGACGAAAAAATCCCAGATCGAGTGTCTACAGTTTGCTCAGATAATCAAGTATCTCGGGACTGGTCCAGTTCTGCGCCGAAACAAACTTCCGCCGCAGAATACCCTGCCGGTCGATCACATACGACTCCGGGTTCTTGATCGTGCCATAAAGCCTCGGTACGCGGTTGGAGGGATCACGCACGGTGACGAAGTCCAGGTGATTGTCCACAAGAAACTGGCGGTAAGCCGCGGCGTCCTCATCGTCGCTGATAGCAACCACAGCAATCTGAGGCATACGATGCTGCAATGCCATCAGACTCGGGATCTCTTCGATACACGGCACACAATAGGTCGCCCAGAAGTTCACGATGACGACGCGGCCGCGAAGTTGGGCGAGATCGACCGTTCGGCTGCCATCGCTCACCGTAAACTCCGGGGCGCGGAAGCCAATTTGCCCGGGACGATCGCCGCGGTCGCAGGCGGTTGCAAGTAACCCGCAGAGAGCCAGCGCAGCGATTGAACGCACGCGCCCTAACCTCGCCCGCAATCCCTGAACTGGCAAGTTCTGCCCGCCCCTTCGGCTCGTCAAATTCATGCTGCGCTTCAGCTTCTTATCCGGCACGCGGTGCTCCTGCTTCCTATAATACGAAGCTGTGACCGAGACGCGCGAAGGGGACGGCAATTTAGGCACTAACCCAGTATCTGCCGAGCCGCAGCTAAGGCTATCCGTCATTGTTCCCGCGCGGAACGAGGCAACCTCGCTGGGCGTGTGCCTGGAGTCGCTCCTCTCTCAATCGGAGCCTGGATTCGCGCTCGGAGCGCAGTGGGAACTGATCGTCGTCGACGACGACTCCAGCGACGGCACGCGCGGCATTGCCGATGCTGCCGCAGCCGGACGCAACGGCGTGTTCGTAATGTCTGCGCCCCCGCTCGACCTGAGCCCGCTCGGCGGCTTTACCGGCAAAACCAACGCCTGCTGGGCTGGCGTACAGAAGGCTCGCGGCGCATGGTTCCTGTTCACCGACGCCGACACCCTGCACGAACCCGGAGACCTCTCCCGCGCTATCCATGAGGCGGAGAAGTACCACGCATCGCTGCTTTCGTACTCGCCCCGGCAGATCATTATCGGCTTCTGGCAGCACACGCTGATGCCGCTGGTCTTCGCGGAGCTTGCGAGCGCCTACCCGCCCAAGCAGGTCAGCGATCCAAACTACCGAGTTGCGGCGGCAAACGGGCAATTCCTGCTGGTCGAGCGCGACGCCTACTTCTCCGTTGGAGGTCATCGCAACGTTGGCCGCGAGATCCTCGAAGACGTGGCGCTCGCGCGAGCCATCAAGCGGGCGAAATATGGGATTCGGTTCCGCTACGCTCCGGAGGCGCTCGCGACGCGCATGTACAGGACACTGCCGGAGATGATCGAGGGTTGGGCGAAGAACCTCGCGTTGCTCTTCCCAAGACCTATCCTGCTCGCCGGCATGCAAATACTGCAGTTCATGCTCTTCTTCGGACTGCCGCCGCTCGCCCTATGGATGCCGTTCCTCATGCCGTGGCAGCGCTGGGCGATACTGCTGGTATGGTTGCGCACCTCGTGGGGCTTCTACAACCGGGTCGCGCGATCCCACTTTCCCGCCACGGATGTCGCAATCGCGATCCTTGGAGTGCCACTCTTTGCCTGGCTGCTGATTCGCAGCACCATCCACCATCGCGTGACCAGGTCCGTTAAATGGAAGGGACGAGCATATACGACCGGGCGATAGACTGGGTCGGAACTACTTCAGATGCATCGATGTGGCCGGATTTTCATCTAATAAATCGAACGGGTACGCAAACTTATGGTCCTCCTAACGCGAAAGGCTGAGTTCTCTTCGGCACACTATTATTGGAACGACGCCTGGTCGAAGGAGCAGAACGAGCGTGTCTTCGGAAAATGCGCCAACCGGAATGGGCACGGGCACAATTACACACTCGAAGTAACGGTGGCGGGAGAGGTCGATCCCATTTCCGGCTTTGTCGTCGATCTCAAGCAATTGAAGGACATCCTCGAGCAGGAAGTAGTCAGCGTATACGATCACCGCCATCTCAATCTTGAGGTTCCCGAGTTCGCCTCGCGGGTACCGACAACCGAGAACATCGCCATCTCCATCTGGGAGCGGCTCGAAGGCAAAATTCCCAATGCCAAACTTCACCGCGTGCGAGTGTACGAAATGCCTGACCTCTTCGCGGACTATTGTGGGGAACGATGAGAGCCTACCTTTCACGGCGGTATCGCCTCAGCGCATCGCATCGGCTGCACTCGGACGCCTACACTCCCGAGCAGAATCGCGCCGTCTTTGGCAAGTGCAACAACCCGCATGGGCATGGACACAACTACATCGTCGAAGTGACGCTCGGAGGGCCGGTGAGCGAGGAAACCGGAATGGTCTGCGATCTCGGCAAATTGGATGCGTTCGCACAAACAAATCTGCTCGACTGCTTCGATACCATGAACCTGAACACGCTCCCTCCCTTTCGCGACGCGGTTTCGACAACGGAGAACTTTACGATCGAGATATACCGGATCTTCGAGCAGTTTCCGGGCGCGAAGTTAATCCGCGTCCGCATTGAGGAGACCAGCAATAATTCATTCGAGTACTCGGGCCAGACGAATTTCAGAAAGGCTGAAACGATATGAGCGCACTCACAGCTTCGGAACCTCTTACAGCGGCATCACTCACTACGCAGGAACTGTATCGCGAACTGCTGGTGCGGATCGGCGAAGATCCTACACGCGATGGCCTGCTGGACACGCCGGAGCGCCTGGAAAAGTCCATGGCATTCCTCACCCGCGGATATCAAATGGACGTCAAGACCGTGCTGCATGACGCGTTGTTCGACGTCGACTACGACGAGATGGTGATCGTCAAGGACGTCGAGTTCTTCTCCCTGTGCGAACATCATCTGCTGCCCTTCTTCGGCAAGGCGCACATCGCCTACGTGCCTAACGGCAAGGTCATCGGACTATCCAAGATCCCGCGCGTAGTTGACGTATTCGCCCGCCGTCTGCAGGTTCAGGAGCGCTTGACCACGCAGATTGCCGATGCGATCTCCGACGCAATCGATCCCCAGGGCGTCGCCGTCATCCTCGAGGCACAACACCTCTGCATGATGATGCGCGGCGTAGAGAAGCAACACTCGGAGACAGTCACATCGGCGATGCGCGGCGTCTTCAAAACCCAGTTGCAAACTCGCAATGAGTTTCTCTCGCTCGTCCGCCAGCGTGGCGGCGGACTGTAACTGCGCCAGCCTCAGACCGGGTAGTCTGGTAGATGATGAATGGTCTACTGGTTATGGATAAGCCTGCGGGGATGACCTCGCATGACGTTGTCGATGTTGTTCGCCGCGCAACCGGCGAACGCTCTATCGGACACCTCGGCACGCTCGACCCGATGGCAACGGGAGTGTTGCCGCTGCTGCTTGGCAAGTACACCCGGCTCGCGCAGTTCTTCGGTACAGCGGAAAAAAGCTACGAAGGCGCCATCCGTTTCGGATTTGCCACCGACACCTTCGACGCGGAGGGCACGCCCGCGGCCGGCGTAAAGCCCCTCAGCCTATCCCTCTCTGAGTTGCGCGATCTGGCCACCCGCTTCCACGGCGAAATGCTGCAAACGCCGCCAATCTTCTCCGCAAAAAAGATCGGCGGAGTGCCCGCGCACAAACTGGCCCGCGCCGGTAAACCGGTGGACGTAAAGCCCGCACGCATTACGATTCATCGCTTCGAACTGCTCTCGCTGAGCGGCCCGTCCCCAACCGAGATGGAAGCACGATTCGAAATACAGGTCTCGTCCGGAGGATATGTGCGATCGGTCGCGCACGAAATGGGACAACTCGCAGACTGCGGCGCTCATCTCGCTGCGCTGCGTCGAACCCAGGCTGGTGCATTCACACTCGCGCAAGCAGTGACACTCGATCAGCTAAAACGCGCTGCGGGAGCACCCGAAACGATCGAAGCCCTGCTTCCGCATCCGCGAACGTTGCTTCCCGAGATGCCCTCCATCACCGTGGACGAGCAAACCGCCGGACGTCTGCGCAATGGAATGCAAGTAAACCTGCCGGACTTCTCGGGCGCTGCACTGGTCAAAGTCTTTACCAGTCCGGTCGAGTTGCTGGCAATCGCTAAGCGAATCGCCGGCACCCTGATGCAGCCAATCGTCGTGCTCGCCTAACCCTCATTGCCGCAACGCGAGAAATCCCACCCTCCGCAGCCAGCGAAAGGTGGGATTCCGAGGTTCGTATTAGACCGGAAGACTAGTGCCGATCCCGGTCATGGTCGCGATCATGGTCGCGATCACGGTCATAGTAGTGATCTCCGTGATCGTCACGATCCCAATGGCCTTCGTGATAGTGCCAGCCATCCTGGTAGCGGTCATAGTGTGGGTGGCTCCAATACCCTCCGGCGTACGGCGGACGGTCCCAGCGTCCCGGAACCCACACATAGCGGCCACCGCTGACGCCCCAGTAGCCATCGATCCAGACATAGCCCGGGCCTGGCAACGGCGGGCGCCGCTCATAGCGTACAGGTGGCGGTGTGCGGCCAATCACGATGCCAATTTGCCCGGCAGCCGGCGTCGTGAAGGCGGTAGCTGTAACGGCTGCCATAGTAAGAACGCCAACAAGTAGTTTTGACTTCCAGTTCGTTCTAGAGTTCAAGATAGTCACCTCCTACTCCGCACAATAAGATGCCAAAAGTTACCGTTGCGGCCCCGAAATCCATCCTATTTCTTCAAAAGTGGAAGGACCAATGACACAACGTTATGCGCCACAATCTGATTGCCTTTCGCCGTCGCATGAGTGTTGTCTCGCTGCATCATCCCAGCAACGCCATATACGTCCTTCAACAGAAACGGCAGCATCGGCACGTGGTACTTCCTCGCGATCAGCGTATACATCTCGTCGAATTGGCGAATATAGTCGGGTCCGTAATCGGGCGGCAGAGTAATCCCGGCAAGCGCGACCTTGATGTCCGCCCCCTTGAGTGTCGCGACAATCTGGTCGAGATTTGCGCGAGTGTCTTCGATGGGCAGACCACGCAGCCCGTCGTTGCCGCCAAACTCCACCACTGCTACGGCCGGATGAAGCGCAAGAACATCGGGCAGACGCTGGACCCCATCCTTGGTCGTGTTGCCGCTGACTCCCTGGTTGTCGACCCGGTAGTGATAGTGCAGACGGTCCAGGTCGGCCTGAAGATAATCGGGGTAGCTCTGCCCAGGCTCTGTGCCCAGTCCCGCCGTCAGGCTATCGCCGAAACAAACCACCACCGGGCGTCCGTCATTGCCATGCACGGCGCTCTTCGCCGGCGCGGATACTGCATCGTTTGCCGAGTCCTGTGTGACCGTGCTCGATGCAGCGGGCTGCGGGCGTGACTCGGAAGTCGCATTCGGCGCTTTGTTTGCGCGACATCCCGATCCCGCCAGCGCCAAACTCGTTAGAATCGGGAGATAGTAAACTTTCCGCATCATTCCAACGTATCAAATAGTGGAACTGCTGCGGTCTTTCGGCCCAGGCAGAGGGAGACTCCTAACTCGTGAATGAAAATCCAGGCAGACCGCAACCAATGATCGTGGTGGATGGACTGCAAAAGTCGATTCGCAACGGCGCGCGCACCGTCGATATCCTGAGAGGCCTCGACTTCACCGTCTCCAAAGGCGAATTCATCGCTATTATGGGCGCCTCAGGAAGCGGCAAGTCCACGCTTCTTGGACTCCTGGCTGGACTGGATACACCGAGCGCCGGCAATGTCCACCTCAACGGGATCGCAATCAGTTATCTGCCCGAAGATAAGTTGGCGCAGGTTCGCGGCAAGACAGTCGGATTCGTCTTTCAGTCTTACCAGCTAATCCCCACGCTCACCGCACTCGAGAACGTGCTCCTGCCGCATGAACTCAACGCATCCGGCGATGGCCTTCCGCGCGCCCGTCAGTTGCTGACCAGCGTAGGCCTGGGCGACCGCATGGATCACTATCCGGTGCAACTCTCGGGCGGCGAGCAGCAACGTGTCGCGCTTGCGCGCGCCTTCGTGTTGCGGCCGCCGATCGTGCTTGCCGACGAGCCGACAGGTAATCTCGACACCACGAATGGCGCTCACGTGCTGGAACTCCTGCTCGAACTCAATCGCATCGAAGGCACAACCCTCGTGCTCGTGACCCACGATCCAGTCCTTGCTGCATACGCCGGACGACGCATCGTGCTGCGCGATGGCCTCATCATCTCCGACGAACTCAATCCTGACCGCCAGCAATCGCCGGCCCCTCTCGCCGTGAGCGTTTAGGCCATGGCCAGCCTCTCCTACCAGTCCGCCGCCAAGATCGCCGCCCGCGAAATGCGCTCGTCGCGCGGCAAATTCCTGTTTGTGCTTCTTTCCGTTGCAATTGGAGTCGCAGCACTCACCGGCGTGCGCGGCTTCTCCGCATCCTTTCGTACAACGCTGCTGATGCGCGCCCGTTCCATCATGGCGGCCGACATAGCAGCGCGAATGTTCCAGCAACCCAGCCCGGATCAGCAGAAGGGTCTCGCCGACATTGGCGCGACCGGCGTCGAGACCACCACCGTCACCGAAATGCTCTCCATGGCCTCGTCGACAAAGAGCCTGGACCCGGTGCTCGTAGCCGTCAAAGCGGTAGACCCCGCGCTGTATCCCTTCTATGGCGAGGTGGAGCTATCTCCCGCAGCCAGCCTCAAGACGGCACTCGGCCCGGACTCCGTAGCGGTCGGCGAAGACCTGTTGCTGCGGCTCGGCCTGCACGTTGGCGACGATCTAAAGGTAGGCGGCAAGCTATTTCGTATTACCGCATCCGTCGTGAATGAACCAGACCGGCTCTCAGGAAACTTCTCCGCCGGACCGCGCGTGCTCATCACGCGCGATGCCCTGCAATCGATCGGCCTGCTTGCTCCCGGCAACCGTGCCACCCAGCGCTTCCTCTTCAAGCTTCCGCCACCGTCCGACGGCCGCCCCGTCTCCGACACCGCCGTCGCGGACCTGAAAGCGAAGCTCGTGAATCTCCTTCCCGAGGCACAAATCACGGACTACCGCGAGACCAACCCAGCACTGACCGAAGGCCTGGACCGCGCCACCAGCCTGCTCTCGCTGATGAGTCTCGTCGCGCTTGTCCTTGGCGCAGTCGGCGTTGCGATGGCCATGCGCGCGCACCTGGCACAGAGGCTCGACACCATCGCCATTATGAAGTCGCTGGGCGCGCGCAGTACGCAGATCATGAAGATCTACCTCCTGCAAACGCTGCTGCTCGGACTGGCCGGAGGCGTTTTGGGCGTGATCTTCGGCGTCGCGGTTCAACTCGCATTCCCCCTCGTCCTGGGCAAGCTGATCAACGTCCCAACCGAGTTGCACATCCAGCCGCGCGCAATCCTCGCCGGCCTCGGCGCGGGCGTTCTGACCACCTTGCTCTTCACGCTTCCGCCGTTGCTCGACATTCGCCGCGTCAGGCCAAGCCTCATCCTTCGCCGCGACACAGAGTCCGATCTCAACGCGGAAGGCCTCAGCTTCGCTACCCTGCTGCTTCGCCGTCTTCCGTGGCTTGGACTGGCACTCGTCACGACCGTGGCAAGCGTGTTGCTCGTCCGAAAGAGATGGCCCGGACACTCGCTCGAACTGCTGCTGGAAGGGCTATGCCTCTTCGCCGCAGCAGGATTCGGTCCCGCAATCTGGAATGGTATCCGCAAAAAGCCAGTGCAGGCGCTCTCCTTCCTGCTGATCATCGGCGGGATCGCGGCCATCGCCACCACGCTGTCCGACTCAGCCCAGGTCGGCAAGGTCTTCTCCATCGGCCTCGTAATCGTTCTCCTGATCCTCCTCGCGGCGTCCACAGGAGTGCTCGCGGCCCTGAAGTTCTTTCTCAATCGCACCCGGCTGCATCTCCCATCGGCGCTGCGCCACGGACTGGCGAATCTCTATCGCCCGGGAAATCCGTCGGCCGCCCTGCTGGCCGCTCTCGGCATGGGCGTAATGCAGATCATGACCGTCTACCTGGTGCAGCGAGCCGTGGTCAACGAGTTGCATATCTCCTCCGCGCCAAACCTTCCCAATGTCTTCCTTGTCGACGTCGCCAACACCGAAATCGACGGCATGCGCAAACTCTTGAAGGCCCAGCCCGGAGTAACGGCGGAGCCCGAACTGCTGCCAGTGGCAACTTCGCGGATTGAGGCCATCGATGGAGTAGCGGCCGCCGACGTGAAGCTCAAGAATTTTCCGCGGAGAATGCTCCGGTCGATCACCCTGACCTGGGCCGACCCACAACCTCCCGGCACCAAGGTTGTCCAAGGGTCGTGGTGGAAATCAAACGAGGCCAGACCCGAGGTGGCAATTTCACAGCGACAGGCCGAGCGGCTCGGCGTCAAAGTCGGGTCGACCATTACCTTCGCCGCGCAGGACGCCCACATCATCGCCACAGTAGTCGCGCTCACAACTGTAGATGGGCAGCACGCCTTTTCGCGAGCCGAGTTCACCTTGACCCATGCTGCGCTCAAGGGTGTGCCCATAATCTGGTATGGAGGCGTGCATGTCGCTCCCGCACAGGTCAGTCAGTTCCAGCGCGCAGTCTACCTCGCCTATCCAACCGTGACCGTCATCAACGTCGCTCAGGCGCTCGAAACCGTCCGCGCCGTGGTCATTCAGATCACCTATGTCATCCAGTTCCTCGCCGCGTTCTCCATCTTCGCGGGAGTAATCATCCTGGCGTCTTCGATCGCGGGCACAAAGTATCGCCGCATCCGCGAGGTAGTCGTGCTCAAAACCCTCGGCGCAACCCGAACCCGAAT
>WNGR01018327.1_pt1 | contig 18232 bp, 21 predicted proteins | sample 5407581 | NCBI WGS metagenome assembly WNGR01 (sample SAMN13153383, study PRJNA577476) | soil metagenome | isolation source: 80 cm soil or saprolite under Garry oak tree replicate 2 | place: USA:California | collected 2016-06-15 | reverse complement strand
CGGGGATCGCCCGGCTGGTCGGTCCGACGGGAGGCTATCTCCTTTCGTATCCCGTCGCGGCGTTCGCCGTCGGCACGCTCGCGGGGGACGGCCGGCGGTACGGCCGCCTACTCGCAGCCGCGCTCGTGGGGCTCGCCCTCATTCATCTCGGCGGCCTGGCGCAGCTCCTAATCCTCACCGGCAGCGTTCACAGCGCCGTGCGACTCGGCACCGCGCCGTTTCTGCTGAGCGATCTCGGCAAGGTCGCGATCGCGGTGCTGGTCCTGCGGCACACGGTGAGTCCCGTCCGCGCGCGCCTATGACGGCGCGGGTGCCGATCGCCCTCGGCTGGCTCGCGGCGTTCGTCGCGGTCGGCGTGAGCGTGATCGTCCTCCTGGCCTGGCTCGTCCCCGTCGCTGACGATGAGTGGTGGCTTGCTCGCGGGGCCGCCATCCAGGCCGCGGGTTTCGGCGTCGCCACCTGGGTCGTGGGCCGCAAGCTGAACCGCCGGAGTTGGGCGGAGCTCGGCTGGCGGGGCGCCGGCACCCAGCCAGGGGGGGGGGCGTTCGCGCGCGGTGTTGGGCTGGGGCTGGCGATGGCCACGCTCGCCGTCGCCCTGTCGGTGGCGGCGGGGGGCGCGCACGTGCGCGTGACCGCGCTCCAAGGAGCGAACGTCGTCGCGGCGGGGCCGGTCCTTTTGGGCCTGTTGTTGGCGGCGCTCTCGGAAGAGCTGGTGTTCCGCGGCTATCCCCTGCGCCGGCTCTCTGAGGCGATGGGGCCGCCGACGGCGATGCTGCTCCTCGCCGCCGGATTCGCAAGCTTGCACCTCGGGAACCCCAACGTGACGCCGCTCGGGGTGGCGAACATCGCGCTCGCCGGCCTGTGGCTCTCGCTCGCGTTCTTCTCGCCCGGCGGCATGGCGCTCGCGTGGGGGGCGCATTTCGGGTGGAACGCGGCGCTGGGTGAGCTGTTCCACACCCCCGTGAGCGGCTACTCGCTGGCCGCACCGCTCGTGGACTACGAGCCCGGCGCCCACGCCTGGCTCGACGGCGGGCGCTTCGGTCCCGAGGGGGGGATGGTCGCCACAATCGCCCTCGTCGCCGGTGGGGCCGCACTGCTGGGCCGCCGGCTGGCCCAGCCGCGGCAATGGGTGACGCGGTGAGCCGCGTGACCGTGGTGGGCGCGGGAACCATGGGGAGCGGGATCGCCCATGTCTTCGCGCTGCACGGCTGGCGCACCGCCCTCGTCGACGTCGCCCCGGCCGCGCTGGAGCGGGGGATGGGCGCCATCCGCGCCAATCTCGAGCGACAGGTGAAGAAGGGCGTGCTGACACCTGCGGAGCGGGACGCCGCGCTGGAGCGCCTGCAGCCGGGGACGGCACCCGAAGCCGCGGCGGACGCGGAGCTCGTGGTCGAAGCCGCGACCGAGCACCCCGAAACGAAGTTCAAGATCTTCGGCGAGCTCGATCGCATCGCGCCGCCGCACGCCATCCTCGCGAGCAACACGTCATCGATCTCGATCACTGCGCTCGCCGCGGCGACCCGGCGGCCGGCGCAGGTGATCGGGATGCATTTCATGAATCCGGTCCCGGTCATGCTGCTCGTCGAGGTGATCCGGGGGCTCGAGACCTCGGACGAGACGACGCGGCGCGTGCTCGAGGTCGCCACCGGGCTCGGCAAGACGGCGGTCGAGGTACGCGACGCGCCCGGCTTCGTATCCAACCGCGTCCTCATGCCGATGATCAACGAAGCGATCTTCTGCGTGATGGAAGGGGTGGCGAGCCCCGAGGCGGTGGACACCGTGATGAAGCTCGGCATGAACCATCCGATCGGGCCGCTCGCCCTCGCGGACCTGATCGGTCTCGACGTCTGCCTCGCCATCCTCGAGGTGCTGCACCGCGACTTGGGCGACGACAAGTACCGTCCGGCGCCGTTGCTGCGGACCCTCGTGGCGGCCGGCCGGCTAGGCCGGAAGAGCGGCCGCGGCTTCTATGTCTATCGGGATTGAAGCGGCGGGGCGCTCGGAGACGCAGCGCCAGATCGTGGACCTGGTGCGCGAGTTCGCGCGCACGCACATCGAGCCGCACGCCGCGGAGTGGGACCGCACGCGGCACTTCCCGCGCGATGTCATCGACGAGCTCGGCAAGCTCGGATTCCTCGGCCTCACGACGCCCGAGGCGTACGACGGCATGGGACTCGACACCGCCACCTACGCGCTCGCGGTCGAGGAGCTAGCGGCCGCGGACGCCGGCGTGGCCGCGTGCGTCGCGATCCACAACGGCGCGCCCACCGCGCTGTTGGTGCGCCACGGGACGGCCGAGCAGCGGGAGCGTTGGCTCAAGCCAATGGCCCGCGGCGAGGTGCTCGCCGGTGTGGCGGTCAGCGAGCCCGATGCCGGCTCCGACGTCGCGGCGCTCTCGACGCGTGCGGTGAAGCAGGGCGGCGAGTGGGTGCTCGACGGCACCAAGGCGTGGGTGAGCCACGGCGCCGCCGCCGACGTCGTGGTGGTGCTGGCGCAGAGCGAGGCCGGGATCTCGGCGTTTCTCGTCCCCACGGACGCTGCGGGCTATCGGCCCGGGGCACCGGTGGACACCATGGGACTCAAGGACACGGGCACGGTGCCGGTCGTGCTCGAGCACCTGGGCCTCCCCGCGGACCATCTGCTGGGGCAAGAGGGGCACGGCCTCGACTACGTCGTCGAGGCGTCGGACACGGGCCGCCTGGGGCTCGCGGTGCTCGCCGTCGGGATCGCCCGCCGGGCGCTCGAGCACACGCTCGCCTACTGCGGCGAGCGCCGCCAGTTCGGCAAGGCGCTGCGCGAGTTCGAAGCGGTGCAATTCAAGCTCGCCGACATGGCCACCCGCGTGGAAGCGGCGCGTGCGCTCGCCCATGCGGCGGCCGCCCGGCGGGACCGCGGCGAAGACGCCTCGAGCCACGTCAGCATGGCCAAGCTGTTCGCGTCGGAGGCCGCCATGTGGGTGACGACGCAGGCCGTGCAGCTGTTCGGCGGCTATGGCTACATGCGGGACTTTCCCGTCGAGAAGCTGTTCCGCGACGCGAAGGCCACGGAGATCCATGAAGGCACGAGTGAAATCCAGCGGCTCGCCGTCGCCCGCGGTCTCGCGGCCGGCCGCTAGCGCGCCGGAGCTGTTCGCGCGGCTCGCGGAGCACGAGCACGAGCAGGTCAGCCTGTATTACGAGCCGTCGACCGGCTACCGCGGCATCATCGCGATCCACAGCACCGTGCTGGGGCCGGCGCTCGGCGGGACCCGCTTCTGGCACTACGCCTCCGACGTCGAGGCGCTGGTCGACGCGCTGCGCCTGTCGCGCGGCATGACCTACAAGGCCGCCGTGGCGGGCCTGAACCTGGGCGGCGGCAAGAGCGTGATCATCGGCGACCACACCACGACGCGTCGCGAGCCGCTGTTCCGCGCCCACGGCCGCCACGTCGAGTCGCTCAAGGGTCGCTACATCACCGCGGAAGACGTCGGGACGTCGCCGCAGGACATGGAGTACATCAAGGCGGAGACGAACCACGTCACCGGGCTGATCGGCCGGTCGGGCGACCCGTCGCCCGTGACGGCCTACGGCGTGTACCGCGGGATCAAGGCGTGCGCCCGCTACCGCTACGGCTCCGACGACCTGGCGGGGAAGACGGTGGCTTTGCAGGGATGCGGTCATGTAGGCTATCATCTGGCGAAGCTGGTGCACGCCGAGGGCGCGCATCTCGTCGCGAGCGACGTCGATCCGCTGCGGGTGGCCCGGGTGGTGGACGAGTGCCAGGCGCAGGGCGTGCCACCCGACGACATCTACGGTGTGCACGCCGACGTTTTCGCCCCCTGCGCGCTGGGAGCGGTGATCAACGACGACACCCTCAAGGTGCTGCGGGTGGCCATCGTGGCGGGGGCGGCGAACAACCAGCTCGCCCTGGAGCGGCACGGCGATCTGCTCGAGGAGCGGGGCATCACGTACGCGCCCGATTACGTGATCAACGGCGGCGGCTTGATCAACGTGAACGCGGAGCTCGCGGGATGGCCACCGGAGCGGGCCCGCGCCAAGGCGGGAGAGATCTACGATGCGCTGCTGCGCGTGTTCGAGATCGCGCGGGACGAGGGGATCCCCACCTACCGGGCGGCGGATCGCCTGGCCGAGGAGCGCATCGCGGCGGTCGCGAAAGTGAGACGCAATCTTGTCTGAGCGAATCTACGTCGGTGCCGATCATGCGGGGTACGCGCTCAAGCAGAAGCTCGTGGACGAGCTGAAGCGGCTCGGCTACGAGCCGGTGGACGTCGGCCCCAAGAGCCTCGATCCCCAGGACGATTTTCCCGACTACGCGAAGCCCGTCGCCGAGGCCGTGAGCGCGGGGCAAGCGAGCCGGGGGATCCTCACCTGCGGCACGGGGCTCGGGATGTCGTACACCGCGAATCGCTTCCCCAAGGTCCGGGCCGCGGTCGCCTGGAGCCCCGAGATCGCCGAGCTGGCGCGCAAGCACAACGACGCCAACATCCTCGTCTTGCCGTCGCGCTTCGTGAGCGAGGACCAGGGGATGGAGATCCTGCACAAGTGGCTGGACACGGCGTTCGAGGGCGGCCGCCACGCCCGCCGGGTGGCGAAGATCGACGAATGAGCGACCGGCTCGCCCCCCTCGCCGCCGCCGACCCCACGGTCTACGCCCTCATCCGCCGCGAGGTGGAGCGGCAGGAGCACGGGCTCGAGCTGATCGCGAGCGAAAACTTCGTCTCGCTCGCCGTGCTCGAGGCGATGGGGACGGCGCTCACCAACAAGTACGCCGAAGGACTCCCCCGCAAGCGCTACTACGGCGGCTGCGAGGTCGTGGACGAGGTCGAGCAGCTCGCCATCGATCGCGCCACGCAGCTGTTCGGCGCCGACCACGTGAACGTGCAGCCGCACTCGGGCGCGCAGGCCAACATGGCGGCGTACCTGGCGGTCGCGAAGCCCGGCGACACGCTCCTGGGCCTCGCGCTGCCGCACGGCGGGCACCTGACGCATGGCTCGCCCGTGAACTTCTCGGGCACGCTGTTCCACGCGACGTCATACGGCGTGCGTGAGGACACGGGTCGCATCGATTACGACCAGGTGCGCGACGTCGCGCGGCGCGAGCGCCCCCGCCTGCTCATCGGCGGCGGGAGCGCCTACGCGCGCATCATCGACTTTCCGGCGCTGCGCAGCATCGCCGACGAAGTGGGCGGGATCCTGATCGTGGACATGGCGCACTTCGCGGGGCTCGTCGCCGCCGGGCTGCATCCGTCCCCCATCCCGCATGCCCAGATCGTCACCACGACGACGCACAAGACCCTGCGCGGCCCCCGTGGCGGCATGATCCTGTGTCAGGAACCCTACGCCAAGGACGTGGACAAGCAGGTGTTCCCGGGGACGCAAGGGGGGCCGCTCGAGCACGTCATCGCGGCGAAGGCCGTCGCGCTGGGCGAGGCGCTCGCCCCCGAGTTCAAGACCTATTCGGCGCAGGTCATCAAGAACGCCCAGGCCCTGGCGCGGGCGCTCATCGGGCGCGGCTACGCCATCGTGTCCGGGGGCACCGACACGCACCTCATGCTGGTCGATCTGCGGCCCAAGCAGGTCACGGGGAAGGAAGCACAGGAGCTGCTCGATCGGGCGGCGATCACGGTGAACAAGAACACGATACCGGGCGACCGAGCGGCATCCGCCTCGGCACGCCGGCCGTCACGACGCGCGGCTTCCGCGAGCCCGAAATGGAAAAGGTGGCCGAGCTGATCGACACCGTATTGACTCAGAAGGACGACGCGACCGTGGCGCGGGTGAAGCAGGAGGTACGGGAGTTGACGGACGAGTTCCCGCTGTACGTCGAACAGCGCCCGCGGGTGGACGCCGTGCGGTAGATTGGCAGGCCGTTCGCCTGGTGTTATTGCTCGAGGGACGGGGGCTAGTACCTTAGGTGACGGCGAGTGACCTCACACCGATGGGGGGAGGGAGCCATGCACCGAGGGATCTGGGCCCGCCTGGCGGTGGCTGCTGCGGTGGGGCTGGTCGCGGGAGCCTGCGGCAAGGGACAGGAGCAGAAGCGCCCGGCGCAAAATGAAGCAGCCGAGCGCGGGGCGATGCCGAAGGGGCCGGTCGAGTACACGGTGATCTTGAAGAGCACGTGGACTCAGAGGACGCATCCGTTCGAATACCCCAAGGGGGCTCACTTCTCGGGGCTGATCGGCGCATCGCACAACGCAGCGTACTCGCTGTTCGCGTTGGGACGGCGTCCGACCCCGGGGCTCGAGCGCCTGGCCGAGGAGGGCAAGCACAGCCCGCTCGACGACGAGATCCGTGCCGCGATCGCCGCGGGGCGCGCGGGCGAGGTGTTCGAGGGCGGGGGTCTCAAGAACGCCAAGGACTCGGTGGTCGCCACCGTGCGAGTGGACCCGGCGCACCCGCTGGTTTCGCTGGTCGCGGAGATCGCGCCGAGCCCGGACTGGTTCACGGGCGCGGCGAACGTGGACCTCGTGGAGAACGGCGCCTGGGCGCGGTCTCGCACGCTGCGGCTGATCGCCTACGACGCGGGGACCGACGCCGGCACGACGTATAAGGCCGCCCGCAGGAAGACCAATCCCACGAAGCCCGTGTCGCGCGCGATGACGCGGCACTTCGTGATCAAGGGCGCCGTCGTGCCGGTCGCCACGCTGCGGTTCGTCAAGCGGTAGGCGGCCGGTTGCATCGCGCGTTATCTTCCGCCCATGGCGGATAGCGGCTCCTTCTCCGGCGGGCCCGGCCGGCCCTCGCGGGGGTCGGGGAGCCTCACCGTCCACGCCGCCGACGAGCTCGAGGTCTATTTCAACGAAGTCGCCCACGGGCGGCCCGTGGGCTTCGTCGCCTCCCTCAAGTGGAAGCCCCCCACCGACGTGTACGAGACGGCCGACGCCCTCGTGGTGCACATGGATATCGCCGGGATGCGCTCCGAGGACTTCCAGGTGGAGCTCGCCGACGGGATCCTCACCATCTCGGGTGAGCGCGTGGCGCGCCGCGAGGGGAAGCGGCACTACCACGCCATGGAAGTGCAGATCGGCCCGTTCGAGCGCCGCCTGCGGCTGCCGGTGCCCGTGGATCCCGACAGCATTCACGCGAGCTACGAGGCCGGCTTCCTCGAGGTACGCCTGGCCAAGCTGCCGCCCCGCCGTGCCTCCGGCTCGCAGTCGGTGAAGGTCGAGTGACCGGGCCTCCGCCTCCCGTCCCGGCCGCCGATCAGCTGCCGGTCCTGCCGCTGGGTCAGCTGGTCGTTTACCCGCACGTCGTGCTCCCCCTCGCTCTCGACGACCCGAACGCCGTGCACTTGATCGACGAAGTGGTGCAGGGGAACAAGCGCCTGCTGCTCGGCGTGGTGCGGCCGCAGGGTGGTGCGGAGCCCGTCGAGGGCACGGTGATGCAGGCGCGCGCCAACGAGCTGTATGAGGTGGGGACGCTCGGCGTCCTCGTCCGCATGCTCAAGCTGGGCGACGGGTCCGCCCGCGTGATGGTGCAGGGGCTCGAGCGCGCCCGCCTGACCGAGATCGTGGCGACCGAGCACTGGCTCGTGGCCCGGTACGAAACGCTGCCCGAGACCGTGGTGGAGGACGCCCGTACGGAAGCACTGAAGCGCACCGTGCACGCGCAGTTCTCCCGGGTCATCGACATCGCCCCGTACCTGGGCGAGGAGCTGCACGAAGTGCTCACCGGGATCAGCGACGCCGGCAAGCTCGCCGACTTCGTCGCGGCGAACTTGGACCTCGCCCTCCCTGCCAAGGCCGAGCTGCTCGCGATGAGCGACGTGAACGTCCGGCTCGAGCGGCTCACCGAGCTGCTGGGCCAGGAGCTGCAGGTGCTCGAGGTCGGGAGCCAGATCCAGGAGAAGGTCAAGTCGCGCCTCGACGCGAGCCAGCGCGAGTACGTATTGCGCGAGCAGCTGCGCGTCATCCGGCAGGAGCTGGGCGAGGACCAGGAGGACGACGAGCTGGACGAGCTGGGGCGCCGCCTTGAGGAGACCGGCCTCTCCGCCGAGGCCAAGAAGGTCGCGGACCGCGAGTTGAAGCGGTTGCGGCAGATGTCGCCCCAGTCGGCCGAATATCACGTGGCGCGCACCTACCTCGACGTGATGGCGTCCCTGCCCTGGAATCGCGTCTCCCAGGACCGCGTGGACCTGAAGGTGGGGCGCGACATCCTCGACCGGGACCACTACGACCTGAAGACGGTGAAGGAACGCATCCTCGAGTACCTGGCGGTGCGCACGCTCAACCCGCAGGCCAAGGGGTCCATTCTGTGCTTCGTGGGGCCGCCCGGAGTCGGGAAGACGTCCCTCGGGCAGAGCATCGCGGAGGCGCTGGGGCGGCGCTTCACGCGGGTGTCGTTAGGGGGCGTGCGGGACGAGGCGGAGGTGCGGGGTCATCGGCGCACCTACGTGGGTGCCTTGCCGGGGCGCATCATCCACGCGCTGCAGCGCTGCGAGACGCGCAATCCCGTGCTGATGCTCGACGAGGTGGACAAGATGGGTTCCGACGTGCGCGGCGATCCGACGGCCGCGCTGCTCGAGGTGCTCGATCCGGCGCAGAACGGCGCCTTCGTCGACCACTACCTCGAGGTCCCGTTCGATCTCTCGGGCGTCATGTTCATCGCGACCGCCAACAGTCTGGCGCCGATTCCCGACCCCTTGCTCGACCGCATGGAAGTTCTCACCCTCCCGGGGTACACGCCCGGGGAGAAGCTGGCGATCGCGAAGCGGTATCTGCTGCCGCGCCAGCTCCAAGAGACGGGCCTCGTGCCGCAGCGGGCGAGCGTGGCGGACGGCGCCCTGGAGCGGCTGATCGCGGAGTACACGCGCGAGGCGGGCGTCCGCCAGCTGGAGCGCGAGATCCAGGGCGTGCTGCGCAGGGCCGCGCTCGATGTGGTGGAGGGACGGGCGGTGACGGTGAAGATCACCGCCAAGAACCTCGAGAAGTACGCCAGCATGCCCAAGGTGCAGAGCGAGGTGGCGGGCCGCAGCCCCGAGGTAGGCGTCGCCACCGGGTTGGCCTGGACGCCGGTAGGCGGCGACATCATGTTCGTCGAGGCGATCCAGATGCCCGGCAAGGGGCAGATCACCCTCACCGGGCAGCTGGGCGACGTGATGAAGGAATCGGCGCAGGCGGCGTGGAGCCTGCTGCGGGCGCGGGCCGGGGCGCTCGGCATCCCCCTCGAGGCGTTCACGCAGAGCGACGTGCACCTGCACGTGCCGGCGGGGGCCGTGCCGAAGGACGGGCCGTCGGCGGGCATCACGATCGCGACGGCGCTGGCCTCGCTCTTGTGCCGCCGCCTGTCGCGCCACGACGTCGCGATGACCGGCGAGCTTACGCTGCGCGGTCGGGTGCTGCCCATCGGCGGGCTCAAGGAGAAGCTGACCGCCGCGGCGCGGGCCGGCATGAAGACGGTGCTCGTGCCCGCCCGCAACCAGAACGACCTGATCGAGGTGCCGGACGAAGTGACGAAGCTGCTCGACATCAAGCCGGTGGACACGCTGGACCAGGTGCTCGAGCTGGCGCTGCTCGAGCCGCGGCCGTCGCGGCCCGTCGCGGTGCGGGTGAGCGCCGACGGGCTGCCGCGCGAGGCCACCCCGTGAGCGACTTCGCGACGCTGGACGCGGCGTTCGCGCAGATCCGCGCGCGCGATGGGCGCTACCATGAGCGCGGCTACCTGTTCGCCCTGGCGGCGCTCGAGTTCGCGCAGAGCCGCCTCCCGGCGCGGCGGCACCTCTCCGGTGCGGAGCTGGCCTGGGCGTGCCGCGACCTGGCGCTGGAGCAGTTCGGCCTGCTGGCGCCGACCGTGCTGGCCCACTGGGGCATCACCCGCACCGAGGACTTCGGCCGCATCGTGTTCATGCTGATCGACGTCGGCCTCCTCGCGCGGCAGGAGAGCGACCGCATCGAGGACTTCGACGCCGTGTACGACTTCGCGGAGGTATTCCGGGCCGGGTACCGCTGGCCCGGGCTCGCGTAGCCGGCGCTGATCGGGGGAAGGGGGTGGCGCGTGGACGCCAGTTTCGAATGGCCCGCCTGCAAGAAGTGCCAGCAGGGTCTCCTCATACCATTGTCGGATTACGGCCGCGACGGGGCGCCGATCACGTACAAGGCCTGGGTGTGCACCAACCCCGACTGCGGATTCAACATCCGCATCGATAACGGGGAGATCTCCTTCGGTCGCACGATCGGCCAGAGCCTCAAGTAGGCTTGGGCGCCGTGCGCGCGCCCGCGGTGAGCGGGCGCTTCTACCCGGGATCACCATCCGAGCTGGAGCGGACCGTGCGTGAGCTGCTCGCCCGCGTCCCCCTCTCCGAGACGCGCCCGGCGGCGGCGCGCGGTGCCGTCGCCCCGCACGCGGGCTACGTGTACTCCGGATTCACGGCTGCCTGCGTCTTCGCGCGCCTGGTCGTGCCGCCCCTCGTGATCATCCTGGCGCCGAACCACACCGGCGTGTGTGACGCTCCGGGGGGGGTGTCGCTGTGGGAGGCAGGCGCCTTCCGCACGCCGCTCGGTGACGTGGCGGTGGACGAGCCCTTCGCGACGGCGCTGCTCGGGGCGACCCCGCTGGTCGCGGTCGATCACGCGGCGCACGCCGCCGAGCACGCCGTAGAGGTGGAGCTGCCGTTTCTCCAGCTGCTGTGCCCCGGCGTGCGGATCGTGCCACTCGTCGTCGCACACGACGCGTGGCCGGCGTGCCGCGACCTGGGTCTCGCCTTGGCGGGTTTGGTCGGTCGCTGGCCGGAGCCGGTGCTGCTGCTCGCGTCGAGCGACCTCAACCATTACGAGCCTGCCCGGGTGTCGACGCCCAAGGACCGGCAGGCGCTCGCCGCGCTCGAGGAGCTGGACGGCGAGGAGCTGCTGGCGCGCTGCCGCCGCGCCCGCATCTCCATGTGCGGGCGGGCGCCCGCCGCGTGCGTCGCCGCGGCCACACGGGCCCTTGGGGCCACGCGCGGCACGGTCGTGGATTACCGGCACTCGGGGTGGGTGACGGGCGAGCATGACGCGGTCGTCGGCTACGGAGGCGTGATCATCTCGTGAACCCGATCCCGGTGCTGTCGGCGACCGAGGCCGCGGCCTGGGACACCGTGGCGCGCACGCAGTACCGCATCCCGAGCCGCGTGCTGATGGAGGCGGCGGGGCGCGCGGTGGCGCAGCTCGTGGTGCGCGAGTTCGCCGACGTCGTGACGCGCGGAGCGCTCGTGGTCGCGGGGGCCGGGAACAACGGCGGCGATGGCTGGGTCGTGGCGCGTGCCCTGCACGCGGCCGGTGCGCCCGCCTGGGTGGCGGCGCTCGATCCCAAGACCGACGACGCGATCGACAACCGCGCGCTGGCGCGCGTGGACGGCGTGCGCGAGCTGGGACACGACGAGCCCTGGCCCGCCGCGGCGGTCGTCGTGGACGCGCTGCTCGGCACGGGGGCCGCTGGACCGGCCCGCGGCGAGGTGCTCGCACTGGCGCAGCGCATCGTCGCCTACGGCGCGCCCGTGGTCTCCGTCGACGGCCCCACCGGGCTCGATCTCTCGAGCGGCGAGGCGCACGGCCCGGTGCGGGCGCGCCTGAGCGTCACCTTCGGCGGCGTGCGGCGCGGCCACCTCCTCGCCCGCGACTGGTGTGGGCGCATCGTCGTGGTGGACATCGGGCTGCCGCCCCCGGATCCCGCGTGGCCGCTGCTCGTCACCGACGCGTGGGCCGGCGCCCGCCTGCCGCGGCTCACGCCGACGATGCACAAGGGTGACCGCGGGCGGGTGACCGTGGTCGGTGGCGCGCCGGGGATGACGGGCGCCGCGCTGCACGCCGCGCGGGCGGCCCTCGCCGCGGGGGCGGGGCTCGTGAAGCTCGTGGCCGCACCCGACACCGTCGCCGCCGCACGCGCCAGCCTGCCCGATGTGCTCACGGTGGAATCCGCCCTCGGCCCGGCGCTCGAACCCGCCGTCGCCCAGGCGCTCGAGTGGGCCGACGCGCTCGTCGTGGGGCCGGGCCTGGGCCGCGAGCCCGCGCGCGGAGACTTCCTCCAGGCGCTGCTCGCGCGCCGCGCCGTCCCGACCGTGCTCGACGCCGACGCCCTGGGCCTGCTGCGAGGCCCGGTCGAGCGACCGGTCGTGTTCACGCCGCACCTGGGCGAGTTCCGCACGCTGGTGGGCGACCAGCTGGCCGACGAAGCGGCGAACGACCGCTGGGCCGCCACGGCCAAGGCCGCGCAGCAGCTGCACGGCACGGTGCTCCTCAAGGGCGTCCCCACCGTGATCGCCGACGTGCGCGGCCCGCAGCACGTGGTGGCGAGCGGTAACCCGGGACTCGCCACGGGCGGCTCCGGTGACCTGCTCGCTGGCTTCATCGGCGCGTTCCTCGCCCGTGGCGGCGCCCCTCCCGAAGCAGCCGCGCTCGGCGCCCACGCCCTCGGCCGCGCCGCCGAGCACGGCGCCCGGCAATGGACCGCCCGCAGCCTGCGACCCGCGGACGTGCTGGCCGCCCTCCCCGACATCTGGCGCGCCTGGGCGGACACGACTCCCGCCGGGGACGACTGCGCCCTCGTGCGCATCGGAGGCACCACGCTCGCCGCCAGTATCGACCTGAGCGTCGAGGGCGTTCACTTCCGTACCGAGTGGCTGTCCTTTCAGGAGATCGGCTGGCGCGCGACGGCGGCGGCCCTCTCAGATCTCGCAAGCGAAGGCGCGAAGCCGATCGGCGCGCTCGTGTCACTGGGAATTCCTCGGGGAAAGGGGAATGGGGAAGGGGGAAAGGCGGATGACGCGGCCGAGATCATGGCGGGTGTGGGAGGGGCGGTCCGCAGCGTCGGCGCCAAGGTGCTGGGGGGGGATCTGGTGCGCTCCGAGCGCTATCTGGTGGACGTGTGCGTCCTGGGGACGGCGAGTCACCCGGTGCGGCGGACTGGAGCCCGCCGCGGGGACGGCGTGTGGATCACCGGCACGGTGGGCGGCGCCGGGCTCGCTCTCGCGCAGCTCCAGGCGGGAGCGGGTCGGGGGGTGGGTGCCAACCGAGCGCTGTGGCGGCGCTTTACGCGCCCCGAGCCGCGCATCGCGGCCGGAAGGTGGCTGGCGCGGCGTGGGGCGCACGCCATGATCGACGTCTCGGACGGGCTCGCGGCGGATGCCGGCCACGTCGCCGCCGCCTCCCGCATGGCCATATGGATCGAGCTGGAGCGGGTGCCCTGCTGGCCTGGAGTGGCGCCGCGTGACGCGGCGGCGAGCGGCGAGGAGTACGAGCTACTCGTCGCGTTGCCGGCCCGATTCGGGGAGCGGGACGCGCGCGCGTTCGCGCGAGTGACCGGCGTGCCGCTGACGCGCATCGGCCGCTGCGAACGGGGGGAGGGTGTGCACCTCACGGAGCACGGCCAGTCTGTGACGGCTCCTCCCGGCTTCGACCACTTCGCCGCCCCATGATTCGCTGGCTGTGGTTCGCCGTCTGCATCGTGCCGGTCACCCTGGTGCACGGGCTCACGGCGATTGCGGCGGCACTCGTGGGCGTGCCCCGGCGTCCCGGAGGGGGCGGCGTGTACGACTGGGCGACGGTCGACTGGTCCCGGTGGCTGCTGCGCCTCGCGGGGACGCCGGTCGAGGCGCTGGGGCTCGAGCGTATTCCGCGCGACGGGCCCGTGGTGTACGCGTCCAACCACACTTCGATGTTCGACATCTGGGCGCTCTCGGCGACGCTGCCGGGCTCGACACGGTTCGTCGCCAAGCGGGAGCTCGGCCGCATACCGATCCTCGGGCTCGCGATGCAGCGGGCCGGGCACATCCTCATCGACCGCTACAACCGGGCGCGCGCCTTCGAAGCCTACGACCAGGCGGCCGCGACGATCCACAGCGGCATCTCCGCGATCGTCTTTCCGGAGGGCACGCGCAGCCGGACCGGGGAGCTGCTGCCGTTCAAGAACGCGCCCTTTGCCCTGGCGATCGCCGCCCAGGTCCCGATCGTGCCGGTGTACGTGCACGGCACCTACCGCATCCTGCCCAAGGGCTCGCTGCGGCTGCGGCCGCAGCCGATCCGCCTTCAGGTCGGCGAGCCGCTGCCCACCGCCGGGTTGTCGCTCGGCGACCGGGAGGCGCTGCGCGACCGCGTGCGGGCGGCGATCGTCCAGCTCAAGGCGCGCGTTGACGCCGCGGGGCCTCACCCTTAGGGTAGGGGCCACGATGAGCACCATCATTTCCGTGCACGCGCGCGAGATCCTGGACAGCCGCGGTAACCCGACCATCGAGGCCGACGTGACCCTGGCGAGCGGTGCCGCGGGGCGGGCCGCCGTGCCGAGCGGGGCGTCCACCGGCGAGCACGAGGCGGTGGAGCTGCGCGACAGTGACCCGAAGCGCTTCGGCGGCAAGGGCGTGCTCGAAGCGGTGAAAAACGTCAACGAAGTAATCGGGCCACGGCTCGAAGGGATGGCGGCCGACGACCAGGTCGCGGTGGACTTCGCGATGCTCGAGCTCGACGGCACGCCCAACAAGGGACATCTGGGCGCCAACGCGATCCTGCCCGTGTCCCTCGCCGTATCGCGCGCCGCGGCGGAGGACGCGGGTCTCCCGCTGTACCGCTATCTGGGCGGTCCGGTGAGTCACGTGCTCCCGGTACCGATGATGAACATCCTGAACGGCGGGGTGCACGCGACCAACAACATCGACTGCCAGGAATTCATGGTCGTGCCGATCGGCGCCGACACGTTTCCCGAGGGCCTGCGGATCGGCGTGGAGGTGTTTCACTCCCTCAAGAAGGTGCTCACGAAGCGCGGCCTGTCGGCGGCGGTCGGCGACGAGGGTGGGTTCGCGCCCGACCTGCCGAACGACGAGGCCGCGCTGGAAGCGATCATGACGGCGATCGAGGGCGCCGGCTACGAAGCGGGGAAAGACGTCGCCATCGCGCTCGATCTCGCGGCGTCGGAGCTGCAAGAGGACGGCGCCTACGTCTTCAAAAAGAGCGGCGGCGGCCGCAAGTCCGGCGACGAGATGATCGCCCTCTACAAAGGCTGGATCGATCGCTATCCCATCGTCTCGATCGAAGACGGCCTCGCCGAGGACGACTGGACGGGGTGGGCAAAGCTGACGGAGGCCCTGGGGAGCCGCATCCAGCTCGTGGGCGACGACATCTTCTGCACCAACCTCGACCTGCTCGCGCGGGGGATCGATGCCGGCGTCGCGAACGCGATCCTGATCAAAGTGAACCAGATCGGCACGCTCACCGAGACCCTGGAGTGCATCGAGCGCGCGCGCTCGAACGGCTATGGCGCGGTGATCTCCCATCGCTCGGGGGAGACGGAAGACACCTTCATCGCCGATCTCGCCGTGGCGAGCGGCGTCGGGCAGATCAAGACCGGCAGCGCGTCGCGCACCGACCGGATCGCCAAATACAACCAGCTGCTGCGCATCGCCGAGGAGCTGGGGGACGTGGCCTACTATCCCGGCCGCGACCTGTACGGCTTGTGAAGGGGACGCGGATCGCCGGGCTCGCCGCGATGATCGTGCTCGCGTGGGCGGTAGTGTTCGCCGGCGAGTACAGCACCTTCGACTGGCTCAAGCTGCGTCGCGAGCTCGCGCTGGAACGCCGCGCGCTGGACGACCTGCACGTGGTGCTCGACTCCCTCGGCCGGCTGGCGCACGACCTCGAGACCAGCCCGGCGGCGCAAGAGCGGGCCGCGCGGGAGCGGTTCGGCGTGATCCGGAACGGGGAGCTGCTGTACCGCTTGGTGCCGCGGGGGGAGGCAGTGCAGTCTCCGCGGTAGGTCGGCTACTTCGCGGCCGGCGCCTCGCGGCGGAGCACGACGTCTACCCCCATGAAGAAGGCCTGCCAGATCTTGGCGTGCACGCCCAGAGCCAAGTAATTCATTTTCGGGATGAGATCCAGCAGCGCCGTCGCCGGGATGTGCCACTTGGCGAGCACGCGCCTGCCGCCCGCCTCCGGGAACGCTTTGAACGTGGCCGTGGTCGGCGTCCGCACGCCGCGTACCGTGAGGGTACCGACCGCGCTACCAGTGAGCGTGTCCGCGCGCCGAGTGACGTCCACGAGGCTGTCTAGTGTGAAGCGGATATCCGGAAACGACCCTGACTCCAAGACCTGATGCATCATGCCGTCGCGTATCCCCTCGCCCGTGATCAGCGCGTCGGCTCTTACCGTCACCTCGCCGCGCGCGCCTCGCCACGTCACCGTGTCGGGGAGGAGGATCCGCCCTGCCACCGATTCGGTGCAGTCGATGCCGACGGCGTACCGCGGGTACAGTGGGACATGCACCGTGTCCGCGACATTCGCGTACCCCGTTTTCGGAGACGGCGGCCGGATGTTCGACCAACCCGAGCTGCGCCCCTCGCCGGGGTACCAGGAGGGCTCCTCGGGGCACGTCGTGGCCCAGAGGTGGTTCAAGTGTGGGGACACCTGCCACCACGCGAGACTGGCTTTCGAATCCACCGTCCAGGCGGTCTGCGCGGGCGCGTTGGCCGCCGCGATGAGAAGCAGAAGGCTCACGTGCACCACGGCGAAACGGCCGTTCCGGCGATCGTTTGTGCTTGGTTCCATCCTGTGACCTTGATCCACCGTCCGCTGGTAAGCTAACATAGTACCTAACCGCTTGCTCTGGGACAGTGCCCATGATGCTCGACCGGATAGCCGTAGCTGGCTTGTTCCTAATAGTGTCCGCTTGTACGGCAGTACGCGAGGTGCAGCCCGCCCAGTTCATCCCGCAGCACGGGCCGGCGCTCGTGTGGGTCACCACGACGAGCAGCGCCCTCGTTGCCGTTGCGTCGCCGCGAATCGACGGCGACACCTTGAGGGGGATGTGGGCGGGCTCGCAGCGGCCCGTGGCGATTCCCCTGAATGGCGTCCAGAGCATGCAGGCAAAGGCGCCGTCCAACGTCCGGACTGCGATTCTGGTCGGCACGCTGGGGCTTGTCGCCGGCGGCACGATCTGGTCTATGACCCAGAAGAATTCCGGCCCGGCCGGCACCGGTTGCGCGGATTCCATGACGGAGGAATGCTAGGGGGGTGTCCGTGAAGTTCAGCCGCGTGGCCGTGGTTGGCGCGCTGCTGATGGTGCCCGCATGCACGGCCATGCGGGAGGTACAGCCCGCGCAGTTCATCCCGCAGCATGGGCCGGCCCTCGTTTGGGTTACGACGACGAGCGACGCCGTGATTCCCGTGGCGCGGCCGCGGATCGACGGCGACACGTTGCGGGGGCTCTGGATTGGCTTGCGGAAGCCCCTGTGACCCCTTGGCCGACCCGGAGGCCTGCAGCTACTAGGGCCGACCCTCCCCCGGCGTCCGATCGCTCACTAAGTTCTTCGCCTACAGCCTCGGCGGCGTAGCTCAGCTGGTTAGAGCAGCGGAATCATAATCCGCGGGTCGTCGGTTCGAGTCCGACCGCCGCTACTTAACCGCGCCCCTCTGGTTCGATCCAGGGGGCATCGCCATACCCCCGCCCGCTTCCGCCCCGCCAACTGTCCGTTTGTCGAACTGACCGACGTGAGTCACGATGACACCATCCGCTTGCCTGGAAGGCAGGGGTCTTAGGCGAGAAGGGTGGCATGCCGGTTGCCTACCGCGCGGCGCGGGCAGTCATCCTCTCCCCCAAACCATGGAGGCCCAGATGTCGATCAGGTACGTGCTCGTTCTCGTCGGACTCTTGGCCGTTGCGGCTTGCCGTGGTCCGCTCGGCCCCGGGACATACTGCTACTTCGACGACGACAAGTATGTGCAAGACCCGGGCAGTCAGGGTCGGGTGTGCGTGCAGTCTTGACGAGAGTGGAATGCTGAGCCGGCGCGGCGATCAGCCCGCAGTACGCCTACCAAACGAAAGGGCCCCGGTAGTGCAACCCGGGGCCCTCCCTAAGATGAACTCTTCGCCCTCACCCTACGGGGCGGTAACGTTTCCGAAGTTCACGTACGAACCGGTTTCACCCACACCGAGGGGGAACGTCCATCCGTAGCCGGTTTGGCACGTCGTCCCGCTCCAACTCCCGGGGAAAGTCGCCTGCCAACCGGTCTGCAGCACCTGGCAGATCGTGTACGTACCGGCCGGCAGACCCGTGATGCTGTAGTTGCCCGACCCGTCCGTACCGACGGTGGCCGTGGCGGGGCCGCTCACCGTGACGCACCAGGGCGAGAGACCCGAGTAGGTGGTCGCGTCATACACCCTTCCCGTAATCGCCGTCGTGCCGAGCGAGAGTTGCGCGTTCACGACGCAGCTCGGCGCGGGGGCCGGGGCTGGGGCTGGGGCCGGGGCCGGAGCAGGGGCCGGGGCCGGAGCCG
>WNGR01012414.1_pt1 | contig 18237 bp, 19 predicted proteins | sample 5407581 | NCBI WGS metagenome assembly WNGR01 (sample SAMN13153383, study PRJNA577476) | soil metagenome | isolation source: 80 cm soil or saprolite under Garry oak tree replicate 2 | place: USA:California | collected 2016-06-15 | reverse complement strand
GTGGTGAACATCGCCGCCGCCAGCAACATGACCACGGTCGCCGAGGGCGTCGAGACCGAGGCCCAGCGCGAGATGCTGCGCGCGCTCGGCTGCACGGAGATGCAGGGCTATCTGTTCAGCAAACCGAAGCCGGCGGCTGAAGTGCGCAGGCTGTTCGGCCCAGGCGATGCCATGCCCGTGGCGGCGGTGGCCTGAGATGGCAAAATCTTCCAAAACCATCGACGTGGCGCATTCCTACGCGGTGCGGCTGATGCAGCACCTGGTGGTGCCGACCTTCGTGATCGACCCGAAACGCCGTGTCGTGATCTGGAACAGAGCCTTCGAGCGGCTGACCGGCGTGGCTGCGTCGGAGGTGATCGGCACCACGAAGCACTGGCAGGCTTTTTACGAGACCAAGCGCCCTTGCCTCGCCGATCTGGTCGCGCTCGACCGCCCCGAGCAGCTGCCGGAGTTCTATTCCGAATATGCCGCACGCGGCCACAACGGGCTCGGCTTCAGCGCCGAGAACTGGTGCGTGATGTCAAAGCTCGGCAGCCAGCTCTATCTCGCCATCGACGCGGGCCCCATTCACGACGAGGCCGGCAATCTGATCGCGGTGGTGGAGACCTTGCGCGATCTTACCGACCAGAAGCGCGCCGAGATGGCGCTGAAGGAGCTCGCCACCAAGGACGGGCTGACCGGGCTCTCGAACCGCCGCTCGTTCGACCAGATGCTGCTGACCGAATGGGCGCGCGCCCAGCGAACGCAAAAGCCCATGGCGCTGCTGTTCGTCGACGTCGATCATTTCAAGCTGTTCAACGACCAGCACGGCCACCAGACCGGCGACGAGTGCCTGCGGGCGGTCGCGAATGTCGTCAGCCGGCATGCCGTGCGCCCGCTCGACCTCGCCAGCCGCTATGGCGGCGAGGAATTCGCGCTGATCCTGCCCGATATGAGTTGCGACGATGCCTGCGCCATCGCCGAGGAGATCCGCTGTGCTGTCATGGCCTTGCGGATCGCCCATGGTGCCATTGGGGCCGGCAACCACGTCACCCTCAGCGTCGGCGTGGCCAGCCACATTCCCGGCGAAGCCGACGGCGGCCCCGACCGGCTGCTCGGTGCGGCCGACCAGGCGCTCTACGCGGCCAAACGGCTTGGCCGCAACCGCGTCATCTGCGCCGAGCGGATGCTGGCCGAATTTGCCGGGATGGGCCGGGAAGCCGTGCCGGTTCCTGGTCCGATCGCCCGCAAATCAGCCTAGTCGATGCGGCGAGAAGCGGTTGCCCGCCCCCCGCCAATCGGCTAAATGAGGCCTCGCTGCACCCGTAGCTCAGCTGGATAGAGCGTTGCCCTCCGAAGGCAAAGGTCACACGTTCGAATCGTGTCGGGTGCGCCAATTTACGCCAGAGCACGCTATGACGGTCGCCCGGTATCCGGCTGCGCGAAGCCGTTCTACGATGCTTGCAGGAGGTACGGGTCAAGCGGCTCGTCCGGTCTTGTAGGGACGAACCAGTAGGTCAGCCGGAATTTTCCACGCCTCGCCGATCTTGTGAATCATCTCGACGGTGAGCGCTCGCCGACGCGAAAGAACCTCCGACGCGCGCGAGCGCGAGCCCAGAAGCTCTGCCAGCTCGGCCTGGGTCTGGCCGAGTTCGTCTATGGCATACCGGAGTACGTCAACAGGATCGAAGGTCTCGTCGATCTCGATCGGCCATCGCTTTGCCTCGTAGATTTCGACGAGCGCGAGCAGCACATCAAGCTTGTCGCCCTCCTCCGTACCCTCCGGTGCGCCCCAACAGGCCTCAATCGCTGCGAGCGCTGCGCGGTGATCCTGGTCTGTGCGTATGGGCCGGACGTCCATGTCGTCTCCTTAAAACTGCGACACCTTCAATGCATCGATGCGATCGTATTCCGCGTGGGTGCCGATGAACTTCACGAAGGCGATCTGCCGACGGAAATCGAAAGCAGCTACCAGGCGATAGTTTCCTCCCGCGACCTCGAATCTCACGCGTTCGCGATTCAGCACCTTGGCCTTCGGAGCCGCCTTCTGAACCTCATCCGTGGAAGCCCATTGCGCGGCTCTCACGATCGTGTGCCAGCGTTCAAGCGAGACCTTTGCTTCCGGGTGCTTGCCCCAGAAGCTGACAAGCACGTTTCGAGCGATGACTCGCATGCCTCAGGCTAGCATGTTCCCAAAACGGGAACAAGAGCGTTGTTCCATATTGGATTGGGGAAGGCGGCCAAAGCGCATGTGTGCGAGCCGCTATCGTGATGACGAAGCACAAAGCATAGCGCGCAATCGGAGGCCATCGCGGTTTGCGCCACGACAGCGTGCCGTAGGCTCCCACATCATAGCGCCACGGCGAACAAGTAGTTCCCATCTCATCTTCATCGACCGTGGCGCGCCAGTTTCGCTTCGTTTGCGATGTCGCCATTGCTGCGCCTCTCGCGGCTTACGGGATCCTAGCCGCAATTTCGGGCCGGTTTTTCTCGAGCCAGGCCACGGCCTCGGGTCCATCGACGACGCACTCGAAGGTTTCCCAGGTTGGGTCCTCCAGGGATTCCGGTTGCAGTCGCTTCGCCGCATACTCAACGAGGTCGTGCAAGCGTTCGTATCCTCGTCGGCGCTCGAGGGAATCTGCAATCGCTGTGCTGGCCCATCCTCGTTGGGCCAAATCGATAATGCTCGGAGCGTCAGCCTCGCTGAACCAGGGTGTGGCATCGAACTCAATGCAGCGGACATTGTCGGCGGTATGACAAGTAGCGCGGATCATAGGATTCCTCCGTTCGCCGGCTAGAGGCTTTTCCGTTCCGATGGAATCGGAACGGGGCTCTGGATTCTTGTTTTGACGCGTTTTCTTTACGCGAACCGGTATCCACTTCGCTCGAAAACGCACTAGCAACCTGCGTTAGCGTTGCACTTCAGAGTTTCACATCGCTGCCTCGCACGCCCTCAGGCTTTGACCAGGTCCCCCAGCAGGTTCGCCGCCACAGTCAGCTTGGCGAGCGTCAGGCCGCTGGCACCAATCTCCTCGACCGCGCGGCGGATGCGCGTCGCTTCGGGGTGAGCCGCGAGCCATGTCTCGACGGCCTGCTGGCCGGACTGGCCGGTTGCCAGCATATCCGCGGCCAATCTTCTTTCGGCGCCAGCGATCTGCTCGACGGCGCGATCGATGGCCATTCGTTCGAAATAATCGTTTGCCGGTACGCTGCGCGCGGCGGCGATGATCCGGTCGAGGCGGAAATTCGCCTCGGCGGCGAAGAAGGTCGCGGCGGCGTCGCCGATCGGGCGGCTGGTGCGCTCCGCAACCGTCACGATATCGGGTGCCGAGACCAGAGCGTCGAGATCGGCGAGTTCGCCGGCGAGGCCGGCCGGGACACCGGCATCGGTCAGGTCCTGTCGACGCTTGGCACGTGCGGACTGCAAGTCCGGCGGCAGGGTGGTGTCGAGCTCGGCGACGATCTGGCGGATAGCTGGGCCGAAGCGCGCGACGACGGCCTCCAGCCCGTCCTTGAAATCGACATTGCGCACGTGCCAGACCATGCGGGAGAGCAGGAGGTCCTGGATCGCCGCGTAGAGGCTGAGCTGCAACTGCCCGTCGATACGGGTGTCGAGCGCGTCGATCGCGTCATTGAGCCGCCTGAGCTCGTAGATCGCGTCCACCGCCACCTGCGCCATGACAATGGTCGAGATATCGGCGTCGGTCTCGTCGGTCAGGCGCACGATGCAGGCCGGCCCCGCGCGGTTGATCACGGCATTGACGAGACTGGTTGCGATGATCTCGCGTCGGAGGCGATGGAGCTCGACCGCGGTTGGGAACTTGTCGGGAACCTCGCGCGGAAAGTAGAGGGACAGTCTGCGGGCGAGATAAGGATCGTCCGGCACGCTGGTGAGGAGCAGGTCTTCGTAGAGCGTCAGCTTGGCGTAGGCGAGCAATACGGCAAGCTCCGGCCGTGTCAGGGCTTGGCCGCGCCGTGTGCGCTCGGTGAGCGCTGCGTCGTCGGGCAAGAACTCGACGGCGCGGCTGAGCAAACCGCGCTGCTCGAGCGACTGCATTAGACGGGTGAGGAAGCCGGTCTCGGCCACGCCCTTGCGCTCGGCGAGCGAGAGCGCCAGCGACTGCAAATAATTGTTGCGTAGGACCAGCGCGCCGACCTCGTCGGTCATTGCGGCAAGCAGGCTGTTGCGGTCGGCGCGGCTGAGGCGTCCCTCGCGTTCGGGGCGTGCCAGCGCGATCTTGATATTGACCTCGACGTCGGACGTGTTCACGCCGGCCGAGTTGTCGATGGCGTCGGTGTTGAGCTTGACACCCTTCTGCGCGGCTTCGATGCGGCCGCGCTGGGTGACGCCGAGATTGGCGCCTTCGCCGATCACCCGGGCGCGAACATCGGCGCCCGCGATGCGGATCGGATCGTTGGCGCGGTCGCCAGCTTGATCGTCGCTCTCTCCCGATGCGCGGATATAGGTGCCGATGCCGCCAAACCACAGAAGGTCCGCGCGCGCCTTCAGGATCGCGGTCATCACCTCGAACGGCGTAGCCTGCGGCTTGTCGAGATCGAGCAGGCTGCGCACTTCCGGTGCGAGCGGGATCGCCTTGAGCGCGCGAGAGAACACGCCGCCGCCTTGCGAGATCAGCGACTTGTTGTAGTCCTGCCAGCTCGACCGCGGCAGGTCGAACAGGCGCTTCCGCTCGGCGAGGCTGATCGAAAGATCCGGCGAGGGATCGATGAAGATGTCGCGGTGATCGAAGGCGGCCACAAGCTTCGTCGCCGGCGAGAGCAGCATGCCGTTGCCGAACACGTCGCCGGACATGTCGCCGACGCCGACCGCGGTGAACGGCATGGTCTGGATGTCGGTGCCGAGCTCGCGGAAGTGGCGCTTGACCGCCTCCCAGGCGCCGCGTGCCGTGATCCCCATCTTCTTGTGGTCGTAGCCCTGGCTGCCACCGGAGGCGAAGGCGTCGCCGAGCCAATGGTTCTTCTCGACCGAAATCGCATTGGCGAGGTCGGAGAAGGTGGCGGTGCCCTTGTCGGCGGCGACGACCAGATAGGGGTCGTCGCCATCATGCCGCACGGTCGAATCGGGCGGCACGACGATGTCGCCGTCGAGATTGTCGGTGAGTTCGAGCAGCGAGCGAACGAAGATGCGATAGGCTTCGGTGCCTTCCGCGAGCCAGGCGTCGCGATTGGAAGGCGGCGGCAGGCGCTTGGGCACGAAGCCGCCCTTGGCGCCGACCGGCACGATCACGGCGTTCTTGACCTGCTGCGCTTTCACCAGGCCGAGGATCTCGGTGCGGAAATCCTGCGGCCGATCGGACCAGCGCAAGCCTCCGCGCGCAACCTTGCCGAAGCGCAGGTGAATACCTTCGACGCGGGGTGAATAGACGAAGATCTCGTAGAGAGGTCGTGGAGCTGGCAGGTCGTCGATCCGGCGCGCATCGAACTTGAAGGAGATCACCGGACGCGGATGTCCATCTTCTCCGATCTGCCACAGATTGGTGCGGATGGTCGCCTGCACCAGATTGGTGAAGCGGCGCAGGATGCGGTCTTCATCGAGCGAGGCGACGGATTTGAGCTGCTCCTCGATCTCGGCAAGGAGAGTTGTCTCGCGCGCCGAACGCTCGCGATCGGTAAGGACAAGGCGCGGATCGCGGCGGGCCTGGAACAGCGCGACGAGGTTGGCCGTGATCGCGGCGTTCTTGCGCAAGGTCTCCCACATATAGTCCTGGGTGAAGGGAGCGCGGATCTGGTGCAAATAGCGGGATAGCGCCCGAATGGTCGAGACTTCCCGCCAGCCCAGGGCTGTGCGTAGGATCAGGGCATTGTAGCCGTCGGAGTCGGCGCGATCGGTGACCACCGCCATGATCGAGGCTTCCAGGCGATGGCTGAATTCCGGGTTGATCTCGATCGGCTGGCCGTCGCTGGTCTCGATCGTCATATCGTGCAGCCAGACCGGCTCTAGCCTGGTACCGGGCACGATCTGATATGTGCGTTCGTTGACCACGCGCAGGCCATGATTTTCGATCACCGGCACGCGGTAGGACAGCGATAGCGGTGCGGCGTCCGAGAACACCTTCAGGCCGAAGCGCCTGGGATCGTCCTCGCCTTCGAAGCGGTGAACCGAAATCGTCACCGGGCGGGCTGGCGTGAGCTTTTCGACGGTCTTGATATCGGCGATCGCCTGTTCCGCGCCGAACACTTCGGTATAGCCGCCGCTAAAGGCCTGGGCATATCGGTTGGCGAGCATGCGCGCCCGCATGCCATCGGTCGAGGCAGTGAGCGCGGCCTTCAGCTTGTCGGCCCAAGTCGCGGCAATGGCGCTGATCCCGGCTTCGAGCGCGGCGCGCTCCACGACTGGAGTTTTGCCTTCATAGCGTCCGATGATGTAGTGGACGCGCGCCAGCGCCCCTTCAGGGAAAGAAACGTAGGAGGCCGACAGCGTCCCCTTGTAGACCTGCGACAGGAAGGCGCCGACGCGCGTGCGGACGTCGGTGTCGTATTTCTCGCGCGGAATGAAGGTGAGGATGGCGACGAAGCGATCGAACTTGTCCACCCGCGCCAGGGCCCGGACGCGCGGGCGCTCGTAGAGGATCAGGATCTCCATGACGAAATTGTAGAGCGTGTCGACGTCGACCTGGAACAGTTCGTCACGCGGATATTCTTCGAGAATGTGCATCAGCGCCTTGCCCGAATGGCTGTTCGGGTCGAAGCCGGCACGCTGCAGCACCCGCGTCACTTTGTGGCGGACATAAGGGATCTGTCGTGCCGAGCGGGTATAGGCGCCCGAGGTGAACAGGCCGACGACGCGCAATTCGCCCTCCAGCCGGCCGTCGGGCGTATAGAGCTTGATGCCGACATAATCCATGCGAATGCGACGATGAACGCGGCTGGAGACGTTGGCCTTGATGACGATGAGCAGGGTGGGTTCGTGCATGAACTCGCGGATTTCCGACGTCATCACGACCATTTCGCTACCGCGGCGCAGGACCTTCGTATCCGGATCGCGGAGGATGCCGAGGCCTTCGCCGGTCGTGATGTCGTCCGACGCCTCGCTGTCGGGCGAGAAGCGATATTCGCGCACGCCCAGGAAGGTGAAATTGTCCGCGCAGAGCCATTGCAGGAACTGGTTGGCTTCGGCGACCTCGTCGATCGGCAGCGGCGGCGGATTGGAAGAGAAAGTCTTGATCGCTTCCTCGACACGGTCACGCATGGCGCGCCAGTCGATGACGCAGGCGCGTACGTTGTTCAACGTCCTGATGAGGCCGTCGATCAGCTTCTGGCGATCGGCATCGGCGTCCAGGCGAGTGATGTGGAGATGAATCAGGCTTTCGCGCGTGCCCTTTGCTCCTTCCGGCAGTGCTTCGCCGTGGAAGCGCAGGAGCTTGCCCTGGTCATCGCGCTCCACGGCAATGATCGGGTGAGCGACGAGGGTGACTTCGATGGCCTGCTCGGCCAGCTCCGCCATCGTGGAATCGAACAGGAAGGGCATGTTGTCGTTGAGAATCTCGAGCACGGAAATCTCGCGCCCGTCCGGCATCATCGGATTGACGACGCGGATATCGGCGCTGCCGGCCGTACGCTGTTGCACGTACTCCCAGGCCTGCTCCGCCAGGAAGGCCAGCGACGAGGCATCGTGATTGGCGAGGTCCTCGACATTGGTGTGGCCGAACAGAAGCTCGGCAAAGGTCCGGGGAGCCTTCCCCGGCCGCACGCTTCCCGCTGCATCGCGGATCAGGGTTGAACGGGCTTTATCGTCACGCCACGCCATAATGTCCTCCATTTGCCGCGCTGTCCGACCGCAGTCGCGATCATCAGCTTGATCCTGGAGTGCATCTCATCGAGCGCTATCGCCTTGATCGCGATCGGGGGCGTTCGCGAAATCCTCGGCCTCAAAGCTTCGACAGCTCCTGACGACCATACTACGATCCAAGCGATTAAGGCGCACGCAGTTGTGAGGCGTGCTGAGATGCCCTGCGGCAGCGCGTGAAGCCGAAGTCGATGCTGACGGCCGCTGAACCATTGAGGCTAGGCAAAATCACGAGCAATTTCAATTGTGTAAGAGTTCGTAGCTTTATTCTGAATGGCGCGCCAGTTAATGACTTGGCACGCACTCCGCGATCCCTGAATTTCGGTCTGTCCGCGGAATGTCAGCCTGACCTGTTCGCGCCACGTTCGCGGGAACATCGGGTCGAACCGGGATCGGTCAGCTCATGTTCGGCCGCCCGTCTCTGCGATGTGGCCGCCCCCATTTTGACGGGCGCGATCACGAGGTCGACTGATCAGACCGGCACGTGCGAGGAGGCCGGAGTCAGCCGGACGCGGCCTATTGAGATAGGTGAAGCCGGGCTTTTTGTTTCCAAATATTTCTAATCGTTTCTTGGCAATATTGAGTAACCGGCGCTGCGCGATTCCGCAGGCTCCGCGCCAGCTCGCGTCGCTACCACCGCGCAACCGGGCAAATCCGACTGCCTGGGCGAACTCAGCACAAAGCACGGAAAGCCACCATGACCTCGATTTCGGCGCTCTCCTCCCACCATCATCACTCATCGCCATTGCAGCGACTGCAAGATGAACTGCAAGCGGAAGTCAGCTCAGGCGCGATCAGCTCGTCCGATCAGTCCTATCAAGTCGAAGATCGATGATCTCATCCAGCAGGAAGTCTCGTCCGGCAAGCTGACCGACCAGCAGGCCACCGAGCTGCAAGGTGTTTTCAAGGCGGCGTTCTCCGATGGACCGGATGGAGCAGGCGGACCGCCGCCGGCCGGCGGGCCTCCCCCGGCCAACGGCGCGGATGGCTCGTCTAGCGGCAATTCGGTGGTGGACCTGCTTCAGCAATTCCTTCAGTCGCTGAAAGACTCGCTCACGGGCTCGACCTCGTCCAGCACGACGGGATCAAGCGACACGACGACGACAAACGCATCTTCTGCGACCAGCAGCACCGATAGTTCGTCGAGCGGCACTTCGGCGACGGACCTGCTTGAACAATTCCTTCAGTCGCTGAAAAGCTCGCTCGCGGATTCGACCTACAGCGGGACGGGATCAAACGGCACGACGAATCCAAGCGACCCTTCGCTTTCCGGCGTCCTCATCAACGATCGGATCTGATAGCGGCGACGCATCATGCGCCTGGCGCAGTGCAACCATCCTTCGGCCCCGCGAAGGATGGTTGTTTTGTTGCGACAGTTGCCCCTGAGGTACGCCAATCGAAGGCCGACTTCGGGGGCTGTGTCAGCCTCAGTGCCTTATGTGCTCGAACACCACGATCACGCCGGTCGGCGCGGGCTCGTGCGCCGTCAGGCGCGTCAGCTCCGGATCGCTCCAGTCGGCGAGACTGACGACTTCGCCGGTCTGGCGCTCCGCATCGAGCGACGGGGTCGGCTCGAGGACCTTTAACCCCGTCTCGTCGACGAAGAAGGTGTGCTCGCCGAACATGCTGTTGAGCTGGGGCATGGCGGGATGCTCGTCGGGCAGCACCTGGGCGCCGAGTTGGTTGACGGTCTGCTTCACCTGCGTGGATGTGAGCTTCATGCGCGGCTCCGTTTCTGTTGTCGGGTTTCATTGAGTTGGGCCAGAACTGGCGTTCCCTGCGCCGCTATACGCCTGGCTCAAACTCCTGAACGGGCGCTGCGCACAAATGTTCCCGCGACATGCATTTCGTGATCGCGCGTTTCATCTGCCGCGTTCGCGGCACGAGATCGCCACACGATGCACACGATCTGTCCGTGAGGGAGGATTAGCCGTCAGCTTCGACGATCCGGATGTCGCGATCTGCCCCGTTTCCAAGCAGATCGTGGGCGGTCTGGTAGGCCGGGCTTTCATACGCCGCCTTGGCGTGCTTGACGCTGTCGAACTCGATGAGAACGACACGTTCCATCTGGCCGAGCTCGAAACGACTACTCGCTCCGGTTCTCGCCGACCGACAGCGCGCAGATGCGCGACAGATGTGTGTAGGGCAGGCCGGTCTCTTTCGCCCAGGCGTTGAACTGCGTCTGCACCTTGGCGAGATCGCCCTTCGACTTCACCTCTTCGGCGATGTCGAGGCCGGCATCGCGCAGACAGGCGACGACGTCCCTGGAGATGACAAAACCGTCCCAGCCGACGAAGCGCAGCAGCATCTGACCGGTGTTGCCCCCCAACCGGCTGCCGCGCTTGATCAGGAGATTGAGCAACCCGATCTCGTCGGACGACGGCCACTTCGCCAGAAACTTGCCGAAGCTGCCGTGTTCTTTTGCGATCTCCTGCACGAAGGCGGCGTTGTCGCGCACCGACATGATCTTGGCGCCGTTGCGCACGATGCGCGCGTCGCGCATCAGGCCTTCCCAATAATCTTCCGGCTGGAAGGTGAGCTTGGCTGGCGCAAAGCGCAGGAACGCGTCTTCAAAGCCGTCCCATTTCGTATCGATCACGCTCCAGGCAAAGCCCGCGCAAAACACCCGCCTGGTCATCTCGGCGAGGATGCGGTCGTCGCCAAGCTTGGCCAGCCGCTTCGGATCGGGCTTTTCAGGCATCAGCTTGTCCAGCGCCTTGGGCCCGCCCTTGCGCTTCTCGGCGCGGGCACGAATGGTCTTGAACGAGGTCATGCGGTCACCGCGTTGAGGGCGCGCCACGACATCAGAATTCGACGATCCGGTCCAGCCCTGCGACGCCTCGACACTTGCGCCCGCGAAGGCGCCGTGCTGGTCTGCTTCTTGCTTTGTAGCGATTTGGAATTCCCGGATATTTTCAATCTCTCACTGACGGTTTCTCAATGCGCTGCCTGGTCGTGGCCGACCTGCACTATTCGCTGCCGCAGTTTGACTGGCTGGTGAGCGCGGCACCGCAATTCGACCTGGTGATCTTCGCCGGCGATGCGCTGGACATCGGCTCGATGGTGGATTTCCGCGCCCAGATCGTGGTGGTGAAGAAGTATCTTGCGCTTCTGACCGCCCAGACCAAGGTCATCCTCTGCTCCGGCAATCACGACCTCGACGAACGCAACGCGGAAGGCGAAAAGATCTCGCGCTGGATCTCGGAGGTGCGCGATCTCGGCATCGCCTGCGACGGCGACAGTCTCACCATCGGCGACACGCTGTTCACGGTGTGCCCGTGGTGGGACGGACCGCTGGTCAAGCAGCGCCTCGCCGACCAGCTGCGCGACGCCTCCGTCAATCGCCCACCGCGATGGATCTGGGCGCATCATGCGCCGCCGGCGAATTCACCGACGAGCTGGGGCGGCAAGCGCTTCTTTGGCGATGTCGAGCTGGTGCAGTGGATCATGCAGTACCAGCCGTCGATGGTGATCTCGGGCCATGTGCATCAGTCGCCGTTCATCACGGACGGCTCGTGGTTCGATCGGCTGGGCCAGACCTGGGTCGTCAACGCCGGCCTGCAACCCGGCCGCCCCCCGACGCACATCGTGCTGGATCTCGATGCGAACAAGGCATTCTGGCTGGCGGCGGGCGAGGCCCAATGGATCGACCTCAACGCCCCGCTGAAGCGGCCGGCCGCTTACGTCGAGGATCCGCCGGACTGGCTTACATCCTTGGGTCGGATTGCCGATCCGAGCCTGGCGAGACCTCAAGCGGCGGCAGGTTGATCATGCTCTGGAGCACTTCGCCGACCATCGCCAGATGCGTGCCGTGGCCGGCATATTGCCGCTTGAGATCGGCGAGATAGGTGTTGGCGACGTTGAGCCGCTGCGCCAGCAGACGCGCGATCAACAGCGTCACCTCAGGCTCCTGCTTGAGGAATGACGCCGCATCCTCGAACTCGTAGATCACCGCATCCGAACACGCCCGCACCGTTGCAGTGTGCGGCTGCCCCAGCAGCACGGACATCTCACCCAGCACCGCGCCGGGCTCCGTGACGGTGGCAACCACCATCTCGCCCTTGAGCACCTCGAGCTTGCCCTGCATCAGCACATAGAGATGGCCGGTGGTCCCACCCTCGGTGACGACGAGCGTGCCGGCCGAGACCTGCCGCTCCGTTCCGCCGGTGCAATAATCCAGGACTGCGCGCATCGCCAAAGGCTCCCGTCACGAGGGACACTAGAGCACGATCCGCGCCGCGCGCTTGCTCAAATTTACGGCAAGCCCGGTCAGCGCGACAGGCGCTTTGCGAGTTGAACTGACTGCCAGTCTCCGAGTCCGGTATCCCAAAACCCCGCCTTCTTCGCAAGGCCGCGCATTTCGGTATTCGCTCGCGTGGTCTCGCCTGCAATCATGTCGTGGCCGAGATTGATCGCGTGCGCTTCCATCGCTGTCATCATGTGGAAGCCAAGGCCCATGCGCTGGAAGGCATCGGCGACCGAGATGGCAAATTCGCCATGCCGGGCATTCGCATCGTAAGCGTATCGCGTTTCGCCGATGATCGTGCTCCGCCCTTCCCGCCGGAGTTCGGTGAGCAGCGTGAAATGATCGGGATGGTCCGTCCTCGAGAGGCATTCGGCCGCCACCACGGCAACGTCGGCGCGCGCTCCCATGAAGCGCTTGTTCCGCGATGTCGTCGAAAGGCCGGTGAAGTAGATCGAGAGGCTCTCCACATCGGATGCGCCGGCGGCCCTGATGTAGATCGCACCTTTCGCTTCGGCCAGTTCGGTCGGCTCAACAGCGGCACCCGGAAATATCTGTGACATGCGCGGCGCTCTCGGCAGGTTGTGTGGACTGCACACCTAACCGAGACCGCATACTGACCGCTTGGACATTGCTGCCAATCATGCGGCTGAAAACGAACAGCCGGCTTATCCGTGCCGCTCGTCACACACGGGAGAGTGACGGCACCTCCTCGGGCATGATCGCCTGAAGACCGCCGAAGCGCCGCTCGCGGCCGTGGAAGGAGGCCAAGGCCGCGGCGAGATCGGCCGCATCGAATTCGGGCCACATCCGCTCGGTGAAATGCAGCTCGGCATAAGCGCCTTCCCAGAGCAGGAAGTCCGACAGCCGCTTCTCGCCGCTGGTGCGAATGATGAGATCGGCATCGCGCAAGGAAGGCTCGCCGGTGACGAGCTGCGAGAACGCCTCGCGGGTGAGGCTCGTGAGCGCAGCCGCCTTCGCCGCGGCATTGAGGATGGCATCGCGCGCTGAATAATCGACGGCGATGCGCAGGTGCAGCGTGGTGCCGTGCGCGGTCGAGTCTTCCGCACGCGCGATGGCGTTGGCGATGCCGTCAGGCAGACGATCACGGCGGCCGATCACGGAGAGACGCACGTCGTTCTTGACCAGGCTTTGCACCTCGTTGGCGAGATAGAAGCGCAGCAGCGTCATCAGCGCGGCGACTTCGGCCTTGGGCCGGCGCCAATTGTCGGTCGAGAACGCGTAGAGCGTCAGCGTGCCGATGCCCTGCTTGGGCGCGATCTCGACGATGCGGCGGATCGCCTCGACACCGGCCTCGTGGCCGCGCACGCGCGACAGGCCGCGCCGTGTGGCCCAACGTCCGTTGCCGTCCATGATGATGCCGACATGAAGCTTCTCGTTGGGGGACGTGATTTCACTTTGCATCGCAAAGTCTCCAGTCAAAAAGGGGGACGATCAGGCCGAAAGGATGCCGAGGCGTCCGAGCGGCGGCGCCTCGCGGCCGGCGGCCTTGGCGGCGTCGCGCACCAGACGCTCGAGCACGGCGAGATAGTCTAGGAAGCGGCGGCGGCCGCTCTTGGTCAGGCGGCAGGTGGTGTGCGGGCGGTTGCCCTCGTAGCCCTTGGTCACCTCGACGAGGCCGGCCTCCTGAAGCACGGCGAGATGCCGGCTGAGATTGCCGTCGGTAAGGCCGCAGAGCTGCTTGAGATCGGCGAACGCCAACCCCTTGGGATGCGCCATCAAGGAGGTCAGAAGCCCGAGTCTCGCCTTCTCGTGGATCACGCGGTCGAGCCCTTCATAGGAGAAAGGGGCGCTGTCAGTCTTCGACATCATTGTCTCCGGACGCGAAATACAGAATGGCCGCCATTACCGACTGGCCGATCACGAAGGGCAGTCCCATGGTCCATGGCGACAGCGTGTGGGTTCCGCTCGCCAGCACCACCACCGCAAAGCCCGAGATGAAGTACCAGGCCCCGGCAAACGCCACGCTGCGTGGCAGCGAGCGGACGGACGCGAAAATGCCGAGCGACACCAGGATCTGCCACAGCCCCGGCAGGAGCCACAGCGTCTCGGCGGCGAACTTCCACATCACCACCGCGAGCAGGACGCCGGCGACGCCCGCGGGCAAGAACTGCTCGACCGCCTGGTGGATCATGGCGTCCGCAAGGCCGGAATGATGGCGGTGCGAGCGCGCCCGCATCTCGATCCAGATCATCAGGCCGGACAGCGCGGCGGCGATGAACCAGCCGAAGAAAAAACCGAGCGGCTCAGCCGTGGGATCGCCGAGCAGCCAGAATTGCAGGATCGCGGTGACAAGCGCGACCGCGCCGGTCGCAGCCATCGTCGCCGGGCCGTAGCCGCGGAACGCCGTGCCGGCCGCAATCTGGCTGCGGATCGCCACGATGTCGGCCAGTGCCTTGTCGAGATCGCGCATCGGCAACGCCAAAACCCCGCTCCACCCCATGCTCCCGGGACCATCGCCCAGTCACTTTGTATCGCAAAGTGTACCGCGTTACAAAGTGTAAAGGCAAGCCGGAATGTTGCGAGCGGGAGGCGCGATCCGTCCAGACAACTGTCGGTTGCGCGACACCTGCCCGCGCAGATAAGATGGACCCAAAGGCCGTTCCGGGGGAAGTTATGTGGTTCAAATCGTTTGTCGTTGCGTCTCTTTTGCAGCTGAGTCTCGCCGGTGGAGCGAATGCGGCGGGACCGTTCGGCACCGTCAATGTCGGCAATTGGATCGGCGGCGCTTTCAGTAATGACGAGACAGGCGCCTTCTCCCATTGCGCGGCGACAGCGCCCTACGCGAACGGCGTCATCCTCGTCGTGGGCTACAGTGCCGCCGGTACCTGGTCGCTGGCCTTTGCGAGTCCCAGCTATCGCTTCAAACAGGGCGAGAACGCCGCGATTGACGTCATCTTTGACGGACAGGAGCAAGCCAGGCTGTTCGCCACGGCCAATCAGCCGAACATGCTGACGGCCGTCATGCCTGCCAACGTGGCGCGAACGTTTCAGAAGGCAAGCCTGATGGTCGCAACGAGCGGCCGCACTGTCCTGAATTTCGACCTGACCTCGGCCGGGACCGTGATCGCGGCATTGGCCAATTGCGTCACCAAGGTGAAGGCCGACGGGCTCAGCAAGGCCGGCGATTTTACCAAGGTGGCGGCAAAGCCGGCAGCCGCGGCGGACAAGCAGGGCACGCCGCCAGCCGGCAAGCCCGCAAGAGCCAAGAGCGGCACCGGTTTTGTGGTGAGCGCCAGCGGCCACATCGTCACCAACAATCATGTGATTGATGGTTGCGTCGGCGATATCAAGGGCAATCTCACCGGCGAAGCCGCGATGGTGCTGCGCGTCGTGTCGAGCGACGCGAACAACGACCTCGCTTTGCTGCAGGCGCCATCGACGACGACGTTCAAGGATTTTGCTCGAATCCGCGACCGCTCGATCCGCTCGGGCGATTCCGTCGTGGCGATCGGCTTTCCCTTCCACGGGCTGCTGACCTCGGACTTCACCGTGACGACCGGCATCGTGAGCTCGCTCAGCGGCATGCGCAACGATTCGCGTTTTTTGCAGATCAGTGCAGCGGTCCAGCCAGGCAACAGTGGCGGACCACTCTTCGATACCACTGGGCAGATCGTGGGCGTCGTCACGGCAAAGCTGGACGGGCTGCGGATGATCGCGGCAACCGGCAACATCCCCGAAAACATCAACTTCGCCATCAAGACCGGTGCAGTGCGCGACTTCCTCGACAATTCCGTGGTGCCCTACCAGACCGCCGAGCCGAAGAGCGAGCTGAAGACAACCGACATCGCCGGCAACGCGCGCGCCTATACGATGCTGATCTCGTGCAACGGCACGGAACAGGCCGACGCGAAGCGATGAGGCGGACTACGCCGCCTGTCCCGTCGTCCTGAGGTGCGTGCGGCGCGATGCAAAGCATCGCACCGGGAGCCTCGAAGGATGTACGACCAGGATGCAGCCGGGCCGTCGCCCTTCGAGGCTCGTCCTGCGATACATCGCAGGACGAGCACCTCAGGGTGACGGTGATGGATGGAGATCACTGGCAGCACGCCCCCTTCGCCGCCTGCGGCTCGTATTGGTCGCGCAGGCGGACCCAGTCCATCGGATAGGGCAAGCCGTCCTCGTGACGGCCGAGCGGGGTGAGGTCGAGATATTGATAGGCGGCGTTCATCATGTCGAGGCCGCGGGCGAAGCAGGAATAGGTGTGAAAAATCTCGCCGGCCTCGTTGCGGAAGAACACGCTGATGCCGGGCAGCTCGGGGCCATAGAATGGCGTGGTGCCGAAATTGTATTTTTGGACGCCCTTGTCGATCTGCTCACGCGTGAACGAGACTTCATAATCGTAGTTGAAGTCGTTGTGGCCCGAGGAGACCCAGTCGAAGCTCCAGCCCATCCGCGTCTTGAAGGCCTCGAGCTTTGCGGCCGGCGCCAGCGAGATCGCGACCATGGCTGTATCGCGCGCGGCCAGATGCGGCACCATACGCTCGAACCCGTCGGCCCAGAACGAGCAGCTCTTGCAGGCCGCCTCCCAGTCGGGCGCGAACATCACGTGCTGGACAACGAGCTGCGGGCGGCCCTTGAAGAGATCGCCGAGCGTAACCTTGCCGTTCGCTGCTTCGAACACGTAATTCTTGTCGACCTTCACCCAGGGCAATGCGCGGCGCTCCTCGGCAAGGCGTTCGCGCGCCTGGGAGAGCTCCTTCTCATGCGCCAGATGGGTTTTGCGGGCTGTGATCCATTGCTCGCGCGAGACGATCTGATGTTGCTGCATGGTTTCCTCCATGGTGTCAGGCGGCGAAGGCGTCGAGCTTGTCGAAGAACGAGCTCCAGCCGCGCTGATGGTTGTCGCGGGCGGTCTCATCAAAGAACTGGGCGTGATGGAAGATCATCAGTGTGCCGGCACTGTCCGGCTTCAGCGAGATCGTCACCAGCGATTCGCGTTCCGGCGTCGAGTGCCAGGCCCAGGTGAAGACCAGAAGCTCATTCGGCACAACCTCGCGATAGGTGCCGCCGGCCTCGAAATATTCGCCGTCGTCACGGGTGAAGCTGATGCGGTAGTGGCCGCCTGTGCGGACATCGAGCTCGGCGTTCAGCGTCGCCGGCTTCATGTTCGGCGGCCCGAACCATTGCACTAGCTGCTCGGCTTGCGTCCAGGCGGCGTAGACTTTTTCCGGCCGCGCGCGGAGCCGGCGCGTGAGCGTGAGGCTTGGGAGTTCGGTTGCGCGGGGCTCGGCGTTGACGGCAGCGTTGGCCATGGGTCTTTCTCCACAAAGGCGGCAAGGCGATCGAGATTGCCGGACCAGAACTGCGCGTAGCGATTGAGCCAGTTCATCGCCTGCTGCATCGGCTGCGCGGTGAGCCGGCAGGCGACCGTGCGCCCGCTCTTCTCCCGTACGATCAGACCTGCATCCGTGAGTACGTCGAGATGCTTCATGATCGCCGGGAGCGAAATCGGAAACGGCGCGGCCAGCTCACTCACCGACAGGCTATCCTTCGCGCCGAGGCGTGCGAGCAATGCGCGCCGCGTCGGGTCGGATAGCGCCGCAAAAGTCCGGTCCAGCGTCTCATCTTGATACTTAACCATACGGTTTAGTATAAGCGCAAAGCTGAAAGCGTCAAGCGGGAACCCGCACGACTGCGTGATCAGCCCGCGATCCGTGTGGAGCGTGATGCGCGACTAGTACGGCGCAACGTGCCGCGCGCGCCGGTGCGGCCGAGGTTGCGGCTGCTGCACTTGCCCATAGGCGACGAGCGGATTGGGTCCGCAGTACAGCAGCCGGCCGGAGACACTGGCCTGGCATTGCTCATAGGTGCTGTAGGCGCATTCACCCGGATAATCATACTCCCCGCCCTGCGCGCACCAGGGATAGTCCCGCGCCGCCGCGGGGGTAATGGTGGCGAGACCGGCAAGGACCGTCGCGCCCAGCGTCAGCAACGCCAATTGCATCTTGCGCATGATCCCAACTCCTTTGTTCGTGGCACGCGATACGGCGCCATCCTTGATGAGGTTTCGCTGCGCCATTTTATTCCAGGTCAACAAGACAAGGTACGCAAGAAAAAAGCCCTGCCAAGCGGCAGGGCTCCATTCCCCGGTCATCACAAGATCGCTACTCGACCTTTAGGCCGGCGAACTCGACGACCTTCTTCCACTTTTCGGTCTCGGCCTCGATCTCCTTGCCGAACGCCT
>WNGR01028825.1_pt1 | contig 18240 bp, 18 predicted proteins | sample 5407581 | NCBI WGS metagenome assembly WNGR01 (sample SAMN13153383, study PRJNA577476) | soil metagenome | isolation source: 80 cm soil or saprolite under Garry oak tree replicate 2 | place: USA:California | collected 2016-06-15 | reverse complement strand
ACACGGGGGATGCCGCTCTCTTCGATCACCCTCGGCTTGAGCCCGCCGATCTCCTCGGCGATGAAGATGCCCTGCGCGAAACCGCGGTGCGCCAGCTGCAGGCCGGGCACGATGTCGCCGACGGCATACACATTGGGCAGGTTGGTGCGCAGGCGGTCGTCGGTGAGCACGAAACCGCGTTCCATCCGCACGCCGGCTTCCTCGTAGCCGTGGCCCGCCGTGTTGGGGCCGCGGCCGACGGCCACCAGCAGCAGGTCGGCCTCGAGCTGTTCGCCGGTCTCCAGGTTCACCGTGACGCTCGCGTCGGACTGGCTGGCGCCGGTGAACCGCACGCCGGTCTTGAAGGCGATGTTGCGCTTGCGGAAGGCCCGCTCCAGCAGCTTGGACGACGACTCGTCCTCCAGCGGCACCAGCCGGGGCAGCGCCTCGATGATGGTCACGTCGGCGCCGAACGAGCGCCACACGCTGGCGAACTCGACGCCGATCACGCCGCCGCCCAGCACGATGACCTTCTCCGGCACGTAGTCCAGGTTCAGCGCCTGTTCGCTGGCCACGATCCGCCCGCCCAGTTCCAGGCCGGGCAGCGACTTGGAGTAGGAACCGGTCGCCAGCACCACGTTGGTGCCGGTGATCTTGCGGCCGTTGACCTCGACCATGTTGGGTGCCACGAACGTGCCGGTGCCCTCGACCACGTCGACCTTGTTCGCCTTCGCGAGGCCCTGCAGGCCCTTGTACATCTTCGCGACGACGCCGTCCTTGTAGGAGTTCACACCTGCGATATCGATGCCTTCGAGCGAGGACTTGATGCCGAGCTTGTCGCCCTCGCGGGCGTAGTCGGCGACCTCGGCGGCGTGCAGCAGCGCTTTGGTGGGGATGCAGCCCCGGTGCAGGCACGTGCCCCCGAGCTTGTCCTTCTCGACGAGGATGACGGACAGGCCGAGCTCGGCCGCGCGGAACGCGCAGGCGTAGCCGCCCGACCCGCCACCGAGGATCACCAGGTCGGCGTCGGTCACGGAAACTCCCTCAAGAGGCAACAAGAGCTGATCGGTGGTGTTGCCGTTCGCGCCGGTCGGGCGCGCGGCGACACTCGCCATCTTGTCACTACGTCCTGCATTCTTGCGACGCGGGATGACAGCCGGGACACATCCGGCCGCGCACTTAGCGTGTACTCAGGTGCGACGGGCAGTCTGGACCTGACGGCAGCTCGCGGAGGAGGTGTGCGATGGGCTTGTTCAACGTCGTGCGCAGGCGCCGGACCAGGGGCGTTCGCCAGCCCAACCCGAAGGACAACGCCTACCTGAGGTCGTGGGCCGATGCCCGCAGGGGAGTGGAGGCGTTCGTCGAGCCGAAGACGATGGTGACCGAGACCACGGTGGTCTTGGTCGCACACGACGGCGAGTGGACTCGCCGACGCATCACCGAGCGCGACGCAAGGGAACTGGGCAAGCGGCTGAGCATCCCGGTGTACGACGTGGCCCTGGTCGGCTATCCGGCGCGGATGCGCGCGTACACGGCCGAACTGAGCCGGCGGCAGAAACTCGAGGAGAACGGCTGATGACCCCCCTCCCGGCAGGCGTGACGCGGCTGCCAGGAGGGGGATCCGCTGACCCCCGGTCAGATCATGGACTGCGCTTTCCCCAAACCATCCCGCCCCGGGACTTTCCGGGGTCAGCTGAAGGGATCCAGCGTCACGAACGCTTGGGTCGGGTTGGGGTCGTTTACCAGCGACTCGAAGTTGCCCACGTCGTCGAAGGCGAAGCCGTACGCCTTGCCGTCCGCCATCTGCTCGTGGACCTTGCGGGAGAACTGGTTGGTCACGGTGTCCTTGTAGAAGTCGGCCGCGTTGTTGTCCGGCTGGTTGGCGCTGGTCAGCAGCGTTCCTCGGTTGTATGCCGCGCACAGGGTGCGTGAGATCGGGCCGCGGACCAGGTCGTTGGGGGCGTCCAGCAGGTTGAAGCAACCGAAGATGCTGCTGGAATCCGGCTTCTGGAACGACGTGACGACGGCGCCGGAACTGTTGGTGAAGTTCATGACGTTGCCCGAGACCCGCCCGAAGAACTGGTTGGTGGGCTGGTTCGCGAACGGTGTCACGGTCAGTGTCGACGTCGCGTACTTCGCCCACACTCGGTTCACGTAGTCGTTCATGATCGTCGCCGGGAGCGCGCCGGTCTCGATGCCGTGGCCGGGGTTCAGCGCCCGCAGGACGCTGCCGTTCGGGGCCCGCTGGATCAGGTTGGCCCAGCCGCCCGGTTGTGCCGCCAGCGAGTTGACGAACCCGGTGTAGCCGCCGGCCTTCAGGTGACCCGTTGTCTGGGTGACGCCCGCGGCGTTCTTGACGCCGACCGCGTACGGGATCGAGAAGAAGTCGACGTCCGTGCTGTGCTGTACCAGGCCGCCGGTGGTCAGCTTGAAGACGATCTTCTGGCCGTAGGAGAAGTAGATGCGGCCGGAGAACTGCGGAATGCGGATCGTGGTCGTGTGGCCGTTGGTCGGTCCCGCGATGGACGCGTCGGGCGCCGGGGTCGGCGGGTTGCCGCCGGCCGGCCACGCGTGGAAGGTGCCGTTGGCGTCGGCCCAGCCCTGCTGGCCGGTCGAGAGCAGGGTGCCGAGGTCGTAGATGAACAGCGCGTCGCTGCGACCGGAGTTGTTCGAGAGCAGGAGCGGAATGGTGGCGGGGACGGCCGCTTCGGCGGCGGGCGCGGTGACCGTGGCCGCGAATCCCGCCGCGGTGATACCCAGCGCGGCAACCAACGCCAGCGCCTTCGGTTTGACAAGCACGTGCACCTCCTCAGAGTGGTTCCCCGTTGAGCCGCTTGAGAGCGCTCTCAGGATCACGTGACCAGGTGATGCCTGTCAATGTTCATCGAGTCGAAACGCGCCAGTTGCGGCGGTGTGGCCTGCGATGGCTTTGGCAGGCGGGCAACGTTCACCGTCAACAGAATGGACCGCGCCGACGAGCCGGACGGGTCGACCGCGCACGATTGCATGAGAGCGCTTTCGCAGCCAACTCACAAGATTGGCCGACCCTCACTCGTTCGGACGGACCGACGAGTGAGGCCGGTGACCGGGAGTACCCCGACGGCGCGGACAGGACACGCTGTTCGCGCCGTCGGTTCGCTCAGCCGTTGGCGGCGATGTCCGCGAGTACGGCCGCCATCGTGCGGACCGGGACGCCGGTGCCGCCCTTGCCGGTGTAGCCCCACGGGCCGCCGGTGTTGAAGGCGGGGCCGGCCACGTCCACGTGGGCCCACTGCACGCCCTCGGCCACGAACTCGCGCAGGAACACGCCCGCCACCAGCATGCCGGCCCACCGCTGCCCCGCCACGTTGGCCAGGTCCGCCAGCTTGGAGTCCAGCTCGGCGCGCAGCTCGTCGGGCAGCGGCATGGCCCAGCCGCCCTCGCCGCTGGACCGCGCGATGCCGGCCACCCGGTCGCGGAACTCATCGGAGCCCATCACGCCGGCCGTGCGGCTACCCAGCGCGACCAACTGGGCGCCGGTCAGCGTGGAGGTCTCGATCAGGTAGTCCGGGTCGTCCTGACAGGCGCGGACGATGGCGTCGGCCAGGATCAGCCGGCCCTCGGCGTCGGTGTTGAGCACCTCGACCGTCTTGCCGCCGTACATGGTCAGCACGTCACCGGGCCGGTAGGCGGTGCCGGATGGCATGTTCTCCGCCATCGGCACGGTCGCGGTGACCTCGAGCGGGTACTTCAGCTTCGCCGCCAGCACCACGGTCGCCACGACGGCGGCCGCCCCGGACATGTCCGATGTCATCTGGTCCATGCCGCCTGCCGGCTTGAGCGAGATGCCGCCGGTGTCGAACGTGACGCCCTTGCCGACCAGCGCCACCTTCGCCTTCGGCTTGGCGCCCCGGTAGCGCAGCCGGACCAGGCGCGGCGGGCGGGTCGAGCCGCTGCCGACGCCGATGATGCCGCCGTAGCCCTCCTTGCGCAGGGCCTTCTCGTCCAGGATCTCGACCTCGACGCCGTTCGCGCCGGCCAGTTCCGCGGCGCGCTGCGCGAAGCTGGCCGGGAACAGGTCGTTGGGCGGGGTGTTGATCAGGTCACGGGCGAAGGTGACCGACTCGGCGATCGCGGTGGCCGCCTTCAGCGTGTTCTTGTGGTCCTTCGCGGTGCCCTCCGCCGGGCTGACCAGGTCCACCCGGCCCACCGGCTGGTCACCGTTGGTCGAGGACTTATACCGGTCGAACCGGTAGGCACCCAGGACCACACCCTCGACGGCGGCGCCGAGGTCGATCGTGGACAGCACGGTGCCGGCCCGCTTGACACCGGCCATCGCCCGGGCCGCCGCGCCGGACGCCCGGCGCACCTGCTCCGCGTTGATCGCGCCGCCCGCGCCGGGCTTGCCGAGGCCGGCCGCGAGCACGACGGTCGCGGCCACCTTGCCCAGGGTCGGCAGCTTGACCACCTCGTCCGCCTTGCCGGTCGCGCCGAGGGTGATCAGCAGGTCGAGCAGGTGGCCATCCAGCGCCTCGTCCACCGCATCCGCGCCGGGCGCGAGGCTCGGCCCGTCCGGTCCCTGAATCGTGCCGACCACCAGGGTGTCGACCGCCAGCGCGGTCACCTCGGCGGGCTTGTTGCCGGTCAGGCTGAGTTTGGGCGTGCTCACGGTTCTCCTCGTCGGGCCGCGTGGTGATCGGCGGCTGCGTCGTTCAATGTCCCCTGGCGCATCGATTGTGAAGCATGCTAACGAGTTTCCCCCGGTAGGTTGCTATCGGCTGGGCCGAATGGTCTGGCAACGTGTGTCCCCGTGACCCGGATGCTGCGCGAACAACTGGGCGCGGTGGATGCGGTCCTCGCCGGTCTCGGCGCGATGATCGGAGCCGGCCTGTTCGCCGGTCTCGCCCCCGCGTCGGCACTCGCCGGCCGGTGGTTGCTCGTGGCCATGGTCGTCGCCGCGGTGGCCGCCGGGTGCTGTTGTTGTTCGACTTGTGACCAGTCCGGTGTTTTTCCTGGTTCCGGCGGCGGCTACCGCTACACCAGGGAGCAACTGGGTCGCTGGCCCGGCCGGATGGCCGGCGGCCTCTACCTGGCCAGCCGGGCCGCCGCCGCTGCCGCGCTGGCCGGCTGTTTCGGTGCCTACGTGGCGCCCGACCGGCCGATCCTGCCGGCGTTGGGCGTGCTGGTGGTCGCCGTGGTCGCGGACGCGGTCGGGGTGCGGCCGCCACGCGCGCTGACCAGGGCGTTGACCGTGTTCGTGCTGGTCGTGTTGGCCCTGGTGGTGGCCGCGTGCTTCGCCATCGCGCCACCGCCGCCGACCGGGGTGCCGGTCCCGCCCGGCACGCCCGGCCTGGACAGCGCCGGTGACCTGTTGCCGGCGGCCGGGTTGCTGTTCTTCGCGTTTCTCGGCTTCGAGCGGGTCACCGCGCCCGGCGCCGACCAGACCGCGGCCTCCCGGCGGCGGCTGGTCCTGGTGATTCCGGTGTTGCTGGCGGCCGCGCTGGTCACGTACCTGGCGGTGGGCGCTGCGGTGCTGCGGCAACTGGGGCCGACGCGGCTGGCGGTGTCGGCGGCGCCGCTGCGGGACGCGCTGGACGCGGCCGACGCGAGTGCGCTGGGCCCGCTGGTCACCGTGGCCGCGATCGTGGCGTGCGGGACCGCGCTGCTGTTCGTGGTCGGCGGCAGCCGACGCGTGGCGGACGCCATGACCACGAGCGGCGACCTGCCGGCGGCCGGGCCGGGTGCGCTGGTCCGGTGCCTTGTCGGGGCCGGCGCGGTGCTGTGCGTGCTGTTCGTCGGGCCGACGCGGTCGATCGGGCTGGCCGCGACCTGTGCGTTGTTCTACTACGCGTTCACCAACGCGTCGGCCCGGCTGCTGTCCCGGGACGAGCGGCTCTGGCCGACCCGCACCGCGTGCTTCGGGCTCGGCTTCTCGGTGCTGCTCGGGATGACCATGCCGCCGCTCGACCTGGTGATCGCCCTGGGCGTGGCTGCGGTGGCCCTGCTGGCCGGTCCGATCATGTCGCGACGCCGTTGATATCGCACCGGCCGGTAGCCTGGCGCCGTGACTGACACTCCCTTGATCGGCCCGCTCCAGGATGCCCACGAGGCGTTGGGCGCGAAGTTCGGTCCCTTCAGCGGTTGGCGGATGCCGCTCAACTACGCCGACGGCGTCGTCGCCGAGCACACCGCGGTGCGTACGTCGGTTGGCGTGTTCGACGTGTCGCACCTGGGCAAGACCCTGGTGCGGGGTCCGGGCGCGGCCGAGTTCGTGAACTCGTGCCTGGCCAACGACCTTGGCCGGATCAAGCCGGGCCAGGCGCAGTACACGTTGTGCTGCATGGCATCCGGTGGTGTCGTCGATGACCTGATCGCCTACTTCGTCGGCCAGGACGAGGTGTTCTGCGTGCCCAACGCGGCGAACAACGCCGAGGTGGCCCGGTTGTTCGCCGAGGCCGCGCCGGCCGGGATCACGGTCACCAACCAGCACACCGACTACGCCGTGCTCGCCGTGCAGGGACCGGACTCCGGAGCGGTGCTGGAGGCGGTGGGCCTGCCCACCGAACTGGACTACATGGCGTTCGCCGACGCCGACTGGCACGGCCACCCGGTCCGGGTCTGCCGCACCGGCTACACCGGCGAACACGGCTACGAGCTGCTGCCACGCTGGTCGGACGCCCGCCAACTGTGGGACGCGCTGCTCGTGGCCGCCGAGCCGTTCGGCGGCCGGGCCGCCGGGCTGGGCGCCCGGGACACGCTGCGCACCGAGATGGGCTACCCGCTGCACGGCCACGAGCTGACCGCCGACATCAGCCCGGTCCAGGCGGGCGCGAGCTGGGCCGTCGGGTGGCAGAAGGACACGTTCTGGGGCCGCGACGCGCTGACCGAGGAAAAGGCGGCGGGCCCGGCACGCCGGCTGCGCGGCCTGAAGGCACTCGACCGGGGCATCCCGCGCGACGGCATGCCCGTCCTGACGGCGGACGGCAGGCGGGTCGGGATCACCACGTCGGGTACGTTCTCGCCGACACTGAAGATCGGCATCGCACTGGCCCTTGTGGACTCGTCGGCCGGGGTGAAGCTGGGCGACGAGGTGTCGGTGGACGTGCGGGGCAGGGGTTTGCGCTGCGAGGTGGTCAAGCCCCCGTTCGTGGAACTGCACACCCGGTGAGCCCGGTGTGGCGGCCGGGCGAGACGGCCGTGCAGCGCTTCGTGCGCGCCGACGGCAGCATCGGCCAGCATCACCCGTTGCGGGTCATCGAGGACGACGGCGAACGCCTGCTCGGCTGGCTGCCGGCGGGCACGGAGATCATCGACACCCGGCTGGCCGACGGTCGGCACGCCCGCGAGGCACCGCTGCACGAGATGTTCGTGCTGCCGCGCATCCAGGTGCGTGGAAAGTGGCTGAATGCCAGCAACCTCCGCCTGATCGCCGAGTCGGAATGGTCGTCGGTGTGGTGGTTCTTCCAGCTGGACGGCGCGTTCACCGCCTGGTACGTCAACCTGGAGATCCCGCGCGGCCGCACCGAAGACACCACTGACCGGTCGGACGGCGCGTTGGACGTGGTCGTCGCGTCGGACCGCTCGTGGCGGTGGAAGGACGAGGACGAGGCAGCTGCCGCCGTCACGGCCGGCCGGATCACCGCCGCCGACCTGACCCGGTTGCGCGCCGAGGGCGAGCGGGTGATCGCTCTGGTCGAGGCGGGCGCGTTCCCGTTCGACGGCACCTGGACCGACTTCCGACCCGACCCGGCCTGGCCGGCGCCCGCCCTGCCGGCCGGTCTTGATGTCGGCGTGGCCGACTAACCGGTCACGTTGGCCAGGAAGGCGACCACGTCCACGATGATGCCCAGCACGATGCCGATGCCGCCGAGCCAGACCCAGCCGGCGAGCACCGCGAAGCCGGCGGCGACCGTCAGCAGCAGGGCGTAGGCACCGACCCGGACGTGCGGCGCCCAGCCATCCATCGTGTTGTTGCTCAGTTGGTCCACCATCGGATAGTAGGACGGCCAAAGCTTGAGACGATGATTTCCCCGGTCCGGCGGCTGGAGATACGGTGCCAACATGACTACAGCGCTGTCCTTCACCAGGACCCCGAACCCGAACCCGGCGACCCCGGAACGGGTTGCGGAGGTAGTGGCCGCGCCGGGTTTCGGCCGATACTTCACCGACCACATGGTGACCATCGACTGGAACGCCGAGCAGGGCTGGCACGACGCGACGGTGGGCCCCTATCGCTCGATCGAGCTGGACCCGGCCACCTCCGTCTTCCACTACGCCCAGGAGATCTTCGAGGGCCTCAAGGCCTACCGGCAGGCCGATGGCACGATCGCGTCCTTCCGGCCGGACGCCAACGCGACCCGCTTCCGCGCATCGGCCCGTCGCCTCGCGATGCCCGAGCTGCCCGAGGACCTGTTCGTCGACTCGTTGCGCGAACTGGTCGCCCTCGACGGCCGGTGGGTGCCCAGCGCGCCGGACGAGTCGCTCTACCTGCGGCCGTTCATGATCGCCACCGCGGTCGGCCTCGGCGTGAACAGCCCGTCGAGCACCTACCGCTACTTCGTGATCGCGTCGCCCGCCGGGCCCTACTTCGCCGGTGGCGTCAAGCCGGTCAAGGTGTGGCTGTCCACGGAGTACGTGCGCGCCGCGCCGGGCGGTACCGGTGCCGCGAAGTGCGGTGGCAACTACGCCGCCGCGTTCGTCGCGCAGGCGCAGGCCGTGGCGGAGGGTTGCGACCAGGTGGTGTGGCTGGACGCCGTGGAGCGCCGCTGGGTCGAGGAGATGGGCGGCATGAACCTGTGCTTCGTGTTCGGCTCCGGTTCGGACACGCGGCTGGTCACGCCGGAACTGTCCGGCTCGCTGCTGCCCGGCATCACCAGGATGTCCCTGCTGGAACTGGCCGACCACCTCGGTTGCTCGGTCGAGGAACGCCGGATCTCCACCGAGGAATGGGAGAAGAAGGCGGCGTCCGGCGAACTGACCGAGGTGTTCGCCTGCGGCACGGCCGCGGTGATCACGCCGGTCGGCTCGGTGAAGTCCGCCGATGGCGAGTTCACGATCGCCGGCGGCAACCCGGGTGAGGTGACCATGCGCCTGCGCGAGACGCTGACCGCGATCCAGCACGGCACCGCGGCCGACCCGCACGGCTGGATGGTCCCGCTGGCCTGACGGTTCAGCTGCCGAAAGCACAGACGACGAGCACGACGGCGACGGCCAGTTCACTGGCTGCGCCGAGCACGTCCCCGGTCACCCCACCGAACCGGCGGCGCGTGTGGACGGACAGACCCCACACCGCCGCCCCGGCCAACAGCACCGCGAGCGGGCCCTGCCACCACCGGCCGGGCACCGCCGCGCTGCCGACCCCGGCCAGCACCATCCACCACACCACCGGCACCACAACGGACTGCGTGCCCGCCACGAGCGCGCCAAGCCCATCCGGCCGGGCCGCCGGCGCACCACGCCGGCAGCACAACGGAAACGCCGCCCGACCCGTGGTGACCGCCAGGGCCGGCACCCACCAGCGATGGTCCGCACTGGCGAACCCGATGGCCTGCGCGCCCAGCACCACGATGAGGGTGACCACCGCGAACGGGCCGGCGCCGCCGTCCTTCATCACGGCGAGCGCCCGTTCCGGCGGGCCGTAGCAGCCCAGGCCGTCCGCGGTGTCGGCCAGACCGTCGATGTGCATCCCGCGGGTGGCCATGGCCAGCAGCCCGACCAGCAGCAGCCCGGCCAGCAACGGCGGGCAGCGCAACGACGCCAACCCGGCCAGCACGCCGGTGGCCGCCGCACCGAGCAGTGCCCCGACCAGCGGCGACAGCGCGATCGCCACCCCGGCCGACCGCCGGTCGACGTCGGTGGCCCGCACCGGCAGCACGGTCAGCCACGACAGCGCCAACCGCGCTCCGGTCAGCAGTCCGCTAGCCAGCGGTGACCTCGGGTGCGCCGCTGCTGGTCTCGGATTCGCCGGGGCCGGACACGCCCGCGTCGCCGAACGTGGCCATCTCGGTGAGGATCCGTGCGGCCATCAGCACCAGCGGCAGCGCGGCCACCGCGCCGGAGCCCTCGCCGAGCCGCATGTCCAGTTCCAGCAGCGGCCGCAGGCCCAGGTGGTCCAGCACCAGGGTGTGCGCCGGCTCGATCGAGCGGTGCCCGGCCACCCACCACTGCTTCGCGCCCGGCGCCAACTGCCCGGCAACGGCGGCGGCCGCGGTGACCACCACGCCGTCCAGCACCACCGGCGTCCGGCGGACGGCTGCCTGCGCCAGGAAACCGGCCATCGCGGCCAGGTCGGCGCCGGCCGACGTGCGCAGCAGCGCGACCGGGTCGCCGGACACCTTCCGCGCCCTGCGCAGCGCGTCCCGCACGGCCGTCGCCTTGCGCATCCACGCCTGGTCGTCGATGCCGGTACCACGCCCGACCACCGCGACCGGCTCGGCACCGGTCAGCGCGGCCACCAGCACGCCGGACGGCGTGGTGTTGCCGATCCCCATGTCACCGGCGACCAGCAGGTCGGCACCGCCGTCGACCTCTTCGTCGGCGATCCGCCTACCGGCCGCGATCGCCTGCTCGGTCTCGGCCGCGGTGAGCGCGTCCTCCCGGTCGATCGAGCCGGACGAGCGCCGCACCTTGAACTGCGCGACCCGGTCCGGGGTGGCCGCGTCGACCGCCATGTCCACCACCCGGACGGTCGCGCCCGCCGCCGTCGCGAGCACGTTCACCGCGGCGCCGCCGACCAGGAAGTTGGCCACCATCTGGCCGGTGACCTCGCTCGGGTAGGCGGACACGCCGGACGCCGCGATGCCGTGGTCCCCCGCGAACACCACGACCCTCGGCCGGGCGAACGGCCGTGGCGGGCAGACGCCCTGGCACGCCGCGATCCACACCCCGAGTTCCTCGAGCCGGCCGAGTGAACCGGCCGGCTTGGTCAGCTGCTCGTGCCTGGCCACGGCCTGCCGGTGGACCTGCTCGTCCGGGGCCGTGACGGCCGGAAACACGCCAGCGCCTTCGCCGACGGTCATGGGTTACCTCCGCGGGCTGTTGAGTTGTACGGGTATACCGGCGACGAGCAACAGCACCTCGTCGCACACCTGGGCCAGCCGGGCGTTGCAGTCACCGAGCTCGTCCCGGAAAAGCCTGCCAGATCTGGTTTCCGGCACCACACCGAGGCCGACCTCCGCCGACACCAGCACCAGCCGCGCCGCGCAGCCGGTGACCGCTGTGACAAGTTCGTCGACGAGCCTCCCGGCCTCGTCAGGCCCACCCTCCCACGCGCCGGTCATGTCCAGCACGCCGGTCAGCCAGGTCGCGAGGTCGTCGACCAGCAGCATCCGGTCCTGGCCGGCGGTCGCGATCAGATCGGCCAGCCCGTCCGGTCCCGGTTCGACGGTCTGCCAGGCGGCCGGCCGGCGATCGATGTGCCGGGCGATCCGGGCCTCCCATTCGGTGTCGGCCCGATCACGTCGCGCGGTTGCCACGTAGGTGACCGGCGCGGTGCTCGACAGCAGGCCCTCCGCGTACCCGGACTTGCCGGACCGCGCGCCGCCGAGCACCAACGTTCGATGAGTCACAATGCCCTCCGTGGACTTTCGCTGGCGTTACCAGGATGCCGACGGCCGGGAACTGACCGGGCCCGAGGTCCGGTTCGCCGACCAGGACGACGCCGAGTCGTGGTTCGGCGAACAGTGGACGGACCTGTTGGCGCTGGGCGTGCACCAGGTGACGCTGCTGCACGGCGAGGCCGAGGTCTACGGCCCGATGAGCCTGCACCCGGCCGAGTCCTGACCGACCGCAGCCGCCACTGTGACGAAACCCACCACCGGGCCGTGGCCATGTGGTTGAGGCAGCCCGAGTCGGGCGTTGGTACTGCGGAGCTGGCCGACCCCAGAACCGTCCAAGTTGTGGATAGAAATTTGGCTATCCACAACTTGCCAGAAAATCCGACAAACCACCTATTTGGAGCTTGACAATTGGTAGATTGAACAGGGGACGCCCCCCGGTGGAGTGGTGGGGGCTGCCCCGGGTGGCGTCATGATTCTCGCTGACCAGGACTTATCGCTGTGATTGGGCGCGGTTGTTGGGGTCTGCCGGGTGCGCCGTCAATCCCAGTTGGGCGCTCGATCAGGGCGATACCGTGCGACGGGGGTCGGTCTCGACCACGTCGCCCAGGATCTCGTCGATCTTGATCAGCACGTCGTCGGACAGCGTGACGCCGGCCGCCTTCACGTTCTCCGCGACCTGCTCCGGCCGGGACGCGCCGACGATGGCCGATGCCACATTCGGGTTGTGCAGCACCCATGCGACGGCCAGTTGCGCCATGGAGATGCCCAGGTCGTCCGCGATCGGGCGCAGGTTCTGCACCCTGGTCAGCACGTCGTCGTTCAGGAAGCGGGCGATCATCTTGTCGTCGGTGGCCCGCGAACCGGCAGGCGGTTCCGCGCCGGGCTGGTACTTGCCGGTCAGCACGCCCTGCGCGATCGGCGACCACACGATCTGGCTGATGCCCTCGCGCTCGCATGCCGGCACCACCTGGGACTCGATCACCCGCCACAGCATCGAATACTGCGGCTGGCTGGAGATCAACGGCACCCGCAGCTCACGGGCCAGCGCGGCGCCCAGCGTGATCTGCTCCGCCGTCCACTCGGACACGCCGACGTAGAGCACCTTGCCGGCCCGGACCAGGTCGGCGAACGCCAGGAACGTCTCCTCCAGCGGCGTGGTCCGGTCGAACCGGTGCGCCTGGTAGACGTCGATGTACTCGGTCTGCAGCCGCCGCAGCGAGCCGTGCGCGGACTCGATGATGTGCTTGCGACCCAGCCCTCGGTCGTTCGGGCCGGTGCCGGTGGGCCAGAAGACCTTCGTGAGGATCTCAAGGCCCTCCCGACGCTGCCCGTTCAGCGCCCGCCCCAGCACCGACTCGGCGCGGGTGCCCGCGTAGACGTCGGCGGTGTCGAAGGTGGTGATGCCGGCATCCAGCGCGGCGTTCACACACGCGTGGGCCTGCTCCTCCTCCACCTGTGAACCGTGGGTGAGCCAGTTGCCGTACGAGATCTCACTGACCGACAGGCCGCTGCGGCCGAGGCGACGAAACTCCATAACTCACCCTAACGGGAGCTCGTTCGCGTCCCTAACGGATGTGCACAGCCGGACGGTCGTCACACGACCTCGTCGCCTACCTTGACCATCGGCTTCGGGATGCGCAGCTTGCGAATCTGGCTGGCCCGCACGAACGAGTACCAGCCAAGACTCAGCGACCGGTCCCGCGCGTCGGGGAACTTCGCCCGCACCCGCTTCACCACGGTCCTGGCCAGCAGCAGCCCCTCGACGATCATCAGCAGCAGGATCACCACGGTCCCCGGCGCCGCGTAGGCCTGGACCAGGGGAACCGGCGCCACCATCGCGACCAGTACCACCAGCGCCAACGGCATGAACAGCCCGATCAGGTGCCGCCGCGCGTCCACGACGTTGCGCACGTAGGCCCGTACCGGGCCCTTGTCCCTGGCCAGCAGGTACTTGTCGTCCCCGGCCGCCATCCGCTCCCTGCGCTGCGCCGCGGCGGTCCGCCGGTCCGCCTTGTTGACGCGGGAGCGTTTCATCGCCTCGCGCTGCGTCATCGGTGGCGGTGCCACCGGCCCACGGCGCCGGCTCTCCGCCTCCCGCCGCTTGGGGGTGGGCCTGCCCTTCGCCGGCGTGTAGGCACGGCTGGCGTCGGCCACGTCATCCAGGGGTTCGTCGATGACCTCGTCGGCGGTGTTCTCTGCGGCGCGCAGACGTGGGAGCTTCACCACACCAGGGTAGGCCAGAGCCTGGTCGACCGGTACTTCCGGACGGTGCACGCCCCCGCCGCGTGGCGGTTGTGACACCATGGGGAAGGGAACAGAGGTGGGAACAACCCACGCGCCGCCGGTGTTGCACGACCGAGGTCGACACGCACGGCGTCCAGCTGAGCGACACGGCCGCCGCGAAGGCGAAGGCGCTGCTCGATCAGGAGGGCCGCGACGACATGCACCTGCGCATCGCCGTCCAGCCCGGCGGTTGCTCCGGCCTGCGCTACCAGCTGTTCTTCGACGAGCGCACCCTGGACGGCGACCTGCTGCGCGACTTCAACGGGTTGAAGGTCGCCGTGGACCGGATGAGCGCGCCTTATCTGCAGGGTGCTGTGATCGACTTCGTGGACACCATCGAGAAGCAGGGCTTCACGATCGACAACCCGAACGCGCAGGGGTCCTGCGCTTGCGGCGACTCGTTCCACTGAGCCACTCAGACTGAAACCGCCTCACCGGAATCAATCCCGGCGAGGCGGTTCTGTTTGCCAGCCCCAGTTGCTTCTACAACGCTATGCACCCAACCGGCGAGCCCCGCTGTAACCACCGAACAACGGCTCCACCTTCACCACCTGACCAGATGATGGCGCATTCACCATCATTCCGCCGCCAACATAAATCCCCACATGGCCGGCCGGATTCCCAAAGAACACCAGATCACCAGGCTGCAAATTAGCCCGAGACACCGACATGCCCATTCCCTGCAACGCGGCAGCAGAATGCGGCAACCCAGGCATCCCGGCCAACATGTAGGCGTAATCCACCAGTCCAGAACAGTCAAACGAGTCCGGCCCAGCCCCGCCAAACCGATAGGGCTTACCACGCTGATTGAGCGCAGCTTGCATAGCGGCCCCAGCTACACCGGCCGGCGCGATATAACTACCGGTAGGCCCAATATCAGTATTCAAGCTGCTCTGCTGCGAAGCAGACAACCGATGCAGCGCTTGATTCACCTGAGCGATCTGCGCCGTCAACTGCGCGCTCTGCGTATTGAGCTGCTGCAACAGCGCATTGGCGGAAGCCGCAGCCCCCTGCGCGGTCTGCTCGTCCTTGGTGGCCCGCTGCTCGGCCGATTTGGCCGCATCGATCGCCGTCGTGAACTTCGTCATCGTGGCGAGGTCGTCGTTGGCTACGGCGGCCAGATCGCTGGCCCGATTCAGATAATCCTTGGTGGACGTGCCGGTCAACAGCGCGGAGAGCTGATTGAACCGAGCACCCTCATACGAGGCGCCGGTCAGCTGGTCAACTTGACCCCGGTACTGGTTCTCCTGCGTCACGGCGGTCTGCTCGGCCTGCTTGGCCGTAGCGACGTCGGCACCGGCTTTCTGCGCTTCGGCTTGCCGGTTCGTCAGGTCCACCTTGGCTTTGTTGATCTGCTCGTTCAGCGCGTCGGCCTGCTTGGACAGCTGCTGGTACTGCTGCATCGGATCGCCCGACGGGGTGGTGGCCGGCGGGGCCGCGGTTGCCGCGGTAGGGACCAGGCCGACGGCCGCGATGACCGCGGTGGCTGTCAGCGCCCCGCGCATGGTGCGCTTGAGTCGATGCGACGCCACGTCGCGCTGTCCCTTCATCCGAACCGCCGACCCCCGACAGGTCGCGCTTGCGACGGGATCCCGCATCGCCGTCCTTGCTGGACGACAGGTCACCACGAGAACCCGGCCAGGCTACGGAACGACTTCCATCCCGTCTACGGCGGGTGTCCCTTTTGGCAAACCGGCCTACGTACTCGCGCGTAGTCGACGAGACGCCTGGCCGGGGATGCCGGGTCGCCATGACAGCGGCAGGATTGACCCATGGCAGATCGGAAATTCAGGTTCGGCGTGGTCGCCGGACAGGCGAACGACCTCGACCAGTTGGCGGCATTCGTCCGGCAGACCGAGGACGCCGGCTTCGACGTCGTGCTCTCGCCGGACACCATGAACCTCGCCGCGCCGTTCACCACCCTGACGGCGGTGGCCGCCACCCTGAGTCGCACGCTGCGCGTGAGCACGTTCGTGCTGGCCGCGCCGCTGCGGCCGCCGACAGCGGTCGCCTGGGAGGCGGCCAGTCTGGACCGGTTGAGCGGCGGCCGGTTCGAACTGGGCATCGGTGCCGGCCGGCCGGACGCGTCCAGGGAGGCCGCGCGGCTCGGCGTGCCGTGGGGGAGCGCCGGGCAGCGGGTCGACCAGGTCACCGCGACGCTCGCGGAGGTCAAGGCCACGTTCGCGCAGGCGATCGACGCCGGCGACCAGGCACAGGAGCACGGCTTCCTGCGGCCCGCGCAACGGCCACATCCGCCGGTGCTCATCGCCGCCGGTGGTCCCAAGCTGCTGAGCGTGGCCGCCCGCGAGGCGGACATCATCACGTTCGCGCTGGGCAACCGTGGCGGTGAGGTCGACCTGGCCGACCGGATCCGGGTGGTCCGGGACGCGGCGGGGGAGCGGTTCGACGACCTGGAACTGAGCCTGAACGTGTTCGCGGTCGGCGACACCGAACTGCCGCCGTGGATCACCGGCCGGTTCGGCGTCGATCCCGCGCTGGCCAGGGACAACCAGCTGCTGTCCGTGCTCAACGGCGACACGGACGCGGTCGTGGACGTGCTGCTGCGCCGCCGTGACGAGTTCGGCATTTCCTACGTTTGTGTGAACTCGTTCGCGATGGCGGCGTTCGCGCCGGTGCTGGAGCGGCTGTCCGGCCGGTAGCCATCTGACGTACTCGTCGAACTGTCCGCATACCCGACCCGGACAGCGATACCAATCGGTAGTGTCTATGGATGTTCGACGGCCACCCGAACGGGTGGCTTTCGAGCTGGGCCGGCCCGTTGTGAAGGCCCAGTCCGCCGTGTTCGCAGACGAGCCTGACAGGGAGGGCCGCCGTGCCCATCGCGGTTAGCGGAAGCATCGCCACCGACCATCTCATGCACTTTCCCGGCCGATTCGGCCAGCAGATCATGCCGGACCAGATCCATCGGCTGTCGCTCAGTTTCCTGGTCGACGACCTCGTGGTGCGGCGCGGCGGGATCGGCGCCAACATCGCGTTCGGCATGGGCGTGCTGGGCTGCCAGCCGGTGCTGGTGGGCGCGGTCGGCAACGACTTCGCCGACTACCGGTCCTGGCTGGAGCGGCACGGCGTGGACTGCTCCGGCGTGCACGTCTCCGAGATCGCGCACACCGCGCGGTTCGTCTGCACCACCGACCAGGACATGTGCCAGATCGCGTCGTTCTACGCGGGCGCGATGGCCGAGGCCCGCGACATCGAACTGCACCCGGTGGCGCAGCGGTGCGGCGCGCTGGACCTGGTGCTGATCAGCCCGGACGACCCGGACGCGATGGTCCGGCACGCCGCCGAGTGCCGGGAACGCGGCTACCCGTTCGCGGTGGACCCCTCGCAGCAGCTGGCCAGGATGGACGGCGAGCAGGTGCGCGAGTTCGTGGTGGGCGCGCGGTACCTGTTCAGCAACGACTACGAGTGGGAACTGCTGCTGCGCAAGACCGGCTGGACCGAGGCCGAGGTGCTGGCCGAGGTCGGCATGCGGATCACCACGCTGGGCGAGAAGGGCGTCGAGATCATCGGCGCCGACGGCGTGTCCCTGCAGGTCCCGGCCGTGCCCGAGCTGGCCAAGGCCGACCCGACCGGCGTTGGCGACGGCTTCCGCGCCGGTTTCCTGGCCGGCATCAGCAGCGACCTCACTGTGGAGCGGTCCGCCCAGTTGGGCTCGCTGATCGCCGTGCTGGTCCTGGAGACGATCGGCACCCAGGAATGGGAGTTCGACAAGGCCGTCGCCGTCCGCCGCCTCACCGAGGCGTTCGGCCCGGAAGCAGCAGGAGAAATCGAGGCAATTCTTCCTTAGACCCGGATCGGGTAACGCGCGTCGGGCACCTTCGGCACGATCGTCTTCTCGACGAAGATGCCGTGCCACAGCATGAAGACGAGCACCGACCAGATCCGGCGGCTGTGGTCCACCGGGCCGGTTCGGTGCTCGTCCAACAAGCGCAGCACGGCGTTGCGGTTGATCAGCTCGTCGGTCTGCGAGCGCAGCACGATCTGCCGTGCCCAGTCGTACATGTCGGCCTTCAGCCAGTGCCGGATCGGCACCGGGAAGCCCAACGTCCGGCGATTGCGCACGCGGGCCGGCACGATGTCGCGCAGCGCCCGGCGCAGGGCGTGCTTGGTGGTCTCGCTGGTGATCTTCTCTTCCATCGGGAGCCGGCTGGCCACCGCGAACACGTCGGCGTCCAGGAACGGCACCCGCAGTTCCAGCGAGTGCGCCATGGTCACCTTGTCCGCCTTGACCAGGATGTTGCCGCGCAGCGACGTGAACAGGTCGACGTGCTGCATCCTGGCCACCGGATCCCAGCCGGCCGAGATCCGGTACAGGTCCTCGGTCACGTCGGTGTGGCTGACCCGCTCGTCGTACGTGCGCAGCACGCCACGCAACTGGTCGGCCCGGAAGACGCGGGAGTTGCCGTAGTAACGCTCCTCA
>WNGR01005418.1_pt1 | contig 18247 bp, 21 predicted proteins | sample 5407581 | NCBI WGS metagenome assembly WNGR01 (sample SAMN13153383, study PRJNA577476) | soil metagenome | isolation source: 80 cm soil or saprolite under Garry oak tree replicate 2 | place: USA:California | collected 2016-06-15 | reverse complement strand
CGTTCAGTATCCGACAGTTCAACAGAAGCCGGCCATTCCAGCTCTATATCGTCCACTGCGACACCGTCAGGGAATTTGTCAGCATCTACCGCTAGCAATGCAATAGCGATGTCACGAAGCGCCGGGCCCCAGTATCGCTGTCCCGCATCCTGTGTCTCAAGTGTGTCAGCAGTCCATGCCTTGACTTCAGTAGCAGTCGTAGCCACTTGCTCAGACAGACCGAACGTCAACGGGGATATTCCCACACGGCGCAGGATCTCCAGCAGAAGGCCACGAATGACATCGAGATGTTCTTGAACGCGAATCTGAAACTGTACCTGCTCAATCAATGGACGGCCAGTATCATCCAGCGATTCACCGACAGGAGAGAACATCTCTCGTGTCATATCAAACCCGCTTCCTCGCCCGGGTCCCAGCAGCTCTAGCAGATTTTCAGCAATAATCAGCCGACCCTTGCCCTGTCTCACATCGCGCATGAGAGACGTCCATGCCTCATCAATGCACGCAAACAGCGGGATCACATCCCTGCTGAAGTCAGAATAGCCCATGTACTTAAGCTGTGTCTTAGCACGCCACGATGGATTAGGCTTACGACGCGGCACATAAACTGCGGCAACACCTTCATAGCCGGTGGGCACCATACCAGTCTCATCCATACTCTCGATGAGGTCAGTGAAATCAATCACTTGCACAGATGCCAGATCAACCTTGATGCCGACGTTAGACGTAGTGCCCTCATAGACTGCATGGTCGATATACCCGGGCAAGTAACGCTGGAAGTGTCGCAGAACACCGCCATCTTTAGTAGTACCGATCTCAGACCAGAATATAACTTCCTTCAGCACACCCCAAGCGAACATCGGGATAGCATGATCATGATCTACCTTGTCGACAAATGCGCGGTCCGGCACAGTGGCCTCATCCCACACCACCCGCAGATATGTGCCGCCGAGAGCAGACCAGGATTCTGCAGCCTCGAGCAACAAGGCCTTGAATCCATCGGAATTGAGAAGTTCATCAATGCGTGTCTCACGAGGATCAGTTTCTTCCTCAAGCTCTTCAGCATCAGTGTCATCATCTACGCCAACATCACCCTTATCTTCTACCTCGATACCGAAGTGAGGTGCAGTTGCAAACATGATATTCGCCATCTTGCGCGCAATCGCACCAGGCACGGGCAAATGCAGTTGCAGTGATGCCGGACCGCCTTGGTAACGTCCATCCTGACGCCCGAAGAATGCCTGTGTGGCAGCAGCGGATCGTTGCCTCAAACCCATGGGCAAGGCATTATACAGTGTGCCTCGACTGAAATAAAAGTTAGTCAGTTTAGCGGATGTGCCTTCCCACCACACCGCCCATTCTGCAATATCAGTGAAAGCCTCGTCGAATGGCTTAGGCGGCCAATCGCTCTTTATGGCTGGCATCGCCATCGCGAACCTCCTTCAGATATGGTGTCCACAATGACCGTGTGGTATAGACGATATACCTCAGTGCATCGCAGAAGTGATCATTCTCTTTGATCGGCTTATCGACGCCTTTCTCAGACGCCTTAGGATCCCAGACATAGCCAGGTGCTTCATCTATTAGGTATTCACAAGACTCGTGGATAACCAATTTGCCGGTAGAAAGAAGGCTTGCGACAGTACGGATTCCATCAAGGACATCGTTATTCCCGTTGCGTACGCGACTAACCTTATCTCGCCGTAACTGTAATTTGAAAGCAGCGGCAGAGGGATCTGTGATGACATAATCTCCATAGCCACCTTGCCCCAATACCCAATCTCGATACGACTGAGAATGTTCTCCCACAGTACCTTTTCCGGGATGCCATTCAGCCATCGCATATAGTCGCCCGTCGGTACTAATCCCCACACGCACACCGGCGGTAGGGTTAGTCGTCCCGTAGTCAATGCCATCGCCGAGGATACGAACCATTGCCGGCAGTTCTGAGACAACCATAATATCCGGATCCCAGAAGTCGAATATGGCGCCTTCCGCTGCCACCCATTCGCCATTGATAAACCGCCTATACCAAAGTCCTGTGTATTCTTGCTTCAAATCTCGAATGTACTTCTTAGCTAAAGTAATGTTGTCAGTAATGATGAACGAAAATCGGGCCAGATTCATAACCTTACCCTTCTTAGTCTTCATTCCGATCGGTCTTACATCAGCCTCAGATCCGTCATGCTTTATCCACACCGAGGATCTGTCGAGCATCTTCTTCAGCCAGTGTGAAGGATTGTCAGGGTTAGTAGTGCCGAAGACTTTCGCACCTCGCAGAGAAAGTCGGCTCAGAAGCATAATCCAGAAAGACTCAGGCCATGTTGAGATCTCATCCCCATAAGCTCCCATCAGGGTCAAGCCACGAATCTTCTCCTGAGCCGACTCATCGTTAGCACCGCAGACATAAATGACACGCCCGCATATGTGAAACTCACCAGCACCAGCTACATAACGGGCACGTTTACGACCTAACATGCGGATGATTACGTCAATGATGTTCCGCTTGAGAGTACGTTCCGTCTTGCCTACCATGAGCAGATTACCAGGTGCAGCTTCACGAATAAACCTAAGCCAACGCAGGATCGAGCTAATGGTCTTACTCGATCGAACGGAACCTTCCCAGATATTGATTCGCCGTGTGGCTAATTCAACCGAACGACTTTGCTTACGAGTAAGAGTGCGGATATTCATTCGTCCAACTCCTCCTCGTCTTGATCAAGTTCTAGTGAATTAACATCAAGGTTTTCTTCTTCTTCATCCAATTCCACACCGTCATACATTTCGGTGCCTGTGATATGAAGGAGCCAAGTGTCTACATCATTGTCATCATTGTCGGTCTGAGTCATATCCAAACCGAGCAGACCGGACATGCGCTGTGATATATCGACAGCTACTTTGACTGCTTTGACCTTAGCATCTGAGAATTCAGTTGGATCAACGGCTTCTGCAATAACAAGCTTATTCAAAAATTGCAGTCTGATTCGCTCCACATTTCGCGCTTCTTCAACAGGAGCAGCAGACTGACGTGCAGCGGCTTTACGGATGGCATAACGCACACCTTTATCGCTAGCATAACCCAGCATCTTCCTGATTTCGGGCGGTGAATAACCACGAATACTCAGCGCTAAGGCTTTATTCTGCCTAATCTGTAGATGTGCGCCTTGAGCTTTACGATCCATGGCTATTCACCTTCTTTCCTAATTACCACATGTCAATCTGAATCCACTGCCAACCACCACCGGTCAACTTACAATCCCAGATACGCCATGTCAAACGGGAAAACGTTTTGACTCGAGAATACGGCGCTCGCATACCGCAGAACGCCGCAGGTTGATCATTATGGGTTACTGGAACTTTGTGGACATTGGTATATTCGTACGGGTCGGCGGAAGCAATTCCACACCCCCCATACCGAGGGGGGGAGCGATCAGTGCTACCACAGTTTTTCTCACACCGGCACTGTATCACGCACCAGAGGTGACTGACTCGAAACCAATCTACGTCATCATTGGCTGTAAACCCATACTTGTCAACGTAACGCCGCCGAGCGGAGTGCAACGGTGGCACTCCGCCCTCACGGACACACACAGCCCTTACTGCATCACTATGAACAACGACATCACAAACAACAGCATCAGGCTCACAGCAGACGATGCAGACACCAATACGAGCACCCGGTGCATGTCATGTCACAACTAATCGAGCTCCTCTTTGATATCCCACACTGGGGTTGTCACCTTTTTCTCAAAGCTGGGAAGAAAGTTGGTTCGAGGATCTTCAACATCAAGTTCTTCATCATCAGCCAGCCATTCTGCCGGGGTCGGATCTGGATTCGGGTCATTACCGATCATAGTTACTTCATTCCCTTCGTCGTCTACAAGGATTTCTATCCAACCATACTCACGCCAGTATTTACGTCCCTTTACCCAGCTCTTGATAATGGCTTTCACAAACCCACTCGACGCTCCTGATTCTATCAGGCAGATGCACAAGCCGAGTAGCAATATCAGTACACCCAGTAATGGCACAAGGTAACTTGACAGGGTTCTTCTTGTGGGCCATACATTTTCTCTTTCTAGAATCCTTCGTGCTGGATAAGACTTCGGTCGGCGCTCCCAGTTCGGGCACCCGGCAGCATGTATTCCCACACCCAGCCAAGCGCATCCCCATTGAACACAGGGACTTGGCACTCTAGATTGGTGGCTGACGCATTCATCACAAGTACACCACTGTGCAGACAAGGGCCGTATTCCCAATGCCCAAGAGGTTCGGTGTAGTTCGTCGCTCGAGCTAGCCCGCACGCTCCAACGGTCAGCATACCGCCAACGAACAGCACCAGCATCAATCGTTTCCAGTGTCGCAACATTTGCATTACCCACTTTCTCCAACCTCCCTAACTCGAGCCAGAGAGGCTCGTATAGCGGCTTTCATCCCGGCATTGGGACGATACGACGATACACCCTCAATCCATCCGAATCTCCCTATCCCCCGGGCAATGCCCACAACCTCACCATAAGCTCGGCTAACCCTGACATCACCAGGACCGTATCCCTCATCCTTAAGACTAACCCACACTCCCACAGCTCTGTCGAGATCAGCAAATATCTGTTCCATGATGGACGGACCCGGCAGTACTTGATGAGTCCTAGCCAACGTCCTTTCTCTCTTACGGGCCCTACTCGCTTCAGTCCGTCCACCACCAGCCATTACAAGTACCTTACTTTCTCGTCAATCTCGACTCGGGCAAATCATCAGATCCCTCAGACATCATCTTGTCTACCCAGATCAAATGCCAATCCGGGTCTTCATAATTCCACTCAGCCAATACAGATTGCCCGGTCATCGGATTGTATTGGGTAAGTTGCCTCAGAAACTCTTTACAACAACGAATAACTATTCGCTTTATTACTTTAGCTTTATCCCATTCCGGACAAGTTTCACCGATAGAAATATGTCCTTCTTCAACACAATCGAAATGACCGTCAAGATGGTCCAGTACATCATCGAATTCTTTACCTCGCAGCGGAACATTGTGTGCCACACCAAGGGCAGTAACCCCATTCATTAGCACAGAACTTGGAACATCGTGGACAACGAACTGGGATCGCCATGGCAAGTCTCGACGCTCCATCACCTCCAACCCACTGTCCCATCTCTCGAGCCAGCTGTCGAATCTTACGGTCCACGATTCTTCGGTAATCGGCAGCAGCTTGATCTCGCAGACCGCCGTCACTAGGTCCAAAGCCACGAGTCCCATCAGTAACACCATCCATTCTATCAGGATTAGCCCTATAGTCTTTTCCGGTACCCCATGCCATATCACACAAGGATTGATATATCATAACAAACTTTGCAGGCAAGTAACTTCGTACTTCTCTTTCCAGCCTCAACCTTTCTGAAGCTAGCTGCCGGATATCTTCCTTAAGCTTACGTCGAGCAGCTTCAGTAAAGACTGAGTCATCTCCCACACCAGCCTCTAGCATTTCTTTTGGAGTCAACATACATCACACTCCTTCCATGTATGATTACCAAACCCATGATGGGTACTACGTACCAGCTTGAGAAGTAATATACTGCAGTGCTGCTGCATGCCCCCCAGATCCGTCAGGCATCGTGCGCGGAAATATACGTCCCACACGCAACGCCGGGTTAGCAGCAATCCAGTATCGTTCCTCCGTCGCGTGAGTGACTTTCCTTATCCTCCACTTCCGGAACTTTGGTTCCTCCTGTAGACGAGCAGCCAATTCTTCTTTAGTTACTTTACCCCCGCTCGCCTGAGCAAGAGCGCCGAATAGCTTATCGAGCAATTCACCAACCTCATTACCTTGCGGCCCATCACCGATGACCACGCGGCACCACCTTCGGCTTTACCTTAGGCAAGACTGTCGGTCGAACCTTGGGCTCTATCTTCGCCATATCCGTATTCCTTTCAGAACGGGTGAATGTGTTCCGTGCAATCAGTCTTATGGATAATTGCTTCCGCCGACAGATACACTCCGTGCCAGGTCTTCCCGGCGATCGTCTCCCACACCTCGATCATCGTGCGCCAATATCCTTCCTCGCACTTCGCTGAGAGAGGTACCGACTGGTGCAAAGGATATGTTTTTTCCAGCTGATCGAAATCAGCAGAAAACCAGGGCGTATACTCATGCGGCTGAAACTGCAGCGTCGCAACCCAGCGAAGCTTGTCAGGCTGCTGATGGCAATCCACACCAGCGAATGCGATCACACTCAAACCGGGCGTCGGGGCAGGACCCACTACAGCATGACACACTGGCCCGTCGACCATCGGAGGCGGTGCAGCCTGTGCAACACCGCCTCCTGTGAGAACAGCAGTTACAGCAGCAGTGAATATAATTCCAGTAAATTTGTGAGTCATGCCTGAATCATATCACCTCATGTGGCTGTTTGAGTTTCGGCCCGAGCAGGCGCAGGCACAGGCGGGCGTAAGCCCCGCCGTTGTGCCGCGGCGCCAGCGAAAGGGCCGGGAACGAACGAAAAATTTATTTCTTTCTATTACTGTGTATATAAGCATCCTAGTGTATCTTTAGATACACGTGATGCGTATACACGTATATAACGCGCGCGAGTCAGCTTTTAAAGCCGGTCATGTATCTGCGCAGCGAAGTGTCGCTGATGTGTTTAACTTCTGGATGAGCTCGTAGAGAAGCGTAAGTATTATGTCCTTGCCTCATAAGATTATGGACGATAGGTTTATTTATAGTGGTCTTCTGTCGGTCAGTGCTACGTTGATCAGCCGTACGTATAGCCTTGGCGGGTGCTTTAGCCGTGTGGATATCGTCAGTCCTCCCGCTACCCGCAGCCTCATCCTTAAGAACCTCGCGTGGGATCCAGCGTTTAGGGTTATCCTCCAGACCGTCCAGATGATAGATAAGCTTAACAGTCTGAGTGAATTTGGTTTCTAGATCGAAAGTTATTTTGTTGTCGTTAGTCTTATCCATAATATAGATTCCCATATCTGCCCAGGCATGTATCTGCCCTGAGCCTGCCATATTCTGTCCGGCGCGTGTATTAGCCCCACTCTTAGTGTTGTGGTGGACAAATAGCATAGCACAGTCATGTGTTCTAGCTATTACTTTAACTGGATCAAGTAGCTGTCGTTTAACCTCACCGGCCTTGTCGATATCTATGCCGTTAGAAATAGTAGACAAAGTATCGAAAATGACAAGTTCTATCTTCAGCTCTTCAACAGCCTCAGACAACCATGCCTGCCATCCCGGGTCAGTGCCTGTATACCCCTTTTGAACGATCATGTACAACGCACCCTGCGAGGGCGTTAGCGTGTCTCCTGGAGCATGCTGCGGTGCCTTGCTGTTCGCGATAATCATGTGTCGCTCGAGCACAGTGCTTGCGTGGTCCTCCTGTTGGATATACATCACATTGATGGGCCGTGTGGATTGATAATCCAAGAATGGAATCCCGACAGATGTACTTATCGCCAGATCTAATCCTAGCCAAGACTTAAGAGATTTAGGTGCACCAGAAATAAACCCACACCCGCCTTTAGGGATAAATCCTTCTACTAACCATTCAGGCTCAGGTGCATTAAGGTAACTTTCATCTTCCCAGAAAGGTTTAAGCTGAGTAATATTTGGTTTCTCGGTACCTTCTTCTGCTTCCAGAGGCTCGAATCCGTTTTCAGTTAGACGTTGTTTTTCACCCAAAGCTTTAGATGCTTCAGTAAATAGACGTTTAAGCTCATCCTGACGGCCTTCATACTTATTCCACACAGAGGCACGGGTAATAGCGACTATCTCAGCGAGACTACACCCTGCTTGAGCTAGATCGCAATTAATCTGCCACAGAACGTCAGAACGATCGAGATCACCGACCTCGCGCATGCGCATATAGGATCGGACAACACTACTTACCTTAAGTCTAACTTTAGCCCAGACAGCATGACGATCTACCGATTCCAGTAGTTCTTCACTAAGTCGATCTACATTGACAGCATCAGGAATATCTACTTCAGGCAATTCCTCCATCTTGTCCCAGCCGTGAATCTCACGATCAGTCCATATGAGTTTGCCACGTACAGGGTGACCGTTAGCCTTTATTACTTCTGCCTTGTTATTCACAGACCCAGGTACACGAAGAAGCTGAGTAGTATCCCAGCCTGAAGGATCAGCACCGACAAACATCGTCAGCTTATGATTCTCCATCCCAGCCTCAGTAGCCTCACGGCGATATTCTACCATCTCCCACGCAGCAGCATAACGACCCGGTGATGTCTGCCAGGCGTGTGTGGGACGATAAAAATCAGGAATAGTCTTAGGGTCAACCTCGTCAAGATCAGCATATAGACATTTAGTCACCAACACCTCATCAGCGCGACGGACCGATGTAGCAAACATCTGCACGCTGAAGTACAGTTCATCCTCTACATGCTCGTATAGATGATTGATAATCTGTGTTTTGTCACGAGGCCAATAAAAAGCTTTACCTTCCTGCCACATCTGTTTCCGATGTGTAGACGCTGCATGCTCAGCTGCAATCCAGGGCAAGAATACATAACCTCGCCTGTTACGTCCCCAGATCTTCCTCAACATATTCAGCTGTTCTTCAGGCTTCATCAGTTCTCCCATCACATATAATCGACATATGACCACGCTAACATTGTCTTACCCAACACCGCTCCGATCACTGCTTGATGATGAGCAATATCTCGATTACTTCAGTCGTTACACTAAGCTGTTTCCCACACCCGCCAATGCCCCTCGATGGATGATAATGGCTCAGACTCATGACAGGACCTGGAAACGAGGTCTGCGTGAATCATTCATAGCTGCACGTCGCACCGCAAAGACTCTCCTCGATAACTCGGACATTCGTGATCTCTCAATTATCGCACGTCCAAAGGTCTTCAAAGAACCTCAGTGGATGAATCGCCTCACAGAGCCAGGCGAACAGTGGTGTGGTCGTTGTCGCCGGCCCTCACGATTCATCGAATACAATGGGGATCGCCACCCTGCAATGCCTACGGCGATGGGAATTGTGCAAGGAGTAAATCGCTGCTATTTCTGTGGCATCAGAGAAGGGTATCAGTTGTAATGGAAGATGCGACACAGATTCTGCAGGATCAGCTGCGGTTTCTAGAAGCGCTGTATGAGATTATCAATTGCAGTGAGGAAGCTGAAGTCGTGCGTGTGGCTATTGCTGCAATGACAAGCACAGAGGCTGGACGAGCTTTCCTGACGGCGAATCCGATTAAGTTATGACAGAAGCTCGTCAGAAACTCATCTGCGATAAGTGCCCCATGAAATCGACTTATCTAACGTCGGACCCTGAGCGAACGAATAGGAGGCATTATGAGCAGACAGGCCACTGGATCTATCAGCCGCGAGACATACCGATTCAAGAAACGCCCGTACAAACACCAGAAACAAGCGCTCCGGAAATTGATCCAGCTTGGCTCTGGAGCCCTTTTAATGGAACCGCGGACTGGGAAGACGAAAGTAGCGATTGATTATGTGAGCATTCTTGCTCAGAAAGGTAAGATTGACCGTGCGGTCATCATTTGTCCACCCCGTGTCATGGACGTTTGGGTTCAAGAATTTCACGATAATTGCCCTCTCCATTACCACATTACGGTCTGGGACAAAACTGAGCGGCGTCGTGGTAAGCTTGAGCCTCCTCGGTCGAATCTGTATCAACTCAGCATTCTTCTCGTCAATTATGAAGCCTTCGCCGTACCTGGACGAAAACTTAGAAGTGGTCGTCGCTCTAAAGCCACAGGACGGTATGCGTTCAAGAAGCAAATCGCATCATGGCTTGAGGGATCACCAGCCGCCTGCATTCTTGATGAAAGCCACAAGATAAAATCACCATCCGGTAAAGCCAGTACGATGGTTGTAAGTATGGCTCCATTGTACGATTATCGCCTTATTCTCACAGGTACGCCTGTAACTAAGGCAAAGCGTACATTCGATATCTGGATGCAGTGGGAATTTCTGAATCCCACACGGTTCGAGGAGTTTCCGACAGCAACTGAATTCAAAAACAACTATGGCAAATGGACCAATCGTAATGGCTTCCCTCAGTTTCTTGGCTTGCGTAATCAGGATGACCTGATAGCCAGAATCCATGAAGATGCCTTCAGTATTACACGGGCTGAATGCTATGATTTACCACCCAAGACAGAAACCGTCGTACGGATCCCGCTAACAACTTCAGGTCCTGTGTACGATCAACTAGCAGCGGAAATGGTGGCGGAGATTGAGGAAGAGCTAGAAGACGGTAGTATGACACATCTCACTGAAGCATCAATCCCCTTGGTGCTCGCATTGCGTCTTAGTCAGATCACTGGCGGCTTTGCGAAGACAACTGAAGGACAAATACTAGCTGTGGGCAATGAGAAGCTCACAGCGCTTGCTGAGCTGCTCGATGACGCGATTGAGAATGATGAGAAGGTAGTTATCTGCGGCAGATTCCGTGCTGATCTAGATGCGATCATGGTGCTATGCGTACAGAAAGGAGTACCGATCTACGCCATACGAGGTGGATTAAGTCGTCAGGAAGTAACAGCGAATATCGCTGGATTCAAGAATAACAAAGGTGTAGCTGCAGCAGTAATTAATCCTCGAGCGGGCGGTGTGGGTATTGATCTATCCACCGCAGCTCACATGATTTGGTATTCTCTGACCTCATCATGGGTTGATTTTACTCAGTGCTGTGATCGCATTGCTTTGTCTCCCTCGGCCACAACGTACACATACTTGCTGGCTGAGAATACTGTGGATGAATTGATGTATTATACGCTTCAGAACGACGGCGATATTGGCCGTGCCATATTGAAGGATCCTAGAAAGGTATTACGTTGATTCTCTTGGAGGGCCCAGATGGTGCCGGTAAAACGACTTTGCTCGAACAGCTGGTCGAACAGTGGCAGCTTCCCGTCATGCCACGTTTCGCTGATACCCACGGGCCAAAGCGTGAATTGTACAAACTTGTCTACGAGGACCAGATTGGGCGGGGTAACCAGAAATGTAGTATCTATGACCGGCATCCATTGGTCAGTGAATACATTTACGGTAGCACCCTCGGACGTGGTATCGCTACTGAATTCTTGGGTGCATCTGCTAAGATGATGCGAAATCAGCTGGCCTCTGATTGCCTGATGATCTTGTGCTTGCCCCCCTTCGAGACCGTGCACGAGAACGTTGGCAGCTCAGAACAGATGAGTGGCGTATTCCAAAATATCGACCGAATCTACGAGCAGTATGAATTGCTCAAGATTACGTGGCCAGGCACAGTAATTGTGCATGACTACACTCTACCAACATCACCGATGTGGACCCGTGTACCCCTGCACGTCACAGATTGGAACCGAGGAAAATGAGTATTCCATGGACTGAAACTACTGCAGACTTTGATCTTATCTGGCAAGAAGATGAGCCAGAAATTGTATCTGTTCCCGATCTGTTGTCCACCATGTTCGTCAAGCAAGAAGAACATATGGAAGCATATGGCGCTATCTCGCACACGACGCCAACGGTAACCTCTAAGGCTCATGGACAATTGAATAATCCAGTTATTCAGGCTAAGATTCGTGAATATGCCGGATATACCATCGAGGAAATGATGGAGGCGATCAATCATCTCAAAAACAAGCCATGGAAGCAATCATTCCGTGATGTAGATCCAGAAGAATTCATGGAAGAAATTGCCGACATGTGGCACTTCTTTATCGAGATGCATATCTATGCGGGCATTACACCTGAAGATGTGTTCAAGGCCTATTTCAAGAAATCCTTGGTGAATGAGAATCGTCGGGCCGAAGGCTACTGATGCACGCATACACCTTTCCCTCAATGACCACGATGCATGAACGGCTATGTTCACGACTGCTATATGCTAGCGCTGACCACGTGGATCATTACTCCAGTATGGAAACTGAGCTGCATCATGTTGTAGCCCAAGCAGAAAGTATGGCTTATGACTATGAACTACGGCGATTCTGGGTTCCCGAATCTCGATGGCGAACCATGGTACGACAGTACATCGACGCCAAAGCCTTTCTTCAATGGTCTTCGCTTATCGACCACCGGTTTAATCATCTCAAGAAGCGAGGTTCCGCTGTCCTGCGAACAAATCTGGTGGCTAGTCGCGTGGGCGGTAAGGGCACTGTTCGCAACCTCGGATCCTGTCTGCTTTCGCTGTCTTTCTCGCTTCGACCTCGGCCAACTATCACCCTTCACAGCCGGACATGCTATCTCGGTTATCTTTCAGTGCTCGACCTGTCAATCGCATACGTATGCGCCCGACACATCGCTGGCCTGCTTGGAATCGAGCCCGATGAAATCGGGTTCGTGTGGTTCGCTGAATCGCTGCAGGTTCATGGGTTCCGTACAATCGCGTTCCCCCTCGGTGACACCCAAGAATATGACCGGTTCCTGAATCGTCCACATACGCCTGAGTTTCCTGCCATGTACAACTCGCACAAGCATCACTCGAAGTACGTCCAGCAGGACGCTGAGGGCCTCTTATACAGCGGTATGCCGTTCACATCGTATCGACGACTCCGTAAACGATGGCATTCTGAAATGTTCGCATTTCCAGACGGTAATCCCTATAGCGATCCTGATACAGGTAAATCCGATCATCGTGCATACCAGTCTTTACCTGATACTCATGTCGATGATCTTGACTTCTCAGCGATTGGAATCTCATTGTGGTAATTGAATATCAGCTATCCCGTATGTCCACTATGAAGCAGCAATTAGCTAAAACACTACTGGCTCAGAAGCCAATCATGAGAGGCGAATGGCAATCAGAAGCAGTTAAACATCGGACACATGAATTGTCTAATGTGATCATCACAGCAGCTATTCCGCCATTGCTTCCATATACAGTAGAAATGTGTGATCCTGATCTTCCCTGGGCAGAACAGCACTTCGCTGAGCGTGTATCAGGTAAGCCACTTAATCCTCCCCCATCATATTCCGAGTGGCCCTGGCATTCTGCAAAAGAAGCTAATCGCTATTTCACGAGCAGTGCGCGATTCGATCATACTTATCCTGAGCGGTTCTGGCCAAAATTTGCTCCATACCACCCTGCAGTCCTTAGTGATCGTCAGCCCATCCGGGGAATTTACTGGGAATACGGTGATCTAGCTGATGTGGTAAATCAGCTTCGGAGAAATATATGGACACGTCAGGCTTATCTACCAGTATTCTTTCCGGAGGATACAGGTGCGAACCATGGCCAGCGTGTACCGTGTACCTTGGGCTATCACTTTATCCGCAATGGTGCCCAGCTAGATATTAATTATTTTCTTCGCTCCTGCGACCTGACGAGACATTTCCACAACGATATCTATTTTGCCATGCGCCTCCTGCAATGGGTGAAACTACAATTGCCGGCAAATGAGTTCAACATTCCCCACACCGGCCAGCTTACCATGTTCATTTCCAACCTTCATCTTTTCAGCAATGATGAATGGCGGTACGAGCGATGACACGACCGACTAGCGAGCAAGTTCTGATGCTTGTGGCTCAAAGTATGGCTTTCCGTTCTACATGCTCAAGGCTACAGGTCGGAGTGGTAATCGCTGTAGATCGTCGCATTCTCAGCACAGGATACAACGGGGCTCCTGCAGCAATGAAGCATTGCATTCACCCGAGTAATGAAAGCCTTAATAATGTGAGCCGCAGTACATGCTGAGGCTAATGCTATTGCCTTCGCAGCTAAGCACGGTGTGCGTGTGGAAGGAGCAACGCTATTCACTACACACAGCCCGTGTAATGCATGTGCTTTCCTAATTATCAACTCAGGTATCAGACAAGTAATGTATGCAGAGGCTTATCGAGATACGGAACCCCTGCATATGCTACGACGTGCATCCGTTGGTGTACGATTCTTGGATAACGTGAAACTGCAAGAGGAGCATATGCCGTGGTAAAAGTCCTAGTTGTCACCAAGTTCATGGCGAAAGGACGTTCACAAGAATCACTACTTAAGTATCTTACTGAGGCTGGGTTTAAGGAAAATGAAATTGTCTTCGGTAGTGTAGCCGCACATGACTTCCCATTTGATCAGACAATGACCACACGGGATGTCAAAGGGGCAACACCTTTTCTTGAGACAGTTGTACTAGAACTTGATATCACTCATGTGCTGAGTTTGGGTAACGAGGCACTAACAGCAACAACCGGTCACTCAGGCATCATGAAGTGGCGAGGACGATTGCTGGATGGTAAACTGCATGTACCTGTGATGGCCACAATTGCTACTGCAGTCATCATGCGCAATCCCAGTCAACGGCTGAACCTGCTTGCTGACCTCAAGTACTTCTACAATGCCATTCATGGAATAGAGATTGAGGGTGATGATCCACCTCGTTATGTCGTCATCGACACTAAAACTAAGTTGCTAGAATTCTGCAATTATCTACGATCACACGCCGATGTAGCTGCGTTCGATCTCGAGACTAGTGGTTTCGACGAATTCGCCCCAGATGCGTTTGTGGTGTCCATAGCGGTCACGACCAAGCATCGACACGGCACGCATACCATTTGGGGCTCTATGGACCTCTCAGGCGATGATAAGGTGTGTTGGGTTGTGCCGTTGCATCATCGCGCATCGGTGTGGAGGTCACGGTGGCAAACGGTCCTACGTCAAATCGTTCTTGCTATGCGTGAAGTACCTGTGCGTGTGGCTCACAATGGGAAGTTCGATTGTCGTTGGCTTGCCCAATTCACTGAAGGATGCCCAAGCAATTTTGATACCATGCTAGCAGCCCATATTCTTGAGGAAAATAGATCTAAAGGACTCAAGCCTCTTGCTCGTATTTTGCTAGGTGCAGGTGAATGGGATATCAAGATTCAGAACAAGAAAGGAGTACCGTGGTACAACAGCATAACCCTCAAGGAAATTCTCAAATACAATGGCCTGGACACGTGGCATACTATGCGACTCTTCGAGCTATTTCGGAAGCAGCTGACCGAACAGCCAAGATTGTTGAAGCTTTTCACCAAGCTAATGATGCCGGCGTCTCAGAGCTTAGTGCATATCGAACGTCGGGGCGTATTCTTGGATACGTTGGCTCTGATGGATGCAGCTGCTACGGTAGACGGGAATCTTTCCGTTATCGAACAACTCCTTATGCAGTGGGTCCCTGCATCCACACCAATGCCAGTCAACTTCGGCCCTTCGAATTTCTTGCGGTGGTGGCTGTACGAGCATCTTGGGTTGACAGTACTAAAGGAAGGTAAGACTGGACCATCAGTAGCTGAGACAGTACTCTCACACCTCAAAGATGATCATCCAGCCGTACCCCTATTGCTTGAGCGTGTGTCATGGGCGAAACACAAATCGTCATTCATAAACCCGTATATCAAGCTCGTTACACCGGACAGTCGTATCAGAACAACATTTAAGCTGTCTGGCACGGTCACTGGAAGACTTTCATCAGGCAAGGCAGATGCCGATAAGGTCACAGGTTCACGGGCGTCTACGATGCGAGGAGTCAATCTGCAGCAGGTACCCCGTGACAAACTTATCCGATCTCTGTTCGGTGCTGCACCAGGCTGGACATTTGTTGAGGCGGACTATTCTCAGGTAGAACTTCGAATTGCAGCCTTTATCGCGCAAGAGCCTACGATGTTGATGCTATATGCTTCAGGGCAAGATATCCACATGACTATGGCTATGCGCATGACGGGTAAACCTGCTTCTGAAGTAACATCAGAGGAGCGGAAGAAAGCCAAGGCGGTGAACTTCGGATTCCTCTATGGTATGGGATGGAGGAAGTTCATTGAGACCGCATGGAATAACTATGGAGTTGTTGTCACCGAGCTTGAGGCTCAGGCCTTTCGACGTGCATTTTTTGAACAATTCCCAATGCTTCTTCGATGGCATGCTAGGCAACGTCGTCTTGCGCACCATTACCGCCGGGTGGAATCACCTCTCGGCAGAATACGACATCTTCCTGACATCGACTCACCAGACGACGGGGTTGTCGCTGAGGCTGAACGTCAGGCCATCAATTCGCCTGTCCAAGCCATGGCTTCGGATCTGTGTCTCTTGTCGATGGTTCTCCTGGACCGAGAATTTCGACGTCAGGGATTACGAGCCGCTCCAATCGGAACGGTTCACGATGCCATTAACTTCGAGATACCTGATGAAGAACTGGAGATTGTTCTACCGCTCATCCGAGAAATCATGGAAAACCCGCCACTCGAAGAATTGTTCGGTGTGGAATTGACCGTGCCTATCATCGCTGATATCAAGGTCGGCACACGTTGGGGCACAGGAAAGGAACTAGTAAGATGACCGTTATCACACAGAAGCAACTAGATTTAGCCTTTAATAATTATCACCGGTTGGTATATTCACCTAGACCAAGGGGAGAAAGTCCTTTTAAAAGAGAACAGCAATGGCGAACACTTAGTGAAACTTTGGTACATTATGCTTCCGAAGCTGGACAGCTGATTCAAGCTCTTAGTGCCATTCTTGATTCCCACGAGAAAGGAGATACTCCCTTAGCAAATAAGAAATGGTCCTCTAGTGATGAAGAATTTATTGTTGAGCAAAGGGCTGAAGGAAATAGTCTAAAAAATATTGCAGCGGTAGTTGGCCGTTCACCTTTTGCAGTAGCAACTAAGCTTTCATCTTTAGTGGGAGTTCCACGAAATGAGCTACTCATTGAGGGTTACCTAAAGGGAGATATGGAAGGGGAGGCTATAGAGGGTCGATTTGAAGGAAAGTTGATTAAAAAGTGAAGAATGTTGTTGAAGAAGGGTTGAAAGTAAATCGGGCATACACTGACTTGTGTAATCTACCTAACCCAGAGAATCTCAAGCTGTTGGTAGATGCAGCAACCTATTTCACCAAGCAATGGGAACGATCTGACAATAGCAGTATGGTGAAGCGCGATGACTGACTTCGTTACTCACTCGCTGCTCAAGACGTTCCGTGGATGTCCTCGTGCAGCGATGTATAAGTATCACGACAGTCTCGCACCGCGGGCCCTTAGCAAGCCTCTGAAGCGTGGTACATGGCTCCACGCATTGCTCGAGGCATATTATCTAGGTGAAGATTGGAAGGCGGTACACAAACACCTGTCTAACAAATTCTCTGAGCTATTCGATGAGGAGAAAGATACGCTCGGTGATTTGCCTTTCGAGATGCTCAAGCTTATGCGCTCATATCTATGGCATTACCACAATGATGCTGACTGGACAGTGCATGAAGTAGAATTCAAGCTTGAGGCTGAATTGCCTAACGGTATTCAGTGGCAAGGTAAGTCCGATATGCTCGTCGAGGACAACTATGGCTTGTGGGTAGTTGATCACAAAAGTCATCAGATCATTCCATCCCACACCCAACGTGTTCTTGATCAGCAGTCCGTACTTTACTTGTGGGCATGCCATCAGAACAAGATACCTGTAAAAGGATTTATTTGGAATTACATTAGAACCAATGGACCAAAGCCAGTATTGCTCACACAGAAAGGGGTACTGCGAAAGAATCAAGGAGTTACTGATTTCCCCACAGCTGTACTTGAGTTGAGACGTCAAGGAATCGACTGGCGTACCGATCTTAATGTCAAAGCCTTCGTGGAGAATCTGGCTCGTCAGCGATTTAAAGAAGGACGAGACCAGAGCTCACCATTCTTCATTAGAACTATCATGGAAAAAAATGATGATATGGTGAAACGCGCATTGCTCGAGGCATCCCACACCGCTGAAAGATTTATGGATTATCCTTTTGAAGAAAGGGATGCTGTAGAACGTGTGCCACAGAAAAGCTGTGACTGGTGTGGGTTTCGTAACTTATGTACGACTGAATTGACTGGAGGCAATACCGATATTCTGATCCGCAAGGAATTTACCAAAGAAGATCCCTTCGGCTACTACGAACCGATTGGAGGTGAATAAATGCCTACAGGAACTCCGCGTGTTGCTGTGACGCGCACTACTGCAAATCGAAAAGACTATGCAGCCATTGCCGCAGCGAAGATTACTCAGCCAAGTAAGGTACCCACACGTCTCCCCACCATTCTCGTGTACTCGAGGAACAAGAAGGGTAAGACGAGATTCTGTATGTCACCAGGTCAGGGCAATGTACTCATCATTGATCCTGAGCGAGGCACAGACGAATACATCACGCGCGATCCCCATGTGTGGCACCTCACATCCTGGGAGGAACTTGACGACCTTTACAAGTATCTTCGCCACACCAAACACACCTATTCGTGGGTTGCTCTTGATGGCTTGACTCG
>WNGR01003838.1_pt1 | contig 18249 bp, 19 predicted proteins | sample 5407581 | NCBI WGS metagenome assembly WNGR01 (sample SAMN13153383, study PRJNA577476) | soil metagenome | isolation source: 80 cm soil or saprolite under Garry oak tree replicate 2 | place: USA:California | collected 2016-06-15 | reverse complement strand
GAAGGGGTTACGCGCAGGGTCGAAGTCCTCGGGGTCGACCACGAACGCCTCGCCGGTCAGGCCAGGACAGAAGACGAGCATCCCAGCGACCGATGTGCCGACCGACCCGGCGCCAGCCAGCAGGACGCGCAGCGGAACGAAGCGTCTCTCCGTTCTGCCGGCCAGCGGAATAGAGGTCCTACGGTAGTCGATCAGATTCCACACCAGAGGATCTGCGCAGGAGGAGCCATCGGTCCTGGGCAGCATGAGGGCAGGCATGCCCAGCGGCACCAAGGTCGCCTTGAGCAGCTCATTCACAGCCAGGGACGCTGCGGCATGAAGACCGAGCCCGTGCTGGAGGCCACCAGGCGGGTTATCCAGCGGTTGAGGCTCCCAGGCCAGCCGGACATTCCAGTCACCCCCGCCGACCCCCAGCACCGGGTCCCGGACACGTACGCCAGGCGGCACGCCGAGGAACATTCTGACGTCGGTGTCAGGCGACGTCGTGGGCACGGGGCGGACAGCCCGGAACCAGTCCAGCGCGTCTGCCACGTCGCTGATGCCCCATAGGTTCGGCCCGGCCTGCGCGGACCCGTCGACCTGCACATGAGGAAACAGCCGCGACAACAGCGCGACCAGGGTCAGCGCGGCCCCGGCCGCCGCCGGCGGCAGGCCCGGCGAGACCGTGACGATCGGGCGCACCGTGTCGAGTGCGGCCAGCAGCCGACCGGCGTCGGCAGCCTCGGCGGCGCCGAGCAGCCGCAGCCGCGGATCATCCATCCGTGATCACCCACCTGTCCCGGTCAGGTCCAGCGGGCAGGGGATTCCATCGCCCCGCTGTGAGCCGGTACACGGCGCAGGCGGCTAGGCCGCGGCGCAGCCCCAGCCCGAAGTACGGCACCACGACCGAGATGGCACCCTCGTGGCTGAGCGCAGGGTTCGCGTCATCGGTCCGGGAATGAAACGCCGCCGCGGGGTGGCTGTGGACCCGGGCCAGGTAGCGGTACCCGGCCGACAGCCGCGCCACCAGCTCCCGCTTGCCCCGCTCGGTGACCTCCACCCAGCATCCCAGCTCAGCGCGCTGGCCCCGCTGCTCCGGCGCCACGAACATCTCCGCGCGCCAGCCATCGCCATCCGGGCCGAACGCCACCAGCCCGGTGCCCTCCAGGCCGTCCGCGCCGCGATCGGTCAGGAACTCTTCGGCGTCTCGCAGCACCGCCGCGTCGATCCGCAACTGCTCCGCCATCACTGCCCGGCCTTGCGAAGAAGGTGATCAAGGAGATCGGCGAGCCGCAGACGAGGCCGGTGGGCATCCCATCGCTCCTGGTGATGACTGGGGTGCAGGCAGTACTCCCAGGTGCCGCGCACGCAGGCGAACGGCTCGCCGGTCACCGGGTGCACGCTGTGCGCTAGCCCGGCCGGCCAGCCTTCGATCGGAAGCGGCGCGCCGTCCGGGCCGCAAACCGCGACCCGGAACGGCTCACCGTCGTACCGCTGACCATCCAGGCTCAGCCAGCGGCCGTAATCGCCTGCGAGCCGGAGAGGGCACCGCACATGTCGGCCGTCATGGGCCAGGCCGTCAGCGCGGTTCCCCAGCCGCTCAGCAGCAGCCGCCACCTCATCATCGAGGAGATCAGCCAGGACAACCGGATGCAGCATCAGCCGTCCACCTGGGGCTCGCCGACTATCAGCACGAGCACGTCCCCCTTGCGAACGTCGTAGTCCTCCAGGCGCGCCGACGCGGTCATGTCCTCCGGCGTGCCGTCCCGCATCACCGCGAGGACATACTTCCCCGCGGCCAGTTCGCCGTGCTTCACGAAGTACGCCACCGCCCGCGTGGTCACGGTCTCCACCCGCTGCTCGCCGCTCACCCGGAACCGGTGCTCGTGCCCGGCCGGCGTCTTGATCGTCACCACGAACGAACGGTCCGGCCCGTCGGCATCCTGCTGAGTAGCGGTCACGGCGTCAGCCTGCTCCGCACCCGCTCCGCGCAGGTCTACTGCCTCATCGCCGGTCTGCTCCGGCGTGAAAGTGCCCGACATAAGGTCAGTCCTCTCGTCATGGCACCGGCTCATCGCGGTGCCCTCGATACGTAGTCGAAACAGGGCACGCGATCGAAAGCTCCCCGCCGCTCGCTTTGCACGCGGGGTAAGCGATTCAGGTCAGCAGGACCTGCCGAGGCATCTTCCGCGAGTCGATAGCGGAACTGAGGGGCGCCCGCGGACCGCGCCCGGTGTGGCCATGGCCTTTGCAGCCACCGCGGCGGGGAAGTGCTGCGGCGACCGCGACGCCATCCGGGTCATGCCCGCAGCGACCGCGTACGCCGAGGTGAAACCCGCCGCCGAACGCCTCGCGGGTCAGGTAGCCGCCGACCGCTTCCCATGGACGCCAAGGGTGGGTGCAGTAAGAAATGCCACGAAACTGAGACTGAACCGGTGTGGCCATGAGTGAGACAGCCAAGAACCCGCAGGTCACACGAGATCAACATGTCACGCGGACTGAGACCCTACAACCGGGCGCCGCGACTCCGGTCAGCGATGTCCGGTGAGTACGGCGGCAACGAGTTCGCGGCGGCTGCGGACACCGAACTTGTCGAACGCCGCAGTCAGGTGCTCTTGGACCGTGTTGGCCGAGATGTGCAGCTCCCGGACGATCTGCCGCGTGGAGTGCCCCCTGAGGACCAGGGCGGCCACCCGGGCCTGCGCCTCGGTCAGGCCGTGCGCGCTGAGCAGCACCGAGCTGATCTGCGCGGCCGGGGTGGGCTCGATCACGACACCAATCTGGGGCGCTTCCTGGCCATGCAGGGTAGAGGCATGCAAGGAGAGCCACCGGCCGCTGCGGCTCCGGAGCCGGACAGTGGTCGGCGGCGCCGCGGCAGGACCCTGTCGGAGCCGGACCAGCCCGGCGGCCGTAGCGTAAATGGCCGTGGGTAGCTCGGTTGGGCCGGGCCAGTCGGCGTCGTCGATCTCGGCCAGCCACTGCTGGGCCTCCGGGCTCATGGACACGACCGCCAGGTCAGCGTCGAGGACGATGATGCCAGGAGCTGCGGTCTGCGTCGCGACCGCTGCGGCCGGGCGGATACTGATGGCGCGCCGCAGGCCCTCGGCCACGTGCGGGGAGATGCGCCTGACCAGGTCGACCTCCCCGACGTCGAAGCCGTGCGACGCATTCTCCCTGTGTAGGCACATCACGCCCCAGCACCGCTTCTTGGCGATGAGAGCCGCGCGCAGCTCGTCGCCCAGGCCGAGCGGGGCCATGATCTCCAGGTAGCGGGGGCTCGCGCGCCAGTCACCTCGGGTGGCCCGGTCCAGCGAGCTGACCGGTTCGGACGCCTCGGCCAGCGCGGCGAACTTGTTGACGTCATCGCGGCCGAACTCGTTGTCCATGAACAGCGGGCGGGCGGCGGCGAGTGGGTCTTCAGCCACCGCCGAGGTGAACAGCAGGTCACAGGGTCCACGGTCGCGAAGAACGCCGCATCCACCGGCATGATCCGGCGCAGTCGGCGGAGCACTTCCTCGCGCAGCCCGGCGGCGTCCAGCCCGGCGTAACAGCGGGCGATGAGGGCGGTGACCTGGCGATCCTTGGCCGTTTCCCCCATGGGCACAACGATACTCCGGCCCGGACGAGCGGCCCTGGCGCTGAATTTGCGGCATTCCTCCGCACGTGCGCCGTTCCCGCCCGGCGCAGCGGCGTCATAGCCGCGCGGGCGGGAACGGCGACGGGCCGCGCCGGTCAGGGGAGGTTCACCAGGCCGAGTTGCCGCATGAGGCCGAGTTCGTCCAGGCGGCCCCAGCGCTCCACGATGCGGCCGTCGCGCAGGCGCCAGATGTTGATGCCCGGCATGCTGACGGCGCGGTCAGAAGGCGGCACGCCGAAGATCTCGCCCCGGTGCGTGCCGCTGGCCCTGAATTGCTCGACCACCAGGTCACCCTCGGCGACGAGGATGCCCGTGTCGCTGTGCCAGTCCGGGAACCCGGCCCGGAACATGGCCGCGGCCTGTCGCATCCCCTCCCGGCCGGCCGGCACGCCCATCGGGGGGTCATGGTTGACGAAGTCCTCGGCGAGGTACTCGTCGACGGCGCCGAGGTCACCCTTGGTGAACAGGGCGTCGATGAACGCGGTTACGGTGTTCTTGTTCTGCTCAATGGTGTTCATGACTGCAAGTCTTCGGCCTGTGGTAGGTCCGGGGTACCCCAACAATCTGGGGTTTCTCGGGTCGCGCGCGCTGCGAGCTTTCATGGCGGTCTGGGCGCGGCACCCGGTCGCGTCCTCGCTGACCTTATGACGCAGGTTCGCTGGCGGAGTGCGCCGCCCGGCTGGTCCCGAGGTGCCATAGACTGGCCGGGCGCCAGCGCTCGTAGCTCAACGGATAGAGCATCTGACTACGGATCAGAAGGTTGGGGGTTCGAGTCCCTCCGAGCGCGCTACCGCGGCGGTCGGCCGGGTCCTGTTCTCAGTTGCGAGCGAGGCCCTGCATGCTGCCCGGGAACCCCCACGATCGTCCCTGCATGAGGGTTTATGAAGAAATTACTGCGGGTTGTGACAAGGAAATCGCTGCCCGTTGGGCGACGCCTGTGTGCGGTCGTCGCGGCCGTGGTCGTCGCGGCCGGGTGCTCGTCGGCTCAACCGTCGTCATCCGCAGTGCCCAAGCGGTCAGCAACCGCCACGGGCACGCAGTCGTCAACCGCGACGGTCATGCACTGGGGATCGCTGTTCGGTGGCACGAAAGGCATCAACTATGACACCGAAACGTCGCCAGTCGCCGTCGCCGTGCCCGGCACCGTGGCCGAGGTTGGAACCTCGAACTCGACCGAGTACGCGCTCCTGACCGACGGCCGCCTCTACGCCTGGGGTCTGGGCACGCATGGCCAGCTGGGTGACGGCCGAAGGGAGAACTCCTTCCGCAAGCCCGTGCGCGTGCGCTTCCCCGCGGGAGTGAAGATCTCGTCGATACCCACTGATGTCATGCCCTACGACACGGCTCTGGCCGTCGACACCACAGGACACGTCTGGGGCTGGGGTCTGAACAGCGGGGGCGAGCTGTGCCTGAGGAACAGAAGGGAACACGGCACCCCCGTCAAGCTCCCGTTTTCCAATGTGACCACCCTGGCCGGAGCCAGCAATCACGCGCTGTACGACGCTGGCGGGACTGTCTACGCGTGCGGGCAGAACCTCAAGGGTTCCCTCGGCGACGGCAGCATGCGCAACAGCACCACACCGGTGAGAGTGGTCGGGCTCAGCGGCCTGTCCGTCACTCAGCTGGTGGCCTCCTTCGCCAACTCCGGGGCGCTGCTGTCCGACGGGAAGTACTTCGACTGGGGATACGACGCCGGCGGCCAGCTCGGCGACGGGTACATCGGCCGGTCATCCGACGTCCCGGTCCCGGTGCATCTCCCCCATCCGGTGACGCAGGTCGCCCTGGGCGGGTCCTTCTGGGACAACGGGCAGACGCTGGTGATGCTGTCGGACGGCTCACTGTGGGCCTGGGGAAATGACTGGGCCTTCCAGCTGGGCGACGGGATGAGGGGAGTGGCGCCCCTTCCCCTGCCGTTCTATGCCCCCGCCGGCGTTACCTACCAGAGCCTGGCCACCGGGTCGGCCACGTCATATGCCGTTTCGACGACCGGGGATGTCTACGCGTGGGGCGTCAGCCATATGGGACAGGTCGGCAACGGGCGCACGCGCACGGCCGTGAAGTCCGTCCTCGTCGCCTCCGGGGCCACGTCGATCTCCGCGACCGCGAACAATGTGGTCATCAGCGTGCCTAGGAGGACGTGACCAGCTCCTTAAGCGAGCTGATCCGCGGCCCGGTCCAGCCGCGCTCGCGGTCGTAGACCCGGTGGCTGGGCCAGTCCGGGCCCGCCAGCAGCACCGCGCGCATGCCGACCGCGGTCGACCCGGTGAGCTCCCGGCCGCCGCCGTCGCCGACATACAGGCAGGCGGCGGGATCGGCGGCCAGGCCGGCGGCCACCTTGCGGAACAGGCGCGGGTCCGGCTTGCGTATCCCCTCCACGCAGGAGAACACCGCCGTGTCGACGACTGCGGACAGCGGCAGCCGCGGCCAGGCCGCCGGCAGCTCGGAGGTGCAGTCCGACACCAGGCCGATCCGCAGGCCGCGAGCGCGCAGCTGCCCGATGACCGGCAATGCCTCGGGCCGGAGCCGGAACAGGGACTCCTGGACCTCCCGCCGCAGCCGGCACGCCTCGTCCAGGTGCTCCTCGTCTACTTGGGCGCCTAGCCGTGCTGCGAGCGTCCGGAGGGTCCGGCGCAGGCCGCCCAGCGCACCCGTGAACCGCTCGGGATACGACTCATCCAGCGCACGGGTCAGGGCCTGCGGTGCGACGCCTAGCGAGGCGGCTAGCTGCGACGTATGTTCCGTCCACGCCTCAGCCGGGCTGACCGGCGTCAGGGTGCCGTAGAAGTCGAAGACAACAGCCGCCATTCCGTCAGTCAGCCCTGGCACAACCACGACCCCCCTCGCCAACTGGCCATGCCGGCTGGCCAAGGCGCTAGTGGCCTGATCTTGACACGAGCCCGGCGCGGGATATCACCGGGGGTTCGGGACCTATCCCGGCAGCTGACTGAGCTGTGCGGCGTCAGGACCCAGCGGGAACACGATCAGCCGCTTCCCGAAGCGCCGCTGCAGGTGGTGGATCGGGTCGAGGTGCAGCGCCCGGGCCAGCCATGTGCTGGATTGCTGGCCAATGGCCAGGATCACCTCGTCGTACCGGTGATGGCCGGTCTCGGCACGCACCGCAGGCAGCAGGCCCTCATCGCTGATGATGCCGCTCGCCTGGCAGCCGATCGTCTTCAGATGGCGCACGGTCAGGTTCATGCGATGTTCCGCCGCATCGCCGATGTTATGGTCCGGGCGGGGCGATACGGGAAACTTGCCGATCCGGGCACCGAGAAGCAGCTCCATGGCGGGCAGCCGCGCCTGGCTCTGGCTGACCAGGGACAGCACCACCACTTCGCAGGGCTCCTGCTCCTGCCGCGCGACGAGATAGCTGATCGGCTGCAGATCGAGCTGCTCGTCCACCGCGAGGAAGTCCATATCCACTACAAGCAGATACCGCCGCATGCCCATCACTTCCCTAGGCGCCCGCCAGCGGCCAAACGGCGGCCGGCCTCCGGTCACCCCATCCCCATTATCCAAACCTGCGGGGGAGAGCCGAGGGCCGCTGATCGGGCTGGCGCCGGGCCGTCAGGGCTGGGGCTGCCCCGAGCCCTCCGTTCCCCGCACCGGCGCGTCAGCGCTCGCAACATCGGGCGAGTGCGCGCCTTCCTGGCCCGTCCCGGCCGCGGCGTCTTCCTGCTGCACCCCTGCTCGCAGGCCGAACAGTGCCACGATCGCCGCCGCGGCCATAACCCCCGCCATGATGTAGAGCACGGTCCGGGTGGCGTAGGCGAAGTCGAGCCGGACGAAGTGCGGAATCGAGCTGACACTCCCGCTGCCGCCCCGGGACTGGGACAAGCCCGACGCCTCGGCGCTGGCCCGCCCGCTGGGCACCCCCAGCGAGATCAGCGACGCGGTGACCCGGTTGCGCATCACCGTGACCAGGATGGTGCCGAGAATCGCCAGCCCCATGCTGGCGGCGTAGTTCCGGACCGTCTGGGTGATGCCGGTTGCCTCGCCATACGAGAGCGTGGAGGCCCGGTTGACCGCATCGGTGCTGGCCTGGCCCAGCATGAATCCCATCCCGGCCCCGGCCATGATGATGAATCACTGCTGGGTGCTGAAGTTGAGCCCGGTGACGTTCCCGGCCCACAGCCAGAACCCGACGGCGCCCAGCACGCAGCCGAGGACAACCGGGCGTTTGGCCCCGCCGCGGTCCAGCATTCGCCCGCCGATCTGCGCGGCGATGACGAAACCGATGAAGAAGTACAGCAGGATGATGCCGGCCTGCGAGGCGCAGGAGACTCAGGGGTAATCGTAGGCTTCCTGCCCTAGGCGGTCCTGCCCCGGGCTACCGCTGGCGGGTCCACTGCGGGCCCACCGACAGCCACGCGGTCTCCCAGCCCGCCAGCCTCCGGCGATCCAGCACCCGCCGGGCCAGCAGGACCAGGCCCGCGAGCAGGATGGCGAGAGCGGTGATAGCCGTCATCGCCGCGACGCTGGCGAGCTCCCCGACCTGCGCCGCGGTCGACGGCGGCACCTGCACGCGGTCGGCGCGGTTAAGCCAGACGGGCACGGTGCGGCCGGCGCTGGTCCCCGAGGGGGCCGGGATCTTGGCTGTCCGCGTCTGCCCGTCTGCGGTCCACCGGGCCGGCGTCCAGACCAGCCAGGAGTTCAGGCCGTTGTCAGACATCATCGGCCCGGGCGCGGGCTGCAGCAGCACGGCGTGAACTAGATGCCACGACCGCTGGTCATGCCGCACGGCGTCGTTGCCCGCCCGGACCCACGCGCCGGCCACGCCAGCGAGGAGCGGGCCGAGGATCAGGAACGCGGTGATCATTGCGGGCAGCAGCCATGCCTCGATCAGGTCCGAGCGCCTGCGCAGCGGGTTGTGGTCAAACCCCAGCCTGCGGGTCACCCTCGTCCACCTCGTTGTGGGCGCCATACCGTTCACCCCATCGGCGAATGCGGCCGCAGCAGGGAGCTTTCTTGCCTCCTCGCGATCGCCTTCGTACTACGAGTTTGCTCTCCGGGTATGCCCGAGGCAATCGCTATTGCCCTCATATACGAAACACGTACGTAACGTGTTCGTAACATGCTCGGCATCCTGGACGGCCGCGGGCCGTGGGTCAGTCACCTGACCGGCGCAGGAGGCCGCAGCCAGTAAGGCACCCGTCTAGCCAGGGTCATTACGCTAGAGGGGTGGCGCGCCGATTCGATAGCATCAGCACCCGCTCGTCTGGTGATGCGCCAGTGGTGCGATGCTGGGCTCTGGGACTGCCACCCGCTGCGCCCGCTTGTCGTCGGCCGGCTGCAGCGGCCATGTCACTCTGGATGAGTCAAGGCCGCGGAAGAACCGATCCTGGGTGGGCGGACGGGCATTTCGGGCAGGGGAGCGGGAGCCATGCGGTTGCGGGGAGGCGTAGCGATCGACCTCGGCACGGTAAACACGCTTGTCCACATCGCCGGCCGTGGGCTCGTTATCGAAGAACCCTCTGCGATCGCCCTGGACCGGACGACCGGACGGGTGGCCGCCGTGGGACAGGTCGCGGACGCCCTGAGCGGGAAAGAACCTCAGGACACCGAGGTCATCCACCCCCTCCGTGACGGGGTCATCGCCGACCTGGACGCGGCCACGGCCATGCTGCAGGCCTTCCTGCGCCGGGCCCGGTTGCGCCGCAGCCTGCTGCGTCCCTCGGCGGTGGTCTGCGTGCCGAGCGACGCCACCTGGGTGGAGCGGCGATCCCTGGCCGCGGCGGTCGAAGCATCGAGGCCCCGTTGCGTGGTGCAGCTTGTCGATGAGCCGGTTGCCGCCGCGGCCGGCGCGGGTTTCGACCTCGCCGAGGGGTCCGGCGCATTCCTGGTGGACATCGGCGGCGGCACCACAGAAGCCGCGGTGCTGGCGGGTGGTCACGTGGTGCGGGCCCGGTCGCTGCGCGTCGCGGGCAACGCCATGGACGAGGCGATCGTGCACGCCGTCAAGGCCGAGCTCGGCCTGCTCATCGGCCGCAACGCGGCCAGGAGCCTGAAGACGGTCCTCGGGCTCGCCGATGGCGCCGCCGAATGGATGGAGACGGTCGGCGTCGACGCCGCGCGCCGGACGCCGCGCGTGGAGCACATCCCGGCGCGGCTCGTCGCGGAAGCGCTTGAGCATCCCATGACCGCGATCGCCGACTCGGTGGAGGAGATGCTGTCTGACATCCCGCCCAATCTGGCCGAAGACGTGGTGCGGGGCAAGATCCGCCTGGCCGGGGGCGGAGCCCTGCTCCCCGGCCTGGCCAGCCGGATCGAGGCGGCCGCGGGCATCCCGGCCCTGGTTGTGGACGACCCGTTGCGCTGCGTCGTCCGCGGAGCGGCCGAGATTCTCTCCCACGACGGTGGGTCCTGAACGGCGGTATCCCCAGCGCACTGTATCCCCCCGCGCATTGGGGGGCAGGATGAGTACGTGACCGGTGCTGACCTTCTGCGAGAAGCGGCGGCCGAACTGTACTCGTCCGACCCGGACGAGTTCGTCGAGCGCCGCGGCGCTCTCGTGGCCCGGGCCCGCGAGGCGGGCGAAGCCCCGGCGGCCAGGCAGATTGCCGGGATGCGCAAGCCCACCCGGTCGGCCTGGGTCATCAACCAGCTGGTGTGTTCCGCGCCCGCAGTGACATCGGAGCTGGCCAGTCTCGGCGACGAGCTTCGCGCCGCGCAAGGATCCCTGGACGGGGCAGCCATCAGGGAGCTGTCGCAGCGGCGGCGCCAGCTGATCGAGAGCCTGGCCCGCCAGGCGTTCACGGCCGCGGGCCTGCAGTCGCCGCCCGCCGCACTCAGGGACGAGGTAACCGCGACCCTCGGCGCGGCGCTGGCGGACCCGCAGGTCACCGAGCAGATGGCAGCAGGGACCATGGCCCGCGTCGCGCACCGGGATGGCCTCGGTACCCCGGAAGCACCGGAGCTTGCCCTGGTCACGCCGCCCGGTGGCCGCGCCAAGGAGGTGGCGGGCCAGGTCCCGGGGACCAGGCCAGCGAAGATGACCGCCGAGGAGCGGGCCCAGGCCAGGGCCGAGGCCAAGGCCCGGGCGGCCGAGGAGGCCGCGGCAGCGCGGGAGCGGCGTCGGCAGGAGGCCCTGGCCGAGGCCGAACAGGCGGTGGCCGAGGCCGACCGGTCGGCGGAGGCCGCGGGCGCCGCTGAGCAGGAACTCGAGGATTCCGTCCAGCAGCTTGAGGAGAGCCTCGCCGACGCCCGCCGCCGTCTGACCGAGACCAGGCTCACCGCGCGGCGGGCCAGAAACGCGCAGCGCAGTGTCCGCAGGGAACTCGACCGGCTGCGGAAATAGCCACCCGCGGTAATCCCGTCATAGCTGCGGAGTGATATGCGCCGCCGGTCGGGACGGCTTTCAGCACCGGTGCTATTCGGGGTTTTCCCGGGCCGCAATGCCACGGCTTAGGCTTGTAGATGTGATGTACCCGCGAACATAGCGTTGCGACCGCAGGAAGACGGGCCGTGCGTTGTTGCTGATTGTTATGTACGAGTCACAGACGTGGCGCGTCCATCCGGGTGAGCCATTCACGTTCGGCCGGGCGCCGGCGTGTTCTGCGGTGCTGCCCGCCAGCGACCGCGGCGTGTCAAGGAACGCGGGAAGCCTCCGCTACCACGACGGGTCCTGGTGGCTGCACAACGACAGCAGCTCCAGCGTGCTGAGCGTGGTCGGCGACCGGGGGTTCCGGGTTGACCTCCCGCCCGGGCTGCAGGTGCCGCTGCAGCAGTGGCACGCCAAGGTGACCCTGAACGGGGCGCTGAATAACTACACCCTGCGGCTGCGCTTGCCCGACCTTGATGATGTGCCCGAGCCGTCGGCCGCGTACGTGACCGGTGAGCGCGCCGTGACCAGCACCCGCTACCGGGCCCGGCTGAGCGACAGCGACCGGCTCGTCCTCGCGGCGCGGTTCGAGGACTACCTCGACTGGCGGCACACCGGAGACCCGACTCCGCGCAGCGCCAGGGAAACAGCGGAGCGGATCGGCTGGCAGGCCCATACAGTGGCCAAGCGGTGCGAGAACATCAGGGACCGCTACGTGCGCCTCGGCGCCCCAGGGCTGCGCGGGGCCCGCGCCCTGGACGAGCTTGCGCGCCTGCTCATCTCCACCGGCCACCTGACCGCGGCGGACCTGAAGCGGCTGCCAGAGAAGGCCGCACCGGGATAAGGCCGCGCGCCTAGAGCGACCGAGAACGACTTAGCATGGCTGCCGTGAGCGACTACGAGATGGCCCACGAGTACGAAACGGTCAACTACTACCGCCGCGGCGCCGCCGCGAAAATCGAGCTCAACCGCCCCGAGCGCCTGAACGCGTGGAACGAGCAGCTGAGCCTCGACCTGCTGGCCGCGCTGAACTCGGTCAGCGAGGACCCGGCCGTCCGCGCGGTGCTGATCACCGGCGCCGGCCGGGCGTTCTCCAGCGGCGCGGACCTCAGGGCCGGCGGGGAGCACGCCACCGGCGCCGGCATCTACGCCAGGCTGACCGAGCGCTACCACCCGGTCATGGTGAGCATCCGGCAGATGCCCAAGCCGGTGGTGAGCGCCGTCGCTGGCGCGGCAGCCGGGATCGGCATGTCGCTGGCGCTCATCTGCGACCTGGTCGTGGCGGCCGAGTCCGCGTTCTTCATGCTCGCGTTCGTGAACATCGGCCTGGTGCCCGACGGCGGCTCGTCGCTGCTCGTGCCCTCGCGGGTGGGCTTCGCCCGCGCGGCCGAGATGGCGATGCTCGGCGAGCGGGTCGGGGCCAGCCAGGCGCTGGAGTGGGGCCTGATCAACCGGGTCTGGCCCGACGAGGAGTTCGCTGCGCGCGCCGACGAGCTCGTGGGCCGGCTCGCCGACGGCCCGACCAGGTCGTACGCGGGCACCAAGCGCCAGCTCAACCGGTGGCTGTACGAGCGGATGGACTCGCAGCTTGAGTTCGAGGCCCAGATCCAAAGGGAGATGGCCGACTCGGGCGACTTCATCGAGGGGGTCACGGCTTTCACGCAGAAGCGCCAGCCGAGGTTCACCGGCAGCTGAGCCAGCCCCGCGACCGGACTGCTCCGGGTCGGCCGCGACATCATGACCTCCTGCGCACCAGGGCGCCGATGCCGTCGAGGATGCGCTCGAGGCCGAAGGTGAACTCGTCGTCCGGGTCGTCGTAGACGTCGAAGACGCCCGCGGCTATGAACTTCGCGAGCGCCGGGAACCGCACCGGGTCGGTGAGCTCCGCCAGCATCCCGGGGTAGGAGGACATCCACTCGTCCGGGGTTGCGCCGGACGCCCGGATGGCTGACGCGATGTCGGCTTCCGTAGTGGCCAGGTTCCTGACGTACCCGCTGACCAGCATGATCACGGATGCCTTCTCCGCCTCGGTGAGGCCGCTGTCTTGCAGGCCGGCCAGACCCTGCTCGAACCAGGCGACTTCGTTGGGCATGATCGGCAGACCGCTGAGGGGGATGCGCACCACCCACGGGTGCCGCTGAAGGCTGGCCCGCATCGCCCAGGCCCATCGCGACAACGCGTCCCGCCAGCCCTGCTCCGGCGTCGCCGCGGCGGGGGGCGCGCCGTACGCCGTGTCGACCATGAGGCTGACCAGCTCGTCCTTGGCGCTCACGTACCGGTACAGGGACATCGTGGAGACGCCGAGGTCGACGGCGACCCGGCTCATGGAGACCGCCGCAAGACCGTCGGCGGCGGCTATCCGGATGGCGGCTGCGACGATGCGTTCCAGGCTCAGGCCCGGCTTGGGCCCCTTGCCCGGGCGCGCCCGCAGGCCCCACGCCGCGGCGATGCTGGCGGGCACCGCAGCGCCGCTGTCATCATCCATGGCTCACTCTTTCAGGTTGACATCTATCACTGCGACTGTGTATATCTTACGCAGTAAAGTGTATGCCATACGCAGAAGCGACGCCGAATTGGCGGGTGAGGAGCGGCGCGGGCATGTCCGGTGACCTGGCGGTCCAGGTAAGCGGCCTGGAAAAGTCCTTCGGCAAGGTGAGCGTCCTGGCAGGCGTCGACCTGAACGTTTCCCGCGGCAGCGTGTTCTCGCTGCTCGGGCCCAACGGAGTGGGCAAGACCACCACGGTCCGCATCCTCGCGACGCTCACGCGTGCGGACGCGGGCACAGCGAAGGTGGCCGGGTACGACATCGCTCGTGACCGGCGCAAGGTCCGGCGGAGCATCAGCCTGGCCGGTCAGTACGCGGCCGTCGATGACCTGCAGACCGGGGCGGAGAACCTGCGTATGATGGCGCGGCTGTCGGGCCTGCCCGGCGCCCGGGCCCGCCGCCGGGCGGACGAGTTGCTGGAGCAATTCTGGCTGTCCGACGCCGGCGGGAGGAAGGCCGGCACCTATTCCGGCGGCATGCGGCGGCGGCTCGACCTCGCGGCCAGCCTCGTCGGCAGCCCTTCGGTGATCTTCCTCGACGAGCCGTCTACCGGCCTCGACCTGCGCAGCCGCCAACTGATGTGGCAGGTCGTCAGCGGCCTCGCCGGATCCGGGGTGACTGTCTTCCTCACCACCCAATACCTGGAGGAGGCGGACAGGCTAGCCGACCGCGTGGCCGTGATCGACGGCGGGCGCGTGGTCGCCGAGGGCACGCCGGCCCAGCTGAAGCAGCGGGTCGCCGAGCAGCGCCTGGACCTGCTGGCGGCCGACACCGCCGCATTCGACAGCATCGCCCGGGCCGCCCGCGGCCGCGCGATCGCCAGCGACGCGGCCAGCCTGACCATCGCGATCGCGACGGGACCGCGGGTCAGGTCCGGGCCCTGCTCGATGAGCTTGACCCCCTGGGCTCCGCGGTGCGGAGATTCTCCGTGCACACCGCCACGCTCGACGACGTGTTCCTCGCCCTGACCGGGTGCGCCACCTCCCGGCCCGAAAAGGAGACCTCCAGTGTCTGACGCGCTGACCATGACCGCACGCTGCCTTCGCCTGACCACGCGCCAGATCGACGCCCTGCTGACGTCGCTGCTGCTCCCGGTCATGCTGATGCTGATGTTCGTCTACCTCTTCGGGGGCGCGATCCATACCGGGACCAGATACGTGACCTACGTGGTCCCTGGGGTGCTGATCGTCTGCGCGGGATTCGGGGCTGCGACCACGGCAGTGAACGTCACCCAGGACATGACCGGCGGAATCATTGACAGGTTCCGGTCCATGGATGTCCGTGGCGTGGCTTTCCTGGCCGGCCACGTCGTGGCCAGTGCCGCGCGCAACGTCGTCTCGACCGGGCTGGTGTTCGGCGTGGCCTACCTCGTCGGCTTCCGGCCGCACGCGGGAGTGCTCGGCTGGCTCGCCGCGGCGGCCGTACTGCTGGCTTTTGTCCTGGCCATCTCCTGGCTCGCGGCTGCGTTCGGCATGCTGGCCAAGACGGCCGAGGCCGCCAACGGGTTTACGTTCCTGATGGCGTTCGTGCCGTACGCCAGCAGCGCCTTCGTCCCTATCGCCACCATGCCGTGGTGGATCCAGGGCTTCGCGCGCGACCAGCCGATCACTCCGGTCGTTGACACCCTGCGCGGGCTTCTCCTGGGAACGCCGGTCGGCTCCAGTCCCTGGACGGCTCTGACCTGGTGCGGTGGCATCCTGGCCGCCGCGGCCATCGTATCGGGGGTGCTGTTCCGGCGCCGCACCGCCTGAGGGCGGGTCGGCGAGGGCGGGCCGGGCGGGGGGTTAAACAGCCTAGGTGGCGGCGGCGAGGTTCTCGCGGATCGCCTGGGTCAGCGGGTCACCGGGCGGCAGGAATCGCTCACAGTCGGCGAGGGTGCGCTGGAAGACGGCGATCGCGTCGGTGAGCCGCCCGATGGCGTGATAGGCGGACGCGAGGTTGGCCCGCGCGGTCAGCGTGTTCTTGTGATCCGGGCCCATGACCCGCTCGTAGTCCTGGAGTGTCTGCTCGTACAGCGGGATCGCCAGCGCGATCCGGCCCCCCGAGTGGTACGCGGACGCCAGGTTCCCGCGCGCCGCCAGCGTCTCGGGATGATCCGGGCCGTGCCGCCGCTCGCAGCCGGAGAGGGCCTGCTCATAGAGCGGCAGGGCCTGCTTGAGCTTGCGCGCGGTGTGGTAAGCCGAGGCCAGGTTGGCCAGCGACGCCAGGGTGTCCGGGTGGTCAGGCCCGAGAACCTGCTGCCGGTCGGCGAGAGTACGCGCGTAGACCGGCAGGGCGTCCTTGAGCCGGTCAGCCGAGCGATAGGCATAGGCGAGGTTGGCGCGCGCGGTCATGGTGTCCGGGTGGGCAGCGCCCTGGAGCCGTTCCCGGTCGGCCAGGGTGCGCTGGTACAGCGGGAGGGCCTCCTTCAGCCGCCCGGCCGCGTGCAGGGCGGCGGCGAGGTCGGCGCACGCGGTCAGCGTGTCGGGATGATCCGGGCCCAGGACTGTCGACCGGTCGCTGAGTGCCTGCTGCAGGATGGCGATCGCGTCCGGCGCCCGCCCCGCAGCCAGGTAGGCGGCCGCGAGATCGCCGCGGGAGGCCAGGGTGACCGGATGGTCCGGCCCGAGCACCCGCTCCCGGTCGGCCAGGGTGCGCTCGTGCAGCAGGATCGCGTCTTCCTGGCGCCCCCCGGCCAGGCAGGCACGGGCTAGGCCGCTGAGCGCGGTCAGCGTCTCGGGATGATCACGGCCGAGCGCCTGCTCCCGTTCCGCCAGGGCCTGCTCGTAAATGCCGATAGCGTCCGCCGGGCGCCCCGCGGCCCTCGCGGCGATCACGGCCTGCCAGTAGGCAATGGCCGGGCCGGTCAGCCGGGCATTGTCCAGGCTCTGGCCGGCCCGCAGCAGCACCGGATGAGCCTCGGGCACCCAGAGCAGCTCCGCTGCCGCCCGGTGCAGGCTGGCCGTGCAGTCCCGCAGCGCCTGCGCGCTGAGCGGATCACGATCATGCTCCGGCCACGCCTGCAGCAAGGCGCTGGCCGCCGCCGCCGTGGTCTGCGCCAGGATCGAGGGGGGCATGACTTGCTGGATCGTGGCCTGGACCAGGCCGTGCATGCGCACCGTGCGAGAGGCGCACCCGGGATCGATCGTCACCAGGCCGACGCGGGCCAGGCTGTCGAGCACGCCGCGGGTCTGGCTCTCGTCGTCCTGCGTGCCTGTGGCGTGGCGACCGCAGATGTAGTCGCAGGCCGCCCGGCTGGTCAGCACCGCGGCCGGGATGCCGCCCGGGTCGAGCAGCGCCACGAAGGCCAGGGCGTTCCTGGCTGCGCCGGGAGGGGCCAGGTAGTCGGCCCGGTCCAGCGACAGCGACCAGGTGGCGGTGATAGTGGCCGTGTACCGGCCAGCCTCGGTGACCGACATCTGCCGGGTCCTGCCGGCGAGCAGCGTGCGGTACTGGCGGCAGTCGGTGAAGCTGTCGGCCACCACGGCCGATGCCTGCGTCAGGCAGAGCGGCAGGCAGCCAAGGTCCATGGCCAGGTCGAGCGCCCCGGCCCGCATGCCTGGCTCCTGGTAGAGCCGGGCGGTCAGGTAGCTCAGCGCCTCGCGCTGGCTGAACGCTCCGACCTGCAGGATCTTGCGGCCAGCCGCGCCCACGGCGGCGGGAGGCAGCCGGGTGGTGACCAGGACCAGCCCCGTCGCGCCCCACGGCCAGAGCCCGTCCATGTTGGCCGGGTCAGTGAGGTCGTCGAGGACCAGCAGCCACGGCCGGCGGGTGTCGGCCAGCCAGCTCAGGAAGCTGGCCGCGGCCGTGTCCATGTCCGCGCCGGCGCTCGTGGCCCCGGTCGCGGCCAGGGCCTGGGCGTAGCCGCTTATCACCGCGTCCCGGCTGGTGGCCGGCACCCAGGCGAGCAGGTCTACCTCGCGCGAGCCCCAGACCGAGTGCGCGAGCGCCGCGGCGAGCTGCGTCTTGCCGGTGCCGCCCAGGCCGGCCAGCGGGTAGCGCCCCGCCTCGCCGGCATGGGCGGACTGGGTCAGCACCGCCGTCACGCCGGGGGCGAGCGCGGCCGCTGGGCTGAACCCGGTCTCCGGCCTGGGGTTAAAGCAGTCGGCGAGGGGCGGAACTATTCCCGACTGGACCGGCCAGCCTGCCGGCGGCGACGGGTTCTCAGCTAGCCTTTCGGTGCTGGTCTCATCGTTCGAGGCGACACTGACCATGGGGACCTTCCTTGACGTCGCGCCAGTAGGTTACGACGATCTGACAGCGGATAAGAGAGTATTGGCTACATGAGTGATCGGGTGAGTACGCCAGGTAATGCAGAAGGATGGCAATGTTCAGTTTCGGTGTGACCTTCATGGCTGATCCGCCCTCGTCAGAGCCCGTCAGGCGGGCCGTGCTCGCCGAGGAGAACGGCTTCAGTCACGTATGGCTATGGGACAGCCATGTCTTGTGGCAGGAGATCTACCCGATCTTCACCCTGATGGCCGAGGCGACGAGCGACATTCACATCGGGCCATGCGTCACCAACCCGGTGACCAGGGACCCAACGGTCACTGCGGCGGCGATGGCCACGCTCAACGAGATCTCCGGCGGTCGGATGGAGATGGGGATCGGCCGCGGCGACTCGGCGCAGCGGGTGCTGGGCCGCAAGCCGGTGACCGTCGCTACGCTGGAGCAAGCCTGCCAGACCATCCGCAACCTGGCCGAGGGCCGCGAGGTCGACATCGACGGCACCCCGGCACAGCTCAAGTGGTCGGAAGGCCGCCGGCTACCGGTCTGGGTCGCCGCGTA
>WNGR01019515.1_pt1 | contig 18259 bp, 17 predicted proteins | sample 5407581 | NCBI WGS metagenome assembly WNGR01 (sample SAMN13153383, study PRJNA577476) | soil metagenome | isolation source: 80 cm soil or saprolite under Garry oak tree replicate 2 | place: USA:California | collected 2016-06-15 | reverse complement strand
AGGCCGTGGTGTCGTTGGCGGAGGAGGGCGAAACGCCCAGCCGCGAGTTGATCTTCGTCGCCTGGATGAATGAGGAAGGCTGCCGTTTTGCGCCCGGCATGATGGGTTCGGAAGCCTTTACCGGCGCGCGCGGCGTCGAGGCGATCCGCGCCGTGCGCGATACGGGGGGCATCAGCGTCGGGGAAGCGCTCGATCGGTTGCATGCGGCGTTTCCCGATCTGGCGCACAAGCCGCTCGGATTTATGGTTGCGGCCTATCTCGAATTGCACATCGAGCAAGGGCCGGTGCTCGAGGCCGCCGAGCGCCTCATCGGCGTCGTCACCGGTATCCAGGGCAAGAAGACGTTTCAGGTGGTGGTCAAGGGCGACGAGGGCCACGCCGGCACGCTGCCGCAGCAGGAGCGACGCGATGCGCTCGCTGCTTTCGCGCGGATGGCGGCTGCGCTCCATGCCGAGATCGGTGCGATCGATGCCGAGATCAAGTTCACCATCGGCCGCGTCACGGTCGAACCGAATGCGCCGTCGGTGGTGCCGTCGCGGGTCACTTTCAGTATCGATCTGCGGCATCCGGATAACGAGGTACTCGATGCGGCCAGCGCCCGTGTCGAGGCGCTTTGCCATCGGCATGCGCCGCCTTGCGCAGTCACGATCACGCCGCTGGTTGATGCGCCGTCAAACGATTTCAATTCCGAGTTGCGCGAACGCATCGCGCGCGCGGCGGACGACCAGGGTTTGCCTGCCATGGCCATCCTGTCCGCAGCCGGCCACGACGCGCGCCATCTCGCCAAGGTCTGCCCGGCCGCGATGATTTTTATCCCTTGCCGGGATGGCGCGAGCCATGTCGAGCACGAATGGGCCGAGCCCGAACATGTTGCTGCTGGCGCGTCCATCCTGGCGCAGGTGATGCGTGATCTCGTCCGCGCCAATCAGCCCTCTGTTGCAGGCGCGTGAGGAGAGCGAGATGCCAAACGTGGCCAGTCAAGACTACCGCGACGCGATGGCGTGTCTTGGTGCGGCAGTCAGTATCGTTACCACGGATGGTCCGGCGGGACGCGCCGGCTTCACTGCGTCGGCGGTCTGCAGCGTGACAGACAATCCACCGACCCTGCTGGTGTGCGTGAATCGAGGGTCGTCCGCCTATGCCAGTGTGAAAGATAACGGTGTGGTTTGCGTGAACGTGCTGTCGGCCAGGCACGAGCGGCTGTCGCGGCTGTTCGGCGGCGGGATTTCGTTCGACGAACGATTTTCGGTGACGGCCTGGTCGACGCTGGAGACAGGTGCGCCCGTACTTGCCGACTGCGCGGTCGCTTTCGATTGCCGCATTATCGACGTTGCCAATGTGGACACGCATGACGTCCTGTTTTGCCGTGTGGTGGGACTGCAGAAATCGGACTGTGAAGATAACCTGATCTATTTCGGCCGCGGCTATCACATTGTGCGGGCCAGACCGGCCTGACTGGCTGGAACGCAAGGCGCAATGATCAATCGTGCCTCCCGGGCGCCACGTGTGGCGCCATTTTTTGCACACTTATGATATTCTGCCTGGCATGCGGATATATGTCGTTCCTTGCCGAGCCAAGATGCGTTGTCAAAGGCTGTCCCATGAACATGTGATAGCCGCCCAGGGCTCGAGCGGGTACGCGATTATGAAAATATGGAACCATGATGCAGTATCAAAACGAGCTGAACAACAAGGTCGCGTTTGTAACCGGTGGGAGTAATGGCATTGGTGCCGCCACCGTACGTCTTCTCGCGCAGGCTGGAGCCCAGGTGGCGATCGGCTATTATTCGAGCCCGGAGCGTGCAGAGGCCCTCAGGAGTGAACTCCCGGAAAAAGGACATTCCATCATCCAACTGTCTCTGGAGGATGTGTCCAGCATCAGGAATGCCGCTTCCGAATTGAAGACGAAGCATGGCCGCCTCGATGTGCTGGTGAATTCGGCCGGGTTTACCAGACCAATTCCGCACCACGATTTGGCAACGCTTGACGACGATCTGTTTGGCGAGATCCTGATGGCAAACGCGCGCGGACCTTATTCGGTCATCCGCGCCCTCGCGCCGTTATTGAAGGCCTCGGAAGACGCGGTCGTCGTTAGCGTTTCATCCATCTCTGCGTTTACGGGCTCAGGCAGCAATATTGCCTATTGCGCCGCCAAGGCGGCTCTCGATACCATGACGATGTCGCTCGCCCGTGCGCTCGGGCCGAATATCCGTTTTCTGTGTGTTTCTCCCGGTGCGGTCGCCACGGATTTCGTCGCGGGGCGTGATCGGGCCGCGCTGGAGAAGGGCGCACAGTCAACCCCGCTTCAACGTGTTGTCGAACCTGAGGATGTGGCTCGGGCGATCATGGCTTGCGTTACCCACCTCAAGGCGAGCACTGGCACAAAAATCGTGGTCGACGGTGGTCGTCATCTGTGAAGCGGTCGAGGTGAGGCGACGGCTCACGGCCCGACGGCGGCGCAACGGACGGAATGTAACAGCGGATCAAGAGAGTCCCATGACGATCGATGTTCAGTTGGCCTCAAGCGCGGATCGCGAAGCCACGACGGCGAAATACATGTCCGGCTTCGGCAATAGCTTCGAGACCGAGGCCCTTCCCGGGGCGCTTCCGATTGGGCGGAATTCGCCGCAGAAGGCCAGCTACGGTCTCTATGCCGAACAACTCTCCGGCTCCGCCTTTACTGCCCCGCGCAGCAACAACCAGCGTTCGTGGCTCTACCGGATCCGCCCCAGCGTCAAGCATACGTCTCGTTTTGTTCGAGTCGACAGGGGCCATATCCGTTCCGCTCCCAACGTGGGAGAGTCCGAGCTCCCCATCGGGCAGCTACGATGGGATCCGGTTCCGATCGGCTCCGAGCCCAGAAATTTCATCACCGGCTTGTTCACGGTCACGACCGCAGGAGATGTCGAGGCCCAGAGCGGCATGGCCTCACATCTGCTGTTGGCAAACCGTTCGATGCAGGACGAATATATCTCGAATGCTGACGGCGAATTTCTTTTCGTGCCGCAGCAGGGCCGGCTGCTGTTGTTCAGCGAGTTTGGCAAGATCGAGATTGGGCCGGGCGAGATCTGCGTGATTCCTCGGGGCGTCATCTTTCGGGTCGAGCTACTCGATGGCGACACGCGTGCTTATATTTGCGAGAATTACGGCGGCTCGTTCGTACTGCCGGAACGCGGCCCGATCGGGGCAAACTGCCTTGCCAATTCGCGCGATTTCCTGACGCCCGTGGCAGCCTTCGAGGACCGCGAAGTCCCCAGCGTCCTTTATATGAAGTGGTGCGGCGAACTTTTCCGCACCAGCATCGGTCAGTCTCCGCTGGATGTCGTGGCCTGGCACGGCAATTATGCCCCCTACAAGTACGATTTGAGACGCTATTCTCCGGTCGGCGCGGTCGCATTCGACCACCCCGATCCGTCGATCTACACCGTGATGACGTCGCCGTCTGAAAGTACCGGGACCGCGAATATCGATTTCGTAATCTTTCCCGAGCGCTGGGCGGTCGCAGAAAACACCTTCCGGCCGCCATGGTATCACCGGAACATCATGTCGGAGTTCATGGGCCTGGTTTATGGCGTCTACGATGCCAAGCCCGAGGGCTTCGTGCCGGGCGGTATGAGTCTTCACAACATGATGCTGCGTCACGGTCCGGACAACGCGGCTTTCGAGCATGCGAGCAACTCGGAACTCAAGCCCGTGAAAATCACAAACTCGCTCGCCTTCATGTTCGAGTCACGGTTTCCCCAGAAGCTGACCGCCTTCTCATCGACCTTGGCAGTCCCGCAAGATGATTACATTGATTGCTGGACCGGTCTTGAAAAGAAATTTACCGGAAGTCCGTGAAGGCTGCTAGTTGCTTTTCCATCCATCACTCTTTGGCTTGTTTCGATCTTCGGAAAGTAAGAGTGCACCATGCCCCATATCGACGCCATCGATGCCAAGCTGTTCTATGATGATACGGGAGGTGATGGACCTGTACTTGTTTTCAGTCACGGCCTGCTGATGAACCGGGAGATGTTCGCGCCGCAGATCGAGCGCCTGCGGCGGAAATACCGATGCATCTCGTGGGATCAGCGCGGATTTGGCCGGACTGGTCCGGTGAACCGTCCCTTCACCTACTGGACGTCAGCGCAGGACGTGCTGTCGCTGCTGTCTGCGCTGGATATCGAGAGCGCCACTCTGGCAGGACTTTCGCAAGGTGGTTTTCTCTCCATGCGTGCGGCATTGTTGGCTCCGAAGCGGGTGTCTGCACTCGTGCTGCTTGCGACACGGTCGGGTATCGACGACGACCAGACCATCGACAACTTCCGCGCTCTGAGCGCGGAATGGGCAGACAACGGTTCCGTCAATGTGCAGGGCATGCTCGAAAAGGTGCTGCTGGGGCCGGACGTAGATCCGGAGCCATGGATCACGAAATGGCGCGCCATGGGGCGGGACGCATGAGTTATCCGCTGGATGCGCTGATCGGTCGAGATGACATTACATCGAAGCTCAAGAGCTTGGCGTGCCCCTCGATGGTGATTCACGGGACTGACGACATCGCGATCGAGATCAAGCATGGCCGGCAACTCGCGGATGGTCTTCCTGCCTGTCAGGAGTTTTGCGAAGTGAAAGGTGCCGGCCATGCTGTCAATCTGGCGCGTCCCGACCAGGTGACGGACGTAATCGAGGCCTTCCTGGCAAATATGGCCTGAGCACCGCGACGAACAAGAGTGTGGGTACCGCACGGCTATCAACTGCATCTATGAAGTCGGCCGTCTCAGCGCATCGGAGACGGCAGAGCGATCAAGGCGACCGCAATTCGCCTCCCGATGGCAGCAAATGTCCGTAGACTCAAACACGCTCAACGATCGAAAGGCCTCCGACTCGATCGATCAGATAAACCAGGTCGCGGTCGTCGGCGAACACGTCGTTGCTGGAAACGCGCGTTGCGCCGGGAGCTGGATCGGGGAGGTAGTATGCGGTTTCCTTCGGCGCCATCGGGTTGGAAATGTCGACAAAGCGTAGTCCTTGCGCGAACCAGGCGATCGGGATCTCGGTGCCGCGGATAATTTCCACGGGCTGATGGCATCCGGTCATCGTGGGATTGCGGCGACCGTGCACGCCTTCGACCTGGAAGGTGCTGACTGGTACCGGCTTTCGCTCGTCGGTCGCGTCGACGATCCAGATGAATGCCGCCAGCTCCGGCGCCATCTTTGGATCGATCGGATCGACATCTTCATCGGCGACGATCAAGTAGTTCCGGCCGTTGATGGCGAACGGGACCGGAACCACGGAATGGGTCGGCCAGGGGAAGGGCGGGCTCCAGTCGAAGGCCGCGATCTGACGCGGCTTGCTGAGATCCTCGATGTCGAGAATCAGTCCGCCGCCGTGCCAGTAGCTGACATAGAGGCGATCGCCACGCCGGATCGCGTGATGACAGCGATGTTGCCGGGCAGGCCAGGAGGGCGTTTCGCCGCCGGCGGTCCATTGGCCCGGCATCCACCAGCGTCCAACCTCTCGCGGACGCGACGGATCGAGCAGATCGAGAATCATGATGATGTTGCCGACGTAGCCGTCGACTTCAGGTGAGATATAGGCGTAGCGGCCGTCGAACGTGAAACGGTGGACGCCGGTTCCGTCGCAATGCCAGCGCGTGATCTCGCGTGGCCGGTGCGGATTGCTCACATCGTAAATCCCAAGGCCGCCGCGCAGGCCGGACTCCTTTGCGGCGGTCCGATCCACGATCTCCTGGTTCACGATCATAAGGCCATTTGCGACTTGCACTTTGTGCGAATGCAGTCCGTTCGGCACCTCAAGCTGGGTGATCAATGCCGGGCGTTTCGGATCGCGCAGGTCGATGATCGATGTGCCGCTCGGCGCGGCCATATGTCCGACATAGCCGATCCCTCGATCGACCACGATCTGTCCGCCGCCGCGGCAGTCGAAATGACCAACCTCGCGAACACCTTTACAAATAGCCATGTCGTCTCCGCAGGAATTGGGCTTACTGATTTTGCTTCGAATCCAGCTTGGCAAACACCTCACGGCAGGCGATGACGCCGTTGATGGCGGTTGCGACGCCGGAGTAAGGTACGAGCTGCATCATGATCTCGATCAATTCCTCGCGTGTCACCCCACAGTGCAAGGCGCCGCCGATATGGGTCCGCAATTGCGGTCCTGCGGTTCCGAGCGTCGCGAGGCTGGCCACGGTCACGATCTGTCGCGTTCGACTATCGAGGGTCGACGAGTGATAGATCTGCCCATAAATGGTTTCCAACACGTAGGTAGCGAGGCTAGGTGCGATATCACCCAGGGAAGCTTCGATTTGTCACCTGATTGTGTGACTGACCGTGGCCCGTTGAGACGATACGAAACTGATCGCGGCTGTAGCAACTGTTCAGAGCAAGAACAAATGATTGCCGTTACAGGCGGTGGAGAGAAACAATGATGGGCGCGCGCGCAGGCCGGCTGCGGGCAGGCCTTGTTTCCTGTGCGCTCGTGGTCGCATCTTGCGTTCCCGTGTTCGCCGCCGGATCCTATCCCGCCGGCCCGGTTCGCATCGTCGTCGGTTTCGGCGCATCCTCGACGGCCGATATTGTCGCCAGGCTGGTCGGCAAGCATCTGGAGGAGCAACTCGGCAAACCCGTTATCGTCGAAAACCGGCCGGGCAACAGCAGCATGCTCGCAGCAGAGGCTGTAGCAAGGGCGCCCAACGACGGCCGTACGTTGTTCATGGCGACTGTTGCGAATACGCTCAATCCCGCACACATGAAGAGCGGCTTCGATCTCGGAAAAGATCTGCAGCCGATTGCTCTCCTCGGCATCGTGCCGAACGTTCTTGTCGCCAATCCTTCGGTGCCGGTGAAGACCGTGGGAGAATTGATTGCGCTTGCGAAGGAGAAGCCAGGCTCGTTGACATTCGCGACGTCTGGCTCGTGGACCGCCAGCTACATTGCCGCCGAGATGTTTAATCTGAAGGCTGGCACCCAGATCGTTTCGGTGCCCTATCAGGGTGGAGCCAACCAGGCGATAACCGATCTTCTCACCGGACGCATCAATCTGATGTTCAATGTCGCAGCCGCGCTGGCGCCGCATGTCGCTGCCGGCAAGCTGACCGCCCTGGCCGTTGGTCAGCCGAAGCGCACTGCCATCATGCCGGATGTTCCGACCATGGACGAGGCGGGCCTGTCCGGGTTCGATGTCGGCGTCTGGATCGGCCTGTTGGCGCCGGCCGGAACTGCGCCCGAGATTATCGACACTCTTGCTCGGGCTTCCAATCAGGCATTGCAACAGACCTCGATCAAAGAAGCCTTGCAAGCGCAAGGCATCGACGTCCTTGGCAGCACTCCCGAGGAATTCGCAGTTTTCATTCAGAATGACAGCCGGAAATGGCGGGCATTATTGGAAACGATGGGATCGAAGGAATAACGCCGCCGCGAGCCGCGGTGCTTCATCCGAACGCGGAAATTTCCCGATTTCGAATCCACACAAGGCGTTACGGATCCGCGCGGTGTCCGGGAGCTTGGCGATGTTCTGACGTCGAGTGCTTTCATATGCGGCTCGAAGGAGCTCACCGTTCAGCCCAACTCGGTGTGATTTATAATCTAAATCAATATGACCCGATAAAGAAATTGCACGGCTACGCTGCCCGCAGCTAGTTTGCATTTGCAGTCAACCCATAAGACAACGCAACGAACAAACCGCGACTAACAGCGGCAAGATTTGGGCGCGGTCGCCCAAGTCAACCATGAGGGCGGGACGACTTGAATATCACCATCAGCGACCGGGTAGCTTTCCAATCCCGAAGCCGGGCTCATGGTGCCACTAAAACTCACGCGAAAATTTGATCCCAGATTCTGGAGGCGCGGATCTCGCTTGCCGAGGACGCCGGACGTTTTGCGTTCGGCAACCTCGCGCAGCGAGCATCAGAAAAAATCAGGAGGGACGAATGGAGGGGAACGTGACAAGGACCGAGATTGAACTGCGAGAACGTGAACAAAAGGAACGACGCTTCAGCGTAGCGCTTGGCCGCATCACCCTAGCTGCCGGGCTGATGATCGGCGTGGTGCCCGGACTGGCCGGCGCCGCGACGCTTCCCACTTGCGCTCAGCTCAGCGCCTCTCCGGCCTATGGTTTCGTCGGGAATCCGAAGATCGTCTCGGGGACCCTGATCACGGCGATCATTCCACCGGCGCCCGCGGTGCCGGGCAGCACGATTCCGACTCCGCCCTTCGGTGGCACGTCGCCGACGCCTACTCCGGCGACACCGGCCTACTGCCAGGTGGATTTCACCTACGCCTCGGGGTTGGCAGGTCCGGCGGATGGCTATGATGTCGGCCAGGTGCAGAAGATCCAGGTCCGCATCGTGCTTCCCCTCAGTGAGGCCGACGGTGGAAGCACCGGCAGTGTGCCCAACAGCTTCGACGGCGGAAGAGTCCCCAGGACCATCCAGGGAAACTGGCTCGGCAAGCTGTTTGTAAGTGCGAGCCCCGGCACGTCGGGAACGATCTCGATGGCGCCCTTCAGCGAGGGCTTGAACGGCGGCGATCAAAGTTACCCGATCCGGCTCGGCTATGTCGCTTCGATGACCGATACAGGCCAACACAACCCGCCCTTCGTCCTCATCGCCTCGGGATCGTTGGCGAACACTTTGGATCAAGGCACGATCACGGATTGGGTCCATCGAAGCACGCACTACGGAAAGCTCTGGGCGACCAGACTTTCCCAGACCTATTACGGCAAGCCGCCGACCCGGGTTTATTACAACGGCATCTCGGGTAGCGGCAACGAAGGCATGGGGCAGTTGATGCACTATGGCGACGAGTACGATGGAGTCTTGATCGGCGCTCCCGCGTTCTACTGGGATCAATTCGCGCTAGCCTTCACTTGGCCGTATGTCGTCTTCAAAAAAATGGTTCAGCAGGGCGGCACGATGCCGACCAACGGTCAGGAGACCGCTCTTACAGCCGCGGTCTTTGCGGCGTGCGATTCTCTTGACGGTGTCACCGACGGCATCATCAACGATCCGCGTGTGTGCGACTTCAAGGCCACCGCCAACATCTGCGGCCAGCCGGGCGCGCCGGCGGCACCGAATTGCCTCACTCCACTGCAGGCTTCTGCCTTCGACCGGATGTGGGATGGTCCGCGCAACAGGTACGGCCTGCGGATCTGGTACCCCTACGACAAGAGCATTCCCTTCGTCGGCGGCCCCTTTACCGGCCTGGCCTCGATCCAGACCAGTTTGCCTGGGCCGCCGCCGCCGCTTGGCGGAAGCATTTTCCTTCCACTTGCTACTCAACTGATTACTTGGAATCACAAGAACGCTTCGTTCGATCCGAACAATCTCTATCAGGATGAGGAATCACTTGCCTTGGCCGGCCATCCCTCCGGCGGCATTACCTACGCGGACGAAGCGAAGCTCGGCGCCAATACCGTGGCTGATTACACCGACAACCAGACCACGGATCTCAGCAAGGCGCTACAACACGGCACTAAAGTGCTTCACTTCCATGGGACGGCGGACCCGGCGATCTTTTGGCGTACCAGCGCCGATTATTATCGCCGCGTGGCAGCCTGGCTGGGCCATGGCAAAGCCGACTTCAGGGCGCTGCAGGAGTGGTACCGTTTCTTTCCGATACCGGACGTTGGCCATGGCACCGGCTCCTCCGGTGGCGGACCCGGCCCTTCGCCCGTCGACCCGTTCTCCGCGCTGGTGAAATGGGCTGAGAAGGGCGAAGCCCCGGCCAGCATAACGGCACTTGCTTCACCTCCAGCCCTCAACCCGGGGCGCACACGTCCGCTTTGCCCCTATCCGCAGACCGCCATCTATAACGGCAGCGGCAGCACGCTGGTTGCAAGCAGCTTCCATTGCGGCGGCAATCTCGAAACCCGCCAGGTGGTCTGCGACGATGCACGAACACTGTACCAGCACGAGAGCGGTCCGGTCCTCGACTTCCGGAGCATCGGCCTCGAACCCGGGCAATGTAAACAGCACGAAGCCGATCGTGGCGAAGGCCGGGATCACGGGCACGATTGACAAGAGTTAAGCGCGACTGTCGCGAACCAGGCGACAGTCGCGCACGGAATTCAAATCATGGCGAAGCTGGTCACTTCCGTTCGCTCCCAGCCGGAACGGATCTGAAACCCTCCCGCGCACATATACATGCGAGGCGGTCTTCATCGGTTCGCTCACCTCTGAGTCCAATGATCCGTTCGTGGCGATCAACGCGCGGGTTGCGGATCGCTTGGACTGCCGCAAGCCGCGACGGCTTGGCCCACGGCAGCCTCCAGCCCATCGCCGTCCTGTGCGTTCGCCGTGATCCCGGTTGCGCGGCTGAATCTTGTGTTCCTCTATTGTTCTGATGGGCCGGCGCTTCAAACCGCGCGGGATCCTTGTCGAGGACAATGGCCTTGAGGCAATTGGGAACCGTGTAATACTGACCAGCCGGTCGATCGTGACTAGGACGACGCCGTCCTGCGGACTTGCCCGGTTGTGTGATTTGGAAATTTACCTTTACTGATTTAGGTCGTAAATCGGTCGGACGCCGATTTGGCAGACAACGGACAGAGGATGATGGCTCGATCCCGCGCCAAGGACTACGACGACAAGCGTCTCTCTATCCTGCATCGTTCGGCTCAGCTGTTCGCGGAATCGGGCTACGTCGGAACATCCATGAACGCTATCGCGGATGCCTGCCGCGTTTCGAAGGCGCTCCTCTATCATTACTATCCTGACAAGGAAGCGATCCTTTTCGACATCCTTTCCGCCCATCTCGAAAAGCTGGTCGCGGGCCTGGAGAGGGTCGACGACGCGGCGGCAAATCCCCAGGCGCGGTTGAAGACGATCATCTCAACCCTTCTCGAACTGTACCGTGACGCGGATGCCGAGCATCAGGTGCAGATCGCCAGCCTTAAGCTCCTGCCGAAGGAAAAGCAGCAGCCGTTGTTGGCGAAGGAGAGGATCCTCGTTGATATCCTCGCCGGCGCGCTTGCTGCTGCCCGACCAGGTGTGAGCCACAAGCGTGTCCTCAAACCGCTTACGATGTCGGTCTTCGGGATGCTGAACTGGCACTATCTTTGGTTTCGCGAAGGGGGGACGATGACGCGGGCCGAATACGCTGATTTCGTCACCCGCCTTGTTCTAGCCGGCGCCGTTGACGCTGCGGCGGCGGTGCCCCGAGCGAACGGAAAGTCGAGGCCGACGAGCAAAGATCGTCAGAAGGAGCTGTTGTAGGCTCCGACGAATCTTACGACACGGCGCCGAACGAAAACGATGCGGCCGTCCCCTTCCGGATCCTAGCTCCGCATCGCGTTCATCGTCAGGAGCTCATAGGTTGCGGCGGTTTCCCCGGTGCCCGTCGTGATCTCGACGTCCCAGCGGACCTCGCCATAGCGCTCGTTGCGCGGAGCTTTCTCCTTTGCAGTCAGCCTGACCTTGATGGCCTCTCCGGGCTGCACCGGTTTCAGGAAGCGCAGGGAATCCAGGCCGTAGTTGGCGAGCACCGGGCCGTATTCGGGATCGACGAACAGACCGGCCGCGAACGACAACAGGAGATACCCATGCGCGACGCGGCCCGGAAAGAAGGGGTGCCCTTTGGTCGCTTCCGCGTCCATGTGCGCGTAGAAGGTATCGCCGGTGAAGTGGGCGAAGTGCTCGATATCGTCCAGCGTGATCGTGCGTTCCTTCGAGATGAAGGTCCGGCCGATGTCGAGATCCTCGAAATGATAGCGGAAAGGATGGAGCGCGCCGTCGAGCACGGGAGCGCCCTTCGACCACCGTTGCGTTACCCCGGCGAGCATCGCAGGCGACCCCTGCAGGGCGGTGCGCTGCATGTAGTGGTGGAGGCTGCGTACGCCGCCTAATTCCTCGCCGCCGCCGGCTCGGCCGGGTCCGCCGTGGACCATTTGAGGCAGGGGAGATCCGTGGCCCGTCTGCTCCTTGGCGCAGTCGCGATCAATGAAGACCATACGTCCATGGAAATTCCCGATGCCGAACGTGAACTCGGCGGCGATCGCGGCGTCGTGCGTGTAGACGGAGGCGACGAGACTACCGCCGCCGCGGTTTGCAAGTGCTATGGCATCGTCCAGACCGTCGTAGCCCATGATGGTGCAGATCGGGCCGAAGGCCTCGATCTCGTGAACGTTGGTCGCGCCTCGCGGATTGGAGCAGTGCAGGAGGATCGGCGGAACGAACGCACCTCGCGAGGCGTCGGCCTCGATGGGATGAAAGTTGTCGAGGTCGCCGACGACGAGTTCCGCTTCGGTGCGAAGCTGCTTCAGATTGGTCAGCACGTCGTTTCTTTGAGCAAGTCCCACCAGCGGTCCCATCCTGACGGAATCGAGTTCGGGATTGCCGACCGTTACCTTCGACAGGCGCTCGCGGAGTGCCGATACGACTGCATCGATGTGTGCCGCAGGCGCTAGCGCGCGCCGGATCGCCGTGCATTTCTGCCCGGCCTTCACCGTCATCTCCTTCGCGACTTCCTTGACGAACAGGTCGAACTCAGGGCTTCCAGGCGTCGCATCCGGCGCGAGAATGGCGGCGTTCAGCGAATCTCTTTCCGCGATGAACCGGACGGCTTCACGCGCGATCACCGGATGCCTTTGCAGCATCTGCGAGGTATTGGCCGATCCGGTGAAGGAAACGACGTCCTGGCAGGTCAGGTGGTCGAACAGGTCTCCGGTCGAACCCACCACGAACTGCAGCGCTCCCTCGGGCAGGATGCCGGAATCGATGATCCTGCGCACCATTTCATGGGCGACATAGGACGTCACGGTAGCGGGCTTGGTGACGACGGGAACGCCTGCGAGCAGGGCAGGGGCCAGTTTCTCCAGCATGCCCCAGCAGGGAAAATTGAATGCGTTGATATGAACCGCGACGCCATGCAGCGGCATCACGACGTGCTGGCCTGCGAACGTACCGCCCTTGGATAGTCCCTCGATGGCTCCGTCCAGCAGAAACTTCGAATTCGGAAGTTCGCGGCGGCCTTTGCTGGCGTAAGCGAACAACGTGCCGATGCCGCCATCGATGTCGATCATGGCGTCCGTCCGCGTGGCGCCGGTCTGGAACGATCAGCTGGCGCAGATTGGCGCCGCCGACTATGCGCCCATAGCTGAGGATTTCGCGCATGTCGAAACCGCCGCCGGTCGCGAGCGCTACGACGTTGCCGGTGACGGCGCTGAGCACCTCCGTCGAATCCCGGCCGACCGACCAGTTTCCGCGGATGAAGCTCGCAAGCCTCATGACGTCCTCAGTCGATTGGCCCGGCAGCGCGCGGTTCGTTCGAGGCTGTGTCATCGAAATCTATCCTTTGTTCTTTGATCGATGATGCGTTTTGCCTTTCCGGCCGAGCGCTCGATGCCGTCGGGATCGAGAACGCTGACGCGGGCAGGGACGCCGACGGTGTTTCTGACAATATATTCTGGCCGGGCGGCGGCGGCGAGACGGACATCCTACACGCGCCCCTTGAACCTTGGGGCTCGCTTTTCCAGGAACGCGCTCACCCCTTCCGCGAAGTCGGGGGTGCGGCCGGCCCGACCCTGAAGATCCCGCTCGAGATCGAGTTGCTCATCGAGGCGGTTGGTCTCGGCGGCATCGAGGGCCTGTCTGATCAGCGCGAGACCGTCGGTGGGCTGGTCGGCGAAGTAGGTGGCGAGCCGATGGGCCTCCGCCATCAGCTCGGAGTCGTCCACCATCTTCCAGATCATTCCCCAGGCTTCGGCTTTTTCGGCCGGAACCGTCTCCGCGAGCATAATCAGCGCTCGGGCTCGCGCACCTCCGACGAGGCGCGGCAGAAACCAGGTGCCGCCCGAGTCGGGGATGAGACCGATCTTGGCGAAGGCCTGACTGAATTTCGCCGAGCGAGCGGCGATGACGATATCGCAGGCGAACGCGATGTTCGCGCCGGCACCCGCGGCGACGCCGTTGACCGCGCAGACGACAGGCATCGGCATGTGGCGCAGCTTGCGTACGAGCGGGTTGTAGTACTTGGCGATCGGAACCGAGAGATCGGGCGTTTCGCCCGGCGTAAAGACGCCATCGGAAAGATCCTGGCCCGCACAAAATCCGCGTCCCGCACCGGTCAGGATCAGCGCGCGGCAGGCCTTGTCGTGTTCCGCATCGGACAGCGCGCCATAGAGGGCGGTGTGCATGTCGGCGGTGAATGAATTGAGGCGGTCGGGTCGGTTGAGCGTCAGCACCCGATAGCCGTCGCGAACTTCGGTCAATACGAGGTCTTTCTCCACACCCACCTCCCGCTGCAGCTTCTGATGGCCGCGATCGAATATCCGGCGACGATTTACTATTGACCAACCGGTCGGTCAATAATAATTATGTGCGCCAACAATATGGGCAGCATCGAGCGGCCTTAAATCGATAAGGGGGGTCACGAGAATGCAATATCTGAATCAGTTAAACCGACGTGCAGTGGGCTGCCTGCTTGGCGTGTCTGCGTTCGGGCTCGCCGCTTGCGGTCCCGCCATTGCGGCGGACACGATCAAGATCGGATCCGTGCTCTCGATCACGGGCCCCGCGTCCTTCCTGGGGGATCCCGAGGATAAAACGCTGAAATTGTATGTCGACAAGATTAACGCCGCGGGCGGCATTGTTGGCAAGAAGATCGAGCTGATCGTCTACGACGACGGCGGCGACGCCAACAAGGCGCGCACGTTCGCAACGCGTCTCCTCGAGGACGACAAGGTGGTCGCCATGGTGGGCGGTTCGACCACCGGCACGACGATGGCGATGATCCCCGTATTCGAGGAAGCCAAGGTGCCGTTCATTTCGCTCGCCGGCGGCATCGAGGTCGTCGACCCCGTCCGGAAATACGTGTTCAAGACGCCGCACACGGACAAGATGGCTTGCGAGAAGATCTTCGAAAACCTCAAGCTTCGGGGCTTCGCCAAGATTGGGATGATTTCGGGTACCGACGGCTTTGGCGCGTCGATGAGGGCGCAGTGCTTCAAGGTCGCGGCGAGCTACGGCATCGTGATCGCGGCCGACGAGACGTACGGTCCACGCGACACCGATATGACGGCGCAGTTGACCAAGATCAAGAATACCGCAGGCATTCAGGCGGTGGTCAATCCCGGTTTCGGGCAGGGGCCGGCCATCGTCACCCGCAACTATGCCCAGTTGGCGATGTCGGCGACGCCTCTCTACGAGAGCCATGGTGTCGCATCGAAAAGCTTCATCGAACTCGCCGGACCCGCGGCCGAAGGCGTCCGGCTTCCGGCCGCGGCGCTGCTGGTCGGCGACAAGCTGCCCGATGGCGACCCACAGAAGAAGGTCGTTGTGGACTACAAGCAAGCGTACGAGGCGTCGGCCAAGCAACCGGTTTCGACGTTCGGTGGCCACGCCTATGACGGGCTTTCCATCATGATCGATGCGATGAAGCGCGCGAATTCGACCGATTCCAGCAAGTTGCGCGACGAGATCGAAAAGACGAAGGGCTTCGTCGGAACCGGAGGAATCGTGACGATGTCTCCGACCGACCACCTCGGCCTCGATCTTTCGGCGTTCCGGATGCTGGAGATCAAGGGCGGCGATTGGACGATGGTCCAGTCTGGAAGCTGAACCGATCGAAGTCGCGATACCAGCAACGTCAGAAAGTGCGCCGCTGGCGCCGTGATTTCTCACGGCGCCGTGTCGGAAGAAGGGGGCCGTTAGCCGAGCATGTCCGAATTCCTGCAGTTCTTCTTTTCGGGACTTACCGTCGGCGCGATATATGCGCTGGTCGCGCTCGGGTTCACCTTGATCTACAACGCCTCCGACGTCGTGAACTTCGCGCAGGGCGAGTTCGTGATGCTCGGGGGCATGGTGACGGTGTTTGCTTCGGCCGCGGGCGCGCCGCTGCCGGTCGCTGCGCTGATCGCCGTCTGTGTCGCGGTCGCGGTCGGGTTGCTCCTGTACTGGCTCGCGATCGCTCCGGCGCGGGGAGCATCGGCTGTCTCAATCATCATCATCACGATCGGCGCCTCGATCTTTCTGAAAGGCGCGGCCCAGGTCGCCTTCGACAAGCAGTTCCACAAACTGCCGTCGTTCTCGGGCGACGCCCCGATCGATGTGCTCGGCGCGTCGATCCAGCCGCAGAGCCTGTGGGTTCTGGGCGGGACGGCCGCTGTGGTGTTAATTCTCTACGTGTTCCTCGAAAGGACGCTCGTCGGCAAGGCGGTGCTGGCAACTTCCGCCAGCCGCCTCGCGGCGCGCCTGGTGGGCATCAATACGGCTACGATCATGGCTTTGGCTTTCGGTGGATCGGCGGCGATCGGCGCGATTGCGGGCATTCTCGTAACGCCCATTACGCTCACGAGCTACGACGTCGGAACGATGACGGCGCTGAAGGGATTTGCCGCAGCCATGCTTGGTGGGATGGGAAATCCGCTTGGTGCCGTCGTCGGCGGCTTGCTCCTGGGTCTCCTGGAGACGTTGGGCGCCGGCTACGTCAGCTCGACCTACAAAGACGGCTTCGCTTTCGTGATGATCCTGATGGTCCTGTTCGCCATGCCGCAGGGACTCCTCGGGCGCCGTACCGTGGATCGGGTCTAGGTCGGTGGCTGCATTGCTGAACAATCGATATGCAGTCGTCGCGGCGCTCGTGATCGTTGTCGCGCTGCTCCCGTTCACGTTTCCGTCGAGCTACTATCTCCGGGTGGCGTCGCTCGTATGGGTGTCCGCGTTCGCGGCGATCGGGCTGAATGTACTCATGGGCAAGGCCGGTCAGGTCAGTCTCGGTCATGCCGCCTTCTTCGGTATCGGAGCCTATGCGGTGGCTATCGGGCCCGCCCGCTTTGGCCTGCCCTCATTGGCGTCTCTTGCGATCGGCGCCTGTGTCGCGGGGCTGCTGGCCTATCTCGTCGGGCGGCCGATCCTGCGTCTGAAGGGACACTATCTCGCGATCGGGACGCTGGGCTTCGGTGTTCTGGTCGCGCTCGTCATCACGACGGAAAGCCGCTGGACCGGCGGACCGGATGGCATGTCGGTCGCCAAACTGACCGTGTTCGGCTGGCGCGTCAGCACCGCGTACGCCTGGTACTGGCTCTCCGGGGCCTTCCTCGTGGTGGGCGCATGGGTCGCGCTCAATCTCGATGACACGCCCACGGGCAGGGCCTTTCTCGCGCTGCACGACAGCGAGGTTGCGGCTCGGGTCGTGGGCATCGACGTCGCCCGGCTCAAGCTTCGGGCGTTCGTGATCGCTGCCGTCTACGCATCGATCGCGGGATCGCTGCTCGCGATGATGAACGGCTTCGTTAATCCCGACCAGGCTGGCTTCCAACATTCGGTCGAACTGGTGACAATGGTGGTCCTGGGCGGGTTGGGTTCGGTCGTGGGCAGTATCGTCGGCGCGGCTGTGCTTGTCGTGCTGCCGCAAGTGCTCACCGTGTTTCAAGAATACGAGAACCTGATGCTCGGGCTTATCATCATCGTCTCGATGGTTTTCATGCGCGATGGCATCGTGCCGATGGCGCGGAAGCTGATTGCGAGGACGCGATGATCCTCTCGGTCAAGGATATCGGGATTTCGTTCGGAGCGGTCAAGGCGGTCGACGGCGTCAGCTTCTCCGTGGACGAGGGCCAGATATATACGGTCATCGGCCCGAACGGCGCGGGCAAGACGACGCTCTTCAATGTGATATCCGGCGTCTACTTCGCCAGTCGGGGCAGCGTCGAACTGGCCGGAGAGGACGTCACAAACCTCGCGCCCGATGCTCTCGCGGCCCGCGGAATGTCGCGCACCTTCCAGAATTTGCAGATATTTCAGCGCATGACCGTGGCGCAGAACGTCATGGTCGGTCGCCATCTGAAGGAACGCCGCAATCTCTTCGCCGACCTGTTACGGCTGCCTTCCGTCGGTCGGCAAAATCGGGAGACGCGCGCAGCCGCGCTGCAATTGTTGGATGAGGTCGGTCTTCGCGACAAGGCCGACGTTCTCGCTGGCGACCTTTCATACGGCGGGTGCAAGCGGCTTGAGATAGCTCGCGCGTTGGCAACCGAACCCCGCGTGCTGCTGCTCGACGAGCCGGCAGCGGGGTGCAACGCGGTCGAGACCGAGGAGATCGACCGGTTGATCTGCTGCGTCGCAGGTAAGGGAATCGCGGTTGTTCTGGTCGAGCACGACATGAAACTCGTCATGAAGATATCGCACCGCATCCTCGTGCTGGATGGCGGCAGGTTCCTCGTCGAAGGGACGCCGGCCGAAGTACGCGATAATCCCGTCGTCCATCAGGCCTATCTCGGTAATCGGGGCGCGCGGGAGGTGAAACGTGCTTGAGATCGAGAATCT
>WNGR01003079.1_pt1 | contig 18259 bp, 15 predicted proteins | sample 5407581 | NCBI WGS metagenome assembly WNGR01 (sample SAMN13153383, study PRJNA577476) | soil metagenome | isolation source: 80 cm soil or saprolite under Garry oak tree replicate 2 | place: USA:California | collected 2016-06-15 | reverse complement strand
AACGAGGCGTGCTGGACCTACTCCGCGAACACGAAGTCGGGGATGTCGACGCCAGGCATGTTGCCAGGGGCGTCGTCGCTGTCGACCTGAGCCGTGACCGCTCCCAACGTGACGAGCGCGACGCGCTCTTCCTGCTCGAACGCGTCGAAGAGGAATTCGGCCCGGGCATCGCGACGCTCGACCACGTCGTGACCACCGCGCAGGGGCACCCGTCGGGCTGTCCGGCCACCGAGCCGCAGGAGGTGTACAACCCGGAACCCTATCCGTCGCTCTGCCCCGGAGACGCCGGCCGCGGGGTGCGGATCTACGTGGCCGATACCGGGATCGTCCCGGAAACCGTGGCCAACTGCGCGTGGCTGGAGAAGGTGGAGGGGGACGAGGACCCGTCGGTCGCGGCCGACGGCACGATCCTGCCCTACGGCGGGCACGGCACGTTCGTCGCCGGTGTCATCCGGAGCATGGCTCCCGGCGCTGACCTTGTGGTCAGGAACGTCTTCGACACCGCGGGCAGCGCGCTGGAATCGGATTTCGTCCCGAAGCTGTACGAGGGCTTCAGGTACGGCGCCGAGATCTTCCACGTGACGGTCTCGTCGCCGACCAGGCATAACGTTCCGCTGCTGGCCTTCGAGACCTGGCTGGACGACCTGCGCCGGTACAAGGGCGTCGTCTGCGTCGTCCCGGCGGGAAACAGCGCGAGTCCGCTGCCGCACTGGCCAGCCGCGTTCCCGGGAGTGGTCTCGGTCGGGGCGCTCGGGCCCGACTGGCGCAGCCGCGCCTACTTCAGCGACTACGGCGGATGGGTCGAGGTGTACGCGCCGGGCCAGAACCTGGTCAACGCGTTCGCCACCGGCACGTTCACCTGCCAGGTCGCACCCTTCGAGGGGGAGACCAGGACGTTCGCGGGCATGGCGCAATGGAGCGGGACGTCCTTCTCGACTCCGATCGTGACCGGCCTCATCGCGGCCCGGATGACCCGGCGCGGCGAGAACGCCGCGGATGCGGCCGCCGCCCTGCTGGCCCAGGCCCGGGCCGAGGCGATCCCCGGCGTCGGGCCGGTCCTGCTCCCCGGTTGCGGCGACGACGAGCCGCGCGGCTGCTGCGGCGGTGAGCACCGGCACCACGGCTGCGCCGGAGATGAGCACCGCCACCACGCAGGCAAGCACGGCCCCTGGCCCCGGTAACCGGCGTCGGGTCAGCCCCGACAGTCCCCAGCCGGCGCCGGTGACGCCCGCGGCCAGCACCAGCACCGCGAACGCGACCGAATACGAGGTCGCGGTCGCGATGGCACCCACGACGAACGCGCCGAGCCCGGTCCCCGCGTCGAAGCTCAGGTTCCACGCGATGCTGACGGAGTGCCGCGCGGGTTCGCCCGCGCTGGCAAACGCCTGCGTCAGCGTCAGGTTCTGCAGGCCCCCGTACGCGAAACCGACAAGGAGCAAACCAGAGACGACCAGGGTGCGGCCCGCGGTGTCGTGAATGCTGTCCGCCTTGAGCCCGATCGCGGCCAGCCCCAGCGCGGCGATGAAGAGCAGCGGGGCTATCGCCGTGGTGGCGCCGAAACGGTCGGCGACGCCGCCGGCCTCCCATCTGCTGACCGCCGCCGCGCCGGTGAACGCGAGCAGCCCCGCGAACCCCAGGGCCGGGCTGAGAAGTATGTGCGGCGTAAATGTGAGGATGGCCCCGCCCGACGCGGTGATCACGACCAGCGCCGCGATCGGCCCGGCCAGCACGCGCCACAGCCTGGCCGCCGGCCCATGTCCGGAGTCGTCGGCCGGCGCGCGGTCACGGGCGCCCAGGGCTCGTGCGATCGGCCAGGCCAGCGGTATCGCGAGCGCCGGGAGGACGGCCAGCACGAAGACCAGCCCGAACCCGGCCTTGTCGGCGAGCCAGGGCGCGACCGGGACGAGGATGAACTGAGGCGCGGCGATCGCCAGCCCGAGGGCGCCGAGGGCCCGGCCGCGGCGGCCGGGCTCCACGAAGGAGGCCACCGCGGTCGCTCCGCACACCGTGACGATGCCGAACCCGAGCCCGCGCAGCGCGGCGAGCGCGATGACGGGCCAGAGCCTGTCGGTGGCGAGATGACCCAGCGCAGGCAGCCCGAGCAACCCGGCGCCGAGCACGAGCGTCCACCGCCACCCCAGCCCGGCGAGCACGCGCCGCATGGACAGCTGGGCCAGGACGGTGCAGGCCATCATGACGCCGGTGACCAGCCCGGCGCCCAGATCGTCGCTGCCGCCGCGGATCACCCACAGCGGCGCGACCGGCACCAGCAGCGCGAACCCGGCGAACCACAGCATCGCGGAACCGAGCAGCCAGGGCATCCCGGGCACCCGCCAGACGGAACCAGACGCCGGCTGCCCCTCAACGCCCATCCGCGGTCAGGTGCCCAGCGCGTCGATCAGGGCCTTGGTGACATCGTCGGTGGAGGCGGCTCCGCCCAGGTCGCGGGTGAGGATGCCGGCCGCGGTAGTCGCCTCGATCGCGGTCTGCAGCCGTGCGGCCGGCTCGGGCAGGCCGAGATGGTCCAGCATCAGGGCGCCGCTGCCGACGGCGCCGATGGGGTTGGCCAGCCCTTGCCCGGCGATGTCCGGTGCCGAGCCGTGCACGGGCTCGAACATGCTGGGGAAACGCCGCTCCGGGTTGAGGTTGGCGCTGGCGGCCAGGCCAAGGCTGCCGGCCAGGGCACTGCCGAGGTCGGACAGGATGTCCGCGTGCAGGTTGGAGGCGACCACGACGGAGAGGTCCTCGGGGCGCAGGACGAACTTCGCGGACATCGCGTCGACCAGCACGCTCTCGGTCTCCACGTCGGGATAATCCACGGCGACGCGCTTGAAGACGTCATCCCACAGCACCATGCCGTACTGCTGGGCATTGCTCTTGGTGACGCTGGAGACCTTCCGCCGGGTACGGGTGCGCGCCAGGTCGAAGGCGAAGCGCATGATGCGTTCGCAGCCGGCCTCGGTGAACAGCGCCGACTGGACGGCGACCTCGCTGCCGGGGCCGCGCGCAGACAGGTTGCGGCCGCCAAGACCGGCGTATTCGCCCTCGCTGTTCTCCCGGACGACGACCCAGTCGAGCTCGCTGTCGTCGGCCTTACGCAGCGGGCTCCGCACGCCAGGCAGGAAGCGGACCGGCCGGACGTTGGCCCACTGGTCGAAGTTCTGGCAGATGGCCAGGCGCAGGCCCCAGAGGCTGACGTGGTCGGGCACGCCGGGCCAGCCGACCGCGCCGAAGTAGATGGCGTCGAAGTCCTTCAGGACCGCCAGGCCGTCCTCGGCCATCATCCGGCCGGTGCGCGCGTAGTACGCGCAGCCCCAGCCGAATTCCTGCCAGTCGAACGCGAACGCCCCGCCGCTGCCGGCGGCCAGCGCATCGAGCACCTTACGTCCGGCCGCCACCACCTCCAGGCCGATGCCATCCGCGGGAATCGCGGCGATCCGGAACCTCCTGGTTGCGCTCATCGTGTCTGCTCGAACAGGCGGCGCGGGTTGGCGGTCAGCATGGTGGCGATCTGCTCCTCGGTCACGCCGTGCTCGCGTGCGTACGGCAGCACCTCGTCGTGGATGTGCAGGTAGTGCCATTGAGGCAGGAACGGCAGCACGTTCGGGTCGATCCAGTCGATGTAGCAGGCCGCGTCCTGAGAGAGCACCATGCGCTCGGCGTAGCCGCGCCGGCACATCTTCACCAGCGTGTCCGCCCGGGCCTCGAACGTGACCTCCAGGTTGATCCCGAACCGGTCCATGCCCAGCGTGAACCCGGCGTCGGCCAGTTCCGCGAGGTGGTCGCAGTCGGTGGTGTCGCCGCTGTGGCCGAGTATCACCCGGCCGGGGTTGACCCCCGCTGAGTCGCACAGCACCCGCTTGACCTCCAGCCCGGTCCGCGACCCGGGATGGGTGTGCACGGTGATCGGCACGCCCGTCTGGTGGTGGGCCGCGGCGACCGCGCGCATCACGCGTTCGACGCCCGGGGTCATGCCCTGCTCGTCGATGGCGCACTTGAGCATGCCCGCCCTGACCCCGGTGCCGGTGATGCCCTCGGTGATGTCGCCGACGAACATGTCCACCATCGGGTCGGGCACCTCGGTGCCGAGCGCCTCGTTCAGCGCGGGGCCGCGGTGGTAGAAGAAAAACGGCACGCTGTCGTAGGTGTACATGCCGGTGGCGACGATGATGTTGAGCTCGGGCACCTGCTCGGCGACCCGCTGGATCCGCGGCAGGTTACGGCCTAGGCCGACCACGGTCGGGTCGACGATCGTGCGGACGCCCTGCGCGGCCAGCGCGCCCAGCTTGGTCACTGCGTCCGCGATCCGTTCGTCCTCGCTGCCCCACTCGCCGGGGTAGTTCTGCTGCACATCCGCCGTAAGCACGAAGATGTGCTCATGCATGTAGGTCGGCCCGAGGTCGGAGACCTCCACCGGGCCGCGGACAGTAGAAACCTGGCTCATCCGGCTCGCAGCTCCCTCATGAGTACCATCCCGGCCACATTCGTACCATCAGGGTAGACACCTACCGCAGGGAGGACCTGAATGGCCGGCGGATCGCTGGTGGCGGTCAGCTACCCGGTGGATGATGAGTTCGTCCAGATCAACACCGGCATCCTGGATGGCCTGGCCGACGTCGCTTTCCTGGACGGCCGCCCGGACGCTGAGTTCCGGGACGTCCTGAGTCGGGCCGACGTGCTCGTCGGGTGGCACCTGGGCCAGGAACTGCCGGCCGGCGCCCTGCGGGCCTCGCCCGGTCTCCGGCTGATCCAGCTCTTGTCGGCCGGCGCCGACTCCGTGGACTTCGCCGCCATCCCGGCGGGGCTGACGCTGGCCAGCAACGTGGGCGCCTACGCCGAGCCGATGGCGGAGTACGTCATGGCGGCAGCGCTGGCCCTGGCCAGGCGGCTGCCGCAGCGCCACGCCGACCTGGCCAAAGGCGAGTTCAAGATGTGGGAACGCGTGCTCACCCTGGACGGCGCCGTGTGCGCGATCCTGGGCTTCGGCGGCATCGGACGGGCCACCGCCCGGCTGATGCGCGCCTTCGGCGCACGCATCCACGCGGTCAACTCCTCCGGCCGCACCAGCGAGCCGGTCGAGTTCATCGGCACGCTCTCCGAGCTGGACCAGGTGCTCACCGCCGCGGACGTGCTCGTCATCGCCCTGCCGCTGACCCACGCCACCCGCGGCCTGATCGGCGACCGGGAACTAGGCCTGATGAAGCCCGCCGCGATCCTGGTCAACGTGGGCCGGGCCGCCATCGTGGACGAGCAGGCCCTCTACGAGCACCTGCGGAGTCACCCCGACTTCTGCGCCGGGATCGACGCCTGGTGGCATGAGCCGGGCTCAGGCTCGGAATTCAGCATCAGGTACCCGTTCTTCGACCTGCCCAACCTGCTCGGGTCCCCGCACAACTCGGGCGTCACCGACGGCGCCCTTCACGTCGGGGTGCGCATGGCCGCGGAGAACGTCAGGCGATTCCTGAGCGGCGAGGCGGTGACCGGGGTGGTCCGCCCCGAGGACTACCTGTAACGCCGGGGCGGGCGGGAAGGACCTGGCCCAGAACTCCGCGACGTCGATACGTCGCATGAAGCGCACGCCGTCCTGGCCCAGCGCGTACTCGATGAAGTCCCGGACCGCGGAGGCCCGCCCCGGCTGCCCGCTCCAGCGGGCGTGGATGCCGACCGTCATCAGCCGCGCGCCGTAGCCGTGCCTCGCCTCGTCGAGCAGGTAGTCGAGGCTGAGCCTGAGGCTCTCGAAGAAGTGCCGGGGCGTGGCGTAGGTCGGGGCGATCAGGTACCGGACGTCGTTGTGCACCTTGCTGTACGGCACCACCAGGAACGGCGTGCCCAGCGTGGCGGCATAGTAAGGAAGCTCGTCGTTGTTGGCGTCGGAGTCGTACAGGAAGCCGCCGTGCTCGACCAGCAGTTCCCGGGTGTGGACGGTGGGAAAGGACCGGACCATCCAGCCGCGCGGCCGCCGGCCCGTGGTCCGCAGCAGGGAATCGACCGCCCGGCCTATCTCGTCACGCTCCTGGTCACGGTCCATGCCGACCGCGTCCGGGCCGTACCAGTGGTAGCCGTGGGCGAGCACGTCATGGTCGCGGGACCGCAGCCACTCACCCAGCGGCGGGTTCCGTTCCACGGCCAGCGCGCAGGCGGCAAACGTCACCGGGATCTGGTGGCGGTCGATCAGGCGGCACAGCCGCCAGATGCCTACCCGGCTCCCGTATTCCATGTGCGTCTCGGTGCCGATATCCCTGATTTCGGGCCCGTACTGGAAGGAGTACTCACCCCAGGTGTCGTTGACGCCGTCCTCGCCGAGCGAGTACTCGCCGCCTTCCTCGTAGTTGACCACGAGGTTGATTGCGATCCTGGCGCCGCCCGGCCAGTCGAAGTCGGGCGGCTGCGGGCCGTACCCGACGAAGTCCCGCACGGGGCCTGGGTGAGCGGGGCGATCCGGACTCGTCATCAGTACGCCATCCAGCCGCCGTCGACCATCAGGGTCGCGCCGCTGATGTACGTGGCCTCGTCCGAGGCGAGGAAGGAGACCGCCGCGGCGGCGTCCTCCGGCTCGCCGAACCGGCCGAACGGGGTCCGGGACCGGACGTAGGCCGCCGTGGTCTCGTTCTGGCTCAGGTCGCCCGGCGTGCCGGTGACGACCTTGCCGGGGGCGACGCCGTTGCAGATGATGCCGTCGCGGCCGTACTCGACCGCGATCTGGCGGGTGAGCTGGATGAGCCCGGCCTTGCTCACCGCGTACGCGGCGTGGCCCGGCGCGCCGACCATGCCATGCTGCGAGGTGATGTTCACGATCCGGCCGCGGGCGCCGCCCCGAGTCCCCCGGGGCGGCTGGGTCAGCATCTGGCGGACGGCCGCCCGGCAGAGCATGAACGGACCCCGGAGGTTGACCGCCATGATCGCGTCGAAATCGTCGTCCTCCGTACCGAGCAGCGGCTTGGAATGGTGCCCGGCCAGCGCGGCGTTGTTGACCAGCACGTCCAGCCGTCCGGCGTGCGCCACGGCCCGCGTGACCAGCCGGTCGCAGTCCTGCCGGTCCGCGACGTCGGCGGCCAGGTACTCGCAGGCGCCGCCGCTGGCCCGGATGAGGTCATCGGTGGGCTCGCCGCCGGTGATCGGGTCCCGGCGGACGTCGGCGAGCAGGACCCAGAAACCGTCCGCGGCCAGGCGGGCGGCGATCGCCCGCCCGATCCCGGAGGACGAGCCGGTCACGACGGCGGAACGGGCCATCCGCTGAGCCTACCGGCGACCGTATGCTCGCCTCATGGGTGTCGCATTCGTGGCGCATTGCCTGCTGAACCAGAACTCCAAGGTCCGCGACGGCGCGCACTGCGCGGGCGTGTACTCCCCGATCATCGAGGTCCTACGCGAGCGGGGCTGGCGGATCGAGCAGATGCCCTGCCCCGAGCTCGCCTTCACCGGGCTGAACCGGTTCTGGGCGGTGCGGGAGCAGTACGACACCGCGGCGTTCCGCCGGCACTGTCAGCGGCTGGCCACCGCCGTGGCCGGCGCGATCGAGGCCCGCGTCCAGCAGGGCGAGGAGATCGTCCTGGTCGGCGTGGAGGGAAGTCCGTCGATGGGCGTGACCATCACCAGCTCAGATCCGCAGCGCGGGGGCAGGCCGGCCTGGCCGGACGGCTCACCCGAGCTCACCAGCGGAGAAGGCATCTTCGTGGAGGAACTGCACGCCGAACTCGGCCGGCGCGGCATCACCGTCCGGGTGGGCGGGGAGACGCATGCGATCCCGGGGCACGACGAAGCCGTCCAGCGGGCCCGCCTGGAGTCGGTCCTGGAGCACCGCGATGCGTGACGAGCGCTCCTACCGGGTCGCGCTGGTGGCCGACTGCTACGTCAATCCGGAACCGGGCCAGCTCGACGGGCTGGCCATGCTGGCCGCCGCGGGCTGGGGCGTGATGCAGCTACCCGACGACCGCTACCCGGCCGAGGTCGCGCGGCCGCTGCTGGCCGAGGTGGCCGAGCAGGTGGAGGAGTTCACCCGGCGAGGCTACGGCTTCGTCGTCGTCGGCGAGCGCGACGGCCTCGCCGAGGCCCTGGCGCTGGTCGGCGTCGCCCTCCCTGACCGCATCGTGCCAGCTAGCGCGGCCGAACTACGCGAGTTCCTGGCGGTCCAGCCGGTGCCGTCGGCGCTCGCCGCCGAGGCGGACTGGCCCGCTACAGCCGCCCCGGAATGAGCTCGAGCCCGCCCGTGGCATCCGTGTCTACCCGCCAGAAGGTGCCGGTGCGCTCCGAGGCCTCGATGTCGGCCGACCGGGTAGCGGTTACGTAGAGCGCGGGGCCGTCGAAGGCGCAGTTCGTGGCGTGCTCGCCGAGGTTGATCTCGGCCAGGACCTGCCCGTCCGGTGAGATCACGGTGACGCCCTGGGACACGGTGGTGGCCACGAACAGCCGTCCGTCGGCGGCGATGGCCATGCCGTCCGGAACGTGCTCATCGGACAGCTGGCAGAAGGTCACCGGCTTCCCGTCCTCGAGCCGTCGGATGCGGTGCGCCATCGACTCGGTCCAGTAGAGCCGCTGGTCGCGGTCGAAGGCGATCCCGTTCGGGTAGACGCCCGGCAGTTCCAGCAGCATCTCGCCGGTACCGGAGCCGCCTGACCCGTCGACCGCGAACAGCCGGCCGGGTGAGCGCACGTCGAACCGGAAGTCCTGCTCCGACCCGGACTCGGTGAAGTACAGCCGGCCGTCAGGCCCGAAGGCCAGGTCGTTCGGCCCGTACAGCTGATACCCCGCTACCTCCGAGCACAGCAGTTCCACCGTCCCGTCCGGGTTCACCCGCTGGATTCCGGAGACGGCGCTGACGTCGCCGCTGCCGGGCACGTTGCCGCCCTGGGTCACGTAGATGGCCCCGTCCGAGCCGGGCACCGTGCCCCAGGGCGAGCCCCCGGTGCGCGCGTAGGCGGAGATGGTGCCGTTGTCATAGACCAGCAGCTCACCGGTATTGCCGTCGCACAACACGACCCGCCCATCGCCCAGGATGGTCGGGCCCTCGGGGAACCCGAGACCGGACGCGAGCAACGTGGATTGCACCTTCAGATCCTTCCGCCGGTCAGGCAAACGAGAACTGCTCGAAGTTGAAATCGGACAGCGGCTGGCCCACCTTGGCGGCCGCGTACCCGGTAATCGTGGTGCTGTAGGCATCGAGCGCGTCGATGAAGGCCGGGATGATGTACCCGCCCTGGGTGAAGTCGATCTGCTGCATCTCGTGCTCGATCTCCTTGCGCAGTGCCGGGTCCGCGGTCGCGTTCGCCTGCCGGTACAGGCTGCCGTAGTGGGGCAGGCTCCAGTGCGTCTCGTTGAACGGGGAGGCCGGCAGCAGCGACTGGGCGACCTGGCCGAGGTAGGGGGAGTAGTTGTAGAAGTCCTGCGAGAAGGTCCAGCGCAGGTAGTTGGGGCCGAAGAAGGTGGTCGGGTCGACCGTCTTCAGGCTGATCGTGACCCCGGCCGCCTGCGCCTGCTGCGCGAGCACGGTCGCCATCGCGACCGTGCCGGTGGCCACCGCCGAGGTCACCAGCTGGACCTTGAGGTTCTCCTGCCCCGCCTTCTTCAGCAGGCTCTTGGCCTGGGCGATGTCCTGCTCCCGGTGCAGCGAGGTGTCGTAGTTCGGGTCGTACGGGGACGAGACGTCGGCCCCGACCGTCCCGGATCCGTCCAGCGCCGAGTTGATGAGCTGCTGGCGGTCCACGAGGAGCCGCATCGCCTGCCGGACGTTGACGTCGTTGAACGGGGCCTGGTCGACGCGCATGGTGAAGGGGGTGATCGCCCCGGTGTGGGATTTGACGGTCCGCACGCTCCCGGTGGCGGCGAGAGCCGCTATCTGCGGGCCCTCCAGGGCGCCCGCGCCGTGGATCACGCCGGTCGTGAGCGCGTTCTGCAGGGAGGCGCTGTCGCTGAAGTCGATGATCGTCACCGAGTCGACGTAGGGGAGACCGGATTTCCAGTAGTTCCCGTTCCTGACGAAGACGCTGCGCTGGCCCGGCGTGAAGGACTGGTACTTGAACGGGCCGGTCCCGTTCGGCTTGGCCGGGTTGAACCCGGTCGGCACGATGTACAGGTAGTACCAGTAGGCCAGCTGGTCGGTGAAGCTGCCGTAAGGGCTGGTCATGGGCACTTGCACGGTGAGCTTGTCGAGCGCCTTGAGCCCCTTGAGGTCGACCGGCCCGAGTGGCGTCGCTCCGGTCAGCTTCCCGCTGACGATCCGCCGGATCGTGAAGATGACGTCGTCGGCGGTGAGCGGCTTGCCGTCGTGGAAGGTAATGCCCTTCCGGAGCGTGATCACCCAGTTGGACGTCGAACCGTGCGGGCTGATGTCCTCGGCCAGCACGAATTCCGTCTGGGCGCTGGTGTTGAGCTGGAGCAGCGGCTGGTACAGCGATTGCGCGCGGGCCGTGTCGAGGTAGGTCAGGCCCTTGTGCGGGTCGAGGGTGTCCGAACCGGATCCGCCGGTCAGTCCTACCTTCAGGGCACCGCCCCGGCGCTTGACCGTGCTGGTCGGGGAGGCCGCCGCCTGGCCCGACGACGATGAGGAGGAGCAGGCGCCGAGCAGGCTCCCGGCGCCGGCTATCGCCCCGGTCGCGACGATTCCCCGGAGGAACTGGCGGCGTTCCAGCCCGTTTCCCGGTTTCCCGTGATCCGGTCTTTCCACGAGATTCCTCCTTAGCCTGGCGCTCGGGGCCCGGTATTCATGTAAAGCCGAGAACAGCGTTCAGCGGGTGGAAAGCGGGTAACGGTTTACTCTCTTTTGTCCGGGAACCTCAGGCGTGGTTCCGGTGCTCTGGCCGTGTCTGCGGCCGCACGCTAACCTCGTCAGCAAGGTGAGGAGGGACCGCCGTGGCGATAGCCACCGCCCCCGCGGAGCAGGCCGTCCCGGGGCGGACCGAACATCCCCTGCTCGCTCTCACCGCGCGCAGGCTGGCCATCGGCGTACTGACCCTGTTCCTGGTTTCCGTCATCGTGTTCCTGGCCACGGAGGTCCTGCCGGGGAATGCGGCCTTCGCCGTCCTGGGCCGGTCCGCGAATCCGGCCCGGCTGCACGCGCTCGAGCATCAGCTGCACCTAGACCAGGGCGTGCTGGCGCAGTACTGGACCTGGCTCTCCGGCCTGTTCACCGGCAAGCTGGGTACCTCGCTCGCGAACGGCGAGCCGGTATGGGGCCTGGTCGAACCGCGGCTCATCAACTCGGCCGTGCTCGTCTTCGCCGCCGGCCTGCTCGGTGCCGTGGTCGGAGTGACACTGGGGGCCATCGCCGCGCTGCGCAAGGACAGCGTGTTCGATCACGTCTCCTCGGTCGCCGCGCTCACGGTGACGTCGCTGCCCGAGTTCGTCGTCGCGATCACCCTGATCATCCTGTTCTCCACGGTGGTCTCGCACCTGCTGCCCGCGGTCTCGCTGCTGCCGCCGGGCACCTACGCGTGGAGCCAGCCGGAATTGCTCATCCTGCCGGTGGCGACGCTGGTGATCGTGATCGTCCCGTACATCTTCCGGATGATGCGCGCGGCCATGATCGAGGCACTGGAATCGGAATATGTCGAGATGGCGCGGCTGAAGGGGGTGCCAGAGTGGCGGATCGTCCTCGTCCATGCGCTGCCGAACGCGATCGCCCCCACGATCCAGGTGATCGGCCTGAACTTCCTGTACCTGGCGGGCGGCGTGGTGGTGGTCGAGTACGTCTTCAACTTCCCCGGCATCGGCCAGGGTCTGGTGTTCGCCGTCGATAACCGCGACATCCCCGTGATCCAGCTGATCGTGGTGGTGCTGGCCGCCTTCTACGTCTGCGTCAACATCGTGTCGGACGTCATCGCGCTGCTGGCTACGCCGCGGCGCAGGATCCCCAGGTAGCGATGGCTGCCGCCGCGCCTGAAGTCCCGTCCGGGCGGCCGGCCCCGGCCGGGGTTCCCGCGTCGGCCGCCAGGGCCGGGCGGCATCCCTGGCTGTCCGTGCTGCGGACGGCGGCCCGCACGCCGAGGGGGGCGGCGGGCCTGGCGATGGCGGCTCTGGTCGTGCTCGGGGCCCTGGTCGGCCCGGCGTTCGCCCCGCATTCGCCGAACGCGCTGCTGACGCTGTCGTTCGCCAAGCCGTCCGGACAGTTCCCCCTGGGTGGTGACGAACTGGGCCGGGACGTTCTCTCCCGGCTGCTGGACGGGGGACGCCTGCTGCTGTTTATGGCCGCGGCCGCAACGGCAATCGGCATCGTGGCCGGCGCCGCGGCGGGCATATCGGCCGCGTACCTGCGCGGAGCGCCGGACGGGATCATCATGCGCAGCGTGGATGTGATCCTGTCCTTTCCGCAACTGGTGTTCGCGCTCTTGCTGCTGAGCCTGGTCGGGCCCAAGTCCTGGCTGATCGTGGTCGCGGTCGGCGTGTCTCATGCCCCGGCGGTGGCCCGGGTGATCCGCTCGGCGACCCTCGACGTCGCCGAACGGGACTACGTCAAGGTGGCGGAGCTGCAGGGGATGCGTCCGGTCAAGGTCATGGGCAAGGAGATATTGCCTAACCTCATCTCCCCGCTCATGGTGGAGGCGGGCCTCCGGCTCACCTACTCGATAGTGATCATGGCCGGCCTGGCCTTCCTCGGATTCGGCCAGCCGCCTCCCGCACCCAACTGGGGCACGATGATCAACGAGAACCGGGTCGGCCTGCCGCTCAACCCCTGGGCGGTGATCGCTCCCGCGGTGCTGATCGCCCTGCTCACCATCGGCACGAACACGTTCACCGATGCGGTGGCCCGGGTGGCGATCGGCGTGGACCGCCGGCCCGAGGAGGCGGCGCTGGTGGACGAACTCGGGCCGGAGCAGGCGTGATGCCCGGCGGCGGGGTGCGGCTGGACGTCAGCGATCTTGAGGTCCGGCTCGGCCGGGGTCACCGCGACGGCGCCGATGTGGTCGGCGAGGTTTCCTTCGCCGTCCGGGCCGGCCAGGTGCTCGGCCTGGTGGGCGAGTCCGGGTCGGGAAAGACGACGGTCGTCCTGGCGCTGCTCGGCCATTCCCGCCGCGGGCTGCGCATCAGCGGGGGCCAGGTCCATGTCGATGGCGTCGACCTGCTGCGCTTGCCTCCCGCCGAGCTGCGGGCGTTCCGTGGCGCGCGGGTCGCCTATGTGCCGCAGGATCCGTCCGCCGCGCTCAACCCCACGCTGCGGGTCGGGACGCAGCTGAGAGAGGCCATGCGGGTGCACCCGGGCGTGGTCGACGATCCCGAAGGGCGCATCGGCGAGGTCCTGCGCGAGGTCCACCTGGAGGCCTCGCCTGACCTGCTCCGCCGCTACCCGCACCAGCTTTCCGGCGGCCAGCAGCAGCGTGTCGCGCTCGCCATGGCCTTCGCCTGCCGGCCATCGCTGATCGTGCTGGACGAGCCGACCACCGGCCTCGACGTGTCCACCCAGCGCCACGTGCTGGACACCATCCGCAGCCTGTGCCAGGCCTACGGGGTGGCGGCCGTCTACGTCAGCCACGACCTCGCGGTCGTGGGCGGCCTGGTCAGCGAGGTCGCAGTCATGTACTCAGGCCGGATCATCGAGATCGGGCCGACGGCGAGGGTGTTCGGCGACCCGCTGCACCCCTACACGCGCGGGCTGCTCGGCGCCGTGCCCTCGCCCCTCACGGCCGCCAGGCTGACCGGGATCGACGGTCAGCCGCCGCGGCCCGGCCGCCGCCCGGCTGGCTGTTCGTTCGCGCCTCGCTGCGGCTTCGCGACCGACGAGTGCCGGGCCGATCAGCCCGCGCCCGTCCAGGTCGACTCCCGTGCCGTCCGGTGCCTCCGCGTGACACAGATCAGCGCCGCCGCCGTCCGTGCGTCCGCTGCTACCGGCGGACTAACCGCATCCGGCGCCGAGGCGCCGGTCCTGTCGCTGCGAGGCGTATCGGCCGGCTACGGGCGCAAGGCCGTACTCTCCGGCATCGACCTTGACGTGCCCGCGGAGTCATGCGTCGCCGTGGTCGGCGAATCCGGCTCGGGAAAGACCACGCTCGCCCGCTGCATCGTGGGCCTGCACGGCAACTGGACCGGCGACATCACGTTCGAGGGCGCACCGCTGCCCGCTGCCGCCCGTGACCGGCCGCAGCAAGTCCTGCGGCGGGTGCAGTACGTGTTCCAGAACCCCTATACCTCGCTCAACCCGCGCAAGACCGTGGGCCAGATCGTGGCTCAGCCGCTGGAGCAGTTCCTGAGGCTGGGGCACCAGGAACGATCCGAGCGCGCCGCCAGGGCGCTAGCGGACGTGTCACTGGGCGCCGATTTCCTCTCCCGGTATCCTGACCAGCTGTCCGGCGGGGAACGACAGCGCGTCGCGATCGCCCGGGCCCTGGTGGTGCAGCCGGACCTGCTCATCTGCGACGAGGTGACCTCGGCGCTGGATGTCTCCGTCCAGGCCGTCATCGTGGAGCTGCTCCGCGCCCTGGTGGCCGAACGGCGCATCGCGATGATCTTCATCACCCACAATCTCGCGCTCATGCGCAGCATCGCCCAATCCGTCGTGGTGCTCAGGGACGGCGCGGTGGTGGAGTCAGGCCCGGTCGAGCAGGTCCTCGAGCATCCCGCCGACCCTTACACGATCCGGTTGATGGAGGACGTGCCCAAGCTCGCATTCCCGGGCACGAGGTAGGTCCCGGCCGCGCCACCGGCCGCGAAACGGCCCTGCCGGACCAGGGGCCTGCCGCCGAGCAGCACGTCCCGCACCCGACCGGCCAGCCGTTCACCGAGGTAGACGCTGTCGCCCGTGCCGTCGTCGAAGGTGTCAGCCGCGATGGTGGTGGCGCCGGCCGGATCCCAGACCAGCACGTCCGCGTCGGAGCCGGGAGCCAGGGCGCCCGTGCGCGGGTAGTGGCCGAACGCCCGGGCCGGATTCGCGCAGGCGACCTCCGCGAGCCGCTCGATCGGCAGGCCCCGGGCCAGGCCGTGCGACAGGAGCAGGGGGAGGCGTGCCCCGACGCCCGCGATCCCGTAGCCGTAGCCCTGGCCGTCGGGGGCGAACTCTCCGGCAGTCCTCGACCGTTCCTGGCAGTGGTCGGAGCCCACCGTGTCAAGGGTCCCGTCTGCGAGTGCCTGCCACAGGGCTTCCTGGTGGCCGGGCGGCCGCAGCGGCGGCGCCACGAGGTAGCGCTCGGCGTCGGTTCCCTGGTAACAGCGGTCATCCAGCAGGACATGATGCAGGCAGACCTCCCCGTACAAGGCCGGTGACCCGCGCTCGCGCGCCAGGCGGACCTGATCGATGGCCTGCGCGCAGGACAGGTGAACCAGGTAGCACGTGGTCCCGGTGATCCCCGCCGTGCTCAGCGCGACGGCCACCGAGGCTGCCTCGGCCTCCGGGGGGCGGGTTTCCGCGAACAGAGCGGCCCCGGTGCGCCCGGCCGCGATCGCCGCGGCGGCCAGCCCGTCGATCACCTGGCCGTCCTCACAGTGGACCTGGACCAGCTGCCCCTGCCGGGCCGCCGCGGTCATCAGCTCGAACAGGCCCCGCGTGGACCACATGATGCCCAGTTCGGGATAGGCGAGGAACACCTTGATCCCGGAGACCCCGGCGTCCCTCAGCGCCCGGAGGTCGTCCGGGACGACGTGGTCCGGCCGGTAGAGCATCGCGTGCAGCCCGACGTCCACCGCGGGCCGGCCGGCGGCGAGTTCCTGCCGGCGGCGCAGCAGGCATGCGACCGCTCCCTCGCCGGGGCCGGGGTTGGTGAACGACAAGACGGTGGTGGTGCCGCCGAGGGCCGCTGCCCTGGTCGCCGCGGCCACGTCCGCCGTGATGTGGCAGTGCGGATCCACCCCTCCCGGCAGCACGGAGCATCCGGTGGCATCGAGCCGTTCGGCCCCGGCGGGCGCAGCCCCGGCCGCGGTCAGCGCGATGATCGTGCCGTCCCTGATCAGGACGTCGGCCCGCTCGGTCCCTTCCGGCGTCACCACCGTGCCGCCCGTGACCGCCAGCATGCCTTCCGACCCGGGCCGAGCCGTCACGGAACCGCTCCGCGGGTGACGGGCTCTACGGGTTCGAGCCGGTGCACCTGGCCAGCCCGGACTACCAGCCGGGGAATGACCAGTGTCTCCACGACCTCGCTCTGGCCCGCGCCGTCGGGAAGCAGCCATCCGCCGGCCCGGAGCTCGAAGCCGGTCAGGTCCGCCCCTGAGCCCGGGGCCAGCGAGCCGATCTCGCTGCCCCGCCGGATGGCGGCGGCGGGCGCGGCCGTCGCTGCCGTGATCACCTCGGCCAGGTTCATCCCGCAATGAAGCAGCTTCGACAAGGTGGTGGCCTGGTCGTACACGGGTCCGGCCACGTTGTGCGCGTGCAGGTCGCTCGAGACCGTGTCCGGCGGGAAGTCCTGCGCGAAGGCGGCCCTGGCCACGCGATAAGCGAAACTGCCCGCCCCGTGGCCGACGTCGAACAGGACCCCGCGCGCCCGGGCGCGGGTCACGGCCGGGTCCAGATGGCCGAACGGGCCGAGGATCCCGCCCTCGTTCGCGTGGAAGCAGTGCGTGACGATATCGCCCTCGCCCAGGTACCGGAGCAGCCACCCGATGGGCCTGCGCATGTCGATGATGTGGACCATCAGCGGCAGCCCGAGCTGCTCGGACGCCTGGCGGGCGAGCCGCAGCGCCGGCTCGGGATCGTCGCCGACCATCTGGTACCCCAGCCGCACCTTCACGCCGACGATCACATCGGGATGCTCGCGGGCCCGCGCGATGGCCTGCGCGGGGGAGGCCCAGCGCAGGTCTTCGAGCTCGCCCGTCAGCGACGTGATCATCCCCTGGACCGCGACGTGGAGGAAGGCGAATATCCGCGTCTGCGCGCGCTCGATGACGTAGCGCCGGAACCCGGGAAAGGTCTGGGCGCCCGCCGAGCCGGCGTCGACCGCGGTGGTCACGCCCCGGCGCAGGCAGTTCGCGTCCGGGTCGATGCCGTAGTGCGAGACCCCCTCGTACAGGTGCGTGTGCAGGTCGACCAGGCCAGGCACCAGGACCAGGCCGCTGGCGTCGATCGTCTCGGCCGCCGGTCCCGCGTCACCGAGCCCGGTCAGGCGCCCGCCGGTAATCGCGATACCGAGGCTGCCGTCGACTCCCCGCGCCGGATCGACGACCCGGCCTCCGGTGATGGCGAGATCGGTCACGGCAGCAGCACGGCCGGCAGGCGGGCTAGCGTCGCGGCGAATGCCGCCACGGTCCGCTCGACGTCGTGCTCGGTATGGGCGGCGCTCAGGAAACCGGATCCGTGGAAGAGTTGCACGCCTTCGAGCAGCATGCCGTTGTGCAGTTCGGTGGTCAGCTCCGGACTCATCCCGGCGGCCTTGAGTGACTGCATGCCAGCCTGCTCCGGCTCCCCGGCGTCGCCGATCAGCAGGTGAAAGGTCGAACTCTCCCCGTAGGCGCGCCCGGGCACCCCCGCTTCGGCCAGGACCGACGTCAGCCCGGAGCGAAGGGCGGCGGCGAGCCCGGCCGCGTGCTCCTGCGGTTCCCCCGAGCGGCATTGGCGCAGCGCGGCGAGCCCGGCGGCCGCCGACAGCGGATGCGCGTTGTGAGTGCCGGGGTGGGCGACGCGGCGCTGGTCATCTCCGGGGAGCGCGAGGTGCTCCATCACGTCCGCCCGGCCGGCCACGGCGCCGCCCGGCATCCCGCCGGCCAGGATCTTCCCGAGCACGGTGAGGTCGGGTGTCACCCCGGCCACGGCCTGCACGCCCCCTGGTGACCAGCGGAAACCGGAGACCACCTCGTCGAAGACCAGCATCGTTCCGGTGGCCGCGGTCAGCTCCCGCAGCGCGGTGAGCAGCCCGGCGGGGAGCGGCACCGTACCCCACGCCGCGCCGGACGGCTCGAGGATGACGGCGGCGACATCCCCATCGGCCAGCGCATCCGCCACCGCCAGCGCGTCCGCCGGCACCACGGTGACCACCTGCCCGAGCACGTCGGGAACCCCGGCTGTGTCCGGTCCGCGGAACGGCGGGTCCGTGCCGAACGAGACCTGATCGTGCCAGCCATGGAAATGACCAGCCAGCTTCACCACCCGCGGTCGGCCGGTGGCCGCCCGGGCCAGCCGCAAGGCCAGCAGCGAAGCCTCCGTCCCGCTGGCGGTGAATCGGACAAGCTCAGCCGATGGCACCAGGTCCACGACCGCTTCGGCCCACTCGCATTCCAGCTCATGGCAGGCGCCCGGATGGAAGGCCAGCGTCGCCTGATGACGCACCGCCGCCACCACCGCCGGGTCGCTGTGCCCCAGCAGGAGGGCGCCGTGGCCCATGACGTAGCAGATGATCTCGTGGCCGTCGAG
>WNGR01003076.1_pt1 | contig 18263 bp, 20 predicted proteins | sample 5407581 | NCBI WGS metagenome assembly WNGR01 (sample SAMN13153383, study PRJNA577476) | soil metagenome | isolation source: 80 cm soil or saprolite under Garry oak tree replicate 2 | place: USA:California | collected 2016-06-15 | reverse complement strand
CATCGCGGCGAGGCTCGCCGCGATGTTGTCGATGGCGATGTGGTCGTATGGGACGCCGTAGACGCTCTCGCCGACCAGCACCATCGGGGTACCGCTCGTCCGGTTCAGCACCTCGGCCCGGCTCAGCTGGACCGGGCTGAGGATCAGACGGTCGATGACGTTGGCCCGGAACCCTTGGCTGACAAGGAGTTCCTTCTCCCGGTCCGCGTCGGTGTAGTCCAGCAGCACGGTGTACCCGTGGCGGCCGGCCTCCCGGAACGCGGCGTCTGCCAGTTCGGCGAAGTAGGGGTTGTTCAGCTCCGGGATGGCCAGCGCGATGAGGCCGGTCCGGCCGTTGCGCAGGTGCCGCGCGGACAGGTTCGGGCGGTAACCAAGTTCATCGATGGCCCGCTGCACCCGTTGCCGGGTGGCTTCGCCGACCGGCCGGTACCCGTTGACGACATCCCGTCCACGGGACCGGCAAGATTGCATCCATGGAAATTCCTTGATGTCGGTGCAAACACCGACCGGTGGGCCGGAGGGGGCGGGTCAGGTGTCGTCGCGGTCCCGGGTGGGGTCGTGCGGGGTCTGCCGGAGTTGCGGGAGGCCGAGGGCCGGACCGCGCAGCGGACGGGCGCCGGGCGCGCGCAGCCCGTCGAGGACGATGTCGAGGTGCCGGTGCGCGAGGTCGTTGTCCAGCCCGGGCGGTATCCCGCCGGGAATGCGGCGGGACAGCCGGACCAGCAGCAGGCTGATGTCGGCGAACGCGACATCGGGGCGTAGCGAACCGGCCGCCTGTGCGGCGTCGATGATGGCCTGGATCGGCTCGGCGGACCGGTCGCGGGCGGCCATCATCTCCGTGTCCTGGAGGGTCGTCTCGGCGACCAGCGCCGGCATGACCGCGCTGATCCGCTGCTCCAGCGCGACGTGCAGGTACCGGGCGAGGGCCTGGAACGGGTCGGTCTCCTCGGCCAGCGCCGCTTTCGCCGCGGCCGTGACGCGGTTGAGCAGGTCGAGCGCGACGGCGCGCATGAGCGCCGCCCGGTCGGGGAAATGCCGGTACAGCGTGGCGACGCCCACGCCGGCCTGGCGGGCGATCTCGTCCAGGGGTGCACCGGGGCCCCGCTCCATGAGGACGCTCGCCGCGGCTGCCAGCAGCTTGGCGCGGTTGCGTTGCGCGTCGACGCGAACCAGGGCGCCGCCCTCCAGCCCGATGAACGTACGTGGTTTGAGTACCCCGCCGATGGGTAGGCAACCGGAATGAAATCCTCCGGTTTGACGCCGTACGCGGTCCCGCGACCCGGGCGGGAACGATGCGTATCAGTATCAGCGTGACGAACTACTCGTGGCCGGGTGGCCGGCAGGCGCTCGGAGCGGGGCTGACGGGACTGGTGGCGGCCGCCGACCGGGCCGGCCTGGACACGGTATGGGTCGCGGACCACCTGATCCAGGCCGATCCGACCGCCCCGCCCGAGGACCGCGACATGCTCGAGGCGTACACCGCTCTCGGGTACCTCGCCGCCCGGACCGAACGGGTCCGGCTCGGTACCATGGTCAGCCCAGCGACGGTACGCCCACCGGCATTGCTGGTTAAGGCGGTCACCACCCTCGACGTACTCACCGGCGGGCGGGCCTGGCTCGGGATCGGCGCCGGTTACCACGGCGACGAAGCACACGCGCTGGGCCTGCCGTTGCCCCCGCCGGCCGAACGGTTCGAACGGCTTGAGGAGACCCTGCAGATCGCACTGCGGATGTGGGCCGGCGACGGGACTGCGTTCGAGGGCAAGCACTACCGGCTGGAGCGACCGCAGGACAGTCCCGGTCCGGTACAGCGGCCGCATCCACCGATCCTGATCGGCGGTACCGGCGAACGGCGGACCCTGCGGCTGGTCGCGCAGTACGCCGACGCGTGCAACCTGTTCGACATCCCCGACGGCGGCCGTACGATCCGGCACAAGCTCGCGGTCCTCGCCGGGCACTGCGCGGAGGTCGGCCGCCCGTACGACGCGATCGAGAAGACGCTGAGCACCCGCCTGGCCGCCGGCGAGTCCACCGACGAGTTCGTCCGCCGGTGTACCGCGACCGCGGCGCTCGGCATCGAGCACCTGGCCGTCATCACCTCCGGGCCCTGGACGGCCGAAGCGGTGGCCACGCTCGCCGCCGCGGTCCCCGTACTCCGCACGGTCGCGCCACCCTGACGGCCGGCTCGCGTACCGGCCGGCGACCGTACGCAACAACGATGGAGGACGCCATGGAACGGACGCCTGTGCGCTCCGAACCGGTCAGCCCCCGCAATGCCGTGCTGCTGTTCGTGGATCAGCAGGAGGGCCTGTTCGGCCGGATCCACGAGCCGGAGCAGACCCGGCGCAACCTGGTCGCCCTGGGCCAGTGCGCCCAGCTGCTCGGGATTCCGGCGGTGCTGACGACCGCCCTCGCTGCCGGACCCAACGGGCCGCAGTTGAAGGAGCTGACCGAAACCTTTGCGGACCAGGAGATCATCGACCGTACGCTCATCAACGCCTGGCAGGACGGCCGGGTCCACGACGCGATCACCCGCACGGGACGCAACAAGGTCCTCATCGCCGGTACCGGGCTCGACGTCTGCGCTCAACTGCCGGCCCTCGCCTGCGCCGCCGAAGGCTACGACGCGTACGTGGTCCTCGACGCCTGCGGCCGCTTCGAGCCGGAGCCGTCCGTGGCGACCGTGAGCCGCCTGACGCAGGCCGGCGTCGCTCTGGTGAACACCAGGGTCCTCGTCCTGGAGGCGATGGCGGACAACGCTCACCCCTTGGCCAAGGACGTCTACGCCACCCTGCCCGCCGGGCTGGTCGTCATGGAAGACGCGGGGTGACACGGTGTTCGTCAAGCTCGCTCAATTCCTGGGCATCATGCTGTACGTGCTGGTGGCTGGTGTGATGTGGGGGACCTGGCTGTCCCTGGGCCGGACGATGACCCGGTACGACGCCACGACCTTTCTCGCCGACGGCAAGCACATGATCGACAATCTCGCCACGGTCATGGCGGTGCTCATGATCTGCGCCGGGGTGGTCGGTCTGGTGGTGGTCGTCCTGCTGTTCAGCCGCGGGTTCACCGCCGCCGGCTGGCTTGCACTCGCCGGCCTGCTGCTGATGGTCGCCGTCATCGCGGTGACGCTGGCGGTGGAGGTACCTATCGACAACAAGATCAAGACGTGGACGCCCGCAACGCTACCGGGGGACTGGCTGGACATCCGCGCGCGGTGGGCGGCCTTCCACACGCTGCGCACGTTCCTGTCGCTGGGGGCGGTCGCCGCCGCGGTCGGCGCCGCGCTGGCGACGCCGCGCGAGGCCGGCCGCTCAGGCGCGGGCGAGCAGCCTCTCCTCCTCAGCCGGGGACAGCCCGTGCGATAGCGGCGGCTCGCCGCGCCCACGGTCCCAGGCCAGCACGTCGGCCGCGGTCACCGCGAGTGGCGTGGCGGGCATGCCGGCGGCCCGGGCGCGCGCCGCGCTGCGCTGCTGGGTCGGCCACCTCGCCTCGGGCCACACCAGCGGTACCCGGTCCGGTACCGCATCAGCCGGTACCGGCACCACCGCGACCTGGCTGCCCGCCGCTCGCGCGCAGGTGGCGATCAGCTCGGCCATCGTCGTCGGCTCCGCCGGACCGACCGCGTTGAACGCGCCGGGCCGGTCGTCGACCAGCAGCCGGAGGATGAGATCGGTCAACCGGCCGACGAGGTGTTCGCCGAGTTCGACTGGACGCCCATCGCGGCCGCCTCGATCGCCCAGGCGTACCGGGCCCGGCTGCGCTCCGGCGAACAGGATCAGCAGCAGCGCGACCCAGAAGTCGTACCGCGTGTCGCACGGCATCATGCGCGGGCTCAAGCTGCACCGCCCGGAGCTCAACCGGGCGCAGCGGCAGGCCGAGGCCGAGCGGGTCGTGACGGCCGTGGGCCTCACCCCGGCCGCGGACGTCCTCGACCGGTACCCGCATGAGCTGTCCGGCGGGCAGCGGCAGCGGATCGGATTCGCGCAGGCGCTGGCCTACAAGCCGACGCTGATCCTCGCCGACGAACCGGTGTCCATGCTCGACGTCTCGATCCGCATCGGCCTGCTGGACGTCATGGCCAAGCTGCGCGAGGAAGAGAACGTCTCGTTCCTCTACATCACCCACGACCTGGCCAGCGCCCGGTACCTCTCGGACCGGCTGCTGGTGATGTACGGCGGCCACATCGTCGAGTCCGGGCCGACCGAGTCGGTGCTCGCCAACCCCAAGCACCCGTACACCCAGCTGCTGCTGTCCGCGGTACCCGACCCGCGCGCCCCGCTGGTCGTGGACGCGGAGAGCGACAAGGGCGAGCCGCCCCGGGTCATCGACCCGACCGAAGGCTGCCGGTTCCGCTGGCGCTGCCCGCTGGCGATCGACGAGTGTCACCGGGTGACGCCGCTGCTGCGGGTACGGGGGCCGGCGCACTCAGCGGCCTGCCACGTGGCCCAGCCCGACTGAGGAGTCCAGGCTGACCCGTCACAGACTCGCCAGCACCTTGGCGACCAGTTGGCGCGCGTGATTGCCGTAGACAGCCTCGTTTTGCAGAAGGTCGAACATCGCCGCGTAGCGGGCGATCTCCTGCGGGCGGGTCACCTTGATTGCCGCGGTGGGGGTTTCCAGGGCTACGGCGTTGTTGTCGAAGATCCAGAATCCGATGGTGGCGAGGGCGTACCGCTGGACATCGGCCGGGATGACGCCAACCGATACGAACGGCAGGCGCACGAGCGACAGCAGGTGGGTGAGCTGGTCGGCGTGTTCGGCGGGGGTACCGAAGCGGGTGTGCAGCGCCTGCTCGCCGAGGACGACCGCGATGCGCTTGGCCGGGCTGAGCGCGATGGCGGTGCGTTCGGCCTTCGCGGCCACGGTGGCGTCCATGTCGTCCGGGGCGTCGAGGAACGCGTACCAGAAGGTGAGCATCCGCCGGGTGTACGCCTCGGTCTGGAAGATGCCGGGCATGACAATCGGCTCGTGGATGCGGAAGGTGGTGGTGCGCCGGTAGGTGGGGATCGAATCCAGGGCGCCGAGGCGTCGCATGCCGGACCGCGACAGCCGGGCCCACTCCTGGTAAGCGGACTCGACCGATTGGGCGGTGGCGATCAGGTCGGGGATCTGGTCCTCGGCGCCGCACGCGGTGCACCAGTCGCGGATGTTCCGTTCGGTGGGTGGCTGGGCGCCGTTCTCGATGCGGCTGACGCGGGTGAAGTGCTGGCCGGTCGCGGCGGCCAGCGCCTGGCCGGTCAGCCCCGCAGACTTGCGGAGCTGACGCAGCCGGGCGCCGAGTTCCTTGCGGGCCTGAACAACGGAGCTACTGGGGTCGGTAATCACGAAATGGTACGGCCAGCTCCCAGACGGCCTCGAACGCCTCGCGGCAGGTCTGTACGATCTGCGGGTCCTCGGTGGTCTCGAACCCGACGTTGAGCCCGCTGCCGGCGTAGTGCAGGAACAGCACGAGCTCGTCGTCGAAGACGTAGAAGTCCCCGCTGCCGGGCAGGCAGACGGTGGCCAGCCGGGGCCGGGGGACGTAGCCGATGTCCTCGCCGGCGTCGATGAATCTGTCGGCGTGGCTGAGGGTCCAGCGCTGGTACTCGCTCACCGGCTCGGACACGATCCTGGCCCGGCGGCAGGTCCGGCCCGCGACGCGGTGGCCGCGGAGCATCTCAAGGTACCAGTCCAGCCAGTCCGAGTCGTCGGGCTCGCCGCGCCCCCACTTCTCGATGTGCGGCTGCTCGATCTTGGTGCCGTAGGCGTCCCTGGTCTCCAGGTGCACGAACGACCTCTTGATGCCCCGGACAAACCCATTGAGGTCGTCGTAGGTGGCCGGGCGCATCACCGGGGCTGCTCGAAGAAGGGGACCAGCCGGTCGGGGATCTCCACACATGCCTCGCCTTCCGGGATGTCCATGGCCGCCAGCGCCTCCGGGTCGGTGACCACCCAGCCCTGCACCACCCACGACTGGCGGTCGGTGTGGTACAGCGTCGGCGATCCGGTCGGCTCCGTGCCGGGATCTTTCGCGACGAAGGTGAGTTCCATGTGCACCTCCTGGTAGGACCTTGGGACAACATGCCGTAAGGGCATCGTGGCGGCAGTGCAACGCAAAGTCAACCTGCAAATTCCTGCAAGGTCCTAGAAGATGATCTCACGCCCTTCGTAGGTTGCCTTTCGGCGGGCCGCACGGCGGGGCCGCCAGCCCGGCTCATATGACGGAGAGACAACGTGACCGACGACCAGCCCGCCAACGGCGGCGACATGCGCCACCCGGACGTCGCCAGAATGCCGGAACCAGCCGCGTGACGACGGACGAGAATACCGACCTGGGTTTCGGTCGGCCGCACCCTGCGCGGATCTACCACTACTGGCTTGGTGGTAAGGACCACTTCAAGGCCGACCGGGACGCCGGTGACGCGCTGGCCGGGGCGCTGCCCAGCCTGCCGACCGCGGCCCGGGCCAATCGCGGCTTCATGGTGCGGGTGGCCCGGCACCTGGCGGCGGCACACGGGATCCGGCAGTTCCTCGACATCGGCACCGGGCTGCCCATGCCACCGAACCTGCATGAGGTGGTGCAGAGCATCGCGCCGGCGGCACGCATCGTGTACGTGGACAACGACCCCCTGGTGCTGGTACACGCCCGCGCCCTGCTGACCAGCACCCCGGAGGGCAGTACCGCCTACCTCGACGCGGATCTGGACGACCCGGCAACCATCGTCACGCAGGCCCAGAAGACGCTGGACCTCAACCAGCCGGTGGCGGTGACGCTGATCGCCATCCTGCATCTGTTCCCCGATGACGACGAGGTCCGCCGCATCCTGCAGGCGTTGACGGAACCGCTGTGTGCGGGCAGCGCCCTGGCCCTCTCGGTGGTGACCGGCGACTGCGACCCGCCAGGAGCGGTGGCGGCGCGGGCAGTGGCCCGCAGCCACGGCCTGACGGTGACGCTTCGCTCCAAGGCCCAGGCGAAAGCGCTGTTCACCGGCCTGGAGTTGATCGAGCCCGGCGTCACGCTGGTGCACCGCTGGCGCCCGCACCACACCGTTGCGCCGTTGGCCGATGCTGACGTGCACGTCTGGGGTGGGGTGGCGGTCAAGCCGCTCGCCCGTTGCAGCAATGGGAAGGCGGTGGACTGAGTGGCCAACCAACCAGCGGTCACCGTCAGCCGGGCAGAGGACGGCTGGCGGGCGGACATTCCCACAATTGACAGGTCTCTTGGCGCTCGGGCGCTCAACAGCTTGTTCGCCCAACTCCGCCGGCTGCTCGATATCAACGAGGCGTTGATCCAGTTCCGCACCGGGGACGGTGAGCTGGACGAACTCATCCGTGGTGTGCAGACAGCGCAGCGACAAGCACAAGCGGCCACGAGACAAGTACGCGACTTGACTGACCGGTTGCTGTCCCGAAGCGATGGCTGGTCAGGCCGAGATGTCGCGGTACTCATCGGAAAGTCGCACCAGCGGGTAGCCCAACTACGTCAGAAAGGCAACACAAGGGCCGGCGGACGTTGACGCGTCCGCCGGCCCTCGCTTCCCTTACGTGACCACGTCGATCTTTCCGGTGTTCCAGCCGGACAGGCTGATCGCAGGTGAGGCACCGTGCAGGTCCGCCGCGCGGTAGCTCACCTGAACCGTCTGCGACTCACCCGGCCACAGCGTGATGTCGTTGTCGCTCCACAGCGCCGAGGTCACCTGGTTGTCGCCGGACTGTTCGCCGCCGCTGGCGGTACCCCGGCGTACGTGGGCCCGGAGGAAGAACGCGACGGTCGGGTGCACGTCGAAGTCGGCCTGCTGGAACGCTTGCAACGAAACGGACTCCTGGTTGGGCAGCGGCGCGTTGTCGCTCCAGCTGAACGTGACCACGCTCGGGTGGTTGCGTTCGTTCTGCCCGACGGTCAGCGCGGCCGAAAATGGCGGGCCGGGTGAGCTTTGCGCCCGCCCGGCCCGCCGGTACTGCTGGTCAGTCCTCCGGCTGCTGGCTCACGCCGGCCGCCGCGGCGGCCCTCTGGTCCACGATGACCGCGCGGTCGTGGTGCGCCGCGTCGATGGTGATCGCACCGGTCATGATGGCCACCACCTCGGACATCGAGTGTTCATCCGGCTTGACCACGGCCACCCGGCGGCCGAGCCGCTGGACGTGGATCCGGTCCGCGATCTCGAAGACGTGCGGCATGTTGTGGCTGATCAGGACGACGGGCAGGCCGCGGTCGCGGACCCGGCGGATAAGGTCGAGCACCTGGCCGGACTCCTTGACCCCGAGCGCCGCGGTCGGCTCGTCCATGATGACCACGTGCTCGGCCCAGGCGGCCGCCCGGGCCACCGAGACGCCCTGCCGCTGCCCGCCGGAAAGGTTCTCCACGGCCTGGGTCAGCGACCGCAGGCCGATCTTCAGCTCGGCCATCTGCTGCGCCGCGCGCCGGCGCATGGCCGGCTTGTCGAGCATCCGGAACACGCTGCCGAGCACCCCCTTGCGGCGCTGTTCGCGACCGAGGAACAGGTTGCTCGCGATGTCCAGGGCGGGGGCGACCGCGAGGTCCTGGTACACCGTTTCGATGCCGTGCCGCCGGGCGTCGATCGGGGTGCGGAAATGCACGACCCGCCCGTCCAGCCGGATCTCGCCCTCGTCCGGCTGGATGGCGCCGGTCAGCGCCTTGATTAGGGTGGACTTGCCGGCGCCGTTGTCGCCGATGACCGCGAGGACCTCGCCGGGCAGCAGCTCGAAGTCGGCCCTGTCCAGGGCGACCACCTGCCCGTACCTCTTGGTCAGGTCGCGCGCCTCCATGACCGGCTGGGTCATCGGGTCCTCCTCCGCGAGATCTGGTCGACCGTTACCGCGAGGATCACCAGGATGCCGGTGATGAGCGGCTGGTAGATCGACGCTACCCCGATGAGCTGGAGGCCGTTGCGGATCACGCCGACGATGAGCGCCCCGAGCAGCGTGCCGACGACCGAGCCGCGGCCACCGAACAGGCTGGTGCCGCCGAGGACGACGGCGGTGATGCTGTCGAGGTTGTCGGTCTGGCCGGCCTGCGGGTCGCCGACGCCGGTACGGGCGACGGACAGCAGAGCGGCGATGCCGTACACCAGGCCGGCGGTCGCGTAAACGCCGATCACTACGCGCCGGGTGCGGATGCCGGTCAGCCGCGCGGCCTCGGGGTTGTTGCCGACCGCGTACACGTGCTTGCCCCACGCGGTCTGGCCGAGCAGGTAGGCGAACAGCAGGAACAGTCCGATCGTGACGATGGAGCCGTACGTGACGTCGGTGCCGCCCACGGTGAAGGTCTGGCCGAGCACGGTCAGCAGAGACGGCACGCCGGTGATCGTCTGCTCCTGCGAGTAGATGTGGGTCAGCGCGAAGGCGATGCTCAGCATGCCCAGCGTCACGATGAACGGCGGCAGCGGTACCCGGGCCACGAGTGCCCCGTTGAGCAGGCCGAATCCGGTGCCCACCGCGAGCCCGATGAGGATGGCCAGCAGCGGTGGCACTCCATTGTGGACAGCCAGCCGGGTCATCACGATCGACGTGAACGCCATGATCGCCCCGTTGGACAGGTCGATGCCGGCGGTCAGGATGATCAGCGTCTGGCCGATGGCCAGGGTACCGACGACCATCACCTGCTGGATGATCAGCGAGAAGTTGCCGCCGGTGAGGAACCGGTCGGTACGGATGGCGAAGAACAGGCATGCGATGATCAGCGCCGCCAGCGGGCCGAGCGTGGACCCGCTGAGCAGGCGCTGCCGTAGCGGTGCTCCGGCCGGCTCGGCCGGCGCACCCGGCTCGGCCGGCGCAGTTGTGGTCGCCATGGCTCAGCCCCAGCAGTTGGCGAGGCCGAACTGGACGTCCTTGGCGTCGACGCCCTGGACCGGCTTCGCGGTGATGAGGGTGACCCCGGTGTCGGTGTACCCGGAGGGCTTCGCACCGTTCTTGGCGAAGTCCAGGATCGCGTCCACGCCCTGGCTGGCCATCTTCAGCGGGTACTGCTGCGAGGTGGCCGCGATCTTGCCATCCTGGATGGCCTTGACGCCGGTACAGCCGCCGTCGACCGACACCACAAGGACGCCGCTCTTGCCGGCCGACTTCAGCGCGGTGTCGGCGCCGAGGGCCGCCGGCTCGTTGATCGTGTACACCAGGTTGATGTCCGGGTTCTTCTGCAGGCAGTTCTCCATCGCGGTCTGCCCCTTGGACTGGTCACCGGCGGTGTCCTGGCTGCACACCACCTGCGGGTCGGTCGCCTGCTGAGTGGCGCTGGAGGTGATGCCGGACACGCCGAACCCGGACAGGAAGCCGTTGTGGCGCAGTACCCCGACCGTGATGCCGGGCGCCAGATCCAGGGTGGCGATCTTCGCCGGCTTGCCGGCCATCGACGCCTTCGCGTACTTGCCGATCAGTTCCCCGGCGGTGAAGTTGTTCGTGGCGAACAGCGCGTCCACGGCGCTCTGCGGGTCCGTCGGCGTGTCCAGCGCGATCACCAGGACCTTCTTGGCCCGTGCCTTCTGGATCGCCGGGATGATCGCCTTGGTGTCGCTGGGGGTGATCATGATGCCCTTGACGCCCGCGGCGACCATGTTCTCGATCGCGGTCACCTGGCTGGCGTTGTCGCCGTCGAACTTGCCCGCGGCGGTCATGAGGGTGGCGCCCTTGGCCTTGGCCTCCTTGTCGGCGCCCTCCTTCATCTTGACGAAGAACGGGTTGGTCTCGGTCTTGGTGATCAGGCCGAGCTTGATCTCGCCGGAGGTTCCGCCCGACGACGAAGAGTTGCTGGACTTACCGCAGGCGGTGACCGCCAGTACCGCCGCGAGGACGGTGGCGAGCAGGCCGGCTGCGTTTCGTGCGGTTCTTGAGGACATCCACCCATCCTGATCTCTGTGCGGCCGGAAAGGACCAAGGCTTTCAAGTCAGTGGAAACGCTCGGCCGGTACCAGTGGATCTACGGATTCGCCGCCGGTACCTTCCCGGGCACCCTGATGCCATGTCTGAACAGCAGCTCGACACCCGCAGCCGGTCCTGGCTGGCCGCCCTGCTCGCCCAGCGCAGTGTCCAGATCACCATCGCGGCCTGGGTCGCCGCGAACCTGGCGGTACCGCTGCTCGCCCAGGGGCACCTGCCGTTCCACCGGCCCTCGCTGCACCACACGCCGTTCACCACCCAGCTGCTCAACCCGAACCTCGCCATCCTCGAGGTGCTCGGGCTCATCGCGCTGGTGTTCGCCCTGACCCGCCGGCGGGTGGTACCCGACGTCGGCGCCCGGGCACCGGAGCGCGCCGTCGCCAGGCAGGAGACGATCTGGCTGGTCCTGTACGGGATCGCCGGGCTGCTCGGCGGGCTCATTCTGGCCCGGATCCTCGGGTACCACCCGATCAGCTTCCACCTGACCGGCACGCTCTACGGCACCGACGACACCGTCAAGCCGGCCGAGGTCGCGGTCTGGATGGGGTACAACTTCGTGGTCTACGCGGTCGTGCCGTACCTGTACTTCCGCCGCCGGTACACGGCGACGCAGCTGAACCTGAAGTCCACCGACCGGCCCAACGATCTCCTGGTGATCGTGGTGGTCCTCGCCGTCGAGGCCGTCGTCGAGCTGGTCGGCTTCAGCTCCGCCATCTTCGGCCTGGCACCGGGCCAGATCGCGACCGGCGTACCGCTGGCGTTCGCCGTCTACTTCATCGGTACCGTGCTGCCGACGATGATCTTCATCCAGTGCGTGCTGGTGCCCCGGTACCGCCGGCTCACCGGTTCGACCGCGACGACGGTCATCCTCGGCGGGGTCACCTACACGCTGCTGCACTGCTTCGACGGGTGGCTCGCGGTCGACACCGTGAACGCGACCATCCTGTCGGTCATCTTCCTGTTCTTCCAGTACCTCGGTCCTGGCATGATCAAGACGGTCCTGACACTGCGTACCGGCAACGCCTGGGTACACGTCTGGGCGTACCACGCGATCGCCCCGCACGCCCTGGCGGACACCCCGAACATCGTCAAGATCTTCAAGCTGTGAGGACCAGCCGGGCCAGCTCGGTGCGCGACGCGACGCCGAGCTTCGGGAAGAGCTTGTAGAGGTGGTACTCCACGGTGCGCGGGCTGAGGAACAGCTGGGCGGCGATCTCCCGGTTGGAGGCGCCGCCGCTGACCAGCCGGGCGATCTGCAGCTCCTGCGGGCTCAGCCGGGCGAGACCGTCGCGCTGCGCGGTCGCCGGCGCCTCGCCCAGGGCGCGAAACTCCTGCCGGGTGCGCTCGGCCCAGGCGCGGGCGTCCATCGCGTCGAACGCGGCAACCGCGGACCGCAGGACCTCCCGGGCCTCGGTGCGCCGCTTGGCCCGGCGCAGGGCCGCGCCGAGCAGCAGTTCCGTCCGGGCCCGCTCGAACCGTTCCTGGCCCAGGTCGTACAGGCGCAGCGCCTCCCGCAGATGCTTGACCGCCGGTACCGGCTCGGCCAGCAACCCCTGGCAGCGGGCCAGCCAGGCGCCCGACGACGGCGCGGGGGAGTTGGCGACGATCAGCTCCAGACCGGCGGTGGCACGCCGGGCGGTCTCGGTGTCGCCTGATCGCACCGCTGCCTCGACGAGGTCGGGCGTCGCGTACAGCGCGATCAGGAAATGTCCCGCGCCAGGGGCGGCCTCGGCCAGCGCGCGCAGCCGGGGGAGTGCGGCGTCCGGCCGCCCGGCGCCGAGGTCGAGCACGGCCAGCGCCCACTGGGTACGGCCGACCGCGAGCCCGAACCGGCGTGGGAGCCCTTGCGCCAGCGCGCTTTCCGCGTACCCCCGGCAGCGTTCCTCGTCGCCGCGCAGTGCCGCGATGACGGCCAGGGCCGCCAGGTTCAGGCACTCGGCGCTCTCCTGTCCGGTCTCCCGGGCCAGTCGCAGGCCCTCGTCGGCGGCCGCCTCGGCATCCGGGTAGCGCGCCCGGATCGTCTCGGCCACCGACACGCCGTGCAGGGCCAATGGCAGGTCCTCCAGGCCGCCCCCGGCCCGGGCGCGGCGCGCCGACGCCTCGAACAGCCTGATCATCCGATCGACGTCGCCGAGGTACATGGCGCCGTATGCCTCCCACATCGACCAGCGCGGGCTGTCCGGCCGCGCGGGGTGGTCGGCCGCGCCCCGCAGTACCGCGGCGCCCCGGTCCACCTCGCCGGAGAGGATGTCGGCGATGCCGGTCAGCCAGTCCTGCAGGATCCGGGCCTCGGCGGTCGGTGCGGCGGTCCGGCGGGCGCGCTCGGCGATGTCGAGTACCACCGGGATGTCGCCGGCGTACCCGGCCGCCTCGGTGGCACCGAACAGCATCTCCAGGGCGGCCCGCTGATCGGTACCGGCGACCAGCGCGGCGCCGTCGCACAAGGTACCGACGGCCGCGCTGAGCAGCCCGCCGCGTAGCTGGACCTGACCGCGCAGCGCAGCCACCCGGCCCAGTACCGCCGGATCCCCGGCCGCGTCCCGCTCGGCCCGTGCGGCAGCGGCCAGCGCCCGCTCCGGCTGCCCGGACTGGAAGGCCGCCTCGCCGGCGGCGACCAGGCGGCGGGCCCGGTCCGCGGCGCCGGACGAGAGTTCGGCGGCGCGCTCCAGCGCGGCGGCCGCGGCCGCGTACCCGCTGCGGATGCCCGCCCGCTCCGCGGAGGCTTCGAGCTGGTCGGCTACCTCCGGATCGGGGCCAAGGCAGGCTGCCGCCAGATGCCAGGTGCGCCGGTCGGCGTGCTCCTCCCCGGTCATCGCCTCGGCCAGCGCGAGGTGCACCGTGCGGCGGTGGGTGAACGTGGCGGCGCTGACGACGGCGGAGCGCACCACCGGATGCCGGAACCGCACGCCGTCCGTCCCGATCGTCACCAGGCCGGCCCGTTCGATCGCGGCCGCATCCGGCGCCGGCAGGTCGAGCCGCTGCGCCGCAGCCAGGATCTGCGCCCACGAGGCACCGTCCGCGCACGCGGCGACCAGCAACAGCTCCTGCGCGCCGGCCGGCAGCCGGCGCACCTGGTGGAGGAAGGCCGCCTCCAGCCCGGCGCTGAGCGGCAGCGGATCGGGCAGCGGGCGCCGGCCGGCCAGCTCGTCCGCGGACAGGTTCGCGACCATCTCCAGCAACGCGAGCGGGTTGCCGCCGGCGTACCGCAGCAGGCGCTCCCGGACGTCCCGGGCCACCGTGCCGCCGGCCCGCCAACTCGCCCATCCCGGCCGGGTCGAGGCTGCGCACGTCCAGCCGCGGCCACGGGTCCGGGGCGAACCGGCTCGCCGGCTGGTCCCGGGCAGTGACCAGCAGGCCGATCGGGTCGCGCGCGAGCCGGCGCGCGACGAACCGCAGGGCGTCCGCGCTCTGGTCGTCGAGCCACTGCACGTCGTCGACCAGGCAGACCAGGCCGGAGCTGCCGGCCGCCTGGGAGAGGACCGTCAGTACCGCCAGCGAGACGAGGAACGGATCGTCGCCGGTGGCCGGCCCGAGCCGCAACGCGCCGCGCAACGCGGCCGCCTGCTCGTCGGGCAGGCCGGCGAGCTGCCCGAGTACCGGACGCAGCAACTGGTGCATGCCGCCCCAGGCGAACCGGGCCTCGAACTCCACTCCGGTCGCACGCAGTACCGACAGCCCACCGGCCGCGCCGGCCGCGTACTCCAGCAGCGCGGTCTTGCCGACCCCCGGCGGCCCGGTCAGCAAGAGGATGCAGCCCTGCCCGGCCCGCACCTGGTCGAGCGTCCCGGTGACCCGCAGGCACTCCGCGTCGCGCCCGACCAGCATGGGGGTCAGGGTAACGGTCGGCCACGTTCCTTTGGGTGCGGCGGTTCGGTAGCCTCTTCGGGTACCCACGCCGGGATGGAGTTGACATGACGGAATCCAGCGCCGGGCTGGTCGTCGAGGTCCGGCCGGTGACGGAAGCCGAGCTTCCCGCCGTCGCCGAGCACCTGGACCAGATGCGGTACTTCGCCGACCGGCTGGCCAAACAGCGGCAGGGCCGGGGCGTACTGCTGGTCGCCTGGGCCGAGCATGCCGCGGTCGGCGACATCTACCTGCGGCTGGAGGGTCCGGACGAGGACGACCTGGCGGAGCTGGGTGATGTGCCGCTGCTCAGCCACCTGGAGGTCCTGCCCGAGTACCGCAAGCAGGGGATCGGGACCCGCCTGATGCAGCGGGCCGAGCGGATCGCCTGGGAGCGGGGGTACGACCGGATCGCGCTGGGTGTCACCGACGACAACACCGACGCGATCAGGCTGTACCTCAGCTGCGGCTACGAGCTGTGGCAGCCCGAGCCGATCGAGACCTACCGCGAGATCTTCCGCGACGACGGTTCGATCGACGCGGTACCGGACGAGCCGTGCCTGGTTTACATCCGGCGCCGGGCAACCGATGGCGGCCGCTAACCGCTGAGCAGCTTGCGGACCCGGTCGACGCCGACGGCCAGGAGCAGCGTGGGCAGCCGCGGGCCGGTGTCCCGCCCGACCAGCAGCGTGTACAGCAGGGCGAAGAAGCGGCGCTGGGCGACCTTCAGCTCCGGCGTCGGCGCCACGTCCGGGGGCAGCCCGAGCTGGCGCTTCGGTACCCCGTAGACCAGCGTGGTGAGGCCCTCCAGCGACCAGTGCTCGTCCAGGCCGTCCAGCAGCAGGCGCAGCGACTCGCGCTGCGCCGGGTCCAGCGTCGCGAGCAGCGCGGTGTCCGGCTCGTCGCGGACCTGGGTGCGCAGCTGCGCCGGTACCTGGGTGGCGATCCACCGGGCGGCCTTGTCCAGCCGGGGCCGCACCTCGTCCAGCGTGCGGACCGGGTGCTCGGGATCCAGGTCGCGCAGGATCCGCAGGAGCTGCTCGTCGTGGCCGGTGGTGATGTCCACGATGGACGCGAGGGTGCGGTACGGCAGTGGCCGGGGAGTGGCCGGCAGCGGGCCGGCGGCGGTGCTGACCGCGCGCTGGTAGGCCGCGGCGTCAGCCGGGCTGGCGGTGCCGTCGGCCACCTTGCGGGCCAGCGCGTCCCACTCGTCGTAGAGCCGCAGCAGCTCCTGGTCGAAGGCGATCTTGAACGACTGGTTCGGGCGCCGCCGGGCGTACAGCCAGCGCAGTACCGGCGCTTCCATGATCTCCAGGGCGTCGGCCGGTGTCGGTACGCCGCCGCGGGAGCTGCTCATCTTGGCCATGCCGGTGATGCCGACGAACGCGTACATCGGCCCGATCGGCGGCTCGGCGCCGAAGACCTCGCGAACGATCTGGCTGCCGACGACGAAGGACGACCCGGGCGAGGAGTGGTCCACCCCGGAGGGCTCGAAGACCACGCCCTCGTACGCCCAGCGCATCGGCCAGTCGACCTTCCACACCAGCTTGCCGCTGATCTTCGCTCCGTCAGCCAGGCTCATCGCCCCCCGGTGACCGCACCGGCAGGAGTAACTCACCACCTCGCCGACATACCCGTCAACCTGTGTGTTGTCCTTGCCACAGGTCTCGCAGTACGGCTTGAACGGGTAGTAATCCTGCCTGCGTACTTCGGCCGGCTGATCATGCCGACCTGCTGTCTGCTGGGCGGCGAGGGTGTCGAAGATCACCGCGCGCTTGTCCATCGCGCGGCGGATCGCTTCGTTGTAGTCACCACGCGGGTACCGCTGCGATTGCCGCACCGCTTGTACCTGGATGCCGAGCGGGCCAAGCACCTCGCTGAACTCGGCGATGAAATAGGAGGCGTAGGAGTCGAACCGGCCCGTCGGATCTGGGACGGCCGAGAGTGGCCTGCCGACATGCTCGGCAAAGGACGGGTCGATGCGTGCGGGCACCTTGCGCAACCGGTCGTAATCGTTGACCCACGCTGGTGTCCTGGCCCAGGGCGCGGACGACCCAGGCGCGGCCCGGTCGCTGCTGCGCCGGGGCAGCCAGCTATTACGCACCGGCGCGTACGCGATCCCCTTCGACCACGTCGCTCAGCGCCGCGCTCTGTTGGAGGGCGCCTGGCTGGCTGTTGCCGTCGCCAGCCAGGGCGAACTCGAACAGGCTTGCTCCATCGGGCGGGTCGCTGTGGCGCGCACCCAGACCGTCCGTTCGCGCCGAAGCACCGAGGTGCTGGGCGTCCTGGCCCGGCGGCTCCGGCAGCGCAGCCGCAACGAGCACGTCGCGGGCTTCCTGCCCGCCCTGGAGACCGCGCTTGCCACCAATGCAGAGCCTGCCTGACAGCGGTACCGTCGAGGGCATGGGCGAATCCGGCACCGGGGATGTGGCCGTGCTCGGCGCGGGAGTGATCGGCTTAACGACGGCCGTCACCCTCGCAGAGCGGGGACGCCGCGTGCTCGTGCGGACCGCCGAGCCGCCCGGGGCCACGACCTCAGCCGCCGCCGGGGCATTGTGGGGTCCGTGGCTCGCCGAACCGCGCGACCGCGTGCTCAGATGGGCCACCCACACCCTGGATGTCCTGACCCGGCTCGCCACCCAGCACGGCACGGGCGTGCGCATGACCGCTGGGAAAGACATCTCCGCCAGCCTTCATCAGCCGCCCGCCTGGTTCGGCCTGCTCCCGGACGCTCGGCCCTGCAGGCCCAGCGAGTTGCCAGCCGACTACCCACACGGCGTCCGCTACACCGCGCCTCTGGTAGACATGCCTGCCCACCTCAGCTACCTCACTCAGCGCCTGCACGCCGCCGGAGGCACCATCGAGATCAGCCCCGTCGCCACCCTGCAGGAAGCCGCCGCGCTCGCTCCGATCGTGCTCAACTGCACAGGCATGGGAGCCCGTGCCCTCGCCGGCGACGGCACGCTCTGCCCGGTCCGCGGCCAGCAACTCGTCACCACCAACCCCGGAATCAGCCAGTTCACTGAGGTCGACACAGGTGACTCCCCCGACCTGATCGCCATCTACCCCCACGAAGACCACCTCGTACTCGGCGGCACCGCCGAACCTGGACGCTGGGACCGGCAACCCTCCCCACAGACCGCTGCGGCCATCCTCGCCCGCACCACTGCCCTGGAACCCCGGCTCCGTACAGCCGAGATCATCGAGCACCGCGTGGGCCTTCGCCCAACCCGCAACAAGGTCCGCCTCGAAGAACAGCGGGGCACCGGCCATGCACGGCTAATCCACAACTACGGCCACGGTGGAGCCGGCGTCAGCCTGGTCTGGGGCTGCGCACTCGAGGTCGCCACCTTGATCGACGCGCCCGCATAGCGGCACCGCCCAGCCGCGCATCCCGGCCAGGACCCAGCAATCATAGGCGCCTTCGGGGGCGAGATTGACCATGTGATACCGGGGGTCAAGCGGTTCGGTAGACCGCCGGGTCCGGCCGGCACCCGGCGCGCGGACGCATGACGGACGGGACGCGTCGTATGGCATCTAGGGCG
>WNGR01004786.1_pt1 | contig 18285 bp, 16 predicted proteins | sample 5407581 | NCBI WGS metagenome assembly WNGR01 (sample SAMN13153383, study PRJNA577476) | soil metagenome | isolation source: 80 cm soil or saprolite under Garry oak tree replicate 2 | place: USA:California | collected 2016-06-15 | reverse complement strand
TCGTCAGCGGGCCTAACAGTCCCAACTCCAATGGTGCCAAAAGGCTACGTTTTCGGCTTAGCGGGGAATGGCTGGTCTCGTTTTCGCCCTGGGAAGTCTTAGCGGGGAAAATGGTACGAAAAAATGTTATGACCTTACATGAAGGACCAGGATCAGGCTCGCGACATGAAGGCTCTGGGTCTGGTTCTGCGCAAGATGGCTCCGGCTCTGGTTCTCCGCAGGACAGTCCTGGTTCTATTCGTTGCATATCGCAACAAGGAACGTGATGTACCATTTCACCAATGATTGTGCGACAGAAGTTCTCATATCTCTGAGTATTAAGGATATGGGCGTGCCAGATGACATCTACTTTTTGGCTCCACATGCCAATGCCCCTGTATCCTAAAGCAAGAAGCCCCATAAATTTCTGGTACTCCGGTAGGATAAGATAAAATTCCTGCTCTGGCATACTATACTCTTTTGCTGCGCCCTTTTGAATAGCGATCCAACCGTCCCATTGTTGTATCTTGAAAAGGATAGCATCCACCGTTTGCTCCTCAGTAAGCATGAATGCCATAGAAGTAGCCTTTCTACTGTTTCGTACAGCGACATCATGTAACGCTCTGTAAGATGCTCAATAGGTGGGAACTTTGTTCCCAGGACGGAAAGGCCAACATATGTAATCCATATGTATTTTCAGGTAATTGATCTTTGTCGAATGCGACGAACGTAATACGCTGACGAATAAGGCGAGTAAGTTCATGGTGCTCTGAATTTTGTACGAGGTTCTCATAACAGGTAAGGAGATCAGTACTACAACGGTCGTCAATTAAGATAATCGGGGCGAGTGGTTGATGGGCGATCAGCTCGAGTTTCTCCTGGAAGTTAGAGCAAAAAATCACACTACCAGGATTTGGAAAATTGTGTTTATCCAACCATTGTCGTGTCGCTGCTTGTATCTGTGCGTTAACCTCTTGATCCTGGCTAATCCTGATGGTAACATACTGAACATCACCCTGCTTTGCTAAAAACGTGACTCCCTCTACCGCTCCAGCAAGTACCTCACGCGCCAGCATTGCTGGGGCATATTCTCGATATCCTTCCCAGACTTCGAGAAATCGTTCGTTGTTCTGCTTACGATACGCAACAATAGCAGGATGTTTACGCAGACTATTAAACCACCGAATTTTTTGCACCTCCTCTGGCGGTAATCCCAGCCCTAACTCCTGGTTAAAATATTCTCCAAAGGTGCTCGATATGCCTGCAATGGTTCCATCAATATCAATAGCAAATAACATTGTGTTTCTTCTCCCCTTGTCCTGCTTCTCCCTCCCTCCCTCTGGCTGCTCAACGAAAAGAAAGAAGTAAAAGAGTTGCCATCGTTTTGCCCCTTTCTGCTCCCGGTGAATAACCCTTTTCTCTACAACTACGATAACAGTTAGTCATTGTAGCTTACAACAAGCACGAAGCAATGATAGGATTTGATATTGTGCTATACTGATGTGAATTATAACCCAGGGGCAAATGAATGGCGAATCGGCAACAACTCAGTATTCTCAGGCAGGGATCTATTCCCTGGAACGAATGGAGAAAAAAGAACCCTGACATACAACCGGACCTCCACGAGGCAGGTCTTGCCGGTGCAAATTTGCAAGCAGCCAATCTGAGCGCCACAAACCTCAATGGAGCTGATCTTGCCTCGACAGACTTGCAAGGGGCAAATCTGTTTGGAGCAACGCTCTTGGAGGCGGATCTCCACGAAGCCAACCTCCATAAGGCCGATCTCGGATTTGCAGATCTCACCTTTGCGGACCTCAGCAGGGCTAACCTCACGGCTGCAAGGCTCTGGAAAGCCGACCTCACGGCTGCGAAGCTTGCCGGTGCCGAGCTTACTTCGGCAAACCTGACGATGGCTATTCTGAGAGAGACCGATTTGACTGAGGCAAATCTGAACGAGGCTGTACTGAACTACGCAATTCTGGTCGAAGCAAATCTAAGAAAGGCAAACTTAACGGGATGCTCCGTCTGCGGACTTTCCGCCTGGGATGTACACCTTGAAGGAGCAAACCAGACAAACCTGGTCATTACGTTCTCCAATGAGCCTGCCATTGCGGTGGATACCCTGGATATAGCACAGTTCATCTATTTTCTCCTGAACAACAAAAGAATCAGCGAAGTCGTCACCACCATTCGTTCCAATGTTGTACTGATCATGGGGCGTTTTACACCCGAGCGTAAACCTATACTGGAGGCAATAAGGGACCAACTGCGCAAACGGGGTTATTCGCCCATCTTATTCAACTTCGAACAACCTCTGAGTCGTGATTTTTCAGAGAAAGTAAAGACGCTTGCCCATATCGCCCGCTTTATCATTGCGGACCTCACACCCTATAGAAGTATTTCACAAGAACTGAGGGCTATTCTACCAAAAACAGTAGTGCCCGTTCAGCCGCTCCTCAATGGAATGAGAAGATTGTATACCATGTTCCCCGACTTTAAACAATATCCCTGGGTTCTTCCAGGTTATCATTACAAAGGTCTGGCAGACCTGCTTGCATCACTTGAGGAAAAAGTCATCAAACCTGCTGAAGAGAAGGCGCGGGAATTAGAGAGGCTACAAAAATAAGTATGCACGACGACATCACCGACATCCCCGGCATTCGCGTTGGACACGATACCAATCTTGAAGCAGGTACAGGCTGCACCGTCATCCTCTGCGATACTCCCGCTATGGGTGGAGTCGATGTACGAGGCGGTGCGCCCGCCACTCGCGAAACCGACCTGCTGCGCCCCATGACCCTCGTTGAAGGTGTCAACGCCATCGTGCTTACGGGCGGCAGCGCCTTTGGACTCGATGCGGCAAGCGGCGTCATGCGCTACCTGGAAGAACGCGGCATCGGCTACGACACAAGCGTCGCGCGTGTGCCAATCATTCCGGCAGCCGCCATTTTCGACCTGGCGTTCGGCTCGGCCAGTATTCGTCCCGATGCCTCCGCAGGCTACCGCGCATGCGAACAAGCCAGCAGCGAACCCGTCGCGCAGGGTACAGTTGGCGCGGGCACAGGCGCAACGGTAGGCAAGATGGCCGGACCAGACTTCATGATGAAAGGCGGGCTTGGTTCAGCCAGCATGTTGCTTTCTGATGGCACACTGGTCGGCGCAATCGTCGTCGTCAATGCCGTGGGTGACATAGTTGACCCGCAGACACAAACGGTTATCGCGGGCACGCGCAGCCCCGATTTCCTGGCAGGCAACCCCTTTGGCAATACAACTATAGCCGTCGTCGCCATCAATGCCGCATTGACCAAAGAGCAGACCAACAAAGTCGCTCAAATGGCACACGACGGCATGGCACAGGCTATTCGTCCTGCGCATACTATGTTTGATGGTGATACGGTGTTCGCGCTTGCGCTGGGGCCAGGTTCACAAATCCTGCATGGCTCACCGATCGCAGCGATGCACATCAGCGCTATCGGAGCCGCAGCAGCGGCAACGTTAGCACGCGCTATCGTTAAAGCCGTTCGCAACGCCACCACGCTACATGGCGTCCCAGCGGTACATTCGTAGCAGCCTCCCTTGCTTATATCCCCCGATGAAGCAAAGCGACCCGTTTCATCAGGGCTGGAGCAGCACAAATAAGACAATGCCCCCGCTTATCAGCATGACCACAACGCATGCCAGGATCACCAGGGCGAACGTATAACTACGCTGTGTCGCGTCGCCCAGGGCGCGGAGGAAGTTCACGTTTCGCAGTTAAGGTCTTCAAGCCACCAGTCGCGAGATCCCAGGAATGCCCGGCAAACTCAGTGGCGCGCCTACGCGCATGCATCTCAAATGGTTCTGTCACAGACTCAGATGGCATCGGAGGAAGCGACGAAAGGGGAGCAAAAGGAGGGGGCATCGAGTGAGTAGACGGAGTAGCAGGAGTAGCAGGAGTAGGTTGTGTGTGTTGAGACAGAAATCTTGAAGACTGAGCATCAGGTGTTGGCAACGTCACAGTTTTCTCCACTGGGGGGACCAAAGCCCAACCGCTTCACAAAACAATCTACAGGAAACGCGCTACAGGAGAGACGACAAGCAAATATGTGTAACCACATCTTCTATTGTATTCAACGAACGAAAAGCATCAAGGGAACTATGACTTATGGAGTTTCTGCAAAATTCAACAATTCCAACAGCGCATTGAGCATGCGCGCGGTTGCGCCCCAGATACGATATGGTCCATAATCGTAAAAATAAACGATGCGCGCCATACCACCGCGTGTCCACTCCTCAGTGTGGTGAATAGTAGGATCGGCCAGGGCATATAAAGGTAGCAGCAGCACTTCGTCAACCTCACTCGCCTGCAATTGCAGGGTACCGGGTCCCTGTGGTAAATAGGCAATCACCGGAGTAATCAAGAAGTTGCTGACCACCGTAAACACAGGTGGCAGAATGCCGAGCACCTCTACCCTGGATGGATCCAACCCGATCTCCTCCTGCGCCTCACGCAGCGCCGTCTCCACCGGGGAGGTGTCGGTCAAGTCAACCGAGCCGCCAGGAAAGGCTATCTCGCCGCTATGTGAACGCAGCGTGGTGGCACGGCGAATAAACGCCAGGTAGAGTTCCTCTTCCTGCTCAAAAAGTCCTATCAATACCGCTGCCTTACGAGCAAGAGGGCGATGGCCTTCAAGCGCATCTATCAATTCATTGGCGAGTTCCACTGGCTTCAGACGGGCACGCAGCGCCAGCAGAACTTCGTTACTCTTCCTTATATCCATAAAAGTATTGTAGCATTACTGCATTTGGAACCACTTGCAAACGTATGATACAATATGGCAGATAAATAAACATCGGAGCAATCTGCTAAATAGGTTGTGTATTGTCTTGCATTCATGGAAGGCTTTTGGTATAATTAGAGCATCGAGTGGGGGTATACTGTGCTCAGGCTCTTATTATGTCCGTATCACGGCTTACCTGTCTGTGAGCAGTGTTTCGTAGCACCGTTTTTAGACACCGTTTGTTGTCGAATTTAGGTCGGTCTCAGCAAAAGCAGAACCAGCCGAGACTGAAAACGCGGAAGCGATCCCAACCTGAGCAGCCTCCTCCGATAAGCCCAAGTCCAATGACGTATCCCCAAGGGTCCCGGTGTGCAGTCATTTCGTCCTTTTGCAGCAGATGAACAGCTACCAGACGAACGAAAAACATGGCACATCTACCAGAAATGGCGGGCGTTCAATGGATGGGCAATAACCGTGGATCGAAGGGGGTATTTTACCCATGCAAGCAAACAAGCACGGCGACCTTTCGACAGTGCCAGCGGCAAATCTTAAAAGCGGACGGGTACAGACAATGTACGAAGGAAACGACGAACAAGGGAAAAACAACAGCAGCCCCGAAGAGATGAACGATTTCAACGAAATGGAAGCGTTGCTCGCGGCATCTACCACTCCCATCAATATCAAGCGCGGCGATGTAGTCGATGGCGTAATCGTGCGTATTGACCAGGATGAGATTCTGGTCGATATTGGTCTCAAGTCGGAGGGTGTCCTCTCCACTCGAGAGTTACCCACGAGTGGCGACTGGTCTTTTGAAAACCTGCACCTGAATGACAAAGTCCTCGTCTATGTCATCCAGCCAGAAACACCAGACGGGCATGCGTTGCTTTCTCTCAAGCGGGCAAATGCGGAGCGCCAGTGGCGCGTCGCCGAAGAACAGTACAAGAATAACGAACTGCTCAAGGCCAGGGTCATCGATTACAATAAGGGGGGCTTAATTGTCGATGTCGCCGGTATTCGCGGCTTCGTTCCCATCTCTCAGATTTTGAACCTCAAGCGCGAGGAAGTGGCGCAGGGTGGTGATAATCAGGAGACGGCGGCCAAGCTCCAGAGCATGAAAGACAAAGAACTCCAGCTCAAAATCATCGAGATCAACCGCGCGCGCAATCGCCTGATCCTCTCCGAACGCCTGGCCGTCCAGGAATGGAGACAGCGCCGCCGCGAGGAGCTCCTTGACGAGCTGAAGCCAGGCGAAGTACGACGCGGCATCGTCAGCAATCTCGCCAACTTCGGGGCCTTTGTGGACCTGGGAGGCGCGGACGGACTGGTGCATATTAGCCAGCTGGCCTGGAGTCGTGTCAATCATCCCAGCGAAGTGCTCAAGGTCGGCCAGGAGGTCGAAGTCCAGGTCTTGAGTGTCGATAAAGACAAAAAGAAGATCGCACTGTCCATTAAACGGGCGGAAGTTGATCCCTGGACTACCGTGGAGCAGCGCTACACACCTGGTCAGGTCGTGACAGGCACCATTACCAAAATCGCGCCATTTGGAGCGTTTGCCCGCATAGAGGATGGCATCGAAGGATTGATTCACCTGTCCGAACTTACGCCCGGAATGGACCCGAAGGCCAACCTGCACGAGAACCAGCAACTCCAACTGCGCATCCTGCGTATCGATGCTGATCGTCGACGCCTCGGCCTGAGCCTGCGGCAAGCCGATGAACTCGATACCAAAGAGTCCGTGGCAGAATCTTCATCGACAGAAACTGGCGCATCTACCTCTTCAGGTGATATGATGATGTCATTAGAACAAACTTTGCCTCGCTCGGAAGAGATACAGGCAGAGAAAGAGGGTGGAACATCTCGTCGTGAAGGGAAAGGTCGCGAACGCCCGGAGCGAACTCCTGAAAATTCGCTTCTGGGCAATATCGCTCTTGGCGATGGTGGTGAAACTACAGCTATGGCTGAAGCCTTCCGTGCCGCAGCCCGCCAGCGTTCTAAAGATGAGACGGAGGCGCCAGAAGAATAGTTTTTTCTCGCAGGCCAATGTGTACTTGAACAGTTGATCGTGCGACCTCCTGACTGCTTATACCTCGTGTATAGCAGCCAGGAGGTCGATTGTTTCAGGATAGAACTAGTCGTAATGCTTTTTTTACTTGATGGGAGGGCTTTGAATGATTTCCTTGACGCTACAAGATGCGTGTTGTAAGATGAATTATGCTGTTTACCTGAGCATCACAGAGGGCGCGGTTCCACTCTCTGCCACTGAAAGGGGGGTGACAAACAGGTGAACGATCGAGATAGGTTTGATAAGTTTACAGAGCGAGCCAGGAAGGTTTTAAGCCTGGCCCAAGAGGAAGCCCAGCGCTTCCAACACAATTATATCGGCACAGAACATCTCTTACTCGGATTAGTGCGCGAGGGAGAGGGTGTCGCAGCCAAAGTATTGAGTAATCTGGGCGTTGAACTGAACAAGGTACGCAGCGCCGTTGAATTTATTATTGGACGTGGAGATCGCATTGTCCTCGGTGAGATCGGCCTGACTCCACGCGCCAAAAAGGTGATCGAGTTGGCCGTGGATGAAGCTCGTCGCCTGAATCATCACTATATCGGTACAGAACATCTCTTGCTCGGCCTTGTGCGCGAGGGTGAAGGCATCGCGGCTGGCGTGCTGGAAAGTCTGGGTGTCAACCTCGAAAAGGTACGCACACAGACCATTCAGGTACTCAGTCAGTCCGGCTCTCCACATGAGCGCGATGCGAAGCACTCAAAAACGCCCACTATTGACCAGATGGGTATCGATCTAACCGCCTCAGCGCGCGCAGGTACGCTTGATCCCGTCATCGGGCGGCATCAAGAGATCGAGCGGGTCATCCAGATTCTCTCGCGACGTACCAAGAACAATCCCGCGCTTATCGGTGAGCCGGGTGTCGGTAAAAGTGCTATCGTCGAAGGCCTGGCCCAGCGACTCATTGCTGGTGAAGTGCCGGAAACGCTCGCAGGTAAACGTCTGCTCACCCTCGATGTTGGCTCATTGGTAGCTGGCACCAAATATCGCGGCGAGTTTGAGGAGCGTCTCAAAAAGATCATCGAAGAGATTCGCAATAGCCGGGACTGCATCATCTTTATTGATGAAGTGCATACCCTGGTTGGCGCGGGCGCTGCCGAGGGTGCGGTTGATGCCGCGAACATTCTCAAACCCGCGCTGGCTCGCGGCGAACTCCAATGCATCGGCGCAACCACGCTGGATGAATACCGCAAGTACATCGAGCGCGACGCCGCCCTGCAGCGCCGCTTCCAGGAAGTCATCGTCCGTGAACCAAGCATCGAGGAGACATTGGAAATCCTCAAAGGCATTCGCGAACGATACGAGACGCACCACCGCCTGACCATCACCGATGAGGCCCTCAAAGCCGCTACCGAGATGGCCAGCCGCTACATCACCGATCGCTTCATGCCCGACAAGGCTATTGACCTGATCGATGAAGCAGCCAGCCGCGTGCGCATGCAGAACTCGCTCGCGCCCCTCAACCTCAAAGAGGCTATGAAGGGCTTAGAGTCCGTCCTGCGCGAAAAAGAACAGGCCATTCAGCAGCAAGAGTACGAACTGGCGGCTGAATTGCGCGACCGCGAGGTCAAGCTGCGCGACCGCATAGCCAAACTGGAGTCCGGCTGGCACCGCGAACGCGGCAGCGAGAAGCCTTCGGTTGGTGAAGAGGAGATCGCCCAGATCGTCTCGATGTGGACCGGTATCCCCGTTATGCGCATCGCCCAGGAAGAGTCACAGCGCCTGCTCCAGATGGAAGAATCTTTGCATGGTCGTGTCATCGCGCAGAACGAAGCTATTGAGAAGATTGCTCGCGCTGTACGCCGCGCCCGCGCCGGTCTGAAAGACCCCAAACGTCCCATCGGCTCATTCATCTTCATGGGACCCACGGGTGTCGGTAAGACCGAACTGGCAAAGGCCCTGGCCGAGTTTGTGTTCGGAAGCGAAGAAGCCCTCATCAAAATTGACATGTCTGAGTTCATGGAGCGGCACGCGGCAGCCCGTCTCGTTGGCGCGCCTCCCGGATATGTCGGTTACGAAGAAGGCGGCCAGCTCACCGAGGCAGTACGCCGTAAGTCCTACAGCGTCATCCTGCTGGACGAGATCGAAAAGGCTCATCCTGACGTGTTCAACATGCTGCTCCAGATTCTGGAAGACGGCAAGTTGACCGACGCCAAAGGCCGCACGGTGGACTTCCGTAACACCATCGTCATCATGACCTCCAACGTTGGCGCAACCCTTCTGAACAAAGAAGCCTCCATCGGCTTCAAACAGTCGGCGGATAGGGCCAGAGCCAATCAGAATGAGTACGAGTCGATGAAGGGCAAGGTACTCGGCGAACTGAAGAATACCTTCAAACCCGAGTTCTTGAACCGTATCGATGAAGTTATCGTTTTCCATTCATTGCGCATCGAAGAGATGTATTCGATAGTCGAACTGCTGTTGAAGCGTGTACGCGTGCAGCTGACTGAGCAACAACTGGAACTGATTGTACCTCCGGCAACGAAGGACTTCCTGATCGACAAAGGTTTCGATCCCCAGTACGGCGCTCGCCCGCTGCGCCGCACCATTCAGCGCATGGTCGAAGACCCCCTGGCGGAAGGATTGCTGGAAGGCAAATTCCATCCAGGTGATCTCGTCGAAGCAGTAGTGATTGACAACGACCTGATCTTGCAGGTGCGCAACCGCATCGAACAGTTGCCATCGCCCAGCCTGCCAGAACCGCCTGAAGCGGCCCTCTCGGCAGGCGGCGAAAGCAGCAGCGAAGCGCAGGGCTAATACATGTTTGTAGGGGCGCGATTCATCGCGCCTCATACATACACATACACCAGGGCGACCGCGAGGGTCGCCCGTACCCTACACGAAGCGGCTCGCTCCACCCGTATAGGGTACGGGCGACCCTCGCGGTCGCCCTGGTGTAGTTATACCTCTATCTATTTGGATTTCTTATGCCAAAAACACGTACCAAATACATCTGCCAGCAGTGCGGAGGGGAACAGAGTAAGTGGGTAGGCAAATGCCCCGACTGCGGCGCGTGGAACACCCTGGAGGAAGTGGCGGAGCTTCCCCAAAGTCCGGCCCAACAACGCAGGCAAACTCTCCTGGGGAATACTTCGCCGCTCGCCCAGGGAACCATCACACCCGTGGTTCTACCAGAGATCAAACCACTCGCGCAGGGGCGTATCTCCGTTGGCTATCCTGAGATGGACCGCGTACTCGGAGGTGGTCTGGTGGCAGGTTCACTCACCTTGATCGGCGGCGAACCCGGTATTGGAAAATCCACGCTGCTGCTACAGGTTGCCGGAAACATCGCCAAAACCGCCGGTTCAGTCCTCTACGTTTCAGGCGAAGAGTCCATTGAACAGGTCAAGATGCGCGCCGAACGCCTCGAGATCACCGGTGAGCAATTGTACCTGCTCGCCTCTGTTGAGATGGACATCATCGCGGAGGCCATAGGGCGTACGAAACCAGCGCTGGTCATCGTCGATTCTATTCAGACGACCTTATCCAGCCATCTCACCTCCGCACCCGGCAGTATTAGCCAGGTGCGCGAATGCACCCTGCAACTCATGCAACTGGCTAAAAGCACGCATACCCCGATCTTTATTATCGGCCATGTCACCAAAGAAGGCACCGTCGCCGGGCCAAAGGCGTTAGAGCATATAGCCGACGCCGTTCTCTACCTTGAGGGCGAGCGCTATCATACCTACCGCCTGCTGCGCGGCGTCAAAAACCGCTTTGGAGCCACACACGAGGTCGGCGTCTTCGAGATGCATGGTGACGGGCTGGCGGAAGTCCCCAACCCCTCCGCCGTCTTCCTGGCTGATCGTGCCGCCGGAGCCACAGGGTCTGCCGTCGTGGTCAGCATGGAGGGAACGCGCCCGTTTCTTGTCGAGGTACAGGCGCTCGTTATTCCCAGCAACTTCGGCAATCCACGCTGCAACACCAACGGCATCGAATACAGTCGCCTGCTCATGCTGCTGGCCGTTCTCACCAAACGGGTCGGGCTGGCCGTCAACAATCACGATGTCTATGCCAATGTCGTCGGCGGCTTTACCCTCGAAGAGCCTGCCATCGACCTGGGTGTAGCGGCAGCCATTGCCTCGAGTTATCGCGAGAAAAACATCGCGCCCGATATGGCCTTGATCGGCGAAGTTGGCCTTTCGGGAGAACTACGCGCCGTCAATCGCCTGACGCTGCGCGTGCGAGAGGCCGCCAAACTGGGCTTCAAGCGCTGCATCGTTCCAAAGGCCGGAGGAGGCGCGAAGGTCAGCGTCGAACTGGAGAATTCGGGTTTACCGGCAGACTTCAAAATTTTCGCTGCCAGTTCACTTGCAGTAGCCTTGGAAGTTGCGCTACACTAGTATGTAGGGAGCGCTTCCCAAACTGCTCTCGCGCAATCTGCGTAGGCATCAATCGTGTAGTAACGTACTCTATAAAGTACCAGGTGCAAGAAAGCACAGGTTTGCTATTGATTCCTACGCCGGAAAGTTGTATACTCCATATTCGACATATAGAATTTTTGCGGCTATATGGGCGCGTTTTCTGGTAGTAATCTGTTCGATACCCCTTGTGGATATCTTGATACTGGTGGGTCAGGCAACATCATTTGCAATTATCATTTATTGTTATCATCATCGACCTTGCCCACTTGCCCTACCTCAGACCGCCCCTCACTGGCGCACCGTCGCTAACGATTGCGCCGTCTTGGAGGATGAAGGGATGTCTGTCAAATCTATTGCCCGCATTGTCGGGTCCGTGCTAACGCTAGCCGTTGCCGTTGCTCTGTACTTTTTCAACCATGAGTTGATCGTGAACTTCTGGTGGTTTATTGGTATCTCCGCAGCAGCAGTCATCATCGCTTTCCTTATCACACCGTATATCACGGTTATCCCCTATCACTGGATGCGTGAGACCTCCGTCAGTGACCTCATCGCGGCAGTTTTAGGACTTATCGTCGGCCTCATCATTTCGGTGCTCTTGTTTGTTCCATTATCAAACCTGCCCACGAACTTTGGGCGTATCCTCCCCTTTGTCGCCGCAATCGTTTTCAGCTTTCTCGGCGTTGCCCTGGGCGTACAGCGCAAAAACGATGTCGCGCACCTCTTCCAGGCGGGATTTTTCCCGCGCCGCAACCGTGAACGAGACCGGGACGAGGAGCGCGAGAAGGAAGTTCGCGCGGGGCGCGATAAAGCTTCAACCAATCAAGAAGTTGAACCCTCCACGCAGATTCTCCTTGATACCAGCGCCATAATCGACGGGCGCATCGCCGACATCAGCCAGACAGGTTTCATCTCCGGCACCCTGATTGTGCCGCGCTTCGTTCTGAATGAACTCCAGCATATTGCCGACTCTGCTGATACCATGCGGCGCAATCGCGGCAGACGTGGCCTGGAGATGCTCAACCGCCTGCAAAAAGACTCCTCTGTTCCCATCGAGTTTCCAGAGGTGGAGATAGAAGGCGTGGCGGAGGTAGATGGCAAGCTGGTCAAGATGGCGCGCAATCTGCATTGCCCGATCATCACCAACGACTTCAATCTCAACCGCGTGGCTGAACTGCAAGGGGTCAAGGTCCTCAACATCAATGAGCTGGCAAATGCGGTCAAACCCGTCTTGCTGCCTGGCGAGGACATCTACATCAAAATTATGCAGGATGGCAAAGAACTCGGTCAGGGCGTTGGATACCTGGACGATGGTACCATGATCGTCGTCGAGGGTGGCCGCCAGTATATGGGATCAACCATCGAGGTCTCCGTCACGCGCGTGCTACAAACCGTCGCGGGCCGCATGATCTTCGCCCACCCAAAGCAGCAGGGGCTTTCCAATCCCGCACCACAGCCGCCGCCGTCTTTCAAACAAAAACAATATTGAGATATTATTAAAGAGGGCGACCCTGGCGGTCGCACTGGAGACCAGGCACCTATGCAACCAATATCCGCAGCGCTGATCGTCGCCGCCGGTTCCAGTCGCCGCATGCAAGGACCCGACAAGCTCTGGATGCCACTGGCAGGGCGACTCACCCTGGCACGCACGATTGATGTATTCGACGCCTCTCCCCTCGTCGATCGCATCGTGCTGATTGTACATGCCGAGCGCATCACTGACGCTGCGGCGCTCTGCCAGCAAGAAGGCTGGCACAAAATTGCCGCCATCGTGACCGGTGGGCCACGCCGCCAGGACTCCGTGCGTATAGGACTCGACGCCCTGGCCAAAATCGCTCCCGACAGCCAGTGGGTCATGATCCAGGACGGCGCGCGCCCGCTCGTTACCTATGTCATCCTGGAAGCTGGCCTGAAAGCCGCCCAGGAACACCAGGCCGCCATTGCCGCCGTTCCTATCAAAGACACCATCAAGCACGTCGAACATGGCTTTGTACATGCAACCATTGATCGTTCGCTTCATTGGGCCGTCCAGACCCCGCAGGTCTTCTCATTCCCGCTCATTCACCAGGCTTATTCTAGACTACACACACAGGTAGAGGTAACCGATGACGCGGCCCTGCTCGAACAACAGGGACTCCAGGTGGCGGTTTTTCCTGGCTCCTATGCCAATATCAAGATCACCACGCAGGAAGATGTACTGATCGCGGAAGCGCTCATCAAAGGATCAGGCACGCTATGACGATACGCATCGGTTCCGGCTATGACGTACACGCCTTCGCCCCCAATCGCCCGCTCATCCTCGGAGGTGTCACTATCCCCTTTGAACGAGGTCTCTCCGGTCACTCCGACGCCGATGTCGTCATCCATGCCGTTGTCGATGCCCTGCTCGGAGCCGCCACCCTGGGCGATATCGGCAGGCATTTCCCCTCGAGCGACGAACGCTGGAAAAACCAGCCCAGCGCCGTCTTCCTCGACTACACCTGCGATTTGTTAGCTCAACATCACTGGAAGATCAGCAACATCGACGCCACCATTGTTGTCGAACTTCCCAAGATGGCCCCCCATATCGAAGCCATGCGCACCCACCTTGCCGCACACCTGCATCTCAACATCGAACAGGTCAGCATCAAAGCTACCACCACCGATGGACTCGGTTTCACAGGCCGCGAGGAAGGCATCGCCTGCTATGCAGTGGCGCTGATCGAGCGGTAATTGCTATGATATCTAATAGAAGCGCCATAGAACACCATCAGGGAGGACATATGTCTTCAAAAATACATATCGTAGGATTTACCGGCAGCTTGCGCAAACAATCTTTAAATCAGGCTGCTTTGAGGGAAGCGCAAGGGCTGCTGCCGGAAGACGCGGAACTCGAAATTATTCCCCTGGACAACATCCCACTTTTTAACCAGGATTATGAATACAACGAGCCTGAACCTGTACGTATTTTGAAGGATAAAATTCGCAAGACTGATGCCCTGTTCATTGTCACACCTGAATTTAATTACTCCATCCCAGGCGTCCTCAAAAATGCCATTGACTGGATCTCCTGGCCCTTTGCGATGTGTCCGATGACCGGCAAACCGGCTGCCATCATGGGCGTGGGAGGGCGTATTGGCACGGCGCGCGCCCAACTTCACCTACGGCAGATTCTAGCTTATCTGGATGTACCGGCACTGACCAAACCCGAAATCTTTATCATAAACGGCTGGGAAAAGTTTGATAGCGAAGGCCACCTGGTCGATGAACAAAGTCGCCAGCTCATGAGGACTTTACTCGAAAAGCTGGTGAAGGCGGCTAAAGAAGCCAGAGAAAAAGCAGCTGTATCCAGTCTCTAAAAATGTTGTAATGGCACGAATGAACAATACATATACCATATCCGTTATGAGTTCTGTGATAGCATATTCCCATGGAACACATCGCTTTTATGCAGAAATCCTGGGGCCTGACCGAAAAGATAGCCACAGGCCAAAAAACTATCGAGTCACGCTGGTACAACGTAAAGTACGCCCCCTGGGGGAAGATATCCCCTGGGGATATTATTTATTTCAAGGACAGTGGAGAACCTATCACGCTGCGGGCGGAAGTCGAAAATATCCTCACCTTTACAGATCTCATGCCGCAGCAAGTCCAGGCGCTTCTAGAAGAATACGGCAATGATTGCGGCATCGAGCCAGATCAGATTCTGGCCTACTATGAGAGATTTCAGCATAAACGCTACGCCATGCTTCTCTTCCTGAAAAATGTCCAACGCATTCTGCCTATTGAGATAAACAAAGCAGGCTTTGGTAAGAAGGCTTCGTGGATTTCTGTAGATAATGTAGAAAGACTGCGCAAATGAGCTTTCCGGTCAGTGGAGGCTGAGGGAACGCTGGATAAACTAATGGAAACGAGTGAGGAGATGCGGCGGTTGTGGCAGGGAGAACTAAAAGAGCTTTTTGGTTATGGCTCTTCTTAGCGCGATTCTGATTACCGCGTGTGTTCTCATTTTCGTTTGAGCATAGTTCTCAAGTGGAACACACGACGGCTACTGATGCAAGTCGGCAGAGGTCGGAGTATGCTCCTCATGCACAACCGGCTTCCCTTCTGTCGTTGCCGGTTTCTCTTCTGTTGCTGCTGGCTTCTCTTCCTGGGCTTTCTGCGCCTCTTGTTTGCGTTCCTGTTCAGGGGTCAGGAGCATCTGGACGGCTTGCTGAGGACTCATCGGAATGCGCGAGATATTCTGGCGCACCTCGTTGAGTTCTTCCATGGGCAGTTCGGATAACAACTTGTCCTTGGCTGTCTTGGCCTGACCAACTGTTTTACCCGCATTACGCGCCATAGATTGTATCGCTTTCGGCCCGAAAATCAACAGGCCGATGACGAGAATTACTACCCAGTCTAAAGCATGAAACCCCATACTGCCCTACCTCCTTCGTTGGCTATATCTATCGCACTCAAGTACTTTATTATCTCACGCTCATATATTACCATACGTTGGATAGTGGTGCAGAGACTATCAAATGAAGAGAAATGGCGAGAAATGGTGAGGGCACAAGAAACTGGCAAGAAACACCCCAAAAAAAAGAAATGGGCCGTTTATCTTTACAGAGAGTATACAAGAAAGCGTGCGGAGGCAGGATGGCTCAATGTCTCATGACATTCGATGTCATCGGCTCCATTGAGCCATCCTCGCTGACTACGCCGGGCGGTATTATGCACCCAGGACTTCCCCCACACACCCCTTATCTGGGTACACCGGTCGTGTTTCCCCCAGGACAGCGACCGGTCTCTTTTTTTATTAGACCATTTTGCAAGATGCTGAGCAGGGGCTAGACAGAAAAGTATTGAATATTCCTGACATTCCTACTGCCTTTCGCGGGTGCTTACGCCAGCTTCCGCGAAGGTAGCCATCTCACTATGAGTACGCAGCGCGGCCTCAATGATGCTCATCGCCAGTACTGCACCAGTCCCTTCTCCAAGCCTGAGCTGAAGATCGAGAAGTGGGGAGAGTCCGAGCCTCTCGAGGATCAAGCGATGACCCTGTTCTACTGAGACGTGTCCGGCAAACACATACTGGCTAATAAGCGGGTTGAGTTCAACTGCAATCAGCGCTGCAGCACCTGAAATGAAGCCATCGATCACAACAGGTATGCGGCGCGAGGCAGCAGCTACTATAACACCAAGCAGTCCAGCAATTTCCAATCCCCCTACTTTCATCAGCACGTCGAGAGGGTCCTGGGAGTTGGGGACATTGCGTTCGATTGCTCTTTCAATCACCTGTATCTTATGTGCCAGTTGCTCATCATCGATCCCAGTTCCGCGCCCGGTGACGAGCGCTACAGGTTTTTGCAGCAGTACCGCGGCAATTGCGCTCGAAGCCGTCGTGTTGCCAATACCCATGTCCCCGGTTGCTACGAGATCGATTCCCCGATCTAACTGAGCATCAAAGGCATCGATACCAACCTGGATCGCTTCCAGCATTTGTGTCTGGGTCATAGCCGGTTCAAGCGCCATATTGGCCGTACCAAAGGCCACTTTCCGCGAGAGTAAGTCGGGATGAGAGAGATCAACTGCTACGCCGACATCGACAACGATTACCTTTGCCCCAATATAATGAGCGAGGGCATTGATAGCGGCTCCACCCTGCAGGAAATTATAGACCATCTGTGCTGTCACGGCGGAAGGATACGCGCTTACACCCTCTCTTGTGACGCCGTGATCTCCCGCCATAATGACGACTGTTTTTTGTTTTACGTTCGGCAGGAGTTGTCTAGTAATGCCCGCCATTTGAATGGCAATGTCTTCGAGTCTCCCAAGGCTGCCTGCTGGCTTTGTTAACTGCTGCTGGCGAGAACGCGCCTGCTCCATCGCAACAGTATCAAGGTGTGTAACACTTGATACTCTGTCAAGTATCTGTTGCCTCATGATACAGTTCTCTTTCTGCTCCATACTATGAAGGAAATGCCAATTTCATTGACATATGAGCATGTCATGGTGCATTCTATAATGGCTTGCTGATACAAGTCCAGCGGGGCAGAAGGAGACTTCCGTAACTGTGCAAGTCTCCTGGTCGGTTACCTATCACTTTGGTACGAAAAGAAGCTATTCATGCTTGAGGGAGCGATAAACATTACCACAACGCAAAGTGGCGATGGGCACAACGCCAGGCGCCTCTGGCTCGTGCGGCACGGATTGACCGATTGGAACATGCAGCAACGCTTCTGTGGCCACCGCGATATTCCGCTTTCAGCGCAGGGACGAGCGCAGGCTCTCTGGACCGCAGAGCAGTTACTGAAAGAAAGCATTTCCGCTATTTACACGAGCGACCTGGTCAGAGCGCGCGAGACGGCGGAGATCATCGCCCGCCAGAGAACACCAGCAGCACAGATCAGGGAGTCGGCTGCGTGGCGCGAAATAGACTTCGGCGAATGGGAAGGACTTACCTACACGCAGATTGTGGAGCAATTCAAAGACCATTTGGGGTTCTTTATCGATCCCGAACATCATTCTCCTCCCAACGGTGAGTTTCTGGCTAACATGCAGAAGCGAGTAAAAAATGCGTTATCAGCTATTGTGCATAGCGATAATTTACCAGCTGCAGGTGATGCAGTGATTGTTAGCCACGGTGGTCCATTGCGCATACTGTTGTGCAGCATACTGGGGATGTCGCTACAGCGCCAGTGGCAATTACGGCTCGATCCCGGTTCGCTCAGCGCTATTGATCTTCTGCCAGTCCACGAGTCATCTGAGCTACGTGGGATACTCGCCTTACTGAACGTTCAACCTCCTTTGTCAGCGGATCATTCTGTGATAAGTCCCATCTCCGCAGGAGCAGCTTCTGAGCACTGGCGAGAACAAGGAACAATGTGAGATGGATGAAAGGCAGAATCGTTTATGGCGCTTTAGGAGTATATTCCTGAGTCAATATATGGAGTTCGCGGCTGCTGTGCGCTTCCTCTCTCTGCTGCCTGTGCCGGGAAGTACACAGCTTTTCAATAAAGACGAGGTCGCGCCGCGCCTCGTGGTCGGCTGTGAATATTTTCCACTGGTGGGATTGCTGCTGGCATTGCTGCTCTGGCTGTTTGTGTTGATACTTACACCGCTCGTCCCGCAACTCGTCCTGGCAGCGTTACTGGTTGCC
>WNGR01003904.1_pt1 | contig 18286 bp, 15 predicted proteins | sample 5407581 | NCBI WGS metagenome assembly WNGR01 (sample SAMN13153383, study PRJNA577476) | soil metagenome | isolation source: 80 cm soil or saprolite under Garry oak tree replicate 2 | place: USA:California | collected 2016-06-15 | reverse complement strand
GACCGGCGCGGTGTCCGCGATCGCCCGCGTGCCCGAGGTGCGGTCGGTGCTGATCGGCGAACAGCGGCGGATCGTGGCCGATGTGGTCGCCGTCGGCGGCGGCATCGTGGTGGAGGGCCGTGACATCGGCACCGTCGTCGCGCCGGACGCCGACCTGAAGGTCTACCTGACCGCGAGCGCCGCCGTCCGGGCCCGCCGCCGCAGCCGCCAGGACGCCGCCGCAGGCCGGGCAGCCGCGCTCGCCGCGACCCGTGCCGACGTCGACCGCCGCGACGCCCTGGACACCAGGACCACCCCGCTGCACCCCGCCGACGACGCGATCGAGTTGGACAGCTCGGACCTCAACGTGGAAGGCGTCATCGCCGCCCTGCTGTCCCTTGTGGACGAACGCGGCCTCCGTGCCGACGAGGCGGTGCGCCGATGACCACAGTGGATCTGCCGCCCGGCACGTGGGTCTGGCTGCACGACTTCGTCCGGCACGCGGCCCGATGGGCGTTCGCGGTGCCGGTGCGGCGCCACGTGCACGGTAGGGAACACGTGCCGCCGACCGGGCCTGTTGTGCTGGTGGCGAACCACAGTTCGCTGCTGGATGGTCCGATCATCGGGTCCGTGCTCGGCCGTCGCCCGGTGTTCCTGATCAAGCAGGAGCTGTTCCACGGCCCGCTCGGGCTGTTGCTGACTCGCGTCGGCCAGTTGTCGGTCCGTCGCGGCGAACCGGACCGGGGACCGTTGCTGGCCGCGGTGCGGGTGTTGCGCGGCGGCGGCCTGATCGGCGTCTTCCCGGAAGGCACCCGTGGTACCGGAGAGGTCGCGGCCGCGCACAACGGCGCGGCGTGGCTGGCCCGCGCGGGCAACGCGGTGATCCTGCCAGTCGCCTGCCGGGGCACCCTGCGCCCGCCCGGCACCCGGCGTCGCTGGCGCCCCCGGGTCGACGTACTGATCGGCTCGCCGTTGCCGGTGCCTGTAGGTCGGGGCCGCACCGCGCTCGTCGAGGCCACCGAACAAGCCAGGGCAGCGTTGGCTGCCTTGGTCATCGAACTGGACCGGCTGCGCGGCGACGCCCCGAACATCAAAAGAGCGGAAAGTGGAAAGCAGTGAGTGAGCTGGACGGGACCTGGACCGACGAGACCGACTGGGCCGTCGACGATCCGTCCACAATGGATGAAGAGTCGGCCGCGCCACCGCAGCCGGTACTAGCCGTCGTCGGACGCCCGAACGTCGGCAAGTCGACGTTGGTCAACCGCATCCTCGGCCGCCGAGAGGCGGTCGTGCAGGACATACCCGGCGTAACCCGCGACCGCGTGGCGTACGACGCGCTGTGGAACGGCAGGAAGTTCACCGTAGTGGACACCGGCGGCTGGGAACCGGACGCCAAGGGCCTGCAAGCATCGGTAGCCGCACAGGCCGACCTCGCGATGAGCACCGCCGATGCGGTGTTGCTGGTCGTCGACGCCTCGGTCGGCGCAACCAGCACGGACGAGGCCGTGGCCAGAGTGCTACGCCGCTCGAACCGCCCGGTGCTACTGGCCGCGAACAAGGCCGACGACCAGCGCAGCCAGGCGGACGTGGCCGGCCTGTGGTCACTGGGCCTGGGCGAGCCGTGGCCGGTCAGCGCGTTGCACGGCCGTGGCTCCGGCGACCTGCTCGACGCGATCCTGGCCACCCTCCCCGCGGCACCACGCGACACGTTCAAGATTGCCAGCGGCCCCCGACGCGTGGCCCTGGTCGGCAAGCCGAACGTAGGAAAGTCCAGCCTGCTCAACCGCCTGACCGGCGAAGAACGCTCGGTAGTCGACCCGGTAGCCGGCACCACGATCGACCCAGTCGACTCCCTGGTAGAGCTGGACGAAGAGATCTGGCGCTTCGTAGATACGGCAGGCCTGAGAAAGAAGGTCAACACGGCCAGCGGCATGGAGTATTACGCGTCGCTACGCACCAAGGCCGCACTGGACGCCGCCGAGGTAGCCATAGCGTTGCTTGATGCCAGCGAGCCGATCAGCGAACAGGACCTACGAGTCCTGACCATGGTAGTCGAATCCGGCCGCGCACTGGTCCTGGCATTCAACAAATGGGACCTGGTAGACGAGGACCGCAGATACCGCCTGGACAAGGAATTGGACCGAGACCTGTCCCGCCTACGCTGGGCGGAACGAGTCAACGTATCGGCAACAACCGGCCGCGCCGTCAACAAACTGGCCCCCGCCCTACGCAATGCGCTGCGCTCATGGGACCAACGAGTCCCCACCGGCCCACTGAACACGTGGCTGTCGGACCTGATAGCCGCGACCCCACCCCCCGTCCGCAGCGGCAAGCAGCCCAAGGTCCTGTTCGCCACGCAGGCCACCACCCGCCCCCCCACGCTGGTGCTGTTCACCACAGGTTTCCTGGAGGCCAGCTACCGCAGATTCGTCGAACGCAAGTTCCGCGAGACGTTCGGCTTCACCGGCACCCCAGTCCGCGTTTCAGTCCGAGTCCGAGAAAAGCGCTCCCGCAAGTGAAATCACCACCACACCGAGGGCACCCGACAACCATTCGACGGCCCCAAAGCGAGTAGAAGCCAGACAGTCACCCAGTCAGGCGCCAGACACGCAGACCGAGGGGGAACCACAGGAACCCCGCACCGGATTCCTGTCACACCCACCCCAAACCCCCACCCCACGATGAGGTACGCTGCACCAGCACCCCACCAAGAGGGGTCGCGACCGGGACGTGGCGCAGTTTGGTAGCGCACTTGACTGGGGGTCAAGGGGTCGCAGGTTCAAATCCTGTCGTCCCGACGGTCAAAGTACGAAGAAAACCCAGGTCAGGGCCTTGGATCACTACGGTGAGACGAGGCCCTCACTGCCGTCTGAGGCTCGTCGTCTCACATTTTCTCACGAACGCTTGTACTGCTTCCTGATGCCGCGCTGCGTAGAGCCGCTCGGCCGTCTCACTGGTGTGATGCGACGGGGTGTCCGGTGGACGGTCGGCGTCGGCCCGAGGAGCACGTCGAGTTGATCGGCGGCCTCCTGTAGGTGCTCGGCGTTGGGGTGGATGTAGACCCGCTTGGTGAAGCTCAGGTCGGCGTGTCCGGCCCATGCGCTGACCACGACGTCGGGCACGCCCGAGGTCGCCAGGTAGGTCAGGCAGGCATGCCGGGCGTCGTAGGGCCGGACCTTGCGGACCTTCGCGGCGGCCATGAGTTTGTAGGTCTCGCGGCGCAGCTTGTCCGTCTTCCACGGCAGGCCCTGCTCGTCGACCAGGACGTATCCGGAGTCGACGTAGCCGATGCCGGCATCCTCCCTCTCACGCTCCTGGCGGGCCTTGAGCGACTTCAGCGCCTCGAAAACCGGGGCAGGGAGCGGCAGCTTCCGTTTGCCCTTCTCGGACTTCGGGCCCTTTTCCTCGACCTCGCCGTCCACGATGGTCCGGGTGTTCTGCACCAGGATCGTCCTGGCTTCGAGGTCGACGTCTTGCGCCCAACGCAGTCCGCATGTCTCGGCTGGTCTCATACCCAGCAGGGACAGCAGCATCGGCGCGTGTGATCGGTCGCCGCGGACGGCGCTGACGAAAGTCCTCACCTCCTCTTCAGCCCAGGGTGTGCGGGTGGCCTTGACCTCGGCCGCCTTCTTCCGGGCGTCCCGAGGGATCTGCGTGTACTGGGCGACATTGCGCACGACTAGCTTGCGTCGTACGGCCACGGCGAGTGCTGAGCGAAACCGGCCGAGCGTCAATTGGACCGACCGAACTCCGAGACCGCTGCCGACTTTCCCACCGCGCTTGCGGCCGGCGGTGAGCATCCAACTCACCAGGTCGTCGATGTCCTCTTCGGTGAGGGCCTGTAGCCGCCGGCTGCCCAGCCGTTCCCGCACGGGAAGCAAGGCGTCGGCGTAGTTGGACGCGGTCGCCTTCTCCACATCGATGGTGGCGGACTTCAACCAGGTGTCCAGCCATTCGGACACCGTGATCTTGTCCGGCGCGACGAACGTTCCCTGCTCGCTCTGGTGTTTGATCCGCGCGTACTCGGAGCGTGCCTCCTTCTTCGTGTCGTAGGTCTTGGTCAGTTGCAGACGCCTGTTCGTCTCCGGGTCACGACCGATGTCGACCACGAACCGGTACCTGGTCTCGCCGTCCTTCAGCGTGACCTTTTTGATCGGATCCCCCACTGATTTGGTGCTCCTTTCCTTGTGATGGTCAGGGTTTCTCGGGTACGTCCAGAGGAGAGAGCAGCCCCAGTTCGCGCGCCCTCCTGATGTAGCGAGCGGCTTGCGCGCGAGAGCGGTTCAGGGCGTTGGCGACGGCCACCGCCGGGGCTCTGCTGCCCGCCGCGACAGCCTCGGAGTAGATCTGTGCCGCAGTCCGAGCGTCGTCGTCGGCGTGACGGCGTGCGCGCTGCTCTGGCGACGGTGTGGGCTCTCGTGGCGTGCCAGCGGGCGATGCCTGTTGCCGGATATGGGCCGGCACCGACGCTAGCCATTCCTCCCGGACGGACGCGGGCACGGTTGCTTCGGTCAGTGCCGCGTGGAGCAGTTGGTCAACGAGGACCTGCCGGAGCACGGATGTGGTGATCGGCGTCCGCACCTTGGACCTGATGGACAGGTCGATGACGACCGGACGCAGGTCGGCCCCGACGAACACCTCGATTGTGACGGTCGCTTCCGGTATGCCCAGGAGGAAGTGGGCTTCGAAGCGGGACGGCACGGCGGTGTCCGGACCGGTGGACAGGTATCCCTCGGGTTCCAGGTGCTCGATGGATACCGAATCGATCCGGAAGTTCTTGGGCTGGCGTGGCACGCCAGGACGATACGGATCAGGGCATTGACGTGGCAACACAAGCGATGGCAATGCCATGTGTGGTGCCCTTCTATGCGATGGCGTGCTGGCACACTTGACGATAGTGCGACAGTAATGACATGTCAATGTCATTACTGTATCCTTGCGACATGGCTGATGGGGGATGGACACTCGCGGACCGCGCGACAGAGCTTCGGCGGTGGATCGCGACTGGTCGCGCACGGCACCTCCGCGTCGACGCGGGCCTGAGTCAGGCACTCGTCGCGCGGGACTGCGAGGTCACGGCGTCAGCGGTGCACCGATGGGAGGTGGGTGGCCGGCTGCCTCGGGGCCGCAACATCGTTGCGTACCACAGTCTCCTGGCTCACCTGGCAGCTCTGATTGCGGAGGGAGACCATGATCGTGTCGAGTGACAAGCGCAGAAGCGCGCTGAGACTGCCGACCTTGACCGAGATCACGACCGAGTGGCCGGCGACCGTCGACATCGCCGAAGCCGGCGCAGCATTCGGCCTGAGCCGCAGCTACGCCTATGAACTGGTCGCACGAGGCGAGTTCCCAGCAAAGGTGATCCGAGTCGGCAGCCGCCACCGGGTGATCACCGCGTCGATCATCCACGCGCTGTCCGACGAGACGGCGACCTGAGCCCCGAGCCCGACGTCGTTAGCAGAGGAACTCGCTCGCAGTTCACTGTCGTTGTGGGCCGACCGTGGTATCCAGAACAACCCGAACGCAGATGACCGACACCCGGCCGCCCCGGAAAGGTCATCGACACAATGCAGGGCGGTCTCAAGTGATCAACGCGCATCGGCATCTACCAGTTGCACCGCCATTGGCGATCATAGCGACGGTCGTTCAGTGCTCCGCGCAGTGAACAGACGATGGCGCTATCCGGCTCGCTAGGACCGTGCCAGGATCAGACCCTCAACGATGTCTATCTGCGCTCGATTCCCCAAGGCCAGCTCACTCACCCGGACTACTTCCATGGACACCCCGACGACATGCTCCGCGACGCCGCAGCGCACCTCGGTGCCACCGTATATGCCATCGAGGAGGCCTTGGCCACATTCGTGCGGCCAAGGCTGCAGACGGCACCAACTACGTCGAGACTGTCGGCCTCGACCGCAACCACGTTGGAGTTCTAGGTCGCTGGTGTTAAACGGCGTTTTCGGCCAGTCCGATCGACTTCTGACCGACTACGAGGTGCGATGACCGCAGGTCAACACTTGATCATCTTTGACGCAGTGTTAGTTAGCCCTGCAAAACACCAGCCACCTAGGGCCGCATCTGGGAGGTCGCAACCGCGGTGCCGCTCGTTCCACCGCCCGGCGCGACGACGATTGGCCGGCCGGGTACCACGATGACCCGGCCGGCGCCGTAGGTGCGTGTAACAACGGGGGATGCCAACGACGTCAAGGACAAGCCGTGACCCCGACCGGCTCGCACTGCTCGCCGCCTACGCTCGGGACCGACTCCATCCCCACGAGCCATTCGGGGCCCCACGCGTTCACCTCGAACGTTCCGTCCGAGCGCACAAGGCCGCCTACCTGTCAGCGACTAGTCCTGACGTCTCCTAATACGCCGGACCTACCACAGGTGGTGTCCGCGCACACCTCACCTAGCACCTAGGCTGGTGGTGTCGTGCTCGTCGGCATGATAGCAGAATCACGACACCCATGTCGGGCGCACCCGAACCTGGCGAGCCATGCTGTGCGGACACCGTCCCCAGCCGCCCGGATCAAACAAGATCAAGTGCCTCAAGGAGGGCCAGTCACCGATGGTCGGCAGGGTGGATCACACTGCAGTACCCGACATGATGACACGATCGTCCACGATAGGAGTGTAACGAGGTGCCACCGAGCAGCCAGGACGCGGAGGTAGCCTCCATCGTCAGCGCCAGCGAGATTGGCGTTGACCCGGAGGCGCTGTGGCAAGCAGCGGACAAGCTGCGTGGCTCGATCGATGCGGCCGAGTACAAACACGTTGTTCTAGGATTGATCTTCCTCAAATACGTCTCTGACGCCTTCGAGGCACGCAGAGCGGAACTCGCGACAGAACTTGAATCCGAGGGCATCACAGGTACAGAGGCCGAGATGCTGCTAGAGAGCCGCGACGAGTACATGGCCGAGAACGTCTTCTGGGTGCCGAAGGACGCCAGGTGGAGCACCATTCAGGGACAGGGAAAGCATCCCAATATCGCCACGCTGCTCGATGACGCAATGTATGCGATCGAGCGCGACAATCCTAAGCTCAAGAGTAAACTACCGCGCGACTACGCTCGACGCGGCGTTCCAGCGGAACGACTGGGTGGCTTGATCGACCAAATCGCCTCGATCGCCATCGGTACTAACGAGGCTCGCGCCAAGGATGTACTGGGCCGCGTATATGAGTACTTTCTCGGCAAGTTCGCGGCCGCCGAAGGCAAGCTTGGCGGCGAGTTCTTCACACCCCGATCCGTCGTCCGTGTGCTAGTAGAGATGATTGAGCCCTACGGGGGGCGAGTGTACGACCCTTGCTGCGGGTCGGGCGGAATGTTCGTGCAGTCCGAACAGTTCGTCGAGGCCCACGACGGTCACAAGCGCGATATCTCCATTTTCGGCCAGGAATCGAATCCGACCACCTGGCGGCTCGCCCATATGAATCTCGCCATCCGCGGTATTGAAGCCAACCTTGGCGAACAGCCATCCGACAGCTTCGTCCGCGACCTACACCCGGACCTCAAAGCCGACTACATTCTCGCCAATCCGCCGTTCAACGTCTCCGATTGGTCTGGCCAACTGCTGCGCGACGATGTGCGCTGGAGGTTCGGTACACCGCCCAGCGGGAACGCCAACTACGCATGGATTCAGCACTTCATTTATCACCTAGCGCCACCGAATGGCCATGGCGGCGGGATAGCAGCTTTCGTCATGGCAAACGGCTCACTGTCATCGAATACCGGTGGCGAGGGTGAGATCCGAAAGAACATCATTGAGGCGGACTTGGTGGACTGCATCGTTGCGATGCCACCACAACTGTTCCTCACGACTGCCATCCCAGTCTGCCTTTGGTTCATTAGCCGGGACAAGGCAGGCAAGAACATCAAGGGCGGTGGTCGCGACCGACGAGGTGAGAGTCTGTTCATCGATGCCCGTCGGTTGGGTCATATGACAACGCGCACACAGCGTGTATTGTCTGGAGTAAACGGCTTTCCTGCGGCACCAGATACCGACATCGGGCGCATCGTTGGCGCTTATCACGCTTGGCGCGGTGAAGTTGATGCGGGCCGGTATGAAGACGTACCAGGCTTCTGCAGGTCTACGACGCTCGATGACATCAGGCTACACAGTCACGTCCTCACACCCGGCCGATATGTCGGCGCCGCCGAGATCGAAAGCGACGGGGTGCCTTTTGCCGAGAAGATGACTCGGTTGACAACGGAGTTGCGCGAGCAATTCGCCAATGGTCGTGCCCTTGAATCGCGTATCGAGACCAACTTGGAGACGCTGGGCTATGGCTGTTGACTTGCCACTAGGCTGGGAACGAGTTGCACTGTCGGATGCGATGGAAGCAATCATCGACTACCGTGGAAAATCGCCAACAAAGACCACCAGCGGCGTTCCGCTGATTACCGCAAAGGTCGTGAAGAATGGGCGGATCGAAACGCCAAATGAATTCATTGACCCTGGCGAGTACAGCAATTGGATGCGGCGCGGTTTGCCTCAATTTGGCGACGTGCTCGTCACGACTGAAGCCCCACTTGGCGAAGTGGCTCAGATCGGAGACGCGCGTGTAGCGCTCGCACAAAGACTGATTGCCCTCCGAGGAAAGCGAGGACATGTTGACAACACGTTCTTGAAATACATTATGCTCTCAGACTTTGTGCAAGAACAATTGCGCGCGCGATCCAGTGGAACAACCGTGCTTGGCATAAAGCAAAGTGAGCTCCGGAAAATTGAACTACCACTGCCGAAATTTCGAGAACAAGTAGCGATCGCAGGTGTCCTCAATTCATTCGATGAAAAGATCGAACTGAATCATCGAATGAATCGAACATTGGAGGCAACAGCCCGAGCGATCTTCAACGCATGGTTCATCGACTTCGAACCAATCAAAGCCAAGGCGGCGGGCGCCTCGAGCTTCCACGGAATTCCTCAGGATATCTTCGAAAAGTTTCCTGAACGGCTAATCGACGACGATCCTGGTGCCATACCTGCAGGGTGGTCGAAGGGTAAACTCGGAGACATCGGCGAGCTGAATCCGGAATCCTGGTCAGCGCGCCGTTTTCCGGATCAATTGGAGTATGTAGACCTAGCAAACACTAAGTGGGGAGCCATTCAACAGACCGAGATATACGATTGGGATTCGGCACCCAGTCGAGCGCGGCGTGTACTTCGCTCAGGCGACACAATTGTCGGAACCGTCCGGCCAGGTAACGGATCCTACGCCCTAGTTGACCGAAATAGCCTCACGGGCAGCACGGGGTTCGCGGCCATTAGACCGAATCATAGCTATTATAGAGAACAGATCTACTGCGCAGCGACTTCGACTGAAAATATCGCGCGTCTCGCCCATCTGGCTGATGGTGCCGCGTATCCTGCGATTCGCCCAGAAGTCGTAGCCGGCACGGAAATTGTCCTGGTGCCCCAGAGCATCTCCGAGGCGTTTTCGATAATAGCCGCACCCCTGCTTGACCTTATTGGAACAAATCAACACTCGAACAGGACGTTGGCCGCCATCCGCGATACACTGTTGCCGAAGCTGATCTCAGGGGAGATTAGAGTTCCTGACGCGGAGAGTTTGGGCGATGGTCAGTAACTCTACGGGCTCCTCTTTTCAGCTCAGCGCGTGTCGAGAGCTGCTCGATACTCACCCAGGATCGCTACGTATCCGCGAGCAGGTCGAGGCACTCGAAGAAGCGATGCCGGACAGGCCTGGTGTTGTGGTGTCGTTTTGCAGGACGATTATCGAGACCACATGCAAGACAATCTTGACGGATCGCGGAATCCACGTGGATTCCACGTGGGAAGCGCCAAAGCTAGCGTCCGAATCACTCAAGTACCTAAATCTTGGTCGCAGCAGGGACGGTAGCATAGACGCCAAGGTACGCAGTGGCGCAGAGTCACTTGTTCGAGGACTGAATCAGATCATCGGAGGCGTCGTTGAGATCAGGAATGCTCATGGATCGGCAGCACATGGCGCAGATGCCTACACCCCGCTGCTCGACGCCCGCTACGCTGAGATCTTGGCACGAGCGACTGATGCTGCCGTGGGTTTACTATTCAAGACTCACCTCCATTCGGCCCAATCTGACCCGCTCGCGCGGTTCCGGTATGGCAGCCATGCAGATTTCGACGAGTACATCGACAGTGACTATGGTCCTTTCGAAGTGCTAGACGTGCCGCTGATAGCTAGTGAAGCGCTGTTCCGTACAGATTTCGAGGCCTACCGCACTTCCCTGGTTCAGTTCAAGCAGGACCAGCAGAGCAATAACGGGGCCCCGAATCTTGGGAGTCCCCATGATTAATGAAGACGTTGTCGAGCAGGCCGCCCTCGGATGGTTTGAATCGCTGGGTTTCGATACTTGCAAGGGGGCGGATATCTCGCCGGGTGCCGACACCTCCCTCCGGTCAAGTCATGAGAACGTCGTTCTAGAACGGCTGTTGTTGGCAGCACTCCGCAGAATCAACGACGGACTACCTGAAGATGCACTAGATCAAGTGATGCGCGTGGTCACTCGTCCACCAGAGCCTTCGTTGATACAGAACAATCGCTGGTTCCACCAGCTGCTCACAGACGGCATCGACGTTGAGTATCGAACAGCCGATGGTGAGACACGAGGTGGTAAGGCTCGGCTTGTAGATTTCGAAAATCCCAAAAGAAACGACCTTCTGGTGGTGCGCCAGTTCACAGTCAAGCAGGGAAATAGCTCACGTCGCGCGGACCTTGTTGTGTTTGTAAATGGGCTCCCGATTGCGGTCATAGAACTAAAGGACCCGACCGATGAGCAAGCTGACCTATGGAAGGCGTACCGACAACTCCAGGATTACAAGCATCACATCCCAGCACTCTTCACCTATAACGAGCTGATGGTAATCAGTGACGGTGACGTGACCCGGGTCGGTTCTGTGACCGCAAGTTCGGATCGGTACTCACCATGGCGGTCTGTCGAGAACGACCAGGCACCTGGGCAGCCTAGCCTCGAAGTGCTCATCAAAGGCTTGTTCGAGCCGACACGCCTACTTGACTACCTGCGTTACTGCGTGACATTCGAAGAAGACGAGAGAACTGGTGAGATCGTCAAGAAGTCGGCCGGTTATCACCAGTTCAGGGCCGTTCGCAAGGCTCGGGAGTCGGTGAAGGTGGCCCTGAAACCGGCTGGGGATGGGCGTGGCGGGGTCGTATGGCACACCCAGGGATCCGGTAAGAGCCTGACCATGCTCATGCTGTGCGGTGCATTGATCGGCGACTCGAAGATGGGCAACCCCACCATTGTCGTTGTGACAGATCGTAACGACCTGGATAGCCAGCTCTTCGGCACATTCGCTGCTGGCCGAGCGCTACTCCGGCAGCCACCGGAGCAGGCCGACAGCCGCGAAGACCTGGCGGCAAGACTGCACCGGGCTTCAGGTGGGGTGGTATTCACCACCATTCAGAAGTTCGAGGAGCGAGCGGCGCCGATCAGCGAACGGTCGGACGTCGTCGTGCTTGCAGACGAAGCCCACCGCAGCCAGTACGGGTTCGTCGCCGGTGGGGCACGTTGGATGCGCGAAGCGCTTCCAAGTGCGACGTTCGTCGGCTTCACAGGCACCCCTCTCGAGAGCGACGATCGCAGTACACGAGCCGTATTTGGTCAAGATATCGATATCTACGACATCCGACAGTCCATCGAAGACAACGCGACCGTGCCGATCTACTACGAGATGCGCCTCGTCAAGCTGCTGCCAGACGAGGCAGGTGTCGCTGAAGCACAACGTCAAATCAAGGCGACTGCGGAGGCGGACGAAGATGGGCGTATCGCTCCAGACGACATCGACGTTCCGCTGCGCGAACTCGTCGGAGCTGGTGAACGGCTAAAACTGGTCGCGAAAGAGATTGTTGAGCACTTCGACAAGCGCCGTGAAGCGATCGAAGGCAAGGCAATGGTCGTATGTATGAGTCGCGACATCTGCATGGACCTCTACGACGAGATCGTGACGCTTCGTCAAATGTGGGGTGCTGAGGAAGACGATGCGGGCTTCGTCAAGGTGGTGATGACTGGTTCGATAACTGAGGGCGAGCGAGTGGCCCTGCACGCCAGGACGAAAGCGCGGCGGGAAAGGCTCGCACGTCGTTTCAAGAACCCTGACAGCGACTTCCGACTGGCGATCGTCTGCGATATGTGGCTCACTGGCTTCGACTGCCCACCCATGCACACGATGTACCTAGACAAGCCACTGGTCGGGCATAATCTGATGCAGGCTATCGCGCGGGTGAACCGAGTTTTCGGCGACAAACCGGGCGGCGTGATCGTAGACTTCCTCGGTATTGCTGATGAGCTTCGTGATGCTGTGCAGACGTACACGCAGGCTGGCGGCGAAGGTAGCCCTGTCGAGGAGATACAGAACGAGGCCGTGCCCCTGATGCAGCGCCACTATGAAGCACTGCGCGACTTCTTCAACGGTCTCGATTACGGAGGATTTGTCGGAGGAAACGCCGCCGAGCAACTACACGCAGTGGTCACCGGCGCCAACTATGTGTTTGAACAGGATAACGGCAAGCAACGGTTCATGAGGCTGGTCACGTCGCTGTCGAAGGCATTTGCCCTGTCAGTGCCAAGAGTAGAGACGGAAGCTATTCGTGATCCGCTTGCCTATTTCCAGTCCGTACGAGCGGCTATCCGCAAGCGCCTTTCCGATACTGGCGCACCGCCGCCACCGGATACACGAGCGGCCGTTCGCCAGGTCATCTCGGGAGCGATCGCGTCTGATGGCGTCATCGATCTATTCCAGGCGGCGGGACTGACCGAACAAAATGTAGGGATTCTTTCCGAAGACTTCCTTAATAGACTGGCTTCCCTTCCGCAGAAGAACCTTGCACTAGAGACTCTGCGGAAGCTTCTTAGTGATCAGATCATCAGTCGTGAGCGAGTAAATATCGTGCAGTCGCGAGACTTCCGGGAGTCACTGGAAGCAGTGCTAATACGATACACCAACCGCGCGATTACTACAGCACAGGTCATCGAGGAGCTGATCGGCCTTGCGCGGGTGATCCGCGAGAAGGTACAGCGTGGCGAGGAGTCGGGCTTGACCGAGGCGGAGTTCGCCTTCTACGACGCTCTAGCCGACAACGAGTCGGCCCGCGAAGTGCTTCAGGACGAAAGACTGAAACTAATCGCACGTGAGCTCAGCGACCGGATCAAGGCAAAAGCTTCCCTGGATTGGACACAGCGCGAGACTGTTCGGGCCGACATGCGCAGGACGGTGAGGCGCCTTCTTGCCCGGTATGGTTACCCGCCAGACGCACAGGAAGCGGCGACGCAACTGATTATCCGGCAAGCCGAACTGATGGCAGAGGGGGTAACTGCTAGTTGAACATGAGATGCGTCTGGTGCCCGGCACTCCGATGAGTTCATCCAAGGCTTCACCGGCCATGCCCGCCGGCTTTGGATCCGGGAACTCGCTCTGGAGTCCGGGTACAGCACATCGGGGGTTCGTCGAACGTATCTACATACGGACCGGTGAACACCCAATAGGCGGCGTCTTGCTCCACACGGCCGCACCCGGCAGCGAGGACACATTGGTGGTCTGGTGTCGTTCGGAGACAAGGGCAGTTTGGGTGCGCTCATCGATCGCGCTCTCAATGCCGCCGGGTTGTGCAGCCGCGACCCGTTGTGCGCCGAGCAGGATCCCAGGGTGCACGGTCGGCTCTACAGTGCTGCGTCCATGCCTGTCTGTTCGCCGCCGAACGTCCTGCAAACGCGATAACCAATGGCTGGACAGGCCACCACGACGTCAACGTCCTGCTCTGTGATGTCGCCGAGGACAAGTTCGATGAGCGCCATATGCGGCACTCTTCAGTCAGGCAACCGCCCGTCCACATGGTTGCGCGGGGCGGTCGCGGCAGAGTCGTCCCGTAAAACGCGGTGCGATGGCGCTCGACGTTGTCACCGGCGGTGACCGCCTCCCGAATGTCAGTGGTCAGCGACAGCGGGTACGGGTCGGGAACCTGGACGGAGCGGCCGACCGGCTCACCGGTCAGAGTGGTGGTGGATTATGACATGTGACGCCTGTTCTCCCCAGGCGCCGATGATCGCTGTTCGACAAGTCCGCGCGACACTCCGCAGACAACGGTCGGCGACGACCTCGATGCCCATATCCAGCGAATCGTGGACACGGCACCCGGTGACGGTGGCACAGAAGGATCGACTCGCGGTCTTGTTGTAGGGGAACACCTTGCCGGTCCAGCCTGCCGGTCGACGTACGGCCAGCCGCCGCAGCGATGAGTGGTGAGTCAACGCGGCCACGTTGGCCGGCGACCGGGGTCGTGGACAGCACCGCGGCCGTGACCGCGATTGTCACCGATCGAGGCTCCTCTTCAGTGGAACGTGGTCGCGGCATGTTTGGCCGACCCTATCGGCCGGCTGTGCGTCACGAGCCCGGTTGGGCGAGCTTGTCGTTGGGCCACCGGGTCATGAAGGCGCCGAGAGCGTTGTCGATCCGCTTGCCGGTGTCGTCGGGCTCATGGCCAGGTCCGTAATGTTCGCTCATCGCGTCGATGAAGGTCTCCTCGACCGTTTCCCATGCGTCGACCGTGGGCACGCTGCTGGCCCGGAGGGTGCGTAGCAGTTCTGGATCCTTGTCCTCCAGCACCGAGACGAAGGTGCCCCGATGCGGTTCGGGGATCTCGTCGACGACGTTCACGGGGTCCTCCATCCTGAGCTGTTCCTCGCCCACGCGGTGACGACTTGGCCGTCCTTGTTGAGGTTGACGGTGGCGTCCTTGCCGACGTACCGGTAGGTGCCACCGTACTTGTCAGGAACGTACCGAGGAGGCTTCGTCGGGTTGTTAACCGCGTCGTTCACGGCCGTGTCGTTGACGCCGTGCCCGTCACGCGTCTGGATCTGCTGTTCGCCGTGTTCGGTGCGGCCGCTGATCTCCTTCGGCGCCTCGAACGACGGTTCCTGGGTGCTGCCGCTGCTGCCACCCCCGGAGTCGGTCTTGAACGGCTCGACGTGGTCGTCCCCGGCCGCCTGGGAGGCCATCGCGGCCATCGAGACGCCGGTGATGCTGACGCCGGTGGCCATGCCGGCGGCCGAGACAGCGTTGAGCGGGACGCCGGCGATCGCGCCGACGCCAGTGGCGTCCAGCACCAGGCCTCCGCCTTCGCCGGCCGCGCTGAGCACGGTCAACCCGATGCCACCGACAGCAGCGGCCAGTTCACCGGGATGGTGAATCGCCGCGTTGCCGAACGAGGCCGCCTCGTTGACGATCTCCTTGCCCACGTTCTCGACGGCGTGCAGTGCCTTCCCGCCGAAGTCCTCGATGGCCGAGCCGAGTTGGGACCAGAAGCCGGGCTTGGGCGGCGCCTTGTCGCGCGCAGTGTCCACCGTGTCCGCGGCCGTGTTGCCCGCGTCGACGAACTGCTTGCGTGCCCGGTCGAGCATCTGCTGCGCGGCCTGTCGCTTCGCCTCGCCGGGGTCGGTGAACGGGATGTTCGGGGCGGTCGTGCCGGAGGACGCCGCTTGGGCCTGCGCCTGCTGTACCGCCTTGGCGTGGTCGGCCTGGGCGTGTTAGGTGGCGGCCTGTCCGTCGTTGTATTCCCGGATCGCGTCGGCGGCCTGTCCTTGCGCCCAGGTCAGGGTATTGAGGTAGTTGCCCACGCCTTGAGCGGCCGAATGGAAGGCCCCGCCGGCCTCGATCCACTTGCCGGGTTGGCCCTGGAATGCCTTGCGGAACCCGTCCGCCGCGGTACCGCTCCAGCCGTCCGCGGTGTCGATGCGTTGCAGCCCGGTGCCGGCTTCGGCCAGCATGTCGCCGTAGGAGTTGAGCATCTGTACGGTGCCGTCGAGGGTGTCGGCGTCGCCGGGAACCAGCGCCTTGGGGTCGTTCGTCGCACCGAGTTCGGCCATCAGTTGCCTGCCGGATCGGGACCGGTGGAGGAGAACATCCCGGTGGTGGCCTTCTCGGCTTTGTCGTACGCCGCGACGTTGGCGCGCAGCCGGTCGGATACCGCTTGGCCGCGACTTTGATGTCGCTGACCTTGTTGTTGCTCACGTCGTACAGGACGCCGTCGATGCCCTGGGATGCCTCGCTCAGTGCGCCGAGATCGACCCTGAATCCGTCGCTCACCATCGCCTCCTCGGTCGGCAAGTATGACGACGGCGGCGCGAGCCTGGTTCCTGTTTACTCGAACGGCGCAAGGGTCGGACGCGGCTCGGTCGTCGTACTGCTCTCCGCGCAATGAGCCCGACAGACGGGCTTCGAGCCCGTTCGGAACGCCCCAAAATTCGTGGTGCTGTCGACGGCGGCGTCGCCTTGAATCAGCCAGTCCAGCCGGACCGAGGACCTCTCAAATCACGTATGGTCCCGGGGCCGGTTGGTCCGCAAGAAGCCATTGTCGTTCGGCAGAAACGCTGGTGTCCGGCGGTCCGGTCGGTGGCAGCAAGTTAGAAATCAGGTCACCCGATCCGGTGAACGGCCCGCCGCCGTGTCGCACGCTGCGTGACGGAAGTCCGTCACGTACCGTAGTGATGACCAGTGGGCGCGCGAAGGGGTGCGTCCGCGTGACGCTCCGGGGGGAGCGCGTCATGGCAGATCACGGCATGCGGCGGCAGCGGCGGGTCGAGGGTGGCTCGCCGATGCGCATCAACGTCCGCACCACGATGCACACCTACGTCGAGCTGGTGGCCGCCTCGAAGGCCGCCGGTCTGTCGGTGCCGCGTTACCTGATCGAGTCTGCGTTGCGCGAGTCGACCGGTGGGTGGAGCCTGCGCCAGCAACGCTGGTGGGCCGACCGGCTCGACACGGTGGAGACCCGGCTGATCCGGATCGGTACGAACCTCAACCAGATGGCCGCTGTCACCAACGCAACCGGCCAGCCACCCGAGGCGCTGGCGACCGCGTTGACGTATCTCGCCGCGACCCTGGACCGGCAGCGGGCCGTGCTGGACGCGATTGATCCGGCGGACCGCACGCGCCAGCCTCGACCGTGATTGCGAAGGCGCCGGAGAACGGCAAGCGCGGCGCCGACACGTACGGGCTGCTCGGCTACCTGTTCGGCCCCGGCCGCGCGAACGAACACAGCGATCCTCATCTGGTGGCGGCGTGGGATCCGGACTGGCTGGCCGGTGGCGCGTTCGCCCAGCAGCACCGTGGTTGGCTGGCCCGCCTGGGCCGGGAGGTCGACGCGGCGATGACCGGCCACTCGGTGCAGGTTCCGGGTGGACACGTCTATCACGTTGTGTTGTCCATCCCGCGGCAGGACGGCGCGCTGGGCGACGCCGTCTGGCGGGAGTTGGTCGACGAGGCGGTCGAGCGGATGGGGTTCGGCCCAGATGCCGAGGGGCGCGGCGGGTGTCGTTGGGTGGCGGTGCATCACGGCCCCAGCAAGGAAGGCAACGATCACGTTCACTTGGTGGTGAACCTGGTGCGCGGCGACGGCCGGATCGCGGACACCTACCGGGACTGGCCCCGGTGGCGACAGTGGTGCCTGGACGTCGAACGCCGGCTCGGCCTCACCGCGACCTCGCCGTCGAACAAGACCGCGCCGCTACGCCCGACCCGTGCCGAAACGGAGAAGGCCGCACGGGTGCGCCGTGGCCAAACCAGTCGGGAGTACCTGCGCGGTTTGGTGCGCACTGCGGCCATCCGCGCCACTACGGCCGAGGAGTTCGTCGCGCTCGTGAACGCCGAGTCGCTGGTGTCCATCGAGCCGCGCTGGACGGCGGAGGGCAGGCTGGGCGGCTACCGGGTGGCGCTGTCCGCCGACTACAGCCGTTCCTCCCCGGACGGGCGGGTGTGGTTCGGCGGGAGCCAACTCGCTCGTGACCTCTCCGCACCGAAACTGGAGCACCGCTGGGCGAGCACATCGACCCTGCCGGAGGGCGACGACGATCGCTACGGCACCAGCAGCCAAGCTGAGCGGAAAGCCGCCCTGGATGACGCGACTGGAGCGGTTGACCGCGCCCGCGCAGTGCTGGCGTCCGTGGGCAGCGGGACTGTTGGCAACGACGTCAACGGCGCCGACTCTGCTGACGAGGACGTAGGCGATGGGATCGCTCACACGACTCTCGACCTGATGTTCGCTACGGCCAAGATCGTGGAGGGCTACGACCAGGGTCCACTCACCGACGCGGCCAGGGTGTACGAGCGGGCCGCCGCGACGCCCTATCGGGTTCAGCCGTCCCGGTGGGCACCGGTCGCGGCCGAACTACGGACCGCGGCCCGGCGCCTGGCCCGGATCGGCGTCCTGACTCGGCGGGAGACCAGCGGTATCGCGACTGTCGCACTGATCGTGGCCCTGGCTGGGCTGCTCGCCGAGATCGCCGGATGGCGAG